>Ga0180887_126_pt1 | contig 162189 bp, 172 predicted proteins | sample Deesub1362A_J573_FD_124184 | JGI IMG/M metagenome (GOLD analysis project Ga0180887, IMG submission 124184) | Archaeoglobi archaeon JdFR-42 | reverse complement strand
TGTCAGAAACTCCTCCAGCTTTTTCTCAAAAAAATGACTTAAATTAGGAATGTATTGGCGAGAAGCCTCCAGTATATGCCTGTTTATTGTAACATTTAACCCTCTCAAAGATGGGAAATGGGTCGACATCACGAATTTACTAATAGAGCTATTGGAAAGGTCTAATTGCCACAGGCATAAGACTGGAAAGTTATAAGTATTTTTCAATCTATAAGATGAAATATATGAGGAGGATGGTGAAATTTTTATTTTTATCTACATTAATCGTTGGACTCCTCCTCACTGGTTGTACCCAACAGGCACAGGAAAAAGTAGCAACTCCTCCAGACCAGGAAACTCCTGTTCCGTCAACGCCAACGATCCAACAACCTCCTCCTCCTTCGAGGCCAAATCCCTTCATCTCTGCCTCTCCTGAACTGAAGGCATGCCTCCAACAGGCACTGGGCGAGGAATCCTTCAATGCCTTAGTCAGCCAAGAGCGCAGACCAACATCTGAAGAGGAGGCGTTGATTGAAAGTTGCTTGCAACAATTTGGATTCTTGCCTAGTCCATTAGAACAAGCAAAAACCACACCAAAGACGATAAAACTGAAATGGGAATCAGGTGGTATTGTATTGGCTGGCAATTACGCAGATCCAGAGGTGGTTAAAGTAAATGAAAAAGAATACAGAATGTATTTTGGCAAATCGCCAGAAAGTCTTAAAGAGGGTGAAAGACCGAAAATTTACTCAGCAATTTCTTCAGACGGAATAACTTGGAGAGAAGAAACTGGCATACGATTGGAATTTGCAACTTTTCCTGATGTTATTAAACTGCCGGATGGAAGGTGGAGGATGTATTTTCAAAGTGCAGGAGAAATCAAAAGCGCAATTTCAAACGATGGGCTTACATGGCAAGTTGAACCAGGTGTAAGAATAGGACAGGGGGGACACAATAATTTAGATGATTATGGAGTTGGAGCCTCGACTACTGTGAGGCTTAATGATGGAAGTTACTTGATGGTATATCGTACCGAAAAGCATCAAAAGTTTTGCGAATTTTCACCAAATCCATCTAGTTTCTTTCTTTTTTATGCTGTATCTAAAGATGGTTTAAATTTTGAGAAAAAAGGGTTGGTATTTGATTCTCGTAATGATATTTTCTGTGACCTTTTAGATGGACCAGAACTTGTTTTATGGGATGATGGTAGTATTCATTTGTTTTTCTGGTCTCATAAAGGTGTATACGAATCAATTTTTGAAAATGAAACATTTTCAGAGCCGGAATTAGTTTTCCCCTCTGTTCCAGGAAATCCTCCTCCCGCAGATCCCACTGTTATAAAAGTTAAGGACAAATGGTTTATGTATTACGGTCAACACCAAAAAGGAATATTCTATGCCATTTATTCGTAGTAATTACGTTTTCACAGTTGTTATACCAAAATAGAGGTATAGGAATAAGTGAGAATGGTGGAAGCATTTCTAGCATTTCTAAATAATGGTGGATTAAATTTAATCAGTGATACAATGACCCTGAAAGTGCTGGTAGATATTGTTAATGGAAGATTTAGGGTTGAACTCAAATAATCGATCGGTAGATCAAACATTTTCATAAAACGAATAGAGACACTTCAGAGAAAAATTATGAACCATTATGTTATGTCTATCTCTGAAAGCAATCTTTACTTCTTTTACACATTTTTAAATTTCTAAAGAAACAAAAATTTATGCTGATTTTTTAATCAATGGTCTGAGATCCATCAGTATATACCACAATGTAATTGAGAGGACTATATATGATGCGACTATCCCCTCTTTTATAATCGTACTGGAATCAGCAGATAGAATCATCGTCAATCCTATTAGACTTGAGAAAACTCTTAAGCCGAGGGCAGGAAAATAAAGATTCACCGGTTCTACAAGCATTTTCAATAATTTTCGATACACAATCAATCCGTAGAGACAATACAACAAGATTAGCGATGCTATGGTTATGATCACTCCTGCCATAAACCATGGAATGTCAATCCTTTCAAGGATGAGATATAGAACAGCAATATAAAGAATTATATCCAGTAAATTCTTGGATAATACCGGCCTATATCCCTTTTTTATAAGTCCATACATAGTTCCTGTGTTGAAGTACATCAATACGATCCATATGATAATTATGCCCATATCCACTAGAATCGTAGCCAAATAGCTTGGCTTTATGATATGCCAGGTCACAACTACCCAGAAATAGAGGAATACAGGAAATATTATAAGAGCATACTCTCTTGCTTTTTTAGTCCCCCTGCTAACCACTTCTGATATCTCTTCTCTTTCAGGCTGGAGGAGAATGCTCAAATTAAGAAGCGATGTAAACAACAAAATAAATCCTAGCAAGGGTAATCCAGGAAAGGGAAGAGGCAGAGGGACCATGATGTACTATTCTGGTAAGGATTGTTTAAAAATATTTGCTTATTTTAGAGTATTGTAGTGATAGATCACACATCCTGGTTTATATGTATTTGCTCAGTTACAGGGGCGGTAAATAATATGAATAAATCCTTTCAAAAATCAGAGTAGAAACTGTAACAGAAAAATTTGATGTTACCATAACCAATCCACATCTTATTATCTCTCAAACTATCTCTATTAAGCTTATTCCAAATTTTCATGTAAAGAACAAATACCTTTAGACTATATGGTAGGAAAGATGAAATATAATTGATTTCAACACTATGTTTTTAATCGGGGTAGAAATGGAGAAATCAAGGGAGTTGAAGAGATGTTCGAGATATAATTCTTGGGTATGAATAATAGTAAATGAAGAGAGAAGACGGTTTTTGTTCTATTACATTCTCTTTTCTATAGATATCACTGAAGAGAGACTATACTATTAATACAATTGGTAAAAAGTGCTGAGTAAAATAAACTGAAAAACTTAGTAAAAGTATTCATCAGGTTTATAAGGGTTTGAAAATACGTACAGGGAACGTCATCTTGAAAAATAGAGAGTAGGTTTGAATACTGGAATTCGTATCGTCTAAAAATTATTGACTATCAAGCAATTTTCCATATTAGAAGCTGTATATTGGAGATTATCTGTGAACTCTGGTGAAGGAAAATAGTATACTTGTAAATTGGATTTTGAGCAGGATATGTGGCTTTGGGATCACTCAGTAAATCAAGAAAGAATATATAAGAAGTAAGTATAAATCAAGAAAGAGACGTATGAACATAAAAACAACAATTATACATGGATTGAAGGTGGTTTTCCTGACTTTAAGCCTTTTTGTTATTTTCTCAATTGCTTCACTGGCAGTAGGTTTGACGAACCTTTCACAAACACCTGACCAAATGGATGCAATAGTGGCTGCTATGCTAGTTGTGTTTGCTTTTCAGGCTACCGTTATAAGCTATCCGATCATCCGGTCCAGATGGACAGGCTGGCGACTGGTTGTAACGATCATCTTCATCTTCTATGGGGTGATGACATTCCTCTCTCAGATCGAGACCGTTGTGTTTCTCAAATATTTGGTAGACATTGTACCAGCAGAGATGATTCCCATGCTTTTCACACAGGGGGTCATCATCGCAGCACTGTTCTCGCCATTAGCCGTTCTGATTCATGGAAAAATGAAAGGGCGTGAAGAATCATCAGAACCCAATCTGAGGTTGATCATGCCTTGGACGGAATGGGTGTGGAAATTGATATTAATAGCCGTAATATATGTAGTCATCTATTTTTCATTTGGCAGATTCGTCTTTATGCCTCTCGCAGGAGAGGCGTATTACACGTTTTACACCAACCTTCAGTTACCTACATGGATACTCCCCTTCCAGATGGTAAGGGGTATTATATGGGTAGCTCTGGCTTTACCAGTAATCAGAATGATGAAGGGCGAGTGGTGGGAGGCCGGACTGGCAGTAGCTTTGCTGTTCTCAGTTCTGATGGGGTCCCTTCTTCTGTTGCCCAACCCATATATGCCCGATTCAATCCGAATAGCCCACTTTGTAGAGATCTCATCCTCAAACTTCGTATTTGGTTGGATCGTCGTATGGTTGTTGAATCGTCATCACGACTCTTTACGGGATCTGTTTCAACAGTCAAAGAGACCCTATCAATGAGGTTCTTCCGTCTTGAAGCTGATAAAAAAAGATAACTTGAACTTAAACGTCGGGCTGTTAGCTTAACAAAAATTTTTTTCAGCGTTAAAAATCTCTAAAGTAGTTTAATAATTTAAGTGATAATCGAAAAATCACTCTCTCAGGATTTTACATACTTCATCTTTTTCTTTTAAATTTTTCAAATTCCACGTCCACATATCTGCGAATGTACTCTTTCCCGAGAGATTTCCGGTATGTTACCTCATTTTTCAGGGCTTCCTCAAACATAAGTTCATCATCTGCCGGCTCTTTCCCTCTGACCTTCTTCCATTTATTCAACATCCTTAAAAAAATGAGCCTGAAGATACTTATCCTTTCCTGTATACTTGGAATTAAATAGTAATCCACACAATATCCTTCAATGGTCTAGTTTAATAAACAAATCTCATCTGTGAAAAAGGAAGAGGAGAAGCTATATATCTTTTTTTATATACTACACTATAAAAATCAGGTGATTTATTTCTCTCTCTTAACAGTTATTGCGTTGGTCGGACATCTTGTAGCGCAGTTCTTGCAAAAAAAGCAGTAGGAGGTATCGCTGGCATAGTAAACCTTTTTGCCATCTACAGATTTAAACTTCCATATTTTTGGGCCTCTGGGACAAACCAGATAACATTTCCCTTTCCCGATACATCTGTTCTCATCTACTTCAATGACAACTTTCATGAATCATTCCCAGAAAGATCCTCGATAATAATCCGTCAGAGGACAACCAAGACATCTCTCTGACTCATAATATGTACAAGTTCCACAATCTGAATCGCATGGTACTTCATCTAGTTTATCAATTTTCGTTTTAACAGGCATGACCAGATCCCGCAATGGTGTTATAACTATACCAAAGTCCACATCGGATACGTTGGGATCTCCTCTGAGGTGTTTATCCACCAGTGCTTCAAGAGTGGAGATATCTTCGCTAACAAAAAAGAAAGAAAGATTATCCCTCCCAGTCACAATCATCCCGTTAAGGAAATAAGGGCAATTAGAGAATCTTCTAACAATTTCATTGGTATTTTTCGCGTTTATATCAACTTTTGCCATATACAAACCGGTTTTTTTTATATTCATTCCGACAAAATTAGAGATTATTCCATTTTCCTTAAGCCTTCTTATTCGGGCTCCTACCGATGGCTGAGAAAGACCCACTTTATCAGCTATCTCACTCTGAGATATCTCGGGATTTTCTTCCAGAAGCATGAGGATCTTCCTATCCTTATCATCCATATACAGACTTGCCTTTACCATCATAATCCCTTCTATTAAGGGCTATATGACTATTAAAATATTTAAAAGTATCTTTTAAAGCAAAAATATAACTATCTAAAAAAAGTAAATATTTAACATTTAATTTTATTGTATAAACCCTCCCCTAAAATAAGTTCCGGATGGATAATACCCCAAGGGAAAGTAATGTAACAATAACTCCTGCCAGCACAACTCCGGCAGTAATGGATAAAAAAGCTCGATTCTTTTTTAAGTCTAAAAGAAAGGCGAGTAGGCTACCAGTCCAGGCTCCTGTAACCGGAAGTGGAATGGCCACAAATAAAAAGAGGCCGATATATCCATATTTCTCTATTAACCCCCTCTTTTCATAGGTGCGGTCAAAGATCCTCTCCATCAATTTTCGTGTTACAGACCATTTAGAAGCTATGTTCTTAAAGATGTCCAGCAAAACCAAGAGGAAAGGCACAGGCAAGAGATTGCCTGTAACTCCAGCCATATAAGTGAGGAAAGGATTTAGATCATTCATTAGCCCGTAAGGTATCGATAGTCTGAGCTCTGCTAAAGGTAGAGTGGAAAGAAAAAACACTTTGATATACTCATTAATAACCATGCCTGTATCCAGCCTCCAGTCCTTTTATCAATGTTACAAGAATGGAGTTTATATTCACATCTATACCCTTTTCCTCCCCTTTTTTCATAATCATCCCGTTGATGGCATCGATCTCAGTCCTCTTCTTTCTTTCAACATCCTGCAACATAGAAGACCTGTTTCTTGCTGTTTTTTCAGCAACATACAGGACTTTCTCCAACATATCCTTAAACTCGAAACCATTGGCTTTTGCTACTTCTAAACACTCATCGATTATACATTCAGCCAGTTCTCTCAGCTCCATCACATTCTGTATCGATCCGTTGGGAACCCTGCATAAAGCGGTTATAGGATTTATCACAGCATTGATTATCAGCTTTTCCCAGAGTTTCTCTCGAATATTGGATACTGCATATGTCTCAATACCTGCTTCTGTAAAAATCCCCTCAACCATTTCAATTCGTTTGGTCATTTGACCATCCATTTCCCCTATAAAAGTAACACCTTTTCCAGTAAATTCTATTTTACCTGGTTCTATGAGAAGAGACCCATAAGAGGTGACACCTCCCAGCACCCTGTCTGGTCCGATAACAGAGGCTATCACCTCTTCATTCCCAAGTCCATTCTGAAGACTTACCACTATGGTTCTCTCCCCTATAATGAGCTGTTTTGAAGCTGTAGCTGTGTCATATGATTTTACTGTCATCAGCACAAGATCCGCTTCTACAGGATGCTCCACAGCAGGTATCTCAAGAGTCTCTTCTATCAATCCTGTGATCTCCAGACCATGTTTTTTAATGGCCTCCACGTGAATCTTTCTCCCTACTAGGGTGACATCGAATCCAGCACGATATAACAATCCTCCAAACAGACTCCCTAGTGCTCCTGCTCCCATTATAAGAATTCTATTGAACATAGCCATCTCTCACTATCCATTCATGCCCCTCTTTTATGATTTTTCTACTTACCATATGCTCTTTTGTCAATTCTTCGAATTTCACTTTTGCTCTTATTTCCTCCAGTTTATGAGATATCTGTTTGTTGTCAAAAGCTATAAGAGGAAAAAATACAGGTATAGAAGGTTCCCTTGCCTTCATTTCCTTAAACAACCTGAATAACTCCTCGGATATGGAATTTAGACCGCTGATAAGAGCCATATATTCTCTATCTTTTGCACTTTTGAAGGCTGAGGTGAGAAATGATTCTCCTGAATCAGCCTTGACCACATTTAATGAGTATCCTGGACACCAGAGGCTAATTCCCTGTATATCTCTCATTGCCCCGGCCACTGAATCATGAGGGATTATAAATCCGGGAATACAACCTCTTCGCATCATGTACCACGCTGCAACACTGGAAAATGGAGAATCCCACATAACAAGGACTTTTCCTTGAGATGAAAAAGGTAAACCACCCACACCCTGTGTGATGTTGTTATATAGATATGCTTTAGGTGGTCGAACCTCAATATAAAGGGTAACATCTGGACTGCTCAGGTTTACTTTCTTGCCTGTTGCCTCCAACACTTCCTTTCCTACCATTGATTCTATCTCTTTTGATGTAACTGGGAAATCCTTCTTTCTCCTAGCCCTGATAGCAAAACTTTCTTTACCGTCCATTACATTCGACATTATCTCGACAGACATCTGTATAATCCTATCAATATTTGCTTCAATCTCAATTACTTCACTGCAAGATACCACTCCAAACACTCTGGATATAACTGGAATAGCCTCAGAGCCTGAATCAACAAAGATCCTTCCCCAGTCTCGTGTAATGGATGAATAAGGAATATCGTTAAAATTAAGGGTCTTCTGGATATTTCTAACCAAAAGCTTTTCAAGCCTGTTTCGTACTTTTCTACTTTTTATTCCGATCTCTCCGTATCTTACGAGGATCATTAACAGAATGGTTTAACCTAACTACTATAAAAAAATGTTATTACCTGATCTATTTTCCTTCAAATTTTTAATGCTCTATGAAGTTGTTGGAATTTTGATGCAGCAAGAGTGAGACTGCTACAGACACTTTAACATTTCTGGTAAAAATGTAAAATAGGAAATGAAAGATAACTGAAAGTACTGGGGGTATTCTACAGTATCTTGAAATAATTTCTACAGAGAATCAATAGAAAGACAACATTAAACGTATTACAGTCTTTTTATACCCCTATCATCTTTTTAGTTTCTAGTAAAGTAATATAAAAAGTTGGTAGTGGAATGAAAATCAAATTCGATGAATCTCAACATCTTTCTCATTTTACCCACTCTTGGATTAAGGATTTAATAGGCAATAGAAAAGGGATTCTTTGTCCAAAAGCCATTTAACAATTCTGTACGCGTGATGTAATCTCCTTTACCCAGAATGATGGTAGGCTAATCTTGTTCAGTCCAGCAGTACACCACACCATTTCTATCAGGCACTCTTCCTCTCGTCTCGTGATCCAAGTCAAACCCTTTTTCCTATTATATAGATTTTTCAGACCACATACTTTCCAGTTGAAGCAAAAATAGCGGTACACAGTGGAAATACCTCCTGTTTTCCAGATATGTTCAGAACTGGTTGCAAACTCTTAAATATCTGAAATTGATATATCGTTGAACATGGGATTCTATGGTACCCATGCCGGGATATTCTCTGACTTAAGCCTCACTCTCGAAATTCTCATCACGATAGCGTTTCTTTTGGGATATCGATTCGCTAGAAAGAGAGATATATCGAAGCATTATAAAACCATGACCACGGCTTTTGTCCTTGATGTTGTGTTTGTACTAAGCTATATGGTAAAATCTCTGATAGAGGGACGTACGGGATTTGGTGGACCAGAGAACCTCAAGATACTGGTATATCTTCCTACTGTGATATTCCATTCCATTATCTCAGTGATAGTGCTGGTTATGGCAGGATACATGATATACTATGGATTCAAACACACTGAACGCTTTGCTGGTTCAAGAAGGATGGTGGATGGAAAAAGCAGACATGTCAGGCTTGGTAAAGCAACCATTATTGTATGGATCCTTTCAGTAATCTCAGGGATCTTAGTATACTTACTACTCTATGTCTTTTTCGTCCCAATAACGTAAAATATTGTAAAAAGTATCTCTCTGAGCAGGAATTCTTCCCACGTCTCTTATAGAAGAGACTATCTTCTCTACTGATAATGGTCTGAAGGATTTCCCAGCAGCTTTCAGTACGTTCTCTTCTATCATTGTACCCCCAAAGTCATTAGCTCCAAATCTCAAAGCTACCTGAGCCATTCTCAACCCCTGAGATACCCATGAAACCTGTATATTTCGAAAATTATCCAGAAAGATGCGGGAAATTGCAAGGGTTTTGAGATATTCAACTCCTCCTGCGGGACGGTTTACCCTTCTCATTTTATACAGAGCTGTGTTATAAGGCTGAAAACTCCATGGAATGAAAGCTGTAAATCCTCCTGTTTTATCCTGTAGATCCCTCAATAGACGTAAATGCTCCACTCTTTCCTCATAAGATTCTATATGACCGAACATCATGGTGGCAGAAGAGGGCAATCCAATTGAGTGTGCAACTTCCATAACTTCAAGCCACTCTCGCGAAGAAATCTTGCTTGGACTAATTATTTTCCTGACTCTATCCACAAGGATCTCCGCTCCACCACCTGGAATCGATCTGAGACCAGCATTTTTCAATCTGAGTAAAACCTCTTTCAGAGACATTTTCTCTCTTTTAGCAAGAAACTGTATCTCAGGGGGAGATAGGGAATGAATATGAATACGGGGAAATCGTTCTCGTATGGATGTGAATACATCTTCGAAATATTCAATACCTATGTCTGGATTTATACCTCCCTGCATTAGTATTTGAGTGGCGCCCAATTTAACAGCCTCACTAACCTTTTTCAGTATCTCTTCCTTGCTCAGCACGAAGGTATTTGTATCAGAATAATAAGCACAAAATAAGCATCTGGAGATGCATGAATTGGTAAAATTAATGTTTCTGTCTATTATGAATGTAACAGTCTCTCCAGCCTTTCTAGCTCTCAAAAGATCTGCCGTATAACCCAGCAAAGTTAAATCTGCATCAAACAGTAGAACTCCTTCTTTCAATGTTATCCTCTCACCTGAAAGGGCTTTTTCAAGTGTTTCCATGATACCTCTGCTAAATCCATCTGACTCACTAATACCGTCCATACTCTACTCACTTTCCAGGAGACCATAATTAGCGCACTTTTTTTCGAACATTCTAAGCCCTCTTTCGATATCTTCATCCCAGGTATATAAAAGAGAATAAAAATATTGAGTCACAAAATCTTTTTCAATCCCGTATTTCTTTACTGCTGACCTCACAACCTCATCCATCCTGATGTAGCCACATCGAACTGATTTTGATAATCGTTCTATGTCTTTTCCGTCATACCCCATGGAACACAGGAGGGCAAAAACCATGGGTAATCCAGTGAGTTCAAACCAAGCCGAACCAAGATCCATTACCACATGGAAATTCTCTCTTGACTTGATAGCTTCGTCTCCGATGACGAGAGCATAATCGTTATGAGCGAGAAGACGTTCTCCATCACTAAATCTACTGGATTGAAATTCCATTCGTTTATCTATTTCCCTCAGTATTACTTTCAGTAAATTAATTGAGGTAGTGGATGCCGGGGTTATACCTATTCTCGCCCCATTTTTTAATTCCCTATATTTTTTGGAAATCAGGAGTACACTCATAACTTCTCCTTTTGAAGAAATTGAAAAAATCCTGTGCAGGTTAAGATGCTTTTTGTTAGTCAAATAGAAAAAGGAAGGAACTGGAGCGACATCCACCTCTCTACTAACCAGTTTATAGCAGAGACTCTTTGGTGCAGCTTCGACAATTTTAAAGGAATGGGATACTTTTCCTTCCATCAGACAATAATAGGGTAGAAAACAGTTCAACCAAGGAAATTTTCCAAGCCTAAGGTTGTTCATAAACCCTCAACACTCTATAATCTGTGGTCCTTTCTGCTGGAATCATATTAGCATCTCTAATCAGATTTATCAATTCCTCCTTGGTCATGAATTCATCTGTAGTAGCGCCTGCAGCATGAGTTATTTTCTCTTCCACCACCGTACCTTCGAGGTCGTTCACCCCAAAATGGAGTGAGACCTGAGCCAGTCGCTTACCAAGCATAACCCAGTAAGCCCGGATGTTGGGAATGGTATTGTGTAGTAGTAGCCTTGATACGGCCATCATTTTTAAATCTTCTAAAGATGACACTCTATTTTTTACAAAACCCTCTTTTTGCAATTTAGTGTTTGTAGGGTGAAAACTCAGAGGAATGAGGGCTTGAAACCCTCCGGTTTTTTTCTGTAGCTCTCTAAGCTGGATAAGATGTTCCACTCTATCCCGTGGTGACTCTATGTGACCATATAGAATCGTAGCATTAGTTCGAATCCCAAGCTTATGAGCCTCCTCCATGACTTTAAGCCATCTCTCTCCACTGATTTTTCCGCTACATATATTCTGACGAATTTCAGGGTTAAAGATTTCTGCTCCACCTCCTGGCATGAATTCAAGACCCGCAGCTTTTAATCTGCTCAGCACTTCTCTGAGGCTGGTTTTATCATGTTTGGCGAGGAAATCAACTTCTACAGCAGTTAAAGCTTTTATAGAGATGGAAGGAAATCTGTTTTTTATTTCAAAAAACATTTTTTCAAAATATTCAATCGTCAGGTCTGGATTCAATCCTCCGACAATATGTACTTCTTTTATCCCGAGTGGTACGCTCTCTTCAATTTTCTTGATTATATCTTCAATAGAAAGAGTAAAAGCTGTTGGACTTTCAGGATCTTTAAAATATGCACAGAGTTTGCATTTTGAGACACAAATATTAGTATAGTTTATGTGGCGGTTTACAGTAAAAGTGACCATTCTGTCAAATTTTCGTAATTTTAGAGTATGGGCCACATAACCTGTGAGAAATATATCTTCACTTTCCATTAGCTCAATCCCGTCTCTGAGAGATAGCTCATCTCCTGACAAGGATTTTTCGAGGATATCTGCTATTCTGGAATCGACTTCAAATTTGTTCAACATCTACACTGTCTGGTTAACAGATCATTTAAAAAATTAATTGTTTTACTCGCCAGATTGATTCCATGAAGTATCTTTTTAAAGGCTATAACATGGAATACACTTCTTCCTGGGAGTGAACAACTATTCCAGTAGGGGTTATATCAAAGGGGTGTAATTTAGTGCTATGGTTAGTCCCTCGCATTTTGTATATTTCCAAGCTTCTTACCCTGACATTCTCACTGCGTTTAAAGTATAACAGAATTGTACCATCTGTGACAAAATTTTCTACCCCAAATCTGCTGATATGGCTGTCATCCACAATCTCACAGGTCAGTACTGATGTAAGGCCAAGAACCTCCAGAGTGGTTGCAATTTTTAACAGTTCAATCCGGATCTTGGATGGGTCCATTATCTGGAAGCCAATTGCTGTTGTCGAATCGACCACTGCACGTCTGGCATCAATTTCTTCCTGTATAGTTATAATGTTGTCGATCAGAGATCTGGTATCAAAGGGTCGAACATCAACAAATTTCTCTTCTGATGGCAATCCTATTTTGGCTGAAGAAGCATCAACAATGGCAATCATATTCTCGTTTTCAAGGTCTTCTATATCCCATCCAAAAGCTACCATGTTCTCTCTAATATGCGAGGGGCGCTCTTCTGTTGCTATAAATATGCCAGGTTCATTATAAGTCATGGCACCATTTATCAGAAATTGTGTGGCAAAAATCGTTTTCCCTGCTCCTGATGTTCCGGAAACAAGATAACTTCTATTCTTTAACAAACCCCCCCCACATAATTCGTCGAATCCTTCTATTCCCGTTTTAACTCTTTCAACCTTGGTATTGGACATTTTATACCCCCATGGTATAACAAATTCACCCACCGAAATGGGACCATCGGATGGGGATGATATTTTCTCCTATACTGTAACCCCATGGCTTACAGCCCATCAACTTATGGTTGACCATATACATTTAATGCTAATGATGATAATAACCCAGCCTACAGTAATATATATTTTTCTATGGTGCCATCACGTACCGATTATCTTCGGTCAATTCACTCAATCAACCATCTAATATCTTTATTATCTCGTCTGAAACAAACATCTCAAGATCTCGAAATTCATCTTTCGTGAGAATACGAACCCCCGAACCTTTGTAAACTCTCCCTATTAGGCTGGCGTCTATACCCTCTTTCAGCAAAGATTCAATCAAACTTTCAACTTCACTTAAAGGAAGGACAATCAGTAAACAGCCAGACGCAATCAATCCAAGTGGATTCAGATTGAATTTCCTGCAAATCTCATCAGTTTCATGAAATATTTTTATGGCATCTTCCCATATTCTTATTTGTTTTCTGGAAGCAATAGATATCTCATGAAGGGCCATTGCAAGACCCCCTTCAGTAGGGTCATGCATAGCGTGAACATTAAAAGAGGAGGCTATTTCAGCCTCTTTTCTCACATTCAAGAGTGATTTTAATCCCATAGCTCGTTCAAACAGCTCTTCTCCAATCTCCGACCTCTTTGCCATTGCTATGGCTACTGTACCCTCTATAGCAATACCTTTAGTGAGGACTATACCATCTCCTTCCTGTGCTCCTGCAGTACTGACCACTTTATCAGTCGTCCCTGCCATCAATCCAACAACCACTGGCTTGGTTAAATCGGGAGAGATTTCTGTATGCCCACCACAGTATGAGATTTCCATGGATTTACAGGTTTCTGATATTTGAGAAAAAATCCTTTCTATCATCTCTTCCGAAATATCAGTGGGCAATAAAACGGTTGCAAGAAACCACTTCGGTTTTCCACCCATGGCATAGATATCATTGGCGTTGATGATAACAGCATACCACCCGATCTCTTCAGTAACATATGTGATGGGATCCGTCTTCAACAGCAGTATTCTCTCTCCAAATGAGATTGCCACAGAGTCTTCCCCTACACCAGCTCCGACAATGACATCATTTTCCAAGGAAGTATATCTCTCTATTAAATATTTTAAAGTCTCTGGAGGAAGTTTTCCCGGTCTCATTCCAGCATTTCGTCCTCAAAACTAAAAAAATTTTTCAGTTCATCTCGGGTAACGCCAACTGTATCCAGTATGTCAGTTCTGACAAAGATATCTGATCTCGTTCTCAAAGCGATGGCGATACTATCACTCGGTCTTGCATCCACTTCAACTTCTTCACCATCTATCTTAAGAAACATTCTAGCATAAAAAATACCTTCATTTAGATCATCGACTACTATTTTCTCTACATCTACTTTCAAACGATCAAGAACAGAAACAAAAAGATCATGAGTCATAGGTCTTGGAGCGATCTCATTGTTTAGAGCACTATGAATGGAAAGGGCCTCGGCAACCCCTATAAAAATCTGTAGAATCCTCCCTCCGGTATCTTCAAGTAACACAACAGGGGCCATGCCCACTCCACTGGAAGTGACATACACACCTTTCACATCAACTCTGGAGTACTCTTCTTCATTAAACATTCAATTATATTTTGCCATTAATGAGTATTAAAACCTTTGGGAATCTTAAAAAACATATCAGAAAAAATAAAAATGGAGATAGAGTTATATTAACCTTTAAACTCTTGCAACGGCGAGTTTCACATCCTCCGCTTTTACCGTCTTTCTTCCAGCATGCTTAGCTAATTTGACAGCTTCAGCGGAGACTTTCAGGCCATACTCCTCCAGAATCTCAGCGAGGGCCTCTCTTGCATCCTCGCTCACTCTATCAGCACCAGCCTTTCGTATAATCCTATCTACGGGAGCAATTGGTAGTTCAGCCATTTTTTTCACCTCCTTTTAGTCCCTATTTCAAATCCACATTTTGTACTTATTTTAGTCCAGTGGGGGTTTTATAAGCAATCTTTTTCGAAATAACCCCCTGTTGCTACCTGATTTTTAGAAATAACCAATATATAAATTTTTCGATTAACTACCCGTTCTACTGGGCTTAATCGTCATAAGAATTTATCACAACTCCTGACATACAGATAGTGTATAGCATAATGCATTACAAACTGAAACAATGATTTTAACGGGTTTTTTTATTTAAATGATTAATTTCGATAGAATCAGGGCGAAAAAGAATTATAAAAGGGATTTCTTATGGATGTGTGTGACTCTCTGGATCCTGGATGCAACTGCCATCATTTCTGGCAGATTCAACTATTCCCGGATGATGACTATACCGGAAATCTTGGAAGAACTGAAAGATGAGGTTTCCAGGATTAAATTGGAGCTAATGGCCAATGTCAGGGTTGAGATGGCACGAGAACCTTTCATCAGTCAGATTATTGAAATAGCTAAAGAGACAGGAGATATCCACAAACTGTCTGACAGTGATATTCGGCTACTGGCCAAAGCACTTGAACTCCATAAAAAAAACCAGATCTGTCTGCTTACTGATGATTATTCAATTCAGAACGTCGCTCTGTATTGTAACATTCCTTTTATGTCTGTTGCTAAAAAAGGTATTTCCAAAGGTTTTAAATGGGAAAAGATCTGTATAGGGTGTCATACTGCCGTAACCAGTGGAGACATATGTCCTGTGTGCGGCTCGAAGGTATCCATAAGGAGGAAAAAGAATGAAATCCGTTGATGATCTTATTAAAAAAGCCATAGAGCTTAAAAAAAGAGGGTTAAAAACTGGAGAAATAGCTGATGAATTGAATGTATCAAGAGAAACGGCTTTATGGCTGATTTCGAAAACACGTGAAGGAGATGTAATTTCACCTCCGGATATCCATATCAGTTGGAATGCTATATCTTCCCATTCATATCGCACTAGATTGCTGGCAAAATTGCTAACTGATATGCTTCTTGAGACAGTGACAGAAGACATAGATTGTGTAGTTGGAATTGCGGTCAGTGGCATCCCTCTTGCCACTATGGTTGCGGAAGAACTTGATTGTGAGCTTGCAGTTTTTCATCCGAAGAAGGTAAAGTGGGAACCGGATGAGACCAACGTTTTTGGCTCTTTCAGTGAGAATTTTGCCTCGGTTTCTGGTAAAAATTGCATAATTGTGGACGATGTTATTTCTACGGGGTCAACTGTAAAAGATTTGATAGGACACATTACTTCCAGCGGAGGTAGGGTACTGGCAACAGGAGTTATAGTGGACAAGAAAGGTCTAACAGATATTGACGGAATTCCTGTCAAAGCTATGCTGAGTATAATCCGTCTGTGAGGTGTACAGATGAATAGGATAGTCAACCCCATTATCGAAAGGTGTACCGGTTGCAGAGTGTGCGAGCTTGCATGCTCAGAATATCACAACAATAAATACAACCTCAAAGACTCGAGGATACGGGTTGTAGATAAAAAAATGGGGAAAAGGGTGATAGTAACATGCCGCCAGTGTGTTATTCCCATGTGTGTTAAATCTTGTAAATTTGAGGCACTGGAAAAAACCGGAGGTGGGTATATACGAGTTTTTGAAGAGAACTGTGTCGGATGCATGGCTTGTGTGGAAGCGTGCCCTTTTGGAGCCATCTGGATTAACTCTGAGGGAATAGCAGTTGTATGTGACACGTGTGATGGCAATCCGAGATGTGTGGAAAAATGCCCTTTTAATGCCCTTGAGTTTGTGACCAGAAATACCATAGCCCAGAGGAGGGTGAGATAAAATGGAACTTACCTACAAAGGATATGCAGGTAAGATTCTGAGGATTAATCTATCTAGAGGTAAGATTACAGATCAGGAAATTGACAATGAATTTGCCAGACTGTTTCTCGGAGGTAATGGTTTTGGAATAAAAATTCTGGCTGATGAACTCGATCCAGATGTTGATCCGTATTCCCCGGAAAACAAGCTGATATTCATGACTGGCCCCCTTAACGGAACCAGAGCCCCTGCAACTCCTAAGTATATTGTTCAGGGAAAATCTCCATTAACAGGTTTTTATGCTGATAGTGTGTCAAGTGGGGAGATCTCTGCTGAACTTAAATTTGCAGGTTACGATGGAATCGTAATTGAAGGAAAAGCCAGTAGACCATCTTATATTTACATAGACAATGGAGATGTGGAAATCCGGGATGCTGGGGATATATGGGGTAGAGACACCTTTGAGACTCAGGAGATGATAAAAGAGGAGGTTGGAGACGCAGATGTTCAGGTCGCTGCCATCGGTCCTGGTGGGGAGAATTTAGTAAGATATGCCAGCGTCATCCAGGGATATCGTGCTGCTGGACGATGCGGTTTTGGTGCGGTGATGGGTTCAAAAAATCTCAAAGCAATAGCAGTCAGAGGTGATGACTCTGTTGAAGTTGCTATGCCAGAAGAATTTTACGAATGGGTAGACACAATGGTGGCAGAATTCAAGAAAAATCCCGGAACTGGAAAGGTATTGTTCGAAATGGGAACTCCTGCAATTGTTAATGTTGCCAATGGATTGGGAGTTTTCGGTACCAGAAACTGGAAAGAAGAAGAATTTGAAGGGGCTGAGGATATCAGCGGAGAGAGACTTGCTAAAGAAAAATTGTACTCGAGGGGATCATGTTTCTCCTGCCCCATTGGCTGTGTTAAGGTTTTTAAAGGGGTCTACAAAGGGAAAGCTGTTCTTTCTGAAGGCCCTGAATATGAGACTCTGTACTCTCTTGGCTCATGTATAGGAAACAACAATCTAGATTCCATAATTCTGATGGACAGATTGTGTGATGAGCTGGGAATTGATACAGTCTCAGCAGGAGTATCCATAGCTTTTGCTATGGAATGCTTTGAAGAAGGGATACTGAAAGATGACGAAGTAGATAATCTCAAGTTACAATTTGGGAATGAAGAAGCTGCTATTGAATGTTTACGTAAAATAGCCTATCGGGATGGAATTGGAGATTTGCTGGCAGAGGGAACTGCACGAATGGCAAGAAAAATTGGAAAGGGGGCAGAAAAGTTTGCCATCAATGTAAAAGGTTTGGAGATCCCAGGTCATTCTCCAAGAGGACTTCAGGGAATGATGCTGGGATACGCCACATCCACAAGAGGAGGGAGCCATCATGATTCCAGACCTACAACAGAATACGGAGTGGTGGATAGGACAACCACTGATGGAAAAGCACATCTCACCATGAGCATTCAGCATATGACCGCAGTTGGAGATTCTCTTGTACTGTGTAGATTCACAGAAAGGGTGTATGGTTTCACTCTGGAATGGAATATGGAGCATGATGCTCAACCTGAAGTTTTAAGGACTGCCTATGTGGATATGGTAAACCTAGTTACTGGTATGAATCTCTCTTTAAAAGAGCTTGTTAAAATAGGGGAGAGGATATATAACCTTGAACGGTACGTTAATACCCGGATGGGTATGAGGAGATCTCATGACACCCTCCCCAGACGAATAATGGAAGAACCGATCCCAGATGGTCCTTCAAAAGGTATGGTTGCTAGCAAGGAGAAATTAAACAAGCTCTTAGACGAGTACTACAGTCTCAGGGGATGGGATGAGAATGGTATTCCAACTCCTGAAAAATTAAAAGAGCTCGGCCTCATAAAAGAGGCAGAAGTAGTTAAAACTCTGGAATAAAATGTCTGAGACGATATGTGTATTGGTACCCACCCTCAATGAAGAGGAGTCTATTGGAGATGTTGTAGAGCGGTTTCGCAATTTAGGCCTTTCTAACATTCTTGTTATAGATGGTCATAGCACTGATAGAACGAGAGAAATAGCAGAAAAAAAGGGAGCCAGAGTGGTGGTGCAGAAAGGGAAAGGTAAGGGAAATGCCATTAAACAGGCCTTTGAGATGATTGATGCTGACGTTATTCTGATGATAGATGGAGATGGCACCTACCTTCCTGAGGAATATGAAAAGCTTGTCAGACCCATATTGGATGATGAAGCTGATCATGTCATAGGGAATCGATTTGCCAGTCCTGATAAAGGAGCATTTTCACATCTCAATTTAATTGGAAACAGGCTTCTTAATTTTGGGTTCCGTCTCGCATTTGGAGAAAAAATTATGGATGTTCTTTCAGGGTATAGAGCATTTTCGAAAGAGCTGATTAAAGAGATGGAGCTTCACAGAACAGGATTTGAAATAGAAGCAGAACTTACAGCAGAAACACTCCGAAGGGGGTTCAGAATTAAGGAAGTGCCTATTACATACCAGGCAAGGAAAGGAGAAACCAAACTCCGTCCTTTGAGAGATGGAATGAAGATTGGGCTGGCTATGTATGATTTGGTAAAGATGCATAACCCTATGTTCTATTTTGGAGTTATGGGTTTGTTTCTTCTTTTAATTGGAATCATTTCTGGAGTGTATGTAGTTATAGAGTGGTTTAAAGGAATATCTCACTTTCTATTGGCCATATTGACGGCTTTACTTATTATTTCTGGTTTTCAACTTCTTATGTTTGGAGTTATTGGTGATCTGATTGTGTCTATTCACAGAGATCTGATTCGCAGAAGAAAGTAATACATTTTATACAGACTATTGACTGTATCATCTGAAGAAATCGTTAAGTATTATTGAATGATTATACACTGTTGATCATGGAGGATGGTATTATGGAGCCGAGCTTATTGAGAGTTGATATGTCAAAACTTGAAGTGAAATATGAACCAGTACCTGAAAAATATCGACATCTGGGGGGAAGAGGGCTAACATCGGCCATAGTGGCTGATGAGGTTCCGCCAGAGGCACATCCTCTCGGCAAGAACAATAAAGTGGTGATAGCTCCCGGTATCGTCTCAGGAACAAGTGCTCCAAGTTCCGGGAGAGTATCAGTGGGAGGAAAATCTCCCCTGACAGGAGGTATAAAAGAGGCAAATGCCGGATCGAAAACCAGCCAGTACCTGGCTAAACTTGGAATAAAAGCCGTGATAATTGAGGGACAGCCTAAAGATAGAGATAACTATTACCTTCTAAGAGTGGATAAGGAAGGAGCAGAACTTCAGGAAGCAAATCAGTGGTCTGGAAAAGGTCTTTATGAGGCATTTAATGGGCTATACAGAGAATTTGGAGATGCTGTGGGGATATGCGGAGTAGGAAAATCGGCTGAAATGCTTATGGCCAACTCCGGAGTGTGTTTCAATGATCTCGAGGGTAGGCCAAGCAGATATGCCGGTAGAGGGGGTCTTGGCGCAGTGATGGCCTCGAAAGGCCTCAAGTTCATTGTTGTCGATGGGAAAGAGGCACCAGGAGTGAAAATGGCTGATAAGGAAAAATTCAAAGAAGGGAAGAAGAAGCTGGTTGAGGCTCTTCAGACCCACGATGTTACCAAACTAGGTGGAGCTTTGAATTCCTATGGAACCGCCGTTCTGATCAATATAATGAATGAAGCAGGCGGATTACCCACGAGAAACTTCTCTAGCGGACGATTTGAAGGGGCTGCAAAAGTATCTGGAGAAGCTCTTGCAGAAGGAGTGAAAAAGAGGGGCGGTGCAGGTAAAACAGGACACCCCTGTCATCCCGGGTGTATAATTCGGTGTTCAAACATATGGCCAAAGGAAAATGGTGAGGAGCTTGTCTCTGTGCAGGAATATGAATCCATCTGGGCTTTTGGACCCAACTGTGGGATCGATAGCCTTGATGTAACAGGAGAATTGATAAAGATATGCAATGACATAGGTCTTGATACCATAGAGGCGGGTAATACTATAGCTGTCGCCATGGAAGGGGGTCTGGCTGAATTCGGAGATGGGGAAAAAGCTATTGAGTTGTTGAAGGAGATAGACAAAGGTACAGCTCTTGGAAAAATCTTGGGTAATGGAGCCGCTTTCACAGGAAAAGCGTTAGGGGTAACCCGAGTTCCTGTTGTGAAAGGACAGGCCATGCCAGCCTATGAACCAAGAGCTGTTAAGGGTATAGGCGTTACCTATGCCACATCTACCATGGGAGCAGACCACACTTCTGGGTATACCATAGCAACAGAGATACTCAACGTAGGAGGAAAGGCAGATCCCTTCGAACCCACCAAGGCCGAACTATCGAGAAATTTCCAGGCGTCCACAGCCTTTATAGATTCAACCGGATACTGTCTGTTCACGGCCTTCGCAATAATTGATATTCCTGAGGGTTTTGAAGGAATGGTCGAAACTTGCAATGGCGTCCTTGGCACAGAATGGAGTGTGGATGATGCTGTATCCTTGGGACAGGATATTGTGAAGATGGAACGAAAGTTCAATGAGGCGGCAGGATTTACTTCAGCCCACGACAGATTGCCGGAGTTTATGAAATTTGAACCACTCCCTCCACACAATACCGTTTTTGATGTGCCAGATGAGGAACTCGATAAAGTCCACAAATATGAATAATCACATAGAAATACGGCTTTACGGAAAACTGAGGAGAGTAGCTCCAGACAAAAGACCGGATGGAGAAAGCATCCTCAATTTAAACATGAGCGAGGGTACCATTAGAAACATTCTAGATATCATTGGAATAAAAGCTGAGGAGGTCAGTAATATATTTATAAACGGAAAGCTGAGTGATCTAGACTCCAAAGTCAGAAAAGGAGACAGGGTTGGAATATTTCCACGTGACATGAGCCTGCTATATGTATAGAGGCAGTAATTCTATGATCGAAGTGCATTTGTACGGTGTGTTAAAAGATAAAGCTGGAAAGGACAACGGAGTCATCCACCTTAGACAAGAAGAGAGCCAGGATATTTTTTCCCTCCTTTCACATCTAAATATCGATGAGGATGATGTAGGACTCATATTTGTAAACGGGGAATATTCCAGCACGGGAAGGACTCTGAAAGATGGAGATAGGGTCGGGATATTTCCCACTAACATGTCCTTGCTGTATAAGTGGTACTTCAGAAAGAGGGATTGATATGAAGAACATCAAAGTGAAGGTGAAGTTCTTCGCCACCTTGAGGCGCTTTGGTCGAGAAAAGGATGTAGAATTGAAATATGGGGTGAAGGTAGAGGATCTCTTAAACATTCTCAAAATACCGAGGGATGAGGCCCATCTGATTCTGGTAAACGGTAAAAAGGCCGAAATAGAGCACACTTTACATGACGGGGATGAAGTGGCTATGTTTCCGCCTGTAGCTGGAGGAAATTCTTTTGAGGAATCTTCTTGAGTGTTCCTCTCGAGAAATTCCTCGAATCTTTTTTTAAAAAATAACAGGAGTGAGGCTATTCTAGAACATCCTCCATCGCTTTAAATCCTGCTTCAAAAGCCCTCACGTTAGACTTATAGAATCTCTCGTGAACATTGCTTTTTATGGCATCCAACACTTCTTTCTTGGAAAAAGGCAAGGCAATTTTTGTGGCCGCTCCAAGCATCACCATATTTACACTTCTTGGGTTGATTGGTTTTGCAAGAGAGGTGGCATCTAGGAAGTAAGCCTTTTTAATATGATCCCTTATGAAACCTTCCACCATATCTATTTCAGGATAAGGTACGGTCTTCATTACAGTGGGGATCTTATATGAATTGATCACAGCACTACCACCTTCTCTGATATAAGGTAGACTTCGAACAGCTTCTATTGGCTCAAAGCCAATTAAAAGATCTCCCTCTCCTAATGGAATCAACCCACTGTGGACTCTTCTTCCTATTCTTATATGGGCTACAACAGATCCACCCCTCTGAGCCATTCCATGACTCTCCGTGCAGTATACCTGATTTCCAGTTGAAACTGCAACCTCAGAAAGAATTCTCGATGCAAGGACTATTCCCTGGCCACCTACTCCACACATCACGACGTTTATACTTTTATCGCCATTCATTCGACCACCTTTATAGCATTAACAGGACATACCTGAGCACACACAGAACATCCCACACACAAGGTCTCTTCTATACCTGCTTTCTCGTCGAAAGTTATGGCCGGACATCCTAAATTAAGACAGGATTTACATCCAGTACAATCATCTGACACATAATACACAGGTATGGTCTCACCAGCCCTTATTTTATCTCTCACATCCAGAAGTGCACATGGTCCTTTGGAGACTATTACTGCAACACCATCGTATTCTACAGCTTCTCTAAGAGTCTCTTCGAAGGTTTTCACATCAAAAGCATCTACCACCCGGACAAAATCAACCCCACAGGCCTTTACGATCTCTTCCACAATAATAGGTGGGACTTTTTCACCCCTCACGTTCTTTCCAACACCCGGATGAGGTTGATGACCTGTCATAGCTGTAGTTCTATTGTCCAGTATGATTACAGTGGCTTTCGCTCTGTTAAATACCATATTGAGCAAGGGAGGAATCCCTGCGTGGAAAAAAGTAGAATCTCCTATGGTTGCTACTACAGGTTTTTCGATTAGCTTGGAAAGGCCACTGGCAACTCCAACACTTGCTCCCATGCAGAAGTTAGTATCTACTGCGCTCAGAGGAGGCTGATATCCAAGAGTATAACATCCTATATCAGAAGGTTTCACTATATTCCTTTCTTTCTTAAAAAGCTTCTTTTCCACCCTGTTTATGGAATAAAAAGCAGTTCTATGAGGGCACCCTGGGCACAGGACAGGAGGTCTTGGTGGGATAAACTCAGATATTCTATTTACCATTTCTTCAAACTTCGAAAGATCTTTTTCAGGTCTCTCTAGAAATCTTGCAATACTGTTGTATGCAATATCGGGAGATAGTTCCCCGGTTAGAGGGACGAATTCCTTCCCATAGATGGGAATGGAAAAACCGTGTTTGTTCGCAATTTTTATAATTCCTTCTTCAACAATTGGTTCAACTTCTTCTACCACCAGAACCCTCTCAAGATCTTCTAGGAATTGTACCACCATCTCCTCAGGGAGAGGGTAAGGTGTTGAAATCTTTAGAATTCTGCATTCAATGTCCAGTTTATCAACCGCTTCTTTGACATAACCATACGATATGCCAGATGCAACAATTCCGATACTCCCATCACCCTCTACACGGTTAAACTCCAGATTATTGATATCCTTTTTTATCTTCTCCATCCGTTCTACAAGCTCCTGTCTCATCCTTCGAGCATTTTGAGGGAGATTGACATATTTTGTAAGGTCTCTAATAAATTCTGGGACTCTATCTCCATTGTTTCTACCCTTCCACACAACTGGGTACCTTGAATGCCCTATTCTAGTTGTTGTCCTAAAAAGGACAGGCTGCTCCCATCTCTCTGAATACTCAAAGGCTACAGAAGCCATGTCTTTCCCTTCACCAGGGTTAGATGGTTCGAATACTGGTAGATATGCCAGTTTCGCATGGTATCTCGAGTCCTGCTCTGTATGTGTAGAGTGGCAAGAGGGATCATCAGCGGACACGATAACCATCCCACCTCTAACTCCCATATATGCGTAAGCGTTGATGGGATCTGATGCCACATTCAAACCCACAGATTTCATGGTTACCAGACTTCTAACTCCTGCCACTGAACCTGCTATGGCAACCTCCATAGCTACCTTTTCATTGACAGACCATTCTGTGTATATTCCGTATTCTCCTGCATTATCTATGATATACTGGAGAATCTCAGTTGAAGGAGTTCCAGGGTATCCGACCGCTACCTGCACACCTCCCTCAATGAAGCCTCTTCCAATCGCTTCATTTCCAAGCATGATGTGTTTCATAACAATCAATAATTGGTTATTGGTTGGAGTAAATAAATGTTGTGATATTTGATACATCAGGCAAAACATTTTAACCCATGAGATTAAAAAGAGAAGTTGTATGCGCATCGGTATAGTAGATTACGGTGTAGGGAATCTCAAAAGCATTTCCATGGCTGTAAAACGATTCAATGCCCACCCGCTCATCTCATCTGGCCTCAAAGATCTCGAAACCTGTGATGGAATCATACTTCCAGGAGTTGGAGCTTTTAAATGTGCTATCAGTAACCTCGCACCTATGCAAGATGCCATTATGGATTGGGTGAATAGCAAACCAATTATGGGTATATGCCTTGGAATGCAACTCTATGCAACAGAAAGTGAGGAAGGAGGCCTTTTTAAGGGACTGAACATCATCTCAGGCAGAGTGGTAAGAATCCAAGGAGATGTTAAAATACCACACATGGGCTGGAATAACCTCAAAATACGGCAGTACCACGAGATTCTAGATGGAGTCGAAGATAATACTTACATGTATTTTGTACACTCTTATTATATGGAGACCGAAGGCAAAGAGATCATCACACTCACTGAATATGGAAAAGAATTCCCTTCTATTATCGCTAGGAAAAATGTAGTGGGTGTGCAGTTCCATCCAGAAAAAAGTGGAGAAAGCGGTCTGAGAATTGTTGAAAACTTTCTTAATATGTGTAGAAAATAATACCTTGATGTCAAATTCTACCCTTCTTATTTCCTAGTAATTCCTTCTCGTGGAAGAATTGCTCTCATTTCTGATATAATATGGATTAAGGTCAGGAAGGTATGATAACTAAAAATTAGAGCCATGGGATTGATAAGCATTCACCCAGAGATAAAGTGATAACAGGTGTACCTGTTCTCCTTACAAGTAGTATTGTCTATGTGAGAGACTATTTTTTTCTGATGGAGTTATGTTTACCTCTATCTGTTTTTCTTCTAATCTCTTCAGTGTCACGAGCTGGAAGTATTGATGGTAACATTTCAGGGGTTATTGTGTTAGGGTAGCAAGTGATTTTTATGGTTACAGGCTCACACCTGTTTTTGACATATTCATCATCAGAATAGTAACAAAGGTTCCTCCTCTATGTGGAAGATTTATCTGCCTGCGTAGCTATTTTTGTAATTATCAGAAAATTTATGTATTATTGTAATAATTTTTAAATTAATGTTCGCCCCCCCTCTTTATGTATTTTTTGGAGTTACTCTCACCACTCTCTCTATTATAAACTTCAATACTATGCTGGGAAATAAAAGTGTAAAAGATTTTGTTGACAGGCAAATAAATCCATCAAAATGGCACATTGCCATAGTCATCACTGTAGTTTTGTTTATGTATGTCATCGGACTATTCAATTTTGTAGTCCAAAGTGAAAGGGCAAGATGGATTCTTATCCTAGCAACTTCTGTCCTCTGGATAGGACTTGTAACAGTGGAGTCTGATACACTCATCAGGCTTGTTAGAGAAGGTTTTACACCTAAACTCTCCAAAAAATTTCTGGATTCTCTTATATATTTCGCCATAATCTGGTTGGTGTTTGAAAAAATGAGAATTCCTTTTCTAGTTATCCCGATACTATCTGGTTTACTTATAGGGGTCACTATCTACTTTAGTGTGATGTTGTGGAAATATAGTAAACTGGCCCATGTGATAATAGAATTCTTGGATCTGTATACTCCTGGTTTGGGAATAAGACTCTTTTCCATTCTTACGGGATTAAGATTCATCGCATACAATCACTCTGAAAATGTTTTCTGGGGTCTTCTTGCTCTTGGTCACATAGCTTTCATGCTGACTCTTCTATATACTGCTGAAAATATACGGCGATTGCTCAGGATGAAGTGAGATTCAAGAATCTCTCGAACCATGTTAGATTTTCAATTTCCTTAAATATTTTTTTCACTGATTTTACCACTTATTTCAATTAATTGTATTTCTTCGTTTGTTCTCTATCAACGTGGAAAATCATTATGTAGTAGCATTGAAGGAAATATATTACGGTGGCAAAGTAATATTACCGAAAGATGATTACAGTCACTGTGGTAAGTGTATGAGAATTTAACAGATTATATTTAGGTGATAGTATGACTTTAAAGGATATTCTGGAAGACCTCCTTGCAGGGCGAATCTCTCTCGAAGATGCTGAGAAGCGGGTGAAGCTGTTTGAGATGGAGAAACTGAGCGATGAGATATGCCTCGATATAACAAGGGATGTTAGAACTGGAATACCCGAGGTAGTATATGGAGAAAACAAGGATTATCAGGAGATCAAACGCATAACTTATAGATTCCTTGAAAGGACAGGCCGTTGCATAATCACACGAATGAAACCTGAATATATAGATCTCCTGACTGAAGATTTTAAAGATTACAGACTGGAACTCTATAAGGAGGGAAGAATCGCTGTAATTAAAAAGCAGGATTTTGTGGTTGAGCTAAACGGTGGTGTTGTAGCGGTTCTCTGTGGTGGAACCTCTGATGTGAGAGTTGCTGAAGAAGCCCGAATTGTGGCTGAAGAAATGGGATGTAGAACTTTAAAGTTCTATGATGTGGGCGTCGCAGGATTTCACAGGCTTGTTCCGGCCGTTAAGAGGATAGTTGAAGAAGATGTGGATGTGGCCATCGTTGCTGCCGGAATGGAAGGGGCTTTGCCATCTGTAGTGGCAGGACTCGTTGATATTCCTATTGTTGGTGTACCTGTATCTGTTGGGTATGGAGCCGGGTCAGGAGGTATTGCTGCCCTTTACTCCATGTTACAGAGCTGTTCTCCCGGGCTTGTTACAGTTAATATTGACAATGGATTTGGAGCTGGAGTAGCTGCTGCCAAGATTGCAGGTAGAGTTGCCAGATTCAGAAAAAGAGATTCATGTTAGTGTAGATAAAAATATAGCCCCGGCCGGATTCGAACCGGCGTCGCGGGATCCAGAGTCCCGCAGGATTGACCGCTACCCCACGGGGCTGCCTTCTACGTGGGATTTCAAGATACAAGCTCTTCAAAGGACTCCATCCATCAACGACAGCTACAGCATTTACCGTTTTAGATAAGCTTACAGGATATTGTAAACCATAGTTTTCAAATTGCCAATACTCCTCCTTACATTTTGGACTATCCCAGAGTTCAGGTAAAGGGTTGTCCTATATTTATTTTTTGGTACATTGGTTGTTTTTCTAATTTCTCCCCTCTCCTTTGTTTTTTAAAGTCATGGACATCGTTTACATATACAAGGCTCATAGGGTTGTAAAAGTATCTGGATTGGATATATATTAGGAGACAGTGGCAATATTAAGCATAGAATAACATAGCTCAAAAAATCTGTTATCTTGTTTTTTATATAAGCTTTTTATCTGGTCATTCTCTCCTTACGTTAAAATCCTTGTCCACCATAATGATGGATTTTAATCCATATCTATCAGAGGTCACTAAGGGTTCGGGATTTATTACTAAGTCATATATTTGAACAGGAAAATCCATCTCGGAGAAACCATATATAATTATAGATATATACCATACTCTCAATGGACAAAGTTCCTGAAAGAGAGATACAGGAATTGTATGATGAATTGAAAGGAATTGCGGATGGAGAAGGATATATTCTGAATCCTGATAGAGAAATCCTCTGGGGGCTTCTGGAAGGTTTACTCATAAACGAAAAACGATATGGATACAGATCGTGCCCATGTAGGCTGGCGTCAGGCAACAGAATTGAGGACTTTGATATAATATGTCCGTGTGAATATCGTGATCCAGATCTTGAGGAATATGGAAGGTGTTACTGTGCTTTGTACGTGGATGAAAGATACGTGAGCGGTGAGAGGAGGCTCGATGCGATTCCTGAAAGGAGATCTACAAAAAAGAAAAATAGAGATATTTCATCTCAGATAATAAAGGAGATAAAAGGAGATGAAAAGGTTCTGGTCTGGAGATGTACTGTATGTGGGTATTTGTGTGCGAGACCTGATCCTCCTCCCATTTGCCCTATATGTCGAGCCAGAAAAGAGAAATTTGAGATATTTGAACTTAAATATTAATTAGAAAATATAGGAGAAAGGGAGTGCATAGCTCTTAATGTGTGAAAAACTTTGCAAAATTTAAGAAAAGCCAAAACCTTAATGATTATAAATATTTTCACTCCTTTATGCCATCTCAATTTTTTAAGGTTTTTATCACTCTTGCAGGAACTCCACCGACCATGGTATAGGGTGGTACATCCCGGTTTACCAGTGAGTTAGAGGACACTACAGCTCCATCTCCAATTTCAATTCCAGGAAGAATTGTCACATTGGTTCCGATAGTAACATCTCTCCCAATAACCACTTCACCTACTCTCAGCTCATTTCTAAGAAATTCATGAGCCAAAATAACTGAGTTATATCCGATTATGGTGTTATCTCCTATTTCGATCAATTCAGGAAAAAAGATATCTATAGTGGATTCAAGCCCAAAAGAAACATGCCTACCAACTTTAACCCCAATAGACCTATACAGTATATTTTTTAACCGTAATGAAGGTAAAATACGACATATGGCAACTACAACATAATTTCTTGTGACCACAAGAGGATTTTTAGCTTTTGTCCAGTACCACAGGGAATTCAGCTCACCTAGGTGAATATGTCGTACCCGTCTCATCTAATCACCATACTATCTGCCTGGTAGCAAAATAGTTTTCAAGGAATAGTTTTGTCAAGATGCGACATCTCTCAAACATGATCTCTGCCTCTTCTCTTGCACTCTTTCCATCTTTTACTATGGATCGTATTTCTTTCACCATGCTCAATACTTCTCCTGCAATCTTTTCCAGATGTTCACTCTCATTGATTTCTACCATCCATCCAAGTTTTATAAGCCATTTCAGCCTTTTCCATATGGCATCTATAAAATAATGGAGTTTCTCAGGCTCCCATGTCTTTATTCCTATCTTCCAGAAGATAGGCATGGAATAAAAAGAAGTTCCTGCTACCATTAGATCTGAAATGACACTGGCCAAAGTGGTTAAATTTCTTCGTACACCAATTTCTGATGTGTCGTCTTGGTTTGTTGTAATTTTAGGACTTAAAATGACCCGAATCCATTGATTCCCCTCTTTAGTGGAGGGGTGCTCGAGATGAGGCCCTAGTAAGTAAACATCACCGCTACCACATGAAAATTTCACCACAGCTGGCTTACCAATTAGCATAGATGAGGCTGTATCTCTATCTACCAGAAATTCGGTACCTGACGTAAAACTACAATAGCGGGCTAGGATTTTAATGCCTCCATCTCCATTTATAGAGGAAAATGAAGGTCCACCATACAAAGGAGCATGGATGATTGAACCATCCATCTCGAGGGCCATTTCTCCTCGCACTGGATGAATAACATATCTGCATCCGTATGGTACGGAGAATTTGTATTCTTGAGCAATTGATATGGGAAGATCTTTAACCAGATTTTCTACTTTCAACCGGACAAGGTTGAAATGAGAAAGGGGTTTAAGGGAAGATTTTAATGGTAAATAGGCACCGGCACATGATCCCATATACGTGGCTCCAGATTTAATCAGATTATGTAAATAAGATAACCCATCTTTCCCCATGGCATGAGCCATGGAAATGGTATCCCCCCCTGGGATAATAATGACGGATATGGACTCTAAATTTTTCTTTCTGATATCGGTCTCATCCAGCAAACGAATTGAAGGAGTAAATTTTTCAAGGCACTCTACAAACCATAACCAGGAATGACTGGTGCCTTTTCCTGCATATAAACCTATTTCCTCACATCTGGACACATATTAAAGCTTTCTTTCAACCATATAATCATTATGGGAACAAAAACTATAAAGCGAAAAAGCAGGATAATAACATCTATGATTACCATAGACACCCAGATTTCCAGATGGAGCTGTCTATTTGAAGAATGCCATGCAAGATGTTGCAGAAGGGAAATAGTTCTCACACTTCAGGATATAAAACGTATTGGGAAAAGTTACGATGACTTTTATGTGTTCAATGAATCAGATCAAAATTTTTATTTGAAAAAAGAAAAAAATAAATGCATCTTCCTGAAGGATGATCTGACATGTAAGATCAATGAAGTAAAACCAATTGTCTGCCGACTGCTTCCATTCAAAATCCACAGCGTTCAGTATACTGACGAAGTAGCAATACGTCTATCCCCTCTTGTAGAATGTCCTGGGTATGAAAAGGGGATGAAGGTAACAGAGGAGTTTATGGATGAAATAGAAAAAGTAGCCTCTATATTTCTTCATGAATTCCAGAAAACATTAAATGCTGTAAAGGAAAAGGGTCAAAAGGCGGTGGAATAGACAGTATGGCCCGGAAGATGAAAGATTACTATTTTAAACTTGCAAAAAAGGAAGGATACAGATCAAGGGCTGCTTTTAAGCTGAAGCAAATTAATAAGAAATTCAAGGTCATAGGGTCTGAAAGTATTGTTGTTGATCTTGGGGCATCTCCAGGAGGGTGGAGCCAGGTTGCTTCAGAAATAACTTCAGGAAAAGTTGTTGCGGTGGACATCTCTCCAATGCCTCCCCTAGATGGTGTTGAATTTTTAAGAGGTGATATAACCAACGAAGAGACTCTGAATCAGTTGAAAGAGATAGTCAAGGAAGCAGATGTCGTTATATGCGATGCATCTCCAAATCTTTCTGGACGATGGAGTTATGATCATGCAAGATCGATTTTTCTGGCTGAGAATGCTCTGAAAATTGCGGAAAATTTGCTTAAAGAGAAAGGAAATTTTGTGGTCAAGGTGTTCCAAGGAGATCTGCTCCCTTCCTATGTAAGAGAGGTAAAAAGTAAATTTTACTTTGTGAAACTTCACGGACCAAAAGCATCACGAAAAGAAAGTGCCGAGATTTATGTGGTGGCCAAAGGGTTTAAAAAGAGATAATTGAATGGATACTCATTAACTTTATTGTCGAGATGCTGTTTTACACATGGCCAAGAAGTATCTGTGAATTCTCAGATCATCTGTTAATTCAGGGTGAAAAGCGAAAGAAATAATGTTGTCTTGTCTGGCTCCAACCACAAAGTCTTCGAAAGTTGCTAACACCTCCACCTCTTTTCCGACTCCAACGATAGCAGGGGCTCGAATAAATACCGCAGGATATATGCCTATGTTTTTAACCTCTAGAGGGACCTCGAAACTCTCACGCTGTCTTCCGAAGGCATTTCTTTTAACTTGTACATCCATAAGTCTAAGCAATTTTTGTCCAGTTTTTTTTACCTCCTCATCTCCATGTTTTGCAAGAGTTATCAGTCCTGCACATGTTCCCATAACTGGGACATCGTTGTTTGCTAAGGCCAGTATTTCTTCTGCGATACCTTCTCTAAAAATAAGCCGAGAGATGGTTGTGCTCTCTCCACCGGGAATTATTATTCCATCCGAGTCAGGTACAACACCCTGCTTTCTGACGGGAATTACTTCTCCTTTAAGTCCTTCAGCATCCATAGCTTTTTTAGTGGCTATAATGTGCTCTTCTACATCTCCTTGGACTCCAACGACAGCTATCCGCATTTATATTCCTCGGGTCTGAAGTTTCTCTTCTTCAGACAGCTCTCGAATATCTATACCCTTCATGGGCTCGCCAAGACCTTTGGAAATTTCAGCGAGAGTATATGGATCGTCATGGTAATTTACAGCTTCCACAATGGCATTGGCCATCCTTTCTGGGTTCTCAGATTTGAATATACCTGATCCTACGAACACACCATCAGCACCAAGCTGCATCATCAAAGAAGCATCGGCTGGAGTGGCTATTCCACCAGCAGCGAAATTAACCACGGGCAATCTCTGGAGATCTGCTGTCTCTACAACCAGCTCATAAGGTGCTTCGATTTTTCTGGCATATGCTTTGAGCTCTTCTTCACTCTTTCCTTTCAGCTCTCGTATTGCACCCATGATTAGACGCATATGGCGTACAGCCTCTGCAACATTTCCTGTTCCAGCCTCTCCCTTGGTTCTAATCATAGCAGCACCTTCGTCTATCCTTCTCAAAGCCTCTCCAAGATTTCTGGCTCCACATACAAATGGCACTTTGAACTGTCTCTTGTCTATATGAAACATCTCATCTGCGGGAGTAAGGACTTCAGATTCGTCGATCATGTCAACTCCAAGAGCTTCAAGGATTTGGGCTTCAGCAAAATGACCTATTCTGACCTTTGCCATGACAGGAATCGTGACTGCATCCATTATAGCCTGAATAATCTTTGGATCAGCCATCCTTGCCACTCCTCCTACGGCTCGTATATCAGCAGGAACTCTGTGCAAAGCCATCACAGCCACTGCTCCAGCATCTTCAGCTATCTGGGCCTGCTCAGGGGTGGTTACATCCATTATCACTCCACCTTTTTGCATTTTGGCAAATCCCCGTTTGAGCAGTTCAGTTCCATGTCTCAGTTTTTCCAGTTCCACTATCATGTACTTCACCTATTCAAGTAAACACTTTAATAGTATTTAAGAAATATGTTGCATTGTGAAGGGCATATGGAAATATAGGGAACTCCTTCCTTCTCTTAAATACCAATTGACTCTTGGAGAAGGAGGCACACCACTCTATGAGGATTCAAATGGTATATTCATCAAGGATGAGCGCATAAATCCTACAGGAAGTTTTGAAGATAGATTTTCTGCTTTTTTTGTATCGTATCTTAAGAGTACTGGCAAAAACAAAATTGTGTGCAACTGGGATTACGATCGTATTGTCTCTCTTGCTTCATATTGTTCTAAAGCTGGTATTGAATTTGTGACCAGTGAAACAAATCTACCTCTTCTACTTTTGGGTGCAAAAACAGCTAAGGAAGAAGAAGATACTCTCCTTCGTAACCTGAACATGCATGTGGGAGAGAAGACAACCACCTACGAGATTCTTGAAGAGATAGAACCTGAATCAGTTGTATTGCCGGTAGGGAGTGGGAGCCACCTAGTTATGAGTGTTAGAGCCAGCATTGAGATGGTTAATATGGGTCTAGCTAAGAAATCACCTATGTTTTTCGGGGTGATGCCAGAATCATCTACTGGCAAAGATTCGAGCATCGCATCCTATCTGGTTGGACATAATCACTTCCTTAAAGAGGTAATGCAGCTACAAGAGAAAGGAATGGTTAAGCTAGTATATGTTAACGAGAAGGAAATCCTTGAAGCCCAGGAGAATCTTGCAAAGGAAGGAATATTAGCCAGTGCTTCTGCATCTGCCTCATATGCTGGTGCAAGAAAAGTAAAGGGAAATTCAATCGTTTGTATAGTGGCAGGCCGCTTTAAATCTCACACACACTCTCTTACAGAAACCAAGCTTATGATTCTGAGAAACCTCTATAGAAACCCGTCTCATGGGTACGTCTTATGGAAATGGATGTCTCATATAAAGGAAATCTCTTTTCAGGCTATATACCAGCATCTCAAAGAACTGGAAAGTATGGGCCTTGTTATTGCTACCAAAAAAGACGATAGAGTGGTGTATTCAATTACAGAATATGGAAAATCTGCTCTTCTGGAAGGCTCTATTTGACTTAACCGAAGGATAGACTCTCCTTAATGGCCTCAGGTATATACTGGATCACATCCGTTGCCGTGAAGTTGTATCCCATTCTCTCGTATGCTTTATCGCCTGCCAGCCCAGTGATAAAAGCCCCTGCACACGCTGCATGAAATGTATCTGAACTCATAGCAAAGAATGCAGAAACAACTCCTGCCATCACGTCTCCCGTTCCACCGACTGTCATACCAGCATTTCCAGTCAGGTTAATTTTTGTCATCTTTCCGTTGGAAACTACATCAATCGGATTTTTCAGAATGATGGTAGCTCCTATCTCTTTAGCCCATCTTTCAACCTCTTGGGATTTTTCTTGAAGGGTGTCCCAGGATATGGGGTTGAAAAGCCTCTTAAATTCACCTTCGTGGGGAGTAAGAATAATATTTTTTTCCAGAGGAAAATCAAGAGCCCTTAATGCATCTGCATCTACGACAGCTTTTTTACATTTTTCCAGAATTTCTCTTACAGCAATTATTGTTTCATTCTCTCGACCCAGTCCCATCCCAATTGCGACAACGTCAGAGGTCTCTAGATATGGGTATATATATGGAAGGGCTTCTGGAGTCAGATGGTCTCCAGGATATGAGCGAACAATCAGATCAGGGGAATATGAAGCTACAACCTTTGAAATCTTTTCTGGTACGACAAGAACAGCCAGATCCACTCCTCCTCTAAGAGCTGCAAGACCAGTTAACACGGGAGCACCTGTGTAAGGCCCCCCTCCTATGACCAGAATTTTACCATGGGTACCTTTATGACCTTCTGTATCTCTTTTGTAAGATACTTTTACTTCCCCTACACCGATCATCTTTTCAAAGGATTTTGGTATTCCTATGTCGGCAACAATCATTTCACCAACGAACCTCTTTGCATTTTCAGTGATAAGGCCTGGTTTGGCTTTATGGAATGTAACGGTAAGGTCTGCCTGTACTGCCAGTTCTCCCTCTCCGGTATCTGGGTCAAGACCAGTTGGAACGTCGACAGATAAAGTAAATATATCTGCTTCATTAATTTTTTCTACAGCGGTTTTTTCTGGGTCTTTTAAACTACCCTTAACTCCTGTACCAAGGATGGCATCGACAAGAATATTCCCACTGAACTCTGGGATATGAGCTGAATCACGGATTTCTGTAATTTTATATCCGCCATTCACAAGTATCTGTAGATTTTTTCTGGCCTCACTGGTTTTTATGTCGGATATTTTTCCAAGTATGAATATCTCTACGTCAAAGTTCTTCAAATGACGGGCCATGACGAAAGCATCGCCCCCATTGTTTCCTTTTCCTGCCACAACGATAACTTTCCCTTTCCGAAATCGTTTTAGCAGTTCAGAAGCAAGGGCTCGACCAGCATTCTCCATAAGCTGTAACCTTGAGAGACCAAAATATTCACAGTTGATATCTACAACGCTCATTTCAGAAGAGGTGATCAGATCCATATTGGAAAATAAGCTCTGATTAATAAAAAAGTTATGCTATCTCACTCTCTAAAAAACTTTCCTGAACCCTCGATTCATCTTGTTAATCCACCTAACTGCAGTGAGGTATAAGTCCATTAAAAACATTCCTGCCACTCCAGAAACCACTCCTGCAAGAATACCAGACCTAAAATAAACTTCATGACCTTCAAACATGATTTTGGGGTCAGTGAGAAATGTGGAGATGTCCAGAATTCTAGCGAGTGTGATGCTGATAGTAAAGGGAATTATGAATCCAAATGCAATGGCCTGCAGCAATATGGATATTCTTTCTGCGGTTCTCGCTTCAAAGAGACTGGATGTCTGGCCTACTCTACTCAACAGTAACAGGGCTGAAATTGCCATCATGGCATAACCTAATATAAGAAACAGAGAAGGTATAAATGTCCTGAAGGTTGCTGTCGTCAGGTATTCTACTTCTCCCCCAGTGTCTATGATTATTGCAACATGAGAGATTTTTTCAGGAAGTTTCGGTACTGGCAACTGAACAACATCTTTCTGGGGGGAATTTATTTCAAGAGTATATGTAGGTGGTGCAAAGAGTTTTGCATCAAAAAAAGATACTGTTACTTTCTGAACAGACTGATAGCGTCCATCGGTAAAAGACATAGTCAGGGCTCCATTTTCAAGCCAAAACCCCTCCAGATAATCATTTTGTTGGAGGGATGTGGGGGGTTGCAGGAAGACCGGCCCCATGTAACCCATTAGAATTAAAGAGAGGGAGATGATAGGGAGCAATATCTTAAGCCATCTCCCTCCATATGGCATGTACCCCCCATCACCAAATAAGTTTGACCACAACTATCCGATGTGTTTTTCAAGGATAAATAATTTCCTAATTATTTATTTTGAAAATGATTCAAAAAAGTTGAAAAAGATTCAAATTAGCGACACATCCAAAACTTCAGATCGCCTGGCATAATAATGGAAAAGGTCCATACCCCATTGTATCGCTTCAGGAGACATAGAAATCAGATCCCTGAAGAAATCATATTCACCATCCCTTGTAAAAAGACCAAAGGATAGAAATCTCTCTGAAACTGTAAAAGCAACCTTTATTTCATCCCCATAAACAAACAGTTTTAAATCGTATTTTTCAGCCTCTTTCAGCGCTTCCATGTATTCGTCCAGTAGTTTCTTCACAACCTGTTTTGTGAACACCAGAGAAATTGAAGCCCCCTTGCTTGCTACCTCCAGAAAAACGTCAACATATTCTGGATGGAAAATAGGTGATACTCCCATAAGGTTTCTAGATTTAGAAACCAGATCCAGATATGCCCTATGAGCTTTTTCAAGATCCTCTGGAGAAGCCTCTACCACAGACCCATTGTTGAGCTGATATAGTCTAATAACAAATTCTTCTGGGATGCATTCAGTTATATGACCTTTCCATAGATTCTCAAATTTCATTATGGTTTCTATATTCATGGCAAACTTTTCAAGGGATTTGACAAGCAATAGCCCAGTGTCAGTTAACTGGATTGTCCTCCCACTCCTTTTGACAATCCCGCTGTTTTCCAGTAGTTTGATCTGAAACGCAAGATTTGCAGGTCTTGTTTGAAGTTCATCACTGAGTTCTTTTTGAACTTTTCTTCCTTCCAATAGCTTTTTCAAAATCTCAAGACGTCTTTTAGAGCATGTCATTAGGTGCAAAATCTCTTCGTGAATATTGCTCATATGCCAAATTAATACAATCATTTTATTAATAATTTTTTGATGATATGACCAATACATATATATATTGTGAGACAAAGAGTCCGAAAAAATGAGGTGTAGAAATGGTATACATTACAGAAAAGGCCGCTGGCCTGATCAAAGAAGTTATGGAAGAAGAAAATAAATCAGATTGGTATCTGAGGGTTTATGTTGCTGATGTAGGCTGTGGTGGAGTTCAGTTTGGCCTTGATCTCGAAGAAGTTGAAAAAGAAGGCGATGTTGTTGAAGAAAACTTTGGTGTCAAGGTAATTTGTGAAAAAGATCTCAATGAGGAACTTAATGGAATGGAAATTGACTACATTACTACTGAGTTTGGTGAAGGATTTGTAATCAAAGAAAAAGAACAATAGAGCGTATTCTTTAAATTATTTTCAATTTTTATTTTCTTTCTTTTACATGTTGCATTTTGCGTTAAATTTTATACATTAAAGAATTTCATCTTGATAGAATTGTGTAGAGAAGCCTATCGTATACTGAATGGAAGAAAAAAGAGTTATTACCAAAATTTAAATATATGTTGATTTCTCACCTGAATTAAACCATCTCTTGGAAAAGTAGGTTCTAGTACTCTATTGGAATAGCAGCTAAGGAATTAAAGGGCCTGTAGCTCAGGGGTAGAGCGCTGCCTTCGCAAGGCAGAGGCCACGGGTTCGAATCCCGTCAGGTCCATTATTTTTGAGTTATCCATAGATGCTAGATAAAATAATTGATTCAAAAATATAAGAAAAAATATTATAGAGGGATTAAGGCCACAGACCTCTGAGCTCAAAGGCCTCAACAACACGTTTGAGGGCCAGTGTCATGGTAGCTGCTCTCCATGTGGCCTCTTTTCCTAGTTCACGTTTAACTTCAAGTACCTCATTGAAACTTTTCACCATAATTCTCTCCAATTCCTGATTTACTCTTTCTTCATCCCAGAAATATCTGTTTAAGTCCTGAACCCATTCGAAATAACTGACGACGACACCGCCAGAGTTGGCTAGGATATCAGGTAACACCAGTTCACATTTATCGTCCAGAATTCTGTCTGCATCTGGAGTGGTAGGTCCGTTAGCACCTTCAGCAACTATTCGTGCATTGATATTGTCAGCATTCTTTTTTGTTATAACATTCTCTAGAGCAGCAGGAATCAACACCTCACATTCTAATTCAAGCAGCTCTTCGTTGCTAATTTCCTTAGTTCCGTTAAAACCAACAACAGAGCCCGTCTTTACTTTGTGCTCCAGAACTTTGTCCACGGTCAATCCCTCTGCTCGATAGATTCCACCCCTTGAATCACTTACCGCTATGATTTTAGCACCCCATTCGCTCAGGATCTTTGCTGCATAATATCCAACGTTCCCAAAACCCTGAATTACGACTCGGGCATTGTTTAGTCGAACACCAATTTTTTTAGCAGCTTCTCTAGCTGTTATTGCAACTCCTCTGCCTGTTGATGATATTCTCCCTTTAGAACCACCAAGTTCTACAGGTTTTCCCGTTACAATCCCGGGGACTGAATATCCTTGAAAGATGCTGTAGGTATCCATAATCCATGCCATTATCTGAGGGTTTGTATATACATCAGGGGCGGGAATATCTCTGTCTGGACTGATGAGGGGGAGAATTGCAGAAGTATATCGGCGTGTAAGTCTTTCAAGTTCTCCACTGCTCATCTCTTTTGGATTGCAGGCCACACCACCTTTTCCACCTCCGTATGGTATGTCTACAACCGCACACTTCCAAGTCATCCACATGGAAAGGGCAATCACTTCTTCCATGGTAACATCTGGATGGTATCTGATACCTCCCTTGTATGGGCCTCTAACACCACAATGCTGTGAACGGTATCCTGTAAAAACCTTTATAGAACCATCATCCATGCGTATGGGCACCTTTACCTGCATCACTCTGTCAGGAGTTTTAAGATAGTCCAGTAATCCATCATCCAGGTCCATCATTTCTGCCGCTTCTTCCAGCTGTAAATGGGCAATTTGAAGAGGGTCCTCATTCATGTTACATCACCTGCAATACGTATTACGTTTTAAAAATTTAAATTTTTTGCTTTGGTCATACAAACACGATGGTAGAAATATGGTAAAGTATCCAAGAAAATTTGTATAATTACTGAATTATTTCGACATCATCATCGACAGGAATTTCTAACAGTGTCCCACTGGTTGCGTTATAGAAGGCAACACCCCTCTGTCCGCTGACTTCCCAGACTGGAAGATAGATCATATCTAGCTCCAGTGTAAGATCTTTTCTGGAGGGTTTAACCACTATGGTCTCAACGATGTAGGAATCTCCCGTAAGTTTTTTAATTTTCAATTTTTTTGTATATCGTTTCAGTATTAGATCTACAATCATCTCTTCAGCCTTATCTTTTGGTATTTTCGGGGGTTCTATGGAATAATCTCCCTCTACTTCCAGACTGTCGATTAGAGAACCGTGGATATCCTTTTCTTCCACTCCATTAACTGCATTGAAGAACCCATTACCCTCTTCATTTATTTCGACGCTCCTGTCTCCAATTTTCCTCGTATGGCTGATAGTGAAAGAATACTTCCAGTGAGGAACCAACTTGAGGATGACTCTATCAACTCTTCCAACTTCGCTTCGGGATTTAGCTTCTACCTCTTCCCGTGACACCCTGACAGGGAATGTTTTGAGGAATATCACTTCTCGAGAGAATCTCTCATCAGACTTTTCTGCATCCATGTAGTCGGTCACCTCTGAAATACTGTAATTTGAAATACCGTATGATGGACTGACCTCACTCACTCCTTCAAGATCCTGAACTACAGCTTTGCCAATTTCATACATTATACGATCTCGATCCCATATCTCGATCCCATGTCTGTTGAATTTCTGGATTATTGAATCCTCTATTCTGGAAAGAGACATCATTATGATTCTTCCATTCCGATTTATCTCTTCTGGCTTTTCATCCCCTCTCATATATCTTATGAAGATCGTCTCTTCTCTTTCAGCAATCAGATCGAAAAAAGTATCTCTTGTAATCCTGTACCCATAAGTCCTGAAGATCTCCTCAAATATTTTGAGCAATTTCTCCTTCATAATCTCGCTCCCTTACTTTTCAATTGTTTTTCAAGAATTCTATTGAGTCTTTGGAGGAATTCCTCCTCTTTACCATCAGGAATCGTCGCTCCAGCAGCGATATTGTGTCCTCCCCCGACCCCTCCAACTTCTTTTGCCGCCCTATTAATAGCTTCTGCTAGGTTTATCCCTTTACGTACCAAATTTTGGGTGGCTCTGGCAGATACTTTAATACCCTCGTCTTTCTTGGCAAAGGCAATTATGGGCTTCTCAGTGTTGGTCAAAGGTATTGACATGCCTGCCACTATTCCTACAATGGTCTCTCTGATTTTCTTACCAGCATGAAAATACTGAAGGTTCTCCATTTCTTCAATTCCATTCTCTTTCACAAGATTGAGCCCATCAGCCAGATTTTTTCTGTGTTCCGCTAGCAATCGTCGAGCTGTGGAGAGGGATCTGTCCCTATCTCCTATACATATTTTCAAACCCACCTCTTCATAACCGTATCTAGCTGTAGCGTTCAAGAGGGTAGAAAATTCCATAGCGTCTCTCAGTTCAGTTCCTTCAGGCTCAGATAAAAGGATATAGACCTCTCCCACAAGTCTGTTAATCAGTGAAGCGTTTATACCTGATTCTATTGCAAGTTTAACCAGCTCCGAGACAATTTTTCGCTTTTCTGAAAAATCAAGGTCAATCCAACGGCGCCACTTCTCTCCTTCTTTTAATGGAATACCCAGGTTACGGAGAAATTCTATACATCCTTCTTCTCTTCCTGTAATACCTGGGATAATGGGATCCGAGGAATACTGTAACATTCTGTAAACCGGTCTGGTTTGTTTCCCAAACATCCGGAGGTCTATCTGGTTGTCAATAAACCCATTCCTGACTCCTTCCAGCATTATTTCCCGGTTTAAACCAACCAGTCTCCCTTTTTTTGAATCCTGGAGGTCTCCAACAGCCCCCACAACTGCTAGGTTTACCAGATCGTAATTCATACCAAGCTGGGTGGATAGAAGGTATGTGGTGGAGGAACCACTTAACTGATCGGATCCATCGAATCCCACAAGGTGAGGATTGAGATGAAACCTGATATTATCTCCCCTCGGAACGTGATGATCCACGATGACAGCGTTTAAATCCCGTCCAAGTATTTCATCTTGCATACCGCTTCCAAGATCAGTAAACAAAACAAGGTCATAGGACTCTTCTTCAATTTTATTCAAATATGTCTTGTCAAGCTGTTTTACAAAACACACTTTTGAAGATATTCCAGCCCTCTCAAGGGAAATATGGGCTATAGCGGCTGAAGTTAATCCGTCGGCATCAATATGGGATACTATTAGAATATCATCGTATTTTTTTATTTCACTGGCACACTGTCTGGCTCTCTTGATAAGGTCTTCCATTGATAATAGCTATATGGGATGAAATAAAAAATTTTTTATCGGATTTCAAAAGAAATTTACCTGTTTCAACTGGACTACAGGGAAAAATACTGGAAAAAAGAGTACTAAATGTAAATTTACATATAATATGGAGAAACTGGTGAAAGAGGTGGGCTCTCATATGAAGCTGGATGTAGGCATTTTAGGTGGAAGTGGATATACTGGGAGTGAACTGTTGAGATTGTTGAAATCCCATCCAGATGTTGGGGTACGAGTGGTTACCTCTAGGAAAGCAGCAGGGACCAGTATAGGAGATTTTCACCTCCACTTAAAAGGCGCCTATACCTTGGAGTTTACCAATGTCTCTGTCGAGAAATTTAAGGATTGTGATGTAGTGTTTTCTGCTTTACCCCACGGAACATCCATGGAATTTATTCCTGATCTGCTGGATATGGGTTTGAGGGTAATAGACCTGAGTGCTGATTATCGTCTGGAAAAGGATGTGTACGAGGCAACGTATGGGATTACCCATAAGGGATATCGGGAAGCGGTATATGGAATTCCGGAACTGTATAGGGATTTATCTATAGCCAATCTCATTGCTAATCCAGGTTGTTATCCTACCGGAGCTATTCTCGCTGCTGCTCCCTTGGCAAAGGAAAAACTGATAGATATGGTTGTGTTTGATTCCAAGTCAGGTGTAACAGGAGCAGGAGCAATTCCCACAGAGTTTACGCATTTTCCGCATATAAGCGATAACATTGTTCCTTACAGAGTAGTAGATCACAGGCATACCCCTGAAATAAAACAGGAGCTATGGAAGCTTGGAGGGGATTTCCGGATCTCCTTTACCCCTCATCTGATACCTGTTAATCGCGGAATTTTAACAACAGCTCATATATATTTGAAGGGCCCTCTTACTTCCAAAGAAGTTAAGGAAGTTTACGAAGAATTTTACAATGACTGTTTTTTTGTCAGGTTCGTGTCCTCTCCATCTGTTGCTAGAGTAAGAGGATCGAATTTCTGTGATATAGGGATTTTTGGAGAAGGAGAACAATTTGTCATCATCTCTGCCATAGATAATCTTGTCAAAGGAGCCTCTGGTCAAGCCATCCAGAATATGAATTTGATGCTTGGTTTGCCTGAACAGCGAGGTCTGGAACACCTGCCCATGTTCCCATGAGTCCGAGTTCACTCTTGTGACTCTATTTTTTCAATCCTCATCAGAGGATATTCCTTTTCTTCGTCGTAGTCCATCCCTGCTGTAACTCTCACTCCACCGTATTCCACAACCACAGTGACAGACAAGTACTCACCCTTCAACTCGGCATAACCGAAGTCTGAGTAGTTCTTTTTAACCTTCTCTGGATCTATATCTACATTGACGTCTATTACATAAGGCTGTGAGGCAATACTTTTTGCTATGATCTTCTCAGCCTCTTCTATGAATTCAACTCTTATTGGCATACCTATAAACTGATGGTATACAGCTCCCAGTTTAATCCCTGCTTCAAACAGGGCGTTATCTCTGTTGGTTATCTCATCCTTCATTCATGTACCTCCATATAAATAGTGGAGATGTGGCATATAAGATCATAAGAAAAAAGACAGCATAAAGAAACGCCATCAGGATTTCAATTCCAGAAAGCAGGTATATGAGAGATGCAATCAGGGTTAGAGCGAACAGACATACAACTCTCTTGTCCAGGATTTTTGGATAGCGTGCAGGAGATATCATGAGAACTGCTAGGATTGCAGATACAGCCAGAACAAAACCACCACCGAACTCATTCACTATAAGGAGTGAAACTAGAAGTCCTGAAAAAGTAATTGGAATTCCCCGGAAATGTCTCTCCTGAAGGATATTATACCAGGCAAGTCTGAGCATACCAGTGACTGCAAAGGCTCCGGCGATGGCAAAAGAGAGTCCGTTAAATTGGTTCTGAGTATACAAAAGAAGAAGTAACGAAGGAAGTATTCCAAAAGATACAATATCTGCCAGAGAGTCCATCTCTCTCCCCATTCCTCCATGTTCAACCCTAGAAACAATCCCATCGAGTCCGTCGAGTAGTGTAGAGATTATCACTGCAATGCAACCATAATATAGGTTAAGAAAGGATACCCAGATCCCCAGGAGACCTACCAGGAGATTGCATATGGATACTAGATCTGGAAGTCTTATTCCTTCAATAATTTCGAATTTCATGACTCCACAACCGCGATAATGGTCTCTCCGGCCTTTACTCTATCCCCTTCCTTAACGATGATCCGAAAAGCTCTTGGAAAATGCACATGAACTCGAGACCCAAAGCGAATCATACCCAGCCTATCGCCCTTCCTAACTTTCTGGCCTTTGCTAAGATAACAAGTAATTCTTCGTGCAAAAAATCCCGCTATCTGGGTTACCGTTAACTCACCATAATCTGTGGAAATAATTACTTCATTTCGCTCATTTTCTTCGATGTCATCCCTGAATGCTGGAAAAAAACTCCCCTTATAGTATATAATTTTCGTTACAGTTCCCCCCCAAGGAACTCTATTAACATGACAGTCTAAGAGATTCATGAATATTTCAACCTTATTACCTTCTACTTTTTTAACTTTCCCATCGGCAGGAGAGACAGCACCTGTCCCAGCCGGTTGTCGATCAGGATCTCTAAAGAAAAAAAGGGTGAATATAATTCCAAAGAAAAAAAGGGCTGACAGGATGATATTAACGGTCATCCCTATAACGACCATAAATCCAAGCACTGTAATAATAGGCCAGACAGATCTCTCGATCATTTTTTACCCCTCATCACCTCAATAAATGTGTTTTTAAGACCCACTAGGAGATTTTCAAGTTCTGGGAGAATCTCAAATACAGCATAGGCTATGGCAATAAGGGCTACAGTGGCCCCTATTTTTGAGATAACGTGATGAGCAATATAGAAACTGTTATCACCAAACCAGCTATAGGAATAGGCTAAAATTACAAATACATTTCTTAAAATGTTGAGGAAAAAAATTGGAAAGACTGAAATGACAAAAGCTTTAATCTTCCTGTTGAAGGGAGCTGACACACCAAAAGAGGCTCCCGTGAAAAGAGCTATACTCTCAATAGCAGTGCAGGCCGGGATGATCTCCACATATCGACCATTGGACTCAATGATGTTCCAGGAATACAGAGTGAGATTATAACCCAAATAATGACCTGTGGTAAGGATCAGATTAATTACCAGAGAGATCAGAGAATCTCTCAGTGTCTCAATAATAGCAAAAGGGAAATAAATTAACCCCGCAAGGGTTGAAAAAAAGGTTACTTGGGACATCAATTTCAGCTTATCTGGATCTACAACTGAAATGGTATAACTTAATAGAATAAAGAAGATTCCGGCCAGTAACACTATTCCTGTGTTGTAGTAGTCTCCTATCTGAATGTATCCCGGAGCTTTGGAAAACCAGAAAAGGGCAAATATTATCCATCCAAATACACCAACAACTCTCAATCGCATAATCGCGAAACCCAGCATCAAGAGCAGTGCCACCGGTAGTAGCAGATTCATGCGAGTGATAAGTTTTTAATAGACATATATACTCTTTTCCATTACCAATGACTGATCTACATGTTCATTCTTGTTATTCTGATGGAAATGGTACCATAGAAGAGATAGCAAGAAAGGCGGTTGAACGGAGAATGAAGATTATAGGAATAGTAGACCACGGCCCCTCTCATATTACGGGCCTCACAGCAAGGAAAATTAAAAACCGGTACAGGGAAATAGAGGATGCTGTTGAGAAATACAGCCTGGAAATTCTTAGTGGAATTGAAGCTGAAGTGTTTCCGGATGGGACCTTGGATATACCTCCAAACTCCCGTGATTTCTTGGATTTTGTTGTGGTGGGTATTCACAGACCTCTGAATTTTCAGGAATACCATAAACTCCTTATCAAAGTTTTTCAGGATAACGATGTTGATGTCCTTGCCCATTATGGTGTGGGAGCGAATTGGATAATAAGGAATATGGAATTAGTGGAAGATCTCTTTGAAATCATGGTTGAAAATTCTGTTGCCATAGAAATTAATGAAGCCTATCTAGTTCCTGATGATTACACTCTTGGAATATGCAGACATTATAGTTTAAATTATTCCACAGGGAGTGACGCTCATCTTGTGTCAGAAGTCGGTAATATCGAATGGTCTAGACGAATTGGAGAAACCTATTTTAAAAAGGGGAGTAATATCGCAGTATCATGGAAAAGAAAATAACCCTGGCAGTTGATGCAATTCTCCCTTTTAAAGGAAAAATCGTTTTGATTAAAAGAAAATACCCTCCATATAAAGGGTTGTATGCATTGCCAGGAGGTATGGTAAAATACGGTGAAGAAGTTGAAAGTGCCGTGCTAAGAGAGGTGAGGGAAGAAGTTGGAGTTGACGGAAAAGTCTTTAAACTGGTTGGAGTATATTCCAGTCCTGCAAGAGATCCCAGAGGTCATGTAGTATCTATCTGCTACATAGTGCTTCCCACCAGTGAGAATTTAAGGGCTGGAAGTGATGCTAAAGAAGTGGAATTGTTTCCATTGGATGCACTTCCAGATCTTGCCTTTGACCATAAGAAAATGATTCAGGATGCAAAGGAGGACCTGTATGGAATTCTGTCCCAAATGTAGGAGTATAATGATGGTGTCCGATAAAGGGTTGAAATGTCGTAAATGCGGATATATCTCAACTAATGAAGGTGCTGCATTCGTATCCAGTGAAAAAAGAAGAAAAAGAGAGATTCCGGTGATTGAAGAAGGTGTAGAAGGCGTCCTTCCCACCACTGAAACCAAATGTCCGAGGTGTGGATATAATATTGCGTACTGGTGGTTAAGGCAGTTGAGATCAGCTGATGAGAGTGAAGTAAGATTCTTTCGGTGTACCAAATGTGGAAAAACATGGAGAGAATATGACTGAACTTATCGTCATATCTTTTTCACATCTTCTTGCCTGAACTTCTAGACTACTAATTCACCGGGCTTGTAAAGTCTCTTCAGGGACTTTAAGAAAAAGATATATACAGGATACAGCAACCTATGAGCAAAGGTTGTGCACAATCCTCAACCATCAGGAGTGTGTGGAGAGGTTAAAATGCTGGATGCCCTAATTTCCGCAGATATTTTGAGAACTGGAATTGAGGCTATTCTCACTCTTGTTCCCGAAGCAAGATTCAGGATTCTTGAAGAAGGAGTTGTTTCCAGAGCTGTAGATCCTGCAAATGTAGCCATGGTCTCGGTAGAGCTGAAAAAAGATGCTTTTGACTCGTTTTCCGCAACAGAAGCTGAAGTGGGAGTAGATGTAAATAGGCTGTATGACATCTTAAAAATGGCCAGAAAGGAAGATGAAGTGGAGCTGGTAATAGATGAGGGAAGCAACACCCTTAAAGTACAGTTCAGCGGATTAAGATACACGTATACTCTTATTGATCCATCAGCCATAAGGAAAGAGCCAAAAGTACCAAATCTTGAGTTGCCGGCTAGGATCACTATGAAAACTGATGACTTTAAGAAGGCTATTCTGGCAGGAGAGAAAATAAGTGACCATGTGGTACTAAAGACTGATGAAAATAATTTTTACATTGAGGCAGAAGGAGATACGGATCAAATAGTATTTTCTCTTACAAAAGCGGAGCTGGTAGATTTTGTTCCTGAGACTGCTAGGAGCATGTTCTCGCTGGATTATCTGAAAGAGTTTGTAAAACCCATTTCTAGGAGTGAGTTTGTGACCATACACCTTGGTACTGATTACCCAGCCCGGTTTGAGTTTACTATCGCAGATGGCAGAGTGAAGGTGGAGTATCTCTTGGCGCCGAGAATAGAATCAGAATAAACGATGCTTGAGCTTATTCTTGCCAGATATCCTTTCTTATCTTTCGTATCTCTTTCAAACGAACTTAACGTTTCCCTTGAGGATCTGGTTTCAAATCAGAGTTTATTTTTTCAAGCTTGCAGAAATGAGGGATTGGAAAAGGTCCTCGAGGTGATAGAGGGCTCTCTTTCAGAAATGGAGCGTATAATAGATGAAACAATGGAAAAATCAGGAAGTCAACAAACTATTTCTTGCAGAGACTGTGAGTTCATATCGTGCATTTCAGTCTGTCCAGAGAAGGCTATAGGACCTGAGGGAGTGAGGAACTATGAGCTATGTTCTGGATGTGGAAGGTGCCTTCAGGGGTGTGATTACCTTGAAGACTTTATTAACATTGAGAGGTTAAAAGAGATTAAACTGTCCATACTCTCCTTTTATTTCTCTCTGGTTCTTGTTGGATGTGCAGGGGATGGATGGCTTAAAAGACGATTTGCAATTTTTGAGTCCAAAAGAGCGGGTAAACTTTTAAATCGTGAAGATGATGAAATTTTGAAGATTATTTCAAAAAATCTGGGAGTTCGGGCCAAGTTTGAGGGAAATATCCGGCTTCATATTTCTGATTTTCTGAAGGTGTCATCTTCCCTGCGAGAAGGTGAATGGAAATTATTTTTTAGGGATCTGGCAAAGGGATACGTTACCGTTACAAAAAGTGAATTGATCAGAGCTCTTGAGGAGATTATACGCATCAAAATAGAGGAGAGCTTTAAGGCTGTATACTGCGATGAACTGAAAAGGTATCTTAAAAGTATAGATAAGAAATTAAAAGAAGTAAAAAAATCTTTCAAACCAGTTAGATTTGAGAAAGTTGATGTAGAAAGCTTCCCTCCATGTATAAAAAGGATGATAGGGGATATACGTTCTGGAATTAACTTACCTCATTCTGCCAGATTTGCGTTGACGTCTTTTTTGCTGAATACGGGAATGTCTGTCGAGGATGTGGTGGCTGTGTACAAAGCATCTCCGGATTTTGATGAAGAACGTACCAGATATCAGGTTAATCATATTAGAAGTGGTAGAGGAGAAATCTATACACCTCCCTCCTGCCAGACCATGAAGAGTTACCATAATTGCTTCAATCCTGACAGGCTATGTGGAAAAATATCACATCCATTATCTTATTATGAAGTTAAATTGAAAACTAAAAGGAAGAGAAAAGGTTGATCTTGCGAAGGTACTCTCCTTTATCCACAAGATTTTCCACCACTACCCTGTCTTCTTTCATTCTTTTAGCGTCTACTCTTGCTCTTCCTATGCCTAGAAACCCACGATTGCGGTTGAAAACAAAAACCAAATCATTCTCTGCTATATCTCCAGAACAGATTTCCACAGAGGTTCCGAAAATATCACGTCCATACAAAAAGAGCATCTCTCCCCTCTCTCTTACGATAATCCACTTTTTTAATACATCTTTGGAAAGTAATTCTCCCCCTTCCAAGGAGATCCTGAATCTACGCCCCAATTCCCCAATTTTTATTCCGGCTGAGGTGATAACCTCTCTAGAGTTTTTGTTGAGACCTTTGATATAACGGATAAGAGATGGAGACATCAATAATACATTTCTGCTGCTGGATTCAAGTATCATGATATTCCCTGGAGTGGAGATTCCATAATACCTGAAGGCTTTTAAAAGAGTTTTCCACTCCCTATTTGAAGGTTCTCTAATTTCCAATTTTTCTGGTGGCATACCAGTACACAACTCCACCGAAAAGACATACAATACTGCCCAGCATGAAGCCATAAGAATAGCTACCAAGGTTCTCAATAAGTTTACCTCCAAAGAGAGAACTGGAAGCGAAGCCGATATATAAAAATGAGTTAAATCCGCTCATTGTAAGGCCCCTTATGCCCTTTGGCGCAGATTCAGCGAGAATAGTGCTTAGATTGGTGGTTGTAATTCCCATAGCCAGTCCCAGTACAGCCACAATAACTGCCAGTGTGATAAATGTTGTGCTTACAGAGATCATATAAATAAGGATAGAGAACAGGATCATACCTCCCACTATGAAAGGGTCTCTTTTTCCAGTTTTGTCAGATATGTATCCGGCTGGTATTCGCCCAACAGCATTGGATATGGACTGAATGCCAAAAAGAAGTCCGATAAAAAAGGTAGCAATACCGAGATCCCTTGCATATAGAGGGAAGAAGGGCATGAACACACCAAAAGCAAAGGCAATGGTAAACACTGCCAACCAGCTAGTAGATATCAGGGGAATATTAAATAACTCTCTGATGCTGGTCAGGAAATTATTGCCCTTTATCCTGTGGCCTCTGTCAGGTAATGGAATAACCACCAGAATGCTAAATACAAAAAAGAGGGCAGAGATTATGAACGTATTATGGAAGCTAATTGTTCCTGCCAGAAACCCACCTAGAGCAGGTCCAAAGGCCATTCCACCCTGCATAAAGGCAGTAAACCAGCCATAGGACTGTCCCATTCGCTGTGCTATATCCCCTACGTAAGAAGATATGCTTGGTGCAAATGAGGCCATTCCAATACCACCAAAAAGATATGCTAAAATTATCTCTTCTGGGTTTGTAGAATATGAAAGTAACACTGAACTTACAGCGCTAATTCCAAGACCTGCAAGCATGAGTTTCTTTCTGCCAATTTTGTCTGATGTGAAGCCAAGAGGAAATGCCATAATTCCAGCTACTATCATAAATCCAAAAGTTATTAACCCTACTTCAAAGTTGTCAGCGCCCAGATTGCTGGCATAAAGAGGTACGATTGGTACTCTGATGAAGGCTCCTACATATGCCAAAAACACTGTTATAGAGACTAGGCTGAGTTTTTTGTCCATTGCAAAATACATCTTGAGAAGAAAATAAATACCTTCCCCTTTTTAAGACATCTTAAGAATATGCCTTCTCTCTTTCAGGAATTTTTATATTAATTCCTACACTTTCAGTCTCAAGGCGGCACCAGTATCTGCGATTTATGATGCAACCTGGATCTGGACCCTGCAAATCTCCAAAGTATCCAAGAGCTCTGGCTCTGCATCCTCCACAAATGGTCACATGCTCACAACGAGAACACCCTTCGAACTCATCTCTTGCCCGTATTTTTTTAAATTCTTCTCTGTGATGCCATACCTCTAGAATATCATCCTGCTTTATGTTTCCCACAACGATGGGAATAAAAACACATGGGGTTATGTCTCCATTCGGCTGGAGAGCACAATATAACCTTCCCGTACCACATCCACCTACAAATTCAGCCAGAAAATCCACACCCTGAGATCTCTGACCGAACGTATCAAAATGAGTCAGACTCACTGCAGAGAATTCACTGCATATCCTGCTATACTGAGGAGCGGTTGAGAGGAGTGATATATCTCTTGCATGTATTTGGGACGCCATTTTTTTAAGGAATTCCTCTCTCTCTTCAGGGGATAGATCCATTTCCATCATTTCTTTCCCTCTTCCTGTAGGGATGAAGTTATAATGCATAAAAATATCCACACCAAGTTTCTCAGCCAGATTTATTATGTCAAAGACTTCCCTGTAGTTATATTTAGTTACCGTTGTGGCTATCCCAACAGTGATGCTGGAATCAACTGCGTTTTTAATCCCCTCTATCGTTTTCTCGAAACTATTTTTACCTCTGAATGTGTTATGGGTCTCTGGTTTTGCTCCATCCAGTGATACTTGGATAAACAGGCAGTTACTCTCTTCTAGTCTTTTAACTTTGTTTTTAGTAAGAAGAGTTCCATTTGTTGCTAAAGAGAATGCCATGTCGTTGTCTTTAATTCTTTCAACTATGGTAAAGAAATCTTTTCGGACCAAAGGCTCTCCCCCTGAAATGGCTAGATAAGCAACTCCAGCTTCGGCCATCTTGTCCACAGCCATTAGAGCCTCTTCAGTAGTTAATTCGTCAGAAGTTGGTTTGTCTGCATTCTGATAACAGTGCTTGCATTTCAAGTTACAGGCATTGGTTACATTCCATACCACAAGAAAAGGAGCAAAGGCAGTAAAAGGTTTCTCAGGGCCGTATGCTGCAATACCTTCGAGAACACTTGCCAATCCCTTCCTCCACATGGCATCCCTAAGATTTGTAGATATTTTCTCCCTTTCTACATTGAATACGGAAGTTATCCTATCCAGTATCTTCTTTACCAGTGAGTAGGCTAAATTACATTTGAAACATAGATCCACATCTTCGCCAGCATATTTTAGTAAGATCAGCTCAATCCTCCGCCCACACTCACATCGATGAGTGCAGAATTTCAGGATGGCTCTTGAAGCAGGATTTCCAAGCCATCTTTCAATAAGTCCCGCCATCTCTTCAGCCATATCACGGGAAGAGGGTTGATACCCGGATCCCATGTCAATATATCCTGACATGGAATATCACCATATTTAATTAATGAATGCAATCTATTTAGGTGTTTCTAACGAAATAAGTTTGAAATAATGAGACAAAAAGAAAAAAGTCTCTTCTCCACCTGTAATAATATTGGCCTGAGCCATCAGTTTACTCTTCCAAAATATTTAGCTGCCATACGTTCCAACCATCTCTCGTTCAGTAATTTAGTGACAGTGGAGTTTATCAGGATCTCCTCACCGATACATGGAGTCATGTATGGGTTTCGGATGATATTTTTCTTTTCCAGTTCATCTAGGAGTTTCTCCGAAAGAACAACTTCTCCAGATCTGGACTTCTCCACTGATGCAGGAGTCTGTTCATCCAGAGGAATAAGTGTGTAAGGCCTCTTCATAAAAAATGGTTTTATCTTACCTCCCCTTACCCTTCTCAGTATAACCGTATCGTGATAGCCTACGAGTTCTGTATTGTATTGAATTGCATCCCGGTTAATTCCCACCTCTCTCCTGTCGAGTTCGGGACTGAACCCTCCAATCACCGATATATAATAATGCTTTACGAATTCTATAGGGTATCTGTATTGCTTTTCCATCAATTATAGGTATGTTGTTAAAAATAAAAACCTTATGCCTGTAAAATTAGCGTCTTCTGTAATGGGCTATAATAAATAGAGTCACTATAATTGATAAAATTGAATAAGAGAGAGTAAAGCCAGGAAGTTCTGGATTTTCTTGTGGTACAGGAGTTTCGGCTGGCACTCCACTCTCATTATTAACAGCTTTCTCTGTTTCTGTCATTATCTGAGGTTGTGATTTGCTCATAAACGTCAGAACTTTCGCAGTCTGATCTGCCGACCGGTAAAATATTAGTTTTATCAGCGGATCCTTTGATGTTCTAGCGAATTCGTAATCTGTTAGTGGAATTATAGGTTCTGATATATCTTTAAGTCTAGATATGGAATTTTCTGCTGAAATCCTAGCTTTTTCCACTTTTTCATTCAGCTGATTTTGAGAAATCCCAATGACTTCAATGGACACACTGGCATCAACAATTCCATCCACTGCAGATAACACAGCACCAGCATAGAGGCCATCAGCAAACATGGATCTCGCCAGTTCAATAGAGGAATCAGCCATTGAAAGTAATTCTTGATGCCCCCCAATAGAAGATGCATAGGTTTCAAGAGATAGAGCCTGAGAAATATAAAAATTGGCCCTGTCTCTAAGTTTGTTCTCAGATATGACCATTCCAGAAGATCTGATCACTCCTTCATGATAAGGGGTTAACCAGATCTTGGCTGTTTCTAGGCGTTCTCTTGCAAGGGCCAGATATGTAATTGCCTGTGAAAAACTCTCAGCTTCCTTTGCTTGCTGAAGATAGTTCTCAGCCATATAAAGTCTGGTTTCTGCAGTCCCAATTAGTTGAAAAGCCTGTAAGTTTAATATAGACTCATTTTTGAGGTCTTCTTTTAGATCGTTTATTTCTTTATCAATATAGGTCATCTCATCTTTAATGGCTTTCTCATCGATCAGGGTATTTGAATATATAATCTGTCTCATCTGAATTCGGGCAGTAAGCATAGTGCTTGTTGCTGAATAATAATTTCCAGAGTCGTATTCTTCCTGCGCTACTTTCAAGAGATCTTCAATACCTGTCAAGGAACCATATTTCTTAGCCTGTTCAAACAGTCTATTTGTGTCTTTCTTCATTGCATCTGCCATAGTCCTTGATATTTCTGTGTAAGTCTGAGATGAGATGTTGCCTCCCATCAATTGTTTTACTGCATATCCTGTGTAATATTTCACAGCTTCATTCAAATCAGAGACCTCTTTTACTGTAATACCCATCTCCTCTCCATATTTTACAAGATCTATGGGCTCCTTAACAGTCCTGACAAAAATAAATGGACCACGCTCAACTGTCTCTCTTTTCTCTCTTATCACGAGTGTCTGACCAGCAGGGACGAGAAATAGCTTTACACCCTCTAATTTTGCTGCTTCAAGTTTGTAAGGGATTCCACCTACGGGGCCAATTGAGCCATCAGGGAGGATCATACCAGTCATCATCACAGATCCGTTGATGGTCCACCCTTCTATGGCAGCTACAGTAGCAACGGTCATAACGCCTCCTGCAGATGGACCTCCCACAACTGGAGTTTCTGCTTTGATGACATAGAAGTAATCAAATCTATTGAAATCTATCCCAAGGAGGTCTGTGGCCACAATAGCAGCCAGTCGTGCACTACCCTGCATATCTATTTGAGTAAAAGGCTCGGTGTTTACGAAAACTCTTCCCTTTCCTTCAGTTACGTATACGGTAATCTCGATCACAGCACCCTCTGGCTCAGGACCTGCGGATACGGCCGGGGCTTTGACAGTTACACTACTGGTGTTCTCAAGTAGATCCGCTGAAGAGACCCAGGGAAGACTTATTACAATAAACAAACACAGCACAACCAATGTTGTCAGTCTCATTTATGGATTCAGAAGATAGTGGGAGATATATACATTTCGAAACACGGTCTGTCCTTGGAAACTGGAAATAGCAAAAGATAGAAATAGCAAACCACCCAACTGGGTAAGGGTGATATACATGGTAAAAATGGGAGATGAAGTGATAGATTTTATCAAAGGAAGGCCCGCCTTTATAGCCACTTCTACCCCTGATGGGATACCTAATGTGGTTCACAAAGGATCTTTACAGTTGCTGGATGATGAGCATCTGATATATGCAGACATATTTTCAGGGAAAACCACTGAAAATATCAGAAATAATCCAAATGTGGCTATTTCAATAATCGATTTCAAAAATTTCAGGGGGTATCAGCTCAAGGGAAAAGCCTTCTTACTTGATAGCGGGGAGATCTATGAGAAAATTGTAAAGTTTGTAGAGAATTTGCCAATGAAACTCCCAAAACCAAAATATGCAGTTAAAATACATGTTGAGGAAATCTATGATTTAACACCAGGTCCCAATGCAGGAAAGAAGATATCGTGAGGTAGTAGGATGGAGAGACCCATACTTCAAGTAGCCTTGGATCTGGTAGAGTTGGATCGCGCCATTGAAATAGCAGAAGAAGCCATCATCGGTGGTGCAGACTGGATCGAAGCAGGAACTCCTCTTATAAAAAGCGAGGGGATGGATGCCATCAGGACGTTGAAAAGAAAATTCCCTGATAAAAATATTCTGGCTGATATGAAGACCATTGATACTGGTTCTCTTGAAGTTGAAATGGCTGCAAAATCAGGGGCAGATATCGTAATGGTTCTTGGTCTCTCTGATGATGCGACCCTGAAAGAAGCCATCCGGGCTGCTAAGAAGTATGGGTCTCAGATCATGGTAGACTTAATTAACGTACCAGACCCTGTTTCAAGGGCAAAAGAGATGGAAAATATTGGAGTGGATTATATCAATGTCCATGTGGGTATTGATCAACAAATGGTGGGTAAGGAAACGGTTGAAGTTCTTAAAAAAATAGTAAACGAAGTTTCAATCCCAGTGGCTGTCGCTGGCGGCCTTGATGCGACTACAGCTGCTGAATGTGTAGCTCTTGGAGCTAGAATAGTCATAGTGGGCAGCAATATAGTTAAGTCCGCCAGAGTAACTGAATCAGCGAGAAAGGTACGAGAAGCTATTGATACAGCTGATAGACAATCTCTGGGTATAAAAAAACGGAAAAAAGACATTGAACAGGAGATAAAGAGGATATTTATGGAAGTGTCTACACCGAATATTTCTGACGCAATGCATCGACAACCAGCTATGGAGGGAATAAAGTCCATGCTCAAAGGAAAAAAGATGGTGGGAAAAGCTGTGACAGTTAACACCTTTGAGGGAGATTGGGCCAAAACTGTTGAAGCGATTGATGTTGCAGGAAAAGGTGATGTACTTGTTATCTATTGTGGGTCGGAAAATATTACTCCTTGGGGGGCTCTTGCTTCGAGAAGCTGTATGATTAAAGGAATCGAAGGTGTGGTAATAGATGGGCCAGTGAGGGATATTGAAGAGATTGAAGAAATGGGATTTCCCATTTTTGCAAGAGGTATTGTGCCTAATGCAGGAGAACCAAAGGGTTTTGGAGAAATAAATACAAAGATAATATGTGGAGGGCTTGAAGTCAGGCCTGGAGATTGGATTGTGGGAGATGATAATGGAGTTATGGTGATACCAAAGGAAAGAGCTTATGAGATTGCCAGACGCTCTCTCGAGGTCAAAAAACATGAGGAGAGGATAAGGGAGGAGATTAACAGGGGAAGAACTCTTGCAGAGATCGTCGATCTGTATAAATGGGAAAAGGTTCAGAAATAAAACTAAAAATTCTCTTAAAACGGTCTCATTCTAAGTTCATTGTAGTGAGTGATGTATAGTCGCATGGAAAATGAATGTGACTGAGTTCGGATGCAAGACATAATCCCGCTTATTTACCTACTTATAATGTTAATCTCTCGGTTTAAGGGGGGATTGTGAGATTATAAATTAGAATCAAAAAGAATTTGTAACAAGGCTAAAATCATTCAAATGTGTATCTCATACTCAGATGCAGAAAATGTGGGAGATTCTTGTATGCAAGGCAGGATGCAAAAACAAAACGGTGTGTATGTGGTTATACAAGCAAGATCTCGAGAATGCTGAAAGTGGATACAGCAAGAGATGAAAGGGAGGCAGGAGAAAAGGTCAGATACTATCAAGAAAAGGCCCATGGTCCTCCTGGATTTGTCAAATTTCACTGAACCTCTTGATCTATCCAACGCCTCTTAACTCTTTTAAATGAGAAATCCCTCTTAAAAAATAAAATTTATCAACTGAAAAAATCCAGCGTCATTTGTTCTGGTTTTTGCTTTAACTTATCTTTGGTATACCCAAAAAATCCCAAGATTCTCAGAGCAACAGGGAGTATCTGATGGTCTATATAGTAATCTAAGTCGATACGATACTGTTGATTGCTATGTTTCTCTTTTAGTATTCCATTTCTGAATTCGTCAAACATCTCTATTGGATAAGCCCTTTCACTTACAGTTCCATGGCCCTTTACCACAACAAAACCTATTTTTGAGCCCACATGATATATCAGGTTCATCTGCCTGGCTCTCTCTGCCGCTCTGACATGTGCCTGCATGGAATCGTATTCTGAAATCTTCTTCGTCAGGGTCTTGTATATAACGAGATCTTCCAGCTCCACATCCGCGTTTTTTATCTTCTGAATTACATCCTGAACCACCTGAGCTGCTCTCTCTGGACTCCTCTCTTTGAGAATAATCTCTATAATTTCAGACTGTATGCGTTTTGCCAGTTCACACCAGTCTCCTCGTCTAACCTCCAAGCCTTTTACTATTATACGCTCATCTTGTGTTAATCCAGCATATCTTTTTTTATCTGTAAAAAATATGGTTTTATAGACTTCATCTATCTCCAACCTTACGGGTAAAATGGGTGCTAAATTATCTATGAGCTTTTCTACCTCTTTTATGAGTCGATCCATGTCCAGATCATCCTTCTTAACGAACAGGCTGTCAGTGTCTCCATAGAGGACTGAAAAACCATTTTGCTTGGCAACTTCCATGGATCTACGTATGAAATCCCTGCCCCATGCAGCAGTTGCTTCAGCACACTCCTGCCTGTACCATTTTGCCTCACTCCACCCTGTGTAACCATAGAATGAGTTAGTAAGTATCTTCAGTATCTGTTGTCTAATGTCGAGCATTCTGTATTCTGGATCTGATGGACTCAGAGTTTTCATACGCTCTTTGATCTCCTTTCTTCCATTTATTAGCTTAATAAGAATTCTTTTGAAAAATCCGTCAGGGCTTTTTCTGAATTTATGACCGACTTCGGGAGCTACGTGGCAATCATCACAATCTTCTGTCAGAGTATCAGGTGAGATATTGAAGGCCACCATTATGGATGGATACATGGAAGCAAAGTCAAGACAGACTACATGCTCGTGAAGCTCTCTTTGTGGTTCGAGGACGAAAGCACCTTCATAGGATGAATGATCCCCTCTTCTGGCAGGTACCAGTTCCTCGAGCCTGAAACTCTCTTTGATGAGTAGCCATTCTACCTGTCTACCCCTTCCCATTCTGGAGACTTCATCCAATGGGAGTCCTATCATCCTTGTTAGCTCATACTGAATGGGGAGGAGCTCTTTACCGATTTCATAGGTGTGAATGGCATCTTGAATGGAATATCGTTTCACCTCTTCCCTATCGCCAGAGGTCCAGAGATAGTAGATATCTGATGCCTTTATATCAGATATCCCTTGTTTTTTTCCGAAATATTCAGCGACATTATCCAGTGTTTTGAGCTTTATGTCAAGGTCCCTTTCAACAATGGAATACAGATCAATGTTCAACCTCCCTACAAGGTCAACTTTCCGTATACCTCCAGTGAATCTAGGTTCACTCCCGTCCCTGCCTACTGCCAGTTTAATGCTGTGAAGTCTCGCCCTCTCTCTCAGATATGGCCAGTCAAAAGAATCCTGATTATAGCCTGTAATTATATCGGGATCTTTTTCCTGTATTAATGAAAGGAACTCTTCAATCAATCTCCGGTCATCATCTCCATCAGCTTCGAGTAGAATCTCCTCATCCCCCATCTTAACGGAAATTAGGATGATAGGTGATTTCTTGGGATCAGGCATACCATATTCATTTAGCATTTCACAATCAAAGGCCATGACTTTCAGGGGTATATCTGCATCCCCTTCAATTTTCTGAATGGTTTGAGCATTAATCTCTAGAAACTTCCTGTTATCTATATCTCCATCCACTTCAATCCATTCTAAAGGTGTCAGACCTCTATCTATCAAATATCGGAACACAAAAGGTATATCTGCCTCTCTTACGTCGCAAAACCTTGAGTAATACTCTCTTAGTTTCGGAACATGCTGGGGATGTCTGGCGTAGATTTTGTACACGTCACTCCACACACCAGAATCCTTCCTCTTTTCTACCTCTACCTTTAACGGAGTGACTTTCTGGCCTCTGAAATCAACCTCGACTTCCTCTAGGTTTTTAGAAGTGATTTCTCCAAGAGGAATCACGTAAAAATATGGTTTAAAGGAGCTATCATAAACAATGAATATATTACCATCTTCTCTTTTACACCACAGTCTGAGGATGGCTTTCCCATTTTTTGTTATATAATCTACATCCAGCAGCAGTCCTCTGACTTTCACCATATCGTAAATCCTCCAATTCACAGATTGTTAACGAAGTTAATAATAATTCATAAGGGTTCAACTTACTTTAACCTTTTTATTCCCATAAATACTGCAATTATTGGAAAATAACATCATCATCTTTCATATATCTAGTGATTCCATTTCTTTGAGTCTTAAATCAATAATATCGTTTATTTCCAGCTTTCCCTCTTCTCTCTTAATTTTATCCAAGATGGCTCGAGTCTCTGGATATCTGGGGGTGACAGTGCAGCACAGACTTCGAATTATGGATATCTCGTAAGTGCCTATTTTTTTTGCTAGATCCACAATCTCCTGCTTATCAAAGCCTATAAGGGGTCTTATAATAGGGATTCGGATGGCTTCACTCTCAGCTCTAAGATTGTGAAGGGTCTGACTGGCTACTTGCCCGAGATTCTCTCCTGTAACAAGAGCCTCAGCTCCAATGAACTCTGCTAGTCTCTCTCCAATCCGGTACATAAACCTGCGACAAAATATGCAGGTATACTTGCGTTCAAGGCTTTTAAGTATTTCAGTTTGCGTCAATCCATGATGAATGATATAAAATGTATTTCCCCCTCCGAACTGTTTAAGGTGTTTGGCAAGCTGGATTGCCTTTTCTCTGGGAACTTCATCAGTAAAGGGCTGGTTATCAAAATGGACATACTCAACTTTAAACCCTTTTTGAATCATGAGATACGCTGCGACCGGAGAATCAATCCCTCCAGATATCAAGACAAGCACTTTCATTCTAATAACACCTCATAAATCTCTCTGGCTATCCTGTCTGCTATCTCTTTTTCCTCAATTTTTTTGATAAGTATCCTTCCTGAAGGGAAAATAGTTAATTCATACTCTTTCTTGAATACGGCAATATGAGATGTTACCACTACCGGTATATATCCCTCATTTGAAAGCTTTTTCGCTACATCATCAAGGATAAGTCTGAGATTCTTATCAGGTTTCACCTCGTATGCTGCACTTGTTCTGCATGGTGCTGAAACGAATTTCACATCTCCTTAATTAGGGATATCTCACATAAACTTACCGACTGAACTAGGAAGTTCATCACTGGGTTTAAATAACATATAACAAAAAGATAAAACAGGTGAATGTATGGATCTAATACATTATTCTGAAATTCAGCAAATTGATGAAGACTACTGTAATTGTTCAAGAGATCTTCTCATGAAAGTATATCGAAATCTGGGATTGAGTGATGAAGAGCGAAAACTACTGAGCAATCCAAAAAGAACGATATCTGTATCCTTTCCAGTATCTCTTGAAAATGGAGTAGTATATGTGCAAGGTTATAGAGTGCAGTACAATAATGCAAGAGGACCCTATAAGGGAGGGATGATATATCATCCAGATTTAACTGTTACACACCTTTCAGAACTGGCCTACCTGATGGCTTTAAAATGCGCTCTTGCAAACATACCCTTCGGGGGGTCAAAAGGAGGTCTTGTGATAAATCCTAAAGAGTATAGTGACAGAGAACTGGAATTGATAACAAGGGAATATATACGAGAGATTTATGAGTTCATCGGTCCATTTAAAGATATACCAGCACCAGATGTATACACAAACGAAAGAGTGATGGCCTGGATGCTGGAAGAATTTGAAAAGTTACGAAAGGAGAGATGCCCAGCGGCCATCACAGGAAAACCCGTGTCTCTTGGCGGCATCAAACTAAGAGAGTATTCTACTGGATTGGGGGGAGCAATCCAGCTTGAGGAATTCTATATGGCAAATTCCATGAGTCTGAAAGGTTCAAAGGCCATAGTAATTGGATTTGGAAATGCCGGTTCTTGGAGTGCCAGATTCCTGAAAGAAAAAGGAGTTGATGTTGTAGGGGTGGCAGATTCCAAGGGAGGGATATGGGATGAGAAGGGGATTGATGTTTGGAAACTTGTAAAGCACAAGAAAGAAACAGGAACGGTGCGTGGATTTTCAGGAACGAAGTCTATCGATCTAGAAGAACTCATAACTCGTGAGTGTGATATACTCGTACCTGCAGCTCTCTCTAAGCAGATCAATTCAAAAAATGTAAGAGACATTAAAGCACATATAATCCTTGAGATTGGAAATGCAGCGATTTCAACGGAAGCAGATGATCATCTTGTGAGAAATGGAATTCACGTAATTCCGGATATATCTGCAAATGCTGGGGGAGTTATTGCTAGTTATCTGGAATGGAGATATGGGATTAGAGGCTCGATCCCTGATGAAGAAAAAATCAGGAGTGAATTTTATGGAATTGTTAGGAGTATGTTCCATGCCATGTATAAGCGATCGATGAAAGAACAAATACCTCTAAGATTGGCAGCTCATACGGTGGCAGTCCAAAGGATTCTCGAAGCTGAAAGGGCTCGGGGAAACCTATCATAAAATAAAATATATTCCCATTTTGGAGTATAATAACTTAATCAAATAGTCACCTATATTGACATTTCGTTTATCAGCATTTGCTTAGCGTAATTGCCTGAAGGCGTAATCATAAATGACCGGTAAATAGCGATAAGATTGATAGAATTGTCAAAATACTTATGGCAAGTATAGAAAGCATAAAACCCACAAAAAAGATAATTAATCTCAAAAACACCAGTAAAGTTAAATGCCTTTACATTTCTACCTGCTCGCGCTCTTCTATTTTTCCATTTTTATTTCTTTATAGAACTCCTCTACTTCCGGATGGATGATTACGTAATACTCCTCACTTGTGTTTATAACCACAAAGTTCTCGCTGTTTTTGTGCCTGAAAACAATGGCTTCAACTCCGTTTTTTAGCTTAAAGTAACTCATGCTAACTTCACTAGATCCGTAGCCGAATTTTCTTAAAGTTGGTTTCCAATCGCTTGAGTTCGTAAGTATTATCTCTATGTCTTCCAAATCCACGACTTCATCTACAAGCCAGGCTTTTATGTGAAGCTTATGATCTGTTAGCTCATAACCATACCAGTACCAGCCAGAGTACGTATTAAGAATAGTAGGTGCTGTATAGCCCAAGGGTAAAAGAATCACGAACATTAGAATTATCAGCCGTGATTTTTTAGATTTAATCCTTAAAAAACACACCCCCAAAGTCAGATATACCAAAGCTGTTATTCCGAGCAATAAAGGGTCCAGAAGGGTATTGAGTGCCAAATCAAAAAATGTTATTTTGTACCCTAACATCCTTCTTATTCCTTTAGAGAGATAAAGCTAATAATTTTATCCATGTACTCTGCCAATTCGACTAGATTTTATCTTCATCTTGAGGAAAAGATCGTGTAATCGAATGGATAATTTAATTAAAACAAAAGATGCGCCGGCCGGGATTTGAACCCGGGTCGGAGCCGTGGCAGGGCTCAGTGATAGCCGCTACACTACCGGCGCAAGGCAGGACATTACTTCATTCTAAGCCTATTTAACAATTATGGTCTTGTTCATTCTAGAGTAGCTTGATAACAGCGAGCACTTTTTAAGGAAATTAATAGAGCTGGAAGAATCATTGAAGAACTACTCTCATCCTGGCTTTGAACAAGAAATTTACTTTGACTGTAACCGAAACTATAAATAAATTGACTGACCAGTCAGTCAGTGTGAAAGAGAAGATACTCGAAGCTGCCCTCCAAATATATACGATGAAGCCTATACATAAGGTCGCAGTCAATGATATTGCGAAATTAGCAGGGGTTTCTAAAGGGGTTATTTTCTATCATTTTAAAACCAAGGACAATTTGGAGAAAGAGACTTTAATTTATTCTATTCAGAAATATTTTGGATTCGGTATAGATAACATAACAGATGTGGTACATACCAGTCTCAGGATAGCGGCTGAAAATCCAGCCCTTGTCAGATTCTGGCAGTACGTGTACGAGAAAGAGATCCATTCGGGAGATCCTGAGTTTATTGAAAATTTTTTCAAAGGATTTATGAGAACTCTTTCGGAGTTGCTTACTAGAGAAGAAGTAGAAGATCCAGATAAAACGGCTATTGTTCTGATGGCATTGCTTGATGGGCTGGCTATATATTCCACTTTCATGGATCTGGGTAAAATAGAAGATTTTGAAAGCATCATTCTAGATTTCATAAAAAGCAGGAGGTTGAAAAAATGAGAAAATTGGTATGGGCGATTTTAATCCTAGTTTTTTTAATGTGGGAGGCATCGGGACAGCCAGTTATAACAGTGGATCATCACACTGTGCCTGAAAATCCGTCTGTGGGCTATTTCATTTTGAGTGTAGATTTAACAAATTCAGGAAGTTATGCCAGAAATATTGAACTAGAGATTTACGAAGAAGAAGACAACCTTGCCCTTATAGACAAAAATAAAGAAGTATCAAGATTACATCTGGATCTAGGTGATCTATCCGCTGGAGCTACTTCTGCGACTTTCAAAATTTTTGCAAAAGAGTCTGGAATTTATCAATTAAAGTTAAAGTTGAAATACAATTATTTCAGTGACGATTCAGGTTTTACAAGCAATACTGGAAAACTCGTTTCAGAAATTGATACTACCATTGCAATTATCGTGGCTGATAAACCCAGTTTTGTGGTGGGAGGAGATGTGGTGATAAAACCATCGGAAAGTAAAATTGTTGATCTTATGATAAGAAATGCAGGAGGTAATGCCAGAGATGTAACCATAAGCTTTGAAACTCCAAAAGGTGTTGTTGCCAGTCCTAATATGGTTGTTGAAAGATGGAATTCAGGTGAGGAAAGGAATGTGCCAGTCCAGCTTATAGTGGATGGAGAGGTAAAAGTTGGTGCTTACACACTAATGGTGAAAATTAGCTATAATGATGAATTCGGTAACAAGTATACTGATGAAATCCCTGTGGCTCTGGAAATTTACGGAAATCCAAGGCTAGTTTTATCAGGTTTCTCATTAACTCCTGAAAGAATCTATCCAGACTCTGAATTTGTGTTGAACGTTTCCCTTGAAAATGTGGGAACAGATGAAGCTAAGAATATAAAAGCCAGACTGGACTTTCCAGAGGTATTTTTCGGAGAAAGAGAGAAATTCTTGGGCAGTCTGAGCAGAGATAATGTCATAGAAGAAGGGTTTACTCTCAAAGCTGAAAAAAATACTGCCAGTGGAAGCCATCTCTTTACTCTGTATGTGGAATATGAGAGCTCTCATGGGGATAAATATTATGAGTCCTATGAGTTCCCGGTCTTTGTGAGTAGTCTTGGAATTATAAGCTTGGACATCGCAGGAGTATATACTTCTCCGCAGGCAATCAATCCTGAAGACATGTTTAAACTTTCACTGCAAATTGAAAATAGCGGAAATCAGGATGCTAAGGCAGTTAGCGTTAAACTTCTTCTACCAGACGGATTTGAAGGAAGGGAGAGTTACTTTATAGGGAGCCTGGAAAGCGGTGACTCGGCTACAGCAACCTTTGAATTAAAGGCTGGAGATGCCGGAAAACATAACATTAAAGCGGTTGTAAGTTACATGGATTCCCGGTTTGAGAAGTACGAAATTGTTGAAGAATTCAGTATCTACGTCTTTCCAAAAAGCTATTCGTGGATGTATCCTGCTATTGCGCTATTGGCTATACTGGGTGTGTTTTACTACTGGAGAACGAGGAAGAAATAGATGCTGAAGCTGGATGATGTGTGGAAGATCTACAGAATGGGTGTTGTAGATGTAGTGGCCCTGAAAGAGGTTAATTTGGAATTAGGTAAAAAGGAATTTGTGGTGGTTCTTGGGCCATCGGGATCCGGCAAAACCACTCTACTGAATATAATTGGAGGAATAGATGTACCAACAAAAGGTAGAGTTGTTTTTAACGGGTTAGATATCTCAAAATTGAGTGAAAATGACCTGACTCTACACAGAAGAAGGAATATAGGTTTTATATTTCAGTTTTTCAACCTGATACCGACTTTAACTGCAAGAGAAAATGTAATGATTGCTGCGGAATTAGTTAAAGAGCCTATGGATGTTGAGGAAGTTCTGGGTATAGTTGGATTGAGGAAACGAGCAGATCACTTTCCCTCAGAGTTAAGTGGTGGTGAACAGCAGAGGGTTGCTATTGCAAGGGCACTGGTAAAAAAACCCCCATTAATTCTAGCAGACGAGCCTACAGGAAGTCTGGATTTTGAAACAGGAAAAGAAGTATTGAAAGTTATGAGGGAGATAAATGAGAAAGAAGGTATAACCATTATTCTTGTCACACACAATTCAGTTATTGCTAGTATGGCGGACAGGGTGATTTATCTGAAAGACGGAAGGATAGACAAAATAGTTGAAAATGAGACTCCTGTGGATGCTGATGAACTCCGATGGTGAGTTATGAACACGTTGAATTTAAAAGTTATAAGAGACATTAAAGCCCGAAAGGGAATGTTCCTGGCAGTTACCTTTATCATATTTCTCGGGATCGCAATATTCTCATCCTTTTATATGTCCTATATGAATTTACAGGAAACATACAATTATTTTTACGAGCAAACAGATTTTGAAGATATTTCTATTAATTTTAATAGAGCTCCAGAAGATATAGTCAAAGAAATAAAGAAAATCAATGGAATTAAAGAGGTAGAGGGAAGGATCTCTCTGAAAGGTTTCATCACCATTCAGAATCAAAGAGCTGTTTTAAAACTTATTTCGATTCCTGACGAACAGCCAAGGGTGGATAAGCTGGTAGTGGTTGAAGGAAACTACATGGCAAAGAATTCCAAATCAGTCCTCCTACTGAAGAAATTTGCAGATTACCATGATATCAGAGTAGGGGATGTGATACACATCAATATAAATGGTGGGGAGGTGAGGTTAGAAGTATCTGGGCTGGTTTATAGTCCTGAATTCATCTGGGTAGTTGAAGAGAGTGAGTTCATAACTACTCCAAGAACATTTGGCATTGCTTATGTTCCACAGAAGATGCTAGAAGAGTTTGGATACAAAGATGAAATAAACGAAGTGAAGATTACAGTGTATGACAAGAGATCAAGAGATGAAATATTGAATAGAGCACTGAAGATTCTCAGACCGTATACTGTAATAAACTACTACACAGTTGAAGATCAGCCCAGCAATAAACTGTTGAAGATGGATCTGGATGGATTTAAAGAGCTATCGATTTTATTTCCTTCCTTCTTTTTGCTGATTTCTGTATTTGCAGTATATGTCCTCCTTACAAGACTGATTAGATCCCAGAGTGGCAATATAGCAGTGTTAAGAGCTCTAGGAGTGAGTAAGCAGACAATACTCCAGCACTACCTGAAACACTCCTTATTCATAGGAGTATCAGGCTCAGCTGTTGGGGTTGTTGTAGGCCACTTATCTGCGATTGTATTGACAGCTCAGTATACAGCCATTCTCAATATTCCATTTTATCTGACAAAAGTCCATTATGATGTAATGGCTTATGGGTTTATTGCCGGTCTTACAATACCTTTGATATCAGGCTTCATAGCAGCGAAACACGCAGCAGAGCTTGAGATTCTCTACGGGCTGAAAGGGTATTCTGAACAAACATTCAGGGGTATTGATGTCAAGAGATTCTCTAAATTGCCAGTGCTGGTTAGACTTTCAATAAGGAACCTATTCAGAAATAAAAAAAGGACAGCATACTCCACTTTCAGTGTAATAGCGAGTATAGTGTTGATACTATCATCCATGGTATTCTTGGATTCAATGGATCAGGCTCTGGATTTGCAGTTCAACAAGGTACTGGCATACGATATGGATGTCAAATTCAATGGATACGTTAATGAAAGTCTTTTAAAGGAGATAAAATCTTTGAAAGGGGTTAAAGAAGCCTATCCTTTGATAAATACATGGATTTTGATTGAAAGAGGTGGAAATTCGAAGTCAATAAGCCTTATCGGGCTGGAATATCAAAATTTATACAAAATCTACGATGATAGAGGGAATATTCATATGCCACCACCTGAAGGGCTGATTTTGCCAGAACTAATCTCATCTAATCTGAGCATAGTTAGGCAGGAGAAAGTGGAGTTTCTTACTGAATTTGGTATAAGAAAGGCTGAAGTCTACGATATAATTCAGATACCATTAACCCCAGTAAGCTATGCTAATCTGGATGAATTGCAAAAAATATTGGGAATTAAAGGTTTTAATGGAGTTATACTGAATGTAGACCCTGACGCAAGGGAAGAAGTTAAAAGCAGACTTGAAAAATATAAAGAGGTTCTTCGAGTTGATCTGATTGAAGATATTGAAGAAGATATTTTAGAGCTCATGTCCTTCTTTTATATATTTATCTTCTTCTCACTATTCTTTGGAGCATCTCTGGGTTTTGCCTCTATTTTTAATACAACAACGGTGAACATTCTGGAGAGGAGGAGAGAGATAGCCACTCTGAAAATGCTCGGGTATACTACAAAAGAGCTGGCATATACGCTAGTTATCGAGAATTTTCTCCTTGGGCTCGGTGGTATTGTAGTAGGATTACCACTAGGGCATCTCTCTGCTCGGGTATTCCTTAATTCTTTTCAGAGTGAATTATATTCCATACCCTTTGTAATCTATCCAATAACCTATGTGTTAACAATTATTCTTGTTATGGTGGTTCTGTTTGTCTCTCTCATTCCTGGGATCATGTATATCCATACGATGGAAATAGAGAAAGTGACCAAGGAGATAGTGAGTTAATCGGTGGGATTGTATCAACTCCACACCAAAATCGTTTATAATAAAAGGAAAGTCTTCATCTATCTTTCCCTGAGTTTTTGAGTTTTTTACTTGAGAATTATCCAGCTTCCCCTCTGCTACCTTTCAATACCAATATGCTCTTCATGTCATCCCTAGTTATGAAGATAATTCCTGCAAAAGTTAAAATGACTGCCATATTTACGTTATCTCCCCCTCTGATTTAGTAGAACCTTTAGATGTCTTTAGAGTGGAGTTAAATGAGTTTCTGGCAAATATGGTTATCGGAGCATGAAGATTGAAATTGGATTTATAGATATTGTGAGGGTTATAAATTTTACCGAACTATGTCAAGCGGAATATTTTTTGTAGTCTTGTAATGGGCTGGGTTGTACATGGGCACATATATCCCTTAAAAAATTTGTATCACCCTGGAACGTAGATTCTAAAGGCTCTACGATTGTTTGATAGAAATGTATGCTGGAAATCAAAAAGACTTTCACTGAAGTCTTGCCTGTTATCAAAAGATTTTTATCAATAACACACTTCTATCTTAATATGCCTGATATAAGTGTAATTATGGGTTCTGCTTCTGATGAAAAAATTGCTGAAAAAACTACTCAGGTTCTGGACGATTACGGGGTGAGCTATGAAGTGCGCATCCTTTCTGCTCACAGAAATCCTGAAGAGCTCAGGGAATATGTTATTAATTCAGATGCAAAGGTGTTCATTGCAATCGCGGGTCTGTCAGCAGCCTTACCTGGAGTCATAGCTTCTATAACTTCAAAGCCTGTTATTGGGGTTCCAGTAAGTGCCAGTCTGCTGGGAATTGATGCTCTGCTCTCTATAATCCAGATGCCTTCTGGTATACCGGTTGGAGGTGTCGGGATTGATAATGGTAAGAATGCTGCATATCTCGCGTTAAGGATACTGGCTCTTCTTGACAGGGAATTGGAGCAAAAACTTAAAGAAAAACAGATAGAATAGACTCAAAAGCCATCATAGAGAAGCGATAATATTATATCTCGCAGAGTTACAATTTGTCAATTTACATTGACAATATTGCAAATCAAAGATGCTGGGGTCATCATCCTGTTGTTTTTTGGCTAACCAATGGTCTGAGGTTTTGTGTAGTATAGTAGGCTACGTATATAAGAACAAAAAAAGCAAATAACAAATGAAACATACTCATCTGGTTCCAAAACATTCCTATAAAATCTGCTGCGATAAGGATGGAGAAAATCCTGACACCCAGACCTGACATATATAGATCCACTGGCTCCACGATCATTGATATTATTTCTGAATATCTAAAAAGACTGACTGTGAAATACAGCAATATGACAAGGAGGAAAGGAAATACAATCTCAATTGGAACCGTATAAAATTTCATTTTTTCTTCAATAAGGAATATGATAGCCACATACATCAGCACCCGGAGGAAGTCTTCTGTGATTTCTGGTTTAAAACCTTCTTTGACAAGATTGTATGCGAGGTGTCCGTTCATCACAATCAAGGCCATGGCAAGAACTAGGGAACCCAGATATCTAAGAAATGTGCTTGTAGTGGAGGGATAAAGAAGGGTTAGTACACTTATGACACCAATAAAAATAAGTGAATATAGAAGTAACAGTGTGTAGGATACAGCCACTCGGATTTTTCTGCTAACATACTGTTTTATGGGATCTCTATCAGGATGGAGGAATATACTGAGATTAAACACAGAAAGACCAAAAAGAAGAACCCCTATCCATCCGAATACCTGATTCATGAACATTAATAGGTTGTTTATTATTACATCTATTAAAAATTTTCCAATAATAAATAATGAACAAGTAGTTATGAATACTTACAATCCTCTGGATAGATTATACATAAAAAACCATTCAAACAATGTCAAGCAATAAAAAAAAGAAAGAGGGCTTACTCATTATCCTGCCCGAATCCGAATACTTTTTTCGGGTTCTCTTTGATTACCACATCTATATCCTTTTCCGAAAAGCCACTCTTAAGCATGAGATCAATGAACGATTTCATGCCATCAACCGGTTTTGGATTCGGTACCTGACCAAAGTCTGTTGAAAAGATTGTAGACTCTAAACCCACCTCTCTTATCTGGTCTATCACTACCTGTGGGTCAAGATTTCCTCCCATTTCTGTGGTGGCGTATAGACATCTCTCAAAGTAAGCTCCTTTCTTTGCAAGTTCTTTCTGAAGTTCTACAGACATGTTAACGAGATTCCATTCCGGATGAGTCACAACAACATTCTTAACTCCAGCTTTAATGGCTTCAGACACAAAAATTTCGGATTCATGGGGATACAGATGACCAGTTGTAAGGGCAACAGGCCCTTCCCAGTCTGCCACGATGTTTATTATTTCAAGAACCACTTCTTTAAGTTCACCCTTCCCGTCCAGCACGGATATTCCATCTTCTGGGTTTTTCCCTTCATGCTCAAAATGATTGGCAGCGGAAATCGAGGGCATGGCAATTCTTCTTGCCCCCAATTTCAGAGCTGTTGTAACTGCTTCTGGATTAAGACCACCGGTATAGTAATTCAGTACCTGAATGCCGAGAACCTCGATCCCAGGTACAACTTTAGAGACTATTGCTGCCTCATCTGCTGTGTTGGTAACATGGGAAACCAGTAAAACTCCAGCCATACCAGCTTCTTTGGCCTCTCTGGCCACTTCCACTACATCCAGCTTTCTTGGGATTACATCAGGACCACCATGAATATGGCAGTCATAGGCACCTTTGATAATTTCATCAACTCTTTCATCCATAATACCACCCTCCAATGATTTACCTCTTTTTTACTTATATTTTTTTAAAAAAACATTATCTTTAATCATGAGAGACTAAAATAACCGTTCCACGAGGTCTCCTACTTCTCCTGGGGTTTTTCCAACCTTTATTCCTGCATCAGTCAATGCTGCAATCTTGGATTTAGCATCTCCTTTCCCTCTGGAAATTATAGCTCCAGCATGCCCCATTCGTTTTTCAGGAGGAGCTGTGATCCCTGCGATGAATGCCACTACGGGTTTACTCATCTCTTTCTGGATAAATTTAGCAGCATTTTCTTCATCACTGCCACCTATCTCACCTATGAGTACGACAGCCTCTGTTTCCTCATCGTTCTCGAATTTTTCAAGGATTTCTATAAAATTCGTACCTATGATTGGATCTCCTCCTATTCCTATGCAGGTACTCTGGCCAATTTCTCTCTGGGTCAGTTCATCTACTATCTGGTACGTTAGGGTTCCACTTCTTGATACGACTCCAACTGGACCTTTTTTGAATATATACCCTGGCATTATGCCAACTTTTACCTCTTCAGGGGTTATCACTCCGGGACAATTTGGTCCAATCAGAGTCACGCCCATACTGTCTATGATTTTGCATACTTTTAGCATATCATGGACTGGAATTCCTTCGGTTATGGTTACTATGAGCTCTATACCACTGTAAGCAGCTTCGAGAATCGCATCACCCGCGAATGGAGCAGGAACAAAAATGATGGAACAGTTTGCATCGCGTTCTTGTACAGCCTGTTCTACTGTATCATATACAGGCACTCCATGGATTTCTCCTCCTCCTTTCCCGGGAGTCACCCCAGCCACAATATTGGTGCCGTATTCAATCATTTGGCTGGTATGAAAACTACCCTCTCTACCGGTAATGCCCTGAACAACCACCCTTGTATTTTTATCCACTAGTATACTCATGTTTATCTCCTCGCTTCTATAACAACTTTTTTTGCAGCCTCTTCCATGGTATCAACTGTTATGAGATTCAGTTTGGAAAGAATTTTCAATCCTTCTTCTCTGTTTGTCCCTGCAAGCCTCACCACAATGGGAATTTTATTAAGATCTAGCTGGAGTTGCTCAAAAGCATCGATCAGTCCCTTGGCTACTTCGTCACATCTGGTAATACCACCGAATATGTTGATCAAGATCGCTTTAATACCTTTTTTTTCAAGAATCAGATTTAAAGCAAGACTGATTCTATCTGCTCGGGCGCCACCACCAACATCACAAAAATTGGCAGGTTCCCCTCCACTGAAATGCACCAGATCAAGGGTTGCCATCACCAATCCAGCCCCATTTCCTATGATGCCAATATCACCATCCAGTTCTACATAGCTCAATCCCGCTTTTCTGGCTCGGTATTCTGGTGAATCATCTACCTTTTCAAATTCAAGATGCCTGAAAAGAGCATTATCGTCGATATTCAGCACGGCATCTGCAGCTATAAGTTTTCTATCTCCAGTCACTACAAGAGGATTTATCTCACATAGTTCCGAATCAAAGGATACAAACACATTGTAGAGTTTTTTTGCAATAGATATTGCCTGTCTCATAATGTCGGATTCCAATCCAATTTTCAAAAAGAGGTTCCTGAGCTGGAAATCCATCAAACCAATTCGGGGGTCTACGTATATCCTTGAGACTTTATCAGGATGACTCTTTGCCACCTCCTCAATGTCAACTCCTCCCATAGAACTGACGATACATACTATGTTTTTGCTTCCTCTATCTACTACAAACCCAAGGTACAGCTCTTTATTGATGTCCACTCTCTCTTCCAGCAAAACAGCCTCAACAGCCTCTCCCTTGATTTTCATTCTCAGAAGTTCTGAAGTAACTTTCCCGGTCTCTTCTGGATTCTCTGGAAACTTAATTCCCCCAGCTTTCCCTCGCCCACCTACTTTAACCTGTGCCTTGGCTACCAGAGATTTTCCACAACTTTCAGCAAATTTTTTCGCCTCGCTGGAAGAAAACACAACTTTTCCATCAGGAACAGGTATTCCAGCATCCTTAAAGATTTTTTTCGCCTCGTATTCATGGAGTTTCATAGGATCACCTTACAGACTCAAACCCAGCCTGAAGAGCCTTCCTGTTAAGAATCTCGGTCCCTTTTGGGACCCTGGCAAGAACCGCTTTTTCTACTATTTCTTTATCAACAACATTGGTCAGAGAGGTAAGAACTCCAATGGCGACTATATTCGCTACGATAGCTTTTCCAACGTCTCTAGCGATTCTGGTAATTGGAACATTTACCACTTTTACCTCCGTATCTTTGACATCCTTGACGAGATCACTGTCTACCACTATAATTCCATCCTCCTTTACTTCCTTATAATATAACTCGTAAGATTGCTGTGTCATGGAAAGAAAAACATCTGGATTAAGTGCCTCTGGAAAATCAATTTCACCATCACTGATCACTACCTCAGACATGCTGGATCCCCCTCGAGAAGCCGCTCCGTAGGATTGTGTCTGTACTGCGTTCTTACCCTCCATCACTGCTGCCTCTGCGATTATAACACCAGCAAGAATGAGACCTTGCCCTCCCGAGCCGGCAAGTCTGAACTCAAATCTGTCCATCTATCATCACCTCATTAAGGAGTATATTTTTTTCGAGAACTCTTCCCGCTCTCTTCTGGCAATAACACCTACAACAAATTTGTCTTTCAGTTCTTCTTCATTCATCTCTCTAGCTTTGGACAGTGTAACAGATCGCTCTTTCTGCCACTGGATCATCCTTGAAGGGGATCCCAGCCTGTTTTTCCTTCCAAAATATGTGGGACACTGAGATATTACTTCAATCAGGGAGAATCCTTTGTTGTTGTATCCTTCTACTATTGATTTTATTACCTGTTTGATATGGAACACACTCCATCTCGCTACGTAGCTGGCACCTGCTGCTGCAGTAACTCCTGCGATATCCATAGGGGGCTCTATATTCCCATATGGGGCTGTCGTGGAAAACATGCCTTCAGGGGTGGTAGGAGAATACTGTCCTCCGGTCATACCATATATACTATTATTGGCCACGATTGCATTGAGATCGATATTCCTCCGTGCTGCGTGAATCAGATGATTTCCTCCTATAGCCGAGCTATCTCCATCACCCATGAAGACAAAAATGTCCAAATCTGGATTAGCCAGTTTTAAGCCTGTGGCAAAAGCCAGTGCCCTCCCATGAGTCGTATGGAGGGTATTGAAATCCATGAAGCTGGAACTCCTACCGGCACACCCAATACCAGAAATCACCACAACATTATTTCTATCAAGACCAAGCTGATCAATGGCCCTGACAAGGGCACCCATTATGGCGCCATGTCCACAACCAGGACACAGAAAATGAGGAAGTTTTCCTGTCCGGAAGTATGATTTTAATGATGCCCTCATTACAGCAACCCCCTTACAGTCTTCTCGATTTCAAAGGGTCTTATCACACTACCATCATACCGATTCACGCCCTTAACAGGTACATCAACATATTTTCTGATCTCTGATGCAATCTGTTCAAAATTGAGTTCGGGTACTACAATCCCCTTTACTCCCTCACTAATCTTTGTAATTGTCTCTTTGGGAAAAGGCCATAAAGACTTCAGTTTGATACACCCCGCTTTGATCCCCTCCTTTCTGAGTGTTTTGACTGCATGGATAGCCGATCTGAAGGAACAACCATAACTCACAACCACTACATTCATGTCATCAGTAAAATATTCATCAATAAGAGTAATTTCATCTTTATATCTTTCCGTTTTTCCCATCAACCTTTCAAGGAGTTTTCTCTGGATTTCTGGGTCTTCACTTGGATATCCACTCTCATCATGAATCAACCCGGTTATATGATATCTGTAACCAGTTCCAAAATCAGCCATAGGAGGGATACCACTACCATCATCTTTGTAAGGTAGATATTCCTTCTCATCCTTTTTTGGCCTTTTTCGATCAATCACTGTAACGTTCTCCGGATATTGAAATCGCTCTCTCATATGTGCGATAACTTCATCTGAAAGCAATATAACTGGGGTTCTCAGCATTTCCGCAACGTTGAAACTCTGGACAGTAAGCTCAAATGTTTCCTGAACAGAGGTTGGAGAGTACACTACAATAGGATGGTCTCCATGGGTCCCCCATCTAGTCTGCATGACATCACCCTGAGCAGGGGCGGTAGGCCTTCCTGTACTTGGCCCCCCCCTCTGGACATTGACAATCACTATTGGTATTTCTGCCATTGCAGCGAAACCCAAGTTTTCCTGCATCAGACTAAATCCAGGTCCAGAAGTGGCAGTCATTGCTTTTTTTCCTGCAATAGATGCCCCAATAATGGCTGCTATGCTTCCTATCTCATCTTCCATCTGTATAAATACGCCATCGTGGCGTGGGAGATGGAATGCCATCAACTCAGCGATCTCAGATGAAGGTGTTATCGGATAACCCGCAAAAAATGTACATCCGGCTGCAAGAGCCCCTTCCACACAAGCTTCATTACCTTGTATCAGTCTTACTTTTTCCATTTCAGTCCTCCTCTATAATAACCTCAACAGCAAAGTCGGGGCATCGTAGTTCACATAACATACATTTTATGCATTTATCGACATGTGCTGGAACCGGAAAGTTTTGACTATCCTCATACTCAAAGACAATGGTTGGACATAAATCCACACATATTCCACATGCTTTGCACAAATTCCTATCGATGTTAATTTTTACAGACATTATCCTAATTCCCCCTTTAGAGGGCTCAAATTAGCCAATTCTACTTTTTATCCAAGGAGATGTAAGGGAAATCATCTATAAACCTTTTGATTTTTTATCACTGAAGTTGGCAAAAAATATATATTGCTAATATGTCATACTTATATCCAGCAAATAATACTTATGGGATACTAAACATAAAAGGTGATAAGTTGTGGAGGAAAGAGAAACTGAATACAGGAAATTGCAATTTATAGGCGGTTCAAGTTATATGGTGAGTCTACCAAAAGACTGGATAAAATCCAATGAGCTTTCACAGGGAGATACCATACTCCTTGTAAGGGAACCAGATGGCAGTCTTAAAATATTGCCTGAGCATCTCCAGATTCAGGATATTGGAGATGAAATTGCGAGAATATCTCGCTTTCCCATGGAAGATGAAGATTTTCTCAGAAGATACATTTATGCCCATTATATTCTGGGAGTAGATCAGATTCAGATTGTAGGCGAAAAAATAGATCCAAAGATCATAGGTGCTCTCAGTGAAATTGTCAGAGAGCTCGTAGGGATGGAAATTATAAGTGTCTCATCGAAGGAGATCGTAATACGCTGTCTGACTATTGAGGGTCTGCCCATAGAAGAGGTTTTGAGGAGGCTTGCCCAGCTAATCATTTCTATGTATTCTGGGTTGAAATCTATTTTCAAGGAAAGAGATCTGGAAGTTGTAAATTCCATAGTCCGGTTTGAGAAAGATGCAGACCGGTTGTATCTCCTTGCAGTTAGGCAAGAAAATAAAATACTCAGAAGGATTTCTGGGTTGAGAGGCTGGGATGAGCTTAGACTTATTCTTGGCCACCGGTTGGTGGCTAAATATCTTGAGGAGATCGGAGATAATATTTCAGCGATAGCCCATTATGCCAGTCACGTTATAGAAATGGATGTGGAACAGTCGATCCTAGACGATCTTATAGATCTTATGAAACTGGTTTTTGATTCCTTTGAACAGGTAACTGATAGTTTTTTCGCAGAAAACCTGATGAATTCTGAGATGTCCATCCGGAGGTTTATTGAGATAGAAAACAAAATTGTAGAGTTTATCAAAGAGAAGATTCTCAATGAAAATCTCGATCGGGATATCTCTTTGTATCTCAGACTTGTCCTTGAAAATCTTCACAGTATAGTGAAAAGCAGTAAGTCCATTGGAGAAATAGCTTTTAATCGGAGTACCCGGGTTATGTTGAAAGAACTGGGAGACCAAAAAGTTTAAAAGAAATGACCTTTTGTGAGTATCAGTTCGATGATTGATGAGGGGAAACCCGAGAGAGGTGAATGAAATGAGTATCCATGTTAGATTTCAAGTACCAGAGGATCTTGAAAACGAAGCACTTGAGTTGCTTGAAAAGGTAAGAGAGAGTGGAAAGATTAAAAAAGGGACAAATGAGTCGACAAAAGCAATCGAGAGAGGAGTTGCAAAGCTAGTGTATATAGCGGAAGATGTGGACCCCCCTGAAATTGTTGCCCACATTCCGTTACTCTGCGAAGAGAAAAAGATCCCGTACATATATGTTAAAAAGAAGGATGAACTGGGAGCTGCATGTGGTATAGAAGTGCCTGCAGCTTCATGTGCGATAATAGACGATGGGGGCAATAAATCTGCTCTTGGAAATATTGTCAAGAAGATAAATGCCCTTAAAAAGTAAATCTTTAGTAGATTAAGGAGGTTGGAAAATGGCTGAAGAGGCAGAGGCGGCCGAAGTTATAGAAATTCTTGGGAGAACAGGTATGCACGGGGAGGCATTGCAGATAAAATGCAGAATCCTTGAAGGGCAAAACAAAGGACGTATAATTACAAGAAATGTGATCGGCCCTGTTAGGGTCGGAGATAAGTTGATGCTCCTTGAAACTGCACGAGAGGCCAAAAAGTTATCAGCAAGGTGATTGTAGTGCAGCAACGTAACTGCTCATTCTGTGGGGAGTCGATTGAGCCTGGAACAGGAAAAATGTTCGTCAAGAATGATGGAAAAATCCTTTATTTTTGCTCATCCAAATGCGAAAAGAATATGTTAAAACTGAAAAGAATCCCGAGGAATGTCAGGTGGACTCAATTCAGCAGGGAGTAGCATGTCTGAGAGAACCTTTCTTATGGTAAAACCAGATGGTGTCCAGAGAAGGCTTATTGGCAAGATAATCCAGCGCATTGAGGAGAAGGGTCTAAAAATAGTTGCATTGAAAATGATTCGGATACAGAGAGAATTAGCGGAACGGCATTATGCAGAGCACAGAGAAAAGCCTTTTTTTGAAGGCTTAATAGACTACATTACATCAGGACCAGTGGTTGTTATGGTGGTAGAAGGCAAGAACTCTATATTAGTGGTCAGGCAAATGGTGGGCAAAACAAATCCTGTGGAAGCCGGATCAGGAACCATTCGTGGAGATTTTGGTTTGGATATTGGGCGGAATATTGTTCACGCATCTGACTCTCTTGATTCTGCAATCAGGGAGATTGATCTGTTTTTTAAACAGGAAGAAATTCTTGATTATAGTCTGGTAGATGAAATCTGGGTTTATGAATAGGTGTTGTACTTGGCTCTACGAACCCCTATCGTTTCAGTGGTCGGACATGTTGATCATGGAAAGACAACTCTCCTTGACACCATAAGGGGTTCCAGGGTTGTCAAGAAAGAAGCAGGGGGGATAACACAGCATATTGGTGCTACAGAGATCCCTATCGATGTAATTATGGACATCAGTAAAAAATTGTCAAGGACCAAGGTTACTATCCCTGGGTTACTCTTTATAGACACCCCTGGTCATCATGCTTTTACCAATTTAAGAAGAAGGGGTAGTGCTCTGGCTGATCTGGCAGTGCTGGTTGTTGATATAAACGAGGGATTTAAGCCTCAAACCCATGAAGCAATAAACATTCTCAAGGCGTTAAGAACCCCCTTCGTTGTTGCAGCCAATAAAATAGACAGGATTGCAGGATGGCAGAGTTTCAACACTTACTCTTTTATCGAGTCTTTCAATCAGCAGGAAGATATGGTTAAAACTAAACTGGAAGAGCAGCTTTATGAGTTAATTGGTGAGCTATACTCCACAAATTTTCAGGCTGAGCGATTTGATAGAATAACAGATTTTCAGAGAACGGTGTGTGTTGTACCTATCAGTGCCAAGACTGGTGAAGGTGTGGCGGAACTTTTGATGATTCTGGTTGGACTGGCCCAAAAATTTCTGGAAGACAATTTGAAGCTTCATGTCTCTGGTAAAGCTAGAGGAACTGTTTTAGAGATTAAAGAAGAGCGGGGAATTGGTCTTACCATGGATGCCATCCTGTATGATGGAACTCTTCATACTGGTGATAAGTTGATAATAGGTGGAATTGAGGAGCCAGTTATAACTCATGTGAAGGGTATTTTTAAGCCACGGGAAATGGCTGAAATGCGAGTTGAGAGTAAGTTTAAGAAGGTTGATGAGGTCTCTGCTGCAGCCGGAATTAAAATTGTTGCTCAGGATATCGAAAACGTTCTGGCTGGAAGTGAATTCTCATCAGTAGAGAAGGAAGAAGATATTGAGGAATTCCTGAAAGAAATGAAAAAGGAATATGAGAGCATTAAGATAGAAACTGACGAGGAAGGAATTATTGTAAAAGCAGATGCTATAGGTTCTCTTGAGGCGATAATAAATGAATTGAGAAATGAGAATATTCCAATCAGGATTGCAGAAGTTGGGAATATAACCAAACGTGATGTTATAGAAGCAGGAACTGTTAAGAACCCTTTGCTGAAGGTGATAATTGGATTTAATGTAAAGATCCTTCCCGGTGTGGAAGAAGAAGCATCCACTTACGATGTTAGGATATTCCATGGAAATGTCATTTATAAGCTTATTGAGGATTTTAAGGAATGGGAGGAAGAAGAACAGAAGAAAATAGAAAAAATGAAAGTTGAGACAATTATTCGTCCCGGAAAGATTGAATTACTTCCAGATTTTATATTCCGGAGAAGTAAGCCAGCAATAGCCGGTGTGAGGGTACTGGGTGGAGAGCTGAGAAATGGCGTTAAATTGATGAAAACAAACGGTACAGTGGTTGGCCAAGTCAAAGGAATCCAAGACCGGGGAGAAAATGTAGGAATTGCTAAAACTGGGAGTGAAGTGGCAGTTTCCATCGATGGTGTGATGATAGGAAGACAGATAAAAGAAGATGAAATACTGTATGTTGATATTCCTGAGAAACATGCCAAAATTCTTGAAACCGATCTGGCAGGATCTATGACATCCGATGAGATGGTAGTCTTTGAGGAATTTTTAAATATTAAACGAAGAAACAACCCCTTCTGGGGCAAATAGGTGGTGATAAAATGGCAGAGTTTAGAGTGGTAATCTCGGATCCAAAAAGTGGGAAGGCATTTTCAACTGTAGTGAAGGGTGCGAATGCCAATAAATTGATAGGTAAGGAAATAGGGGATACTGTAGTAGGGACTGTGTTTGACCTTCCCCCCGATTATGAACTGCAGATTACCGGAGGATCAGATAAAGACGGATTTCCAATGAGACCTGATTTACCCGGTAATACTCGAAGAAGGCTATTGCTTTCAGGTGGATACGGATACAGACCTAAGGAGAAAGGTATCAGGAGACGTAAAACGGTCAGAGGACGCGTTATATCTTCAGATATTGTACAGCTTAATGTTAAGGTAGTTAAAGCAGGAAAGGTCCCTTTAACAGAGTACTTTGGAAGTAAAAAAGAGAGTGAGGGAGAATAAACTTTAGAATTCTCTCACCATTTATAATCTCTTGTCTAGATCAAGTTAATGGATAGTGAGCGTTCTTCACTCGTTCTAAAAGGGGGGTTTGTAAAAAGTAATTTTATGGATATAACTTATAATGTAGTTGTTCAATAGATGCAATTTTAGTTTAAATTTAATCTATAAAGTCAGACATCTCTTACCTCTCTTAATGCTCTGGCAATGACATCCTCTTTATCATCCCGATATATCTCTTGTATGCTCTTTTCTGCTCTATTCACTTCAAGACCCCGAACTACAACAGCCGGAATACCCCATCCACCCTCTCCCATAATCATATTGGCAAAACCCGCCAGTTCATCTATGACTGCCTCTATTGTCACTTCCAAAGGATTACCAAAAATATCTCTCTCTCCACGCCAGTCTTTTAGAGGTTTGATCCCCGCACACCCGATGGCCACTCCCACTACCCCTTTTCTAAAAGCCCTACCATTGGTATCTGTGATGATAACGCTTACTGTCTTACCAGTATGTAAATGAATGCGGTCTCTTATACCCGCTGCACTTGCATCAGGGTCCTCTGGTAGCAGGATCACTTTGCCTTTATCCACATTTGAACCATCTATACCTGCGTTCACACAAATATTTCCACTCTTAACTTTGGTTAATAGGAAAGGTTTTTTTAACAATATCTCTTCACTCTCGTTAAGTACAGCCTGAACGAATCTAGGATCCTTCTTAACTATTCTGGCGATTTCCACTGCTTTATGTGAAGGTGAGATTGAACTCAGATCAATAACTCGTCCTTCGGCTTTGGAAACAACTGTAGAGCAAACTGCAAGTATATCTCCATCTTTGAATTCAAAAACATCTGCCAGTATTTTTCCCAGATCGTCCCCCCTCTGAATGAATGGAATACCTTTTATAGGAAAAACCTGAATCATATCTTCTCCTGAATATATTCGATGACCTTCTCTATACCTTCTTCTACCTTTTCTGGGCTGGTTCCACCACCCTGGGCCAGATCTCTCTTACCCCCCCCACCTCCACCGATTGTGCTGCACATCACTCGGATAAGAGTATTAGCATAAATCCCTCTTTGGATCACCTCGTCATTCACAGAAATAACGACTCTAAGAGATTTCCCATTGGAAATTAAAATTGCAATCACATTTTTTTCATCTTTTAGTTTTTCACCAATCTTTATAAGCTCTTGCTGATCCATGTCTGAAAATTGTTCGGTGACCAGTCGTATCTTATCTATTTTTTCCGCTCTTTTAATAAGTTCTTTTACTTGGAGGCGGGCAAGCTTATTTACCATCTTTTCTATCTGCTTTTTCTGGTCTTTCCATTCTTCAAAAAATCTTTTTACAGTATCTGGAAGTTTTTCCACATCTACTCTGAGTATCTTGGCTGATTCTTCCAGAATTTCATCTCTTTTCTGAATATGTTTCAGGGCAGCAGAACCAGCCGCAAATTCCAGTCTGTCCACTCCGTCCTGTATCCTATCAGCTCTAAGAATTTTGATCACGCCAACCTCTCCTGTATACGAACAATGAGTGCCACCACATGCCTGAACATCTCTATCGATCTGAACCACTCGAATCTGCTTGCCAGGCGGTACTCCACCCTGATAGAGAGTAAACCCATATTTTTTTTCAGCTTCAATACGATCCATCCATTTCCATTCAACCTTGATGTTGGCCCGGACTATTTCATTGACGATCTCTTCAATCTTTCTCACTTCTTCCCGGGATAGTTTCCTGTAGTGGGTGATATCAAGTCGTGCCTTGTCTTCTTCTTTCCGGGCTCCAGCTTGCCAGATATGGTCACCCAGAACTCTTTTTGTAGCATAGAGGATTATGTGAGTGGCTGTATGGTGTTGCATATGTCTTTTTCGTCTGTCAAAGTCGATCTCTCCTTTGATAACTTCTCCGATACTGACCATTGAAGGGTCTTCAACTCTATGAAGGATTATATCTCCCATTTCGTGAACCTCAATTACTCGGGTAGATCCCCGCTCACTCTGAATGTAGCCGGTATCATACATCTGACCTCCGCCTTCTGGATAAAACAAGGTCCTGTCCAAAATGATATTATTTCCTCGCACACCCAGCACCATGGCTTCAAAGCTCTTCTGATAGGGTTGTTCATAATACAGTTTTCTAGTAGGAGGGTACTGTTTGATCAATTCAGGATCAAGCTCTTGTTCTTCTCTCTCTCCTTTAATATGTTGCTGGGCAAGTTTTGAATAAAAAGTGTCTGGAATTTCAATTTCAACACCTGTTTTCATCGCCACGTTTTTCACAACCTCAGGAGGGAGACCATGGGATTCATACAGTTCTACAAGATTATTTTCAGAAATGGTTTTCTGTTTTTTAAGGAGCCTTTCAACCATCTTGATACCTCGTGATATGGTGACACTATATTTCTCTTCTTCAGACTTCAGGATTTTATCCATCAAAGTAAGACGTTTTTCAAAAGAGAATTCTTTTAGAGCATTCATGTGAGCTTTCAACAATTCAATAAGAGGAAGTTTGAACCCAATCTCTTCAGCCATCCTTATAGATCGTCTAATGACCAGTCGGGCAAGATATCCGGCTCCAGCGTTTGAAGGTATGAGACCATCGTTCAGCATAAAAAGAAGGCATCTGGAGTGGTCTGCAAGAGCGTACATTTTTTCCATAGGATCTATGATGGCAAGAAGCTCCGAAATTTCCATCCCAAGACGTTCGGACAGAGTAATTCTTAAGTTTTCGAGCTTTTTTCCCTTTAAACTGCTCATCATACCGGCCAGCTTAGAACTCTCTCCAACTACTTTCTCTACTTCTTTCGTTGAAAGAATTTCTAGGCCTTCACTTTCTTGTTTTATTATCTGAATAACATCTGGAAATATGGCATCATATACCGTGGGAGTGCCCTGACTGGCCCAGACAAACCTTTCGAGCCCATAACCAGTATCCACTATGTAATTATCCATCTTTCTATATTTTTCCCCTTTAATCTCGATATCACCATCCGCTGCCGTTTCAAGATTCATGAACACAAGGGTTGCTAATTCAAGTCCCCCAACGAGAGTTTCAAGACACGGTCCGGCATTTCCACCACCAGCCCAAGGCTCCTCTTTAAATATAATCTCTTCATCGTGTACCCCAAGACTGTTCAAAAATTCTTTACAATATGCCACAGTCTCATTTTTCCAGTAGATTTCTTTTTTGGGATTGTTGAAAGCGTGGTGGGCCATCATCTCAAAGACAGTTAGGTGCCTTCCGGTTTTGCCAACAGAATCAAGATCATCCAGTCTGATACAGGGTTGAGATATTACTAGGGGGTTAGAGGGAGGTGGAACTTCCCCTGAGGTTACAAAAGGCTGGAAGTCAGCAATGGATGCAATTGTGAGGTATATATCGTCCCTCCATCTTGCCACAACAGGGTAGGGGTCCAATTTCTCGTGACCCCTTTGCTCAAAAAAGGAAATGAATTCATCTCTCATGGATGATAAATCAAAGTTTTTGGTAAAAACAGGACTACCTATAAATGAATAAGGTTCACAAGGAGGGTCTCCACAGGATTCTTTAGTAGTATCTTTCGTCCAGAAATACTTATTACACGAAGGACATAGCTTCCGTTCATAACCATTATCTTTCAAATAGGTAATTTCAAGATATTCTTTCTCAAGCATCGACCTTGATTGTAAGGTAGTAGCATAAAAATATTTCTCATTCTCTATCTTTTGGATTACAATCCAGTTCGAGGAAAATTACAGAATATCAAGAGTAACGTTACCTACGAGATCCTTGTCTCTGGCCATAGTAAACAACTGTTGCAATGCCTCTTTTATCGAATCAGGCATCTCATAAGTGTATTCGTTTACGTACATAAGGGCAAACCTTTTTACTAGATCTCGAGGAGTTCCTCTTGAATATTTCATGGCATAGTCTAAAGCCTCATCCACATTGTTCAGGGCAAATTTAATAGAGTCCTTCATGAGTGTAAGAAATTCTTCTGCTTTTTTTTCAGGGATACTCCGTTTTATGGCGTTAAGGCCAAGAGGCAGTGGAAGTCCTGTCTTTTCTTCCCACCATTCGCTCAGATCAAGAACACACGTTAAGCCCATGTCTCTATAGGTTAACTGTCCTTCATGGATCAGTAGTCCAGCATCCACAACCCCTTTTACCACAGCATCCATTATTCTGTCGAACCTCATCTCTACCCAGGAGAATTCATCCAGGGCAAGTTTCAATAACAGAAATGCGGTGGTGTACCTCCCTGGAATGGCAATATGTTTACCCTCGAGATCTTCAAATGTTTTGGAGACAACAATAGGACCATATCTAACTCCTACACTAGATCCAGCGGAAAGAATTCTGTAACAGTCTTGAAGAAAGGCATAAGCGTGGGCTGAAATGGCTGTTACATCCAGCTCACAGTTGAAGGCTCTTTGATTCAATTTTTCAATGTCTTCTATAAACTCATGAATAGTGAATCCCCTCATGTCTATCTTGCCGTGGGTCATGGCATAGAACATGAAAGCATCATCCGCGTCAGGAGTGTGTCCGATGGTTATTTGCATAACTCCAAGGAATTTCATACTCTTACTTAATCCTATCCATATCTCTATAACCAAAAACTATAAGTAGACATCCTGAGAAAAATTGAGAGATGTCTCAAAATTGAGAGGTGGTAGATTATTGCTCTACGAGCTCTGAAAGAAATCGCTATGATGGGAGGACTGAAAGGCCCAGTGAAAATAAATTCTCTAGAGTTAGCCAGCCGACTCGATACTAGCCCTCAGACTGCAGCCCGAAGACTTCAGGAACTGGAGGAAGAGAATCTAATTACCAGAACCCACATACCATCGGGACAGTATATATTTATCACTGACCAAGGTAAAAAAATTCTGAGGCAGGAGTACAATGATTACAGAATGCTATTCGAAGATATGCCAGAATCTATAGTATTAAAAGGACGTTTGATTGAAGGTCTTGGAGAGGGGAAATATTATGTTACAAGAGATGGATACAGAAAGCAGTTTAAAACAAAGCTCGGGTTTGATCCTTTTCCCGGGACTTTAAACCTGAAACTGGACATGGAGTACATCCCACTAAGAGGTCGTCTTGAAGAACGCCAGGGGATAAAGATTGACGGATTTACCACTGAAAATCGAACTTTCGGTGATTGCAAGTGTTTCCGTTGTAGTGTGGATGGGAAAGAAGGAGCTGTTGTAATCCCATCGAGAACACATTATCCATCTGAAATTATAGAGATCATTTCTCCTGTTCACCTCCGAAAGGAACTGGGGATAGAAGAAGGTGATGAAGTTACGGTAGAGGTGATTTTGTGAGTATCATCGATGCCATTGAGAATTTCAGGAAAGGAAAACCCATCCTTATTTATGACTTTGAGTCAAGAGAAGGGGAAACAGATATAGCCATTCCAGCTCTTCATGTGGATCACAGGGATGTATCTATGATGAGAAAAGATGCTGGAGGTCTGATTTGTGTTTCTGTATCTTACGAAGCAGGAGAAGCTCTGGGACTACCATTCATATCGGATCTCTACAGCAGCCTGAATTCAGAGTATGCTACTGTAAAGAGGTTGGTTGAGCGGGAAGGGGACATACGGTATGATCGAAGATCTTCTTTCTCTCTGTGGGTGAATCACAGGGATACCTTTACAGGTATTACCGATATGGACAGGAGCCTTACCATACGGAAGATAGGAGAGGCAGTAAAAGAAGTTTTAAATGGACGTTCTTATGATTTTGCTAGGGAATTCCGGACTCCTGGGCATGTAGCCATTCTTAAAGCCTCTAAAAGGTTGCTAGATGAGAGAGTTGGGCAGACAGAGTTATCAATAGCTCTAGCAGATATGGCAGGNATACCTCCTGCTGTAGTCATCTGTGAAATGCTGGATGATGTCACAGGCAAAGCTCTTCCTAAAGAAAAAGCAAAGGAGTATGGTGTATATAAAGGCATACCTTTCGTAGAGGGCAAGGAGATTGTTAAAGCATATAATGCTTATTTATTAAAATATATTGAAAAATAACCGACAAACTAAAAATGGTGTATACTTACATTTTATAGTGAATAACTGAAGAGTGACTGTTAAAATTGTAGAAGGTACAGCCAGATTCATCGAAAAACAACTCTTTAGAGTATTTTGCTGCCTGTAACCCATCATTTTCTGATGAGATTTGTTTTACATAAGCTTTACTTCAACTAAAAGGATAATAGAACCATTGACAATTCAATATGTACTCATAAAGGTAGATAATGGTAACAAAAGATTGTAAGGTTACTGATCCACAGAAATTTGCTCAAGCTGACTCGTTACACTCCATATAAGGGTTCTGGCGTGCATGGGTATGTTTGGATCGTTCACGATCTCTTCCAGAATAGAGATAGAAGATGCAGCCCTCACCGCCAGACTCTCGTCACCGCTCAGCAGGTTCTGTTTTACTTCATCAGCCGCTCGTTTAATGTTCTTAGGGGTCATATCATCCTGAATAATCCTGTCCAGTATGTCAATACAACTCCTGACTATTTTATCGGCCTCTGACATGTTATCACCCCAAGGAGAACAAATCTGAGAGGTAATGAAAACTATTAAGTATATATGTGTAGCGATTTATCAATGCATGGAGAATAACAAAATTAATGCTGCAACTAAAGCCCTCGCCAGGGGCTGGAAGATGACTGCAAAACATTGCGATAAATGTGGCCTTCCACTTTTTAAGGTAGATGACAGGGATGTATGTGTTTTCTGTGATATGGAAAATGACGGATCACTTAGAAAAAAGGAGTCAAAGAAAGAGTCAGAAAAACCCGCTGAATCCAGAGCTATTGAGGATAATGTCAGTATTATAGTCCAAAATAAACTGAAGGAGCTTGCACTCAGATTGGAAAAAGAACAGGAAACAGGCAGGATCAGAGAAATCCTTGAAGCAATGAATGCAGCAATCCGGTTACTGAAGGAAATGTAGCAATCCCTGTTGCTATTCAATCAATTCCTTTACCCATTTTGGGAGTATAAAGGCAGAGCTGTGCATTTCAGGAACGTAATATTTGGTTTCTATCTTTCTGATCCTCATTCGATCTTCCATTGTATCTATGTTAGTTTCTACAGGTGTATCTGACGCAATGATGAAACTCCACATGCCAGAGGGATATGAAGGCACGTATGCTAAATACGGGTGTACATGCCTGTAATATCCTTTTAGAGATGAATGAATGCTTTTGAAAACGTCTGCCTGAAGATAGGGGGTCTGAGACTGAAGAGCAAGCAAACCTCCTCTCTTTAATTTTTCTTTTGTAAGGTGAAAAAACTCACTAGCTATAAGAGTTGAGCTTACCTTATTTGGATCAGTAGAATCTACCAAAATAACGTCAAATATCATGGAACTATTTTTCAGATACTCTATCCCATCGCTAAAATAAATCTCAACGGTATTCTCTCTAAATGCACCCCTATCAATTCTTAGAAATTTCTGAGTAGCTTTAACTACCATGGGATCAATCTCAACCATTACAATTTTCTCAGGGGAATGTTTGAGGGCCTCTCTCAGAGCCCCTCCATCTCCCCCTCCAATTATCAGAATGTGTCTTGGATCTGGATGAGATAGCAGGGGTACATGAACCAGCATCTCGTGATAATGGCTCTCATCCCTTTCTGTAAGCTGAACTTTTCCATCAAGAGTCAGCATTTTGCCAAATTTTTCAGTTTCGTAGATTTCTATTTTCTGAAACTCTGATGTCATTTCTACGATCTTTTTCCGAATATTAACAACAACTCCAAGACCCTCTAGGGTCTCTATGTAATTCAATTGCACACCTCCATTTATGAATAGTTACAATACTGTAGAAGTTATCTCTAAACCATATCTATATTTAACGTATAAGAATTCTTATATCATATGTTGCTATATATTTAGATGACTGAAATCAACTGTCAGGTGATTATTGTGGATAAAACCATTTCAGAGAAAATCTTTAGTGAAAAATCGGGAAAAGAGACCTCGGCCGGAGATATAGTTATTGCTAGAGTGGATCGAATAGGTCTCCAGGATGGGACCTCACCTCTGGCTATACGACAGATGATAAAGATGGGGCTTAACAAATTCGAAGGGGCAGAAAAGACTATTTTTTTCATAGATCATGCTTCTCCCAGTCCTAGAAAAGAGTTATCCAACGATCATAAGTTTATCAGAGATTTTGCCAAAAAGATTGGAGCCGGTATAAGTGATGTGGGGAATGGAATATTCCACCAGCGAATGGCAGAAAGCTTTGTGAAACCAGGAGATCTGGTAGTTGGTGCAGATTCTCACACCTGTACCTATGGGGCTCTTGGAGCTTTTTCCACGGGTATGGGATCCACTGACGTTGCCATTGCAATAATGCTGGGAAAAACTTGGTTTCGAGTACCGGAAACAATACGGGTAGAGGTGAATGGTACCCTACCCAATGGAGTATTTCCAAAAGATGTAATGCTGGCTATTGTGAGAGAGATACGTTCTGATGGTGCCACATATAAAGCCTTGGAATTTGTTGGAGATGCGATAGATAATATGTCCATGGATGGTAGATTGACTTTATGTAATATGGCCATAGAGACAGGAGCTAAAGCTGGAATAGTACCATCGGATCACGTAACGAAAAAATTCCTTGCCGAGATGGGCAGACCTGAAGATTTCAAAGAGATCAGAGCTGATGAAGGTGCTGAGTATGAATGGGAGTTAAATCTGGATGTATCGGATCTTCCACCCCTTGTTGCAAAACCCCATGAGGTAGACAATGTTGTAGCAGTGGAAAAAGTGGAAGGCACCCATGTGGACCAGGTGTTTATAGGCACATGCACCAATGGGAGACTTTCGGACATAGAGATAGCTGCAGAAATTTTGAAAGGGCAAAAAGTCCACCCTGAGACAAGACTAATTGTTAATCCGGCTTCAAAGCAAACGTACCTTCAAGCCATGAAAAAAGGGTTTATTGAAATTATAATGGAGGCTGGTGGGGTGGTAAATCCACCTGGTTGTGGTCCATGTGTTGGCATCCATCAGGGTGTTCTTGGAGATGAAGAGGTATGTATTTCTACACAAAACCGGAACTTTAAGGGGAGGATGGGTAATCCAAATTCCTATATATATCTCGCTTCTCCAGCTACATGTGCTGCATCTGCCATAAAAGGAGAGATAACCGATCCAAGGGGGTTTCTAAAATGATGAAAGGTAGGGCATGGAAGTTTGGAGACAATATCACAACAGATCATATAATACCTGGAAGATATTATCACCTGAGAAGCAATCCTGATTTGCTTGCTCAGCACTTGATGGAGGATACCGATCCTGAATTTGCCTCTAAAGTACAACCTGGAGACTTCATTGTGGCAGGTCGGAATTTCGGCATGGGATCTTCACGAGAACATGCACCTTTGGTTATTAAACTCAATGATATCAGTGCAGTGCTTGCCAAATCTTTTGCCAGAATTTTTTACCGGAATGCCATTAACGTAGGTCTACCTCTAGTAATCGTTGATACCAGTGATATCGAGACAGGAGATCAACTGGAAGTGGACCTTAAGAAAGGTATCGTTCGAGTTTTGAATAAGGATATAGAGCTTAAGGCAACCCCTCTACCAGAAGTAATGCTCAGAATTCTGGATGATGGAGGGCTTGTCAATCATATCAGGAAATATGGGGATTTCAAGTTAGAGGGATAACCATGTCTACGAAGATTACCCTCATTCCTGGAGATGGCATTGGACCTGAAGTTATTAGCTCGGCAAGACGTATTGTTGATGAGGTGGTGGATGTTACGTGGGAAATTGTCGAGGCTGGAGAAAGTGCCATACAGAGATACAGGACTCCACTTCCAGATCATGTTATTGAAAGTGTAAGGAAGAACAAAATAGCTTTGAAAGGACCTATCACCACTCCGGTTGGTAGTGGTTTCAGAAGTGTAAATGTGGAAATCCGGAAAAGACTGGATCTGTTTGCCAACGTAAGACCAGCAAAATCCATACCCTATCTCTCGAAATACAATGATGTCGATCTTGTGATTGTTAGAGAGAACACGGAAGACCTGTATGCAGGAATAGAATTTGAAGTTGGGAAGGAAGAGACAAAAGAATTTCTGAATTTTTTGAAGAGATATGGGGTCGGCATCAAAGAAGATTCGGGAATCAGCATCAAACCCATCTCCATATCAGGTAGTGAAAGGATTGTGGATTTTGCGTTCAGGTATGCAGAGAATAACCACCGAAAAAAAGTCACAGCCGTTCACAAGGCCAACATTATGAAGTTCTCTGATGGTCTGTTCCTCAATGTTGCAAGAAAAGTTGCTGAAAGATATAACATTGAATTTGAGGATAGAATTGTGGACAATATGGCCATGCAACTCGTTCAGAAACCTGAGTTATATGAAGTAATCGTAACTCCTAATCTTTATGGGGATATACTCTCAGATCTATGTGCAGGTCTTGTAGGGGGGCTTGGAATCGCTCCTGGAGCTAACATTGGTGAACATTATGCTGTGTTTGAACCAGTTCATGGCTCAGCTCCAAAATATGCAGGTCAGAATAAAGTAAATCCGACTGCCACTATTCTATCTGCTGTTATGATGCTCCGGCATCTCGGAGAGATAAAAAAAGCTGATCTGATTGAGCGATGTACTATAGAGGTTATCTCTGAAGGAAAACAGGTGACTTATGATATTGCGCGAATCACAGGTTCTACTCCTGTAGGAACGTCTGAGATGACTGATGCAATTATAAAGAAAATCAGAGCTTGCGATCCAGAAACTCTTTGATTATATCCAGGACATCCAGCTTTACCTTTTCCAGGGGTTCATTGGAATCTACTGTTATGAACCGTTCTTCTTCCTCGGCTGCAATCTTCAGATAATTATCCTGAACTTTTTTGAGGAATTCTTCTCTTTCGAATTTAGTTAAACTCTCTCTTGGAGAACAGCGACTCAATGCTACATCAATATCTGCCGTTAAAAGGATCGTCAAGTCTGGGAAAAAACTCCATGAATGCAACTCTCTGATGTAATTAATAGAGTCAGGCAAAATTTTCTCCAGTTCAGCACCCTGGTATGCTATCCTGCTATCAATGTAGCGGTCACATATCACCAGTTTTCCAGATTTGATGGATGGGACTATCACGTCAGTAACATGTCTGGCATGATCAGCCATGAAAAGAAACAGGTCGGAAAGGGGGTTATTACTCGTGTATATCTTTTTTTTCACCATATTTCCAAAGTCAGTTTCTGTAGGCTCTCGTGTAAAAATGCAGTTTTTAAGCTCTTTTTTTAACCATTCCCATATGGATGTTTTTCCAGTCCCATCTATCCCTTCGAGGGTTATCAAAGCCCCTTTCACAAGTATACATGGTAGTAGCAGTAGATATTTTTTATGATAATAACTCCCATCTTCAAGTTTCAGAAAAATTGAGCAAAGATAAAAAGTATAAGATAGACAGAAATTTTAGGCTTTTTCAACAAGAATTGCGTTTACTACACCATGTTGCCCTGGTCTGCTGGTTACTTTCGCAATCCCTAGATCGGTCTTGACGAGGGCACCCTTCGTAATTATATTTCTCCTTGCATAGTGCACATTAGCTGGATTACTGGTAACTGATTCAATGACGGCTCTCTTCACCACGCCTTCATCTGGAATGAAAATGTTAGCCACATTGGTCTTGAGAGCTTTTACCTTGATGTTGCCCCCACGAACTCTGACAATTTTTCTTCTATCTGGACCAACAATGGTATCACTTGGCTCTCTTCCTAACTCATATTTTCTCTTTTTTCTGGAATATCTGTACATCTTTCCTGTGAACTTTCTTCGTGATCTTCCCTGCCACTGCATTATAACACCTCTGTATCAGGCTGGTTTAATCTGACTACATATTTTAATCTTTTGCTGCATCACCTTTATGTGCCTCAACCATTATCAAAGGAGTAATAGCTTCCCCAGCTTTACTCAGGCTGTTTATGTATTCCTGATACTGTTTTTCCAGATCCTCATTCTTCAGCTCTTTGAGATACCTTTCCATGGTGTAGGTGTGTATTATAGGAATCCATGGATCAAGTGGGATCTCATCTTGGATAACTTCAATGGATACCAGCTCAAATCCTGCATCGTACATTTGCAAGGATACATCAGATACCTCATAAAAATGCATTAAACCTACTTTTTCGAGAAATCTGTTTAGGGCCTCATTAGTCGTTTGAGCCTCTGTTGCCCCTTCTCTGGATTTAAAAAGAGACACCAGTATACCACCACTTTTTAGGACTCGAAATAGTTCCTTTAGAACATTTTTCAGATAAAAAGGGTCGTAAAAATGAAATGATCCAGGAACCACCACTCCATTGAAGGTGTCATCCTTAAAAGGTAGTACCATGGACTCTCCCATGATTGTTCTCTCCCTTGAAAAAACAATACTTTCAGTAATGGATGACACAAGGATAAACGAGCCAGTGGAAAATCTTTCCCATGCTATATCAGGTAACGGGTTCAGTATGAGTATGCGATCTCCCACCATCTTCTCGAAAATCCGGGAGTATATGGATGAGTATGTGTTCATTACATTGAAAAAGGGAGTGAATCCTAAAAACCTTTTTGATATATTTTTATAAACCGTATCTAGTCATTCAATGGTTAAATTTCTGGAGTTATACCCATAAGTTCAGCTTGATATCCTGTTTTTCCGTAATATCACATTTACGGTGGGTTATCTATCATTTCTCTACTAACTCGTTCGAAATTTAACTGTAAAGTCTAGAAATCATAGTGCTAAAGTATAATCATGTCGTAAGGAGTAGAAGATGGAAACGTCGTAGATTTCAGACTATTAAGGTGGTTCGAGTGAAGCAACCTTTATATATATTTACAAGTGACATAACAATAGTAGATATAAATCTGAGAATGTATATGGGGTGAATATTCGAGAATGCATCTATTTGAGCTACATTCTATACTTGGAGTTATATTATTGTTAGTATCAATTCTCAGTCTCAGCATATATCTTCAGCCTGATAGAAGAGAGATAGAAGAATTTGTGAGTAGAAGGGTTAAACGGGCGGTGCAATTTACCATTTTAGTCGCCTTTTTTCTAATATATCAATGGGTAATTGGGATATGGGCTATAATAAACCCGGGCCATCTGGCTCGACTTCTGCTGGATGTTGGGACCATTGGTATCTGGGGTGTATTGATATTTATTAATGGGATAATGACGTTTACTCTGATTGAAAATAATTACAGGCCTGTATTATCCAGAGATTTGATAAATATCATGTTTTACTTCGCAGTCTTGTATATAGCGCTGGAAAGATTCAGTTTCCCATGGTTGGCTGTTGGAGTAGCATCTACTGTGTTATCAATAGTCATCTTATATTTCCTGATGGAACTAATTAAATATTTGAAAATATTAAGTATGCTCGTAGAACCTGTGAGTCTGTATATCCCGGCTCTAGGATTCAGAATTTTTTCAGGGTTAATTGGACTGCTGCTGATATCTTTCGCTTATTCTGAGGACGTTTTCAAGGAACTTATTGTCCTCTCATATCTGTTCCTTTAGGGTTTAGTATGGTACACAGCCCGTGAAATGAGAACTCTGGTCAAAAAATGAATGGGCATTGAAGAGTGAGGAGAAAAAGTATGGTTATTTTTTAGGTCTGAATCTGTACCAGTATCGTTCTTGCTTACCATCTTCCACTCTGACAACTTTCAGCTCCATATCCATACCTATTTCAAGATCTTCCAGTTTTGCATCATCGATTTTAGTGCTGATCAACAGTCCACTAACATCCACTACACCCACAAGCATGGGCATCTCTTGTTCCATCCCAAGAGGCACCACTATGGATTCAACAAAGGCATGGAGTTTTCCTTCCTTTGGTAATTCAACCCATTCCAGATCGTCAGACATGCATTCAGGGCAGACGATCCTGGGCTGCCAGTGTAGCTTTCCACATGCTTTGCATTGAGTGGTTGTTAGCTTACCTTCCTTGAGATTCTCAAAGAACCTGCTGACTCTAGTCCACTTCTCAGTTTGTAATGGATAGAAATCCAGCATCGTAGGAAGGTTAATTTTATCTGGAATCTTTACTGTACGGTATTCCATCTCATCCTCTCCCATAAATCATAATGCTGTGAACACTGGCTGAGCCACTCAAATTGTGGGTTATGCCAATCTCTGCTCCGTCAACATATCGATATTTCGGTACTTCTCCTCTAAACTGCCAGAACAGTTCAATGGCTTGAGATAATGCTGTTGCTCCCAGAGGGTGACCCATACCAAGTAAACCTCCACGGGTATTGACAACTACCTTGCCTCCTATGTCTGATTGTCCTTCTTCAACGAATTTACCACCTTCTCCCTTTTTGCAGAATCCAAGCTCTTCATACTCGATAATCTCTGAAATAGTGAAGCAATCATGGGTTTCAGCTATATCTACATCATCGGGAGTTATTCTGGCGCTTCGATAGGCTTCTTCAGCAGCTATTCTGCAGGCATCCCAGTTAGCCAGGCCAGGAAGCCCATTGATGAGATTTCCAATGCTGGCCTGTCCTGTGCCAAGGATATATATTGGTGTATCGGTAAATTGTCTGGCAAGACTGGCCTCAACAAGAATCATGGCAGCTCCTCCATCAGTTATCCCGGAGCAATCCAGCAGGCAGAGGGGCATAGAGACAGGTTTAGAATTAACAACTTGATCCACTGTAAATTCTTTCCCATAGAATTGTGCGAGTTCGTTTTTAGAGGCAAATTTCTGGTTTTTCACCCTCACCATTGCCATTTGCTCTCTTGTTGTTCCATATTCGTACATATGCCTCTGGGCACACATAGCGAAAAAAGGTGGGGCTGAGAGACCATTCACACCATCCCATTCTCTATCTAGAACGCAGGTCATGTTGGACTGAGCCTCAAGCATATCGGGCATAAACATTTTTTCGACCCCTACTACCATGGCAATATCTGTCAGCCCAGCAGCAATGGCCGCGTAAGCATATCGTATTGCTGCCTGACCAGAAGCACAGGCAAGCTCAGTTCTTGCAATAATCTTTCTGGGCGTTATCCCGAGCATTTCAGCTGCAAGAGGCGCAACGTGTGTGAGAAAGGCAAATCTTTCTGGTTGGGCTGCTCCCACAAAAAAGGACTCTATATCCTTTGGTTCTAGGTTATCAACATTATCAAAAGCCAATTTTCCCGCTTCTTGAACAAGATCTCTCCATCCAGCATCTCTTTTTCCAAATTTGGTGTGACCTACACCAACAACTGCTACTCTTCTCATATCATTCCTCCCTCATTCCCGTATTATCGTTATTTTTAATCAATACCCAAACGAGCACACTTCTTGTCGACATATTCTTGGAGGGCGTTGATAAGATCAGGATTTTCGAGAACGTGCTTAAATCTCCTCTGGTGTTTTAGGTACTCAGTAACAGGTTTCCTGGATCTAACTTTCACTGTAATCCTTCTCTCTCCATTAATAATCTCAAATAGGTTCACCAAGCCAGTCTGGACAGCCAGTCTAGCAATTTCGATAGTTTTGCTTGGATCAGCTCCCCATCCAGTAGGACAGGTGGCGAAGAGGTGAATGTAGGCAGGACCTTTCGTCTCTGCGGCCCTCTTTACCTTATCCATGAAGTCCATGGGATATGCTATAGATGCTGAAGCTACATAGGGTGTTCCATGAGCAGCCACGATTTCTAGCATATCTTTCTTTAATTCTAGTGGTCTGGTCTCTCCACTTATTTTTTTACCTACAGGAGTTGTTGTAGTAATGGCTCCAAGGGGTGTTGTTCCACTTCTCTGGCCACCAGTGTTCATGTAGCTCTCGTTATCATAACATATATAGATGAAATCATGACCTCTCTCTATGGCACCTGAAAGGGATTGAAGGCCAATGTCTGCGGTACCACCATCCCCTGCGTATACAAGGAGATTCACCCCCTCCCTCTTCCCCAAGATTCTCAGGCCAAAGTCTGTTCCACTCGCAATAGCAGGACCGTTCTCGAAAAGAGTATGGATATACGGAATTTTGGTGACACCCATTATCAGGGTGGTGGCTATGCATCCGGTTACATTGAACAGTATTGTATTTTTTCCAAGGGCTTTAAGGGCCAGTCTGAGCCCGAGATAAGCTCCACATCCCGGACAGGCCATACCTCCGTGGTGAAGGTACTCTTCAGTAGTAACATCAGCCAGTTTCACATGATCACCTCTGTTAGAGTGTCAGGCCAGTATATTTCTCCCTCTTTTTCGATAACCTTTCTGTCTGCTTTCTGAGCAATCTCATAGATTCTCTTTATTGTTTCAGGGACGACCTCTCTTCCACCGAGCCCAACAATAAAATTCATGGTTAGGGGCCCATCCCTGTTGTACCATGTTCTAGTAATATCTGGATACACCATTCCAGAGGTTCCGAAGCCTATATCCTTATCCATTACTGCCAGAACTCTGGCATCTCTGGTGATTTCTCGGAACTCTTTTTCCGGGAATGGTCTGAACATCTTTATATCTACCAGTCCTATTTTCTCTCCCTTCTCTCTTAACTCATTCACGACATACTTTGTAGTGCTCATTATTGAGCCCAATCCAACAATCAGAACTTCGGCATCATCTACTTTATATCCCATCACTGGCTCATAACTTCTGGAAAATTTTTCTTGGAATTCAGCACCTATTTCTTTGTATACGTCAATGGACCTTTTCATGGCTGTATGCTGTTTATACCTGTATTCTGGAAAAGCTTCAGGTGTCAGGAGTTCGTTTATCTGGAAAGGGTTATCAAGATCGAATACAGCCCATTTAGGATCAGGTTCGGGAAGGAAGGCATCTACTTTTTCCTGAGGTAAAGGCTCCAAAACTTCAGCCACATGAGAGATGAGAAAACCTTCATAGCATACCATGGTTGGAAGCAAGATACGCTCATTTTCAGCTAGTTTAAAGGCCTGAACAATCATGTCATGAACTTCTTGCACGCTATTAGCGTACAACTGGATCCAACCACTATCTCTGACAACAAGGCTATCCTGATGATCGCTCCATATATTGACAGGAGACTCTAAACTCCTGTTGGGCAAGGCCATTACTATGGGCAATCTCAGACCAGAGGCAAAAAACAGGACTTCTGCCATGAGCATCAGTCCCTGACTGGATGTAGCAGTGAATGTTCTTGCCCCAGAGAGACTGGCACCACATGCTGCCGAAAGGGCACTGTGCTCACTCTCAACCCGTATCATCTCAGCATCAAGCTCACCATCGCTGATGAACTGAGCCATGTATTCCATGACAGAGGATTGTGGAGTTATGGGATATGCAGAAACGACCTGAACTCGGGCTCGTTTAGCACTTTCAGCGGCTGCTCTATTACCACTCCATACTTCCATGTCTCATGCCTCCTCTCTCACAAGCTCAATGGCTCCTCGCTTACATTCTACTTTGCAGATTCCACATCCCTTGCAGTATTCATAGTTAATCTCGTATCTGTCCTCTTTTTTCTCAACAGCTCCATCTGGGCAGTAAATCCAGCACAGACCACATTTTGTGCATTTATCTTGATGAATAACAGGTCTTAAGCTCCTCCAGGTTCCGGTTTTGTTTACAAGACTCCATCCGGGGGGATACACAACGGTGTGCTTTGTTTGTTTGACGTATTCCAGATATTTGCTCAACCATCACACCTCTTTCATCTGCTTTTCCATAATCTCATAAGCTTCTTTCATGGCATGTATATTGGATTCAACAAGATCTTTAGGGAGATATGTCTTTACAACTTCGATAATGGAATTGAGAGAAATTAATCCGGTAATTGCAGAAAAGGCTCCCATCATGGTGGTGTTGGTTATGGCTTTCCCTATAGCCTTCAGGGCAATACCTGTGGCATCGATTGTATATATTCTTGCCTCTTTTTCTAGGCTATATCCGTGTTTCCCATCTGTCAACTCTTCTTTTAATTCTTGAGGGGAAAGGGTTGAATTAAACACCAAAACAGCATTATCTTTCATTCCTTGGATTACATTGACGTGTTTCCATATACTGGGGTCAAAAACGTACAACTGGTCGAAATTGATGACGCTGTATTTCAACAGTATAGGCTCGTCACTGATTCTGAGGGAACACTGACTTGGTCCTCCCCTTCGCTCTGATCCAAAAGAAGGGACTGATTGAGAATGCTTACCCTCCTTTGCAGCAGCTTTGGCAAGCCATTCGCCTGCTGTAACAATTCCCTGACCACCCCTTCCATATAATTTAAATTCATACAGCATTATAATTCCCTCATGTATTTTTCTGCATAATCATACCCAAGCTGAAAGGCTTTCATATTGACTTCGATTGCTTTTTCTGGAACTGTTGCTTCAATGGATTTTTTAAGCTCTTCTATGGTTATAGGAAGGTTTACTGCATGAGACATAGCTCCCAGCATTACCACGTTATTGGTAAGGGGATTTCCAGCTTCTACCGCCAGCTCATAGGCGTCAATCATGATTACCTTGTCCACGAACTTCTTGATTATTTCAGCGATTTGTTCAATGGATGGATATGATAGTGAGCCAAGATTAACTGAGGGCGGAACCAGAGGTTTGGTATTGACGATAGCTACACCGTCTTTACTAGCATATTCTATATATCTCACCGCTTCTACAGGTTCCAGAGAGAAAAGAACATGAGCTCTGCCAAGTGGGATCAGAGGGGCATAAACTTTGCTTCCAATTCTGAGGTGTACGGAAACACTACCACCTCTTTGAGCCATTCCATGAGTTTCAGCAGCAAGAACATTATGACCTGCATTTTTTGCAGCTCTTGCAATGATCCCGGCAGCAGTTAAAGCACCCTGTCCACCCACTCCACTTACAAAAATGTTAAATTCCTCGACTACATCCTCTTTATCCTCTATAGTTGTTTTATCCACTGATATAGTGGCCATTTTATCTACCCTCCATAGTGGCCTTACTGACAATAGCCCCGCTCGGACAGACTTGGAAACACACACCACATCCAGCACACAGAGATTCATCTATCTGAATCTGATCACCCACAAGAACCAGTGCAGGACATGTGAAATCCGTTACGCAGGTCAGACATCGGTTACAATTTTCTGTTACGACAAAAGGTTTAATCTTGATCCCTTTGGCTTTTCTCTCTCTGTTCCAGAGAATGGCACAAGCCCTTCTTGCTACTACCACTGCAACACGATCATGGGCTTTAGCTCTTTCGATGACTTCTGTCATCTTGTCAAGATTATATGGATTTACGACTTCAACAAAATCTACTCCAAGGCCCTTCACAACATCCTCAATCGGTATAAACTTCCCTATCTGTCCACAGGCTTTCTCACCTGTTCCGGGATGGGGTTGATGTCCTGTCATAGCTGTGGTTCTGTTGTCCAGCACTACCAGAACGAATTTATTGTTGTTATATACGGCATCAATCAGAGCAGGTATACATGCGTGGAAAAATGTGGAGTCTCCTACAGTGACTATTATATCCTGATCCAAAACGTAGGATAATCCATTGGCGGTTCCAGCTCCCCCTCCCATACAGAGGGTGATATCAACTGTACTCAAAGGTGGATTCACACCAAGGGTATAACAGCCTATATCACTTGGATATACTGCATCTCCTCCTGTGGCTCTTTTAATAGCGAAAAAGGATGCAGTGTGGGGACATCCTGGACATAACACAGGAGGTCTCGGTGGTAGTATTTTCTTGACCTCTTCAGATTTTGAGAGGAGAGAATCGAAATCCACTTTTGGAGAAATTCCAAGGGAGCTTGCAATCCCTTTTTCTACTACATCTGCTGTGTATTCGAACTCCATGGGAAAATCTCCACTTAGTTTACCATGGATCTCAATATCTGGATTAGCATCCTTGGCTATAGCTTTTGCATGCCATTCGAGATATGGATCGAGCTCCTCAACTACTATGAGCTTATCCAGACCTGCCATGAAATCAGCCATTTTATTTTCCGGTAATGGGTTCATGGTGGTAATCTTCAATACTGATGCATCCAGATCCATATATTTGATTGCTTCAAGGGCATAGGTGTATCCAGCCCCTCCGGTGAGTATACCTACCTTTGAGTCCCCTTCGATAATGAAATTTAGATTACTTTTTTCGGCCATTTCCCTAGCTTTCTTCATTTTTTTAAGGAGTTTGAGCTTTCCAAGACGTGCATGAGCAGGAACCAGTACGAATTCTCGGGGATCTTTATCGAATCTGACCTTTTTAAAGGTCTCTTCAGGTAGCTCTCCAAGTCGAATTATCCCACTAGCATGGGACAGCCGAGTAACTGTACGGAACATTACCGGTAACTGTAAAGTCTCTGAGATTTCAAAGCTCTCTTTTGCGAGGTTATATCCTTCCTGTACTGTCGAAGGCTCGATAATCGGTATATAGGCACTTTTCCCGTACCATCTGTTATCCTGTTCGTTTTGAGAGCTATGAGAAGATGGATCATCTGCAGACACCAGCACAAATCCTCCTTTGGCTCCCATATATACAAAACTAAATAGAGAATCAGCTGCTACATTTACACCTACATGCTTCATTATTGTAACCGCTCTCTGTCCTGCCATCGATGCTCCAGCAGCCACTTCGAAAGCTACTTTCTCGTTGGTGGAATATTCGAACATGAAATCGTATCTACCACGCAATTTCCCACAGGCTTGGGCAAGGGTATCTGTTATTTCAGAAGATGGTGTACCTGGATAAGCGGACCCAACTTTAAGTTTACCTTCTATAAAACCTCTTGCTATGGCCTCATTTCCGAGAAGAAATACTTCCTCTCCCGGATTATCTTTTACAACATCTCTTAAAGACATCTCAAACCTCCACGCGGATTTTGCAGATTACCGATATAAAGACTAAACCTTCACTCCCAATACTTTTTCCACTATCTCCCAAAATTCTTCTTCACTGATACCGCCCCTAGACTTTCTAATGACCTCCTGGGCTTTGTGTATGGTCTCTCTCAGCTCTTCTTTAGATCTGGTCTCGGCACTGAATTTAATTTGCTGAACGATCTCAATAAGTTTATCTTTTGGAGCGGTAATTCCCTTCTCTTTTAGCTTAAACTCAACAATATGGGCTCCTGTATGCTTCCCCAGGAAAAAACTTCTGTCTCTACCTACCATTTCAGGAGGAATGGGTTCATACGTCAAGGCGTGTGCCAGAACCCCATGAACGTGAATCCCAGCTTCATGAGAAAATGCATTTTCACCTACGATAGGCTTATGAATGGCCAGAGGCACGAGGAATGCGTCTTCGGTTAGTTTACTCAGCTCATACATTCTCTCTGTTTTGATTCCCGTATCATAGCCATAAAGAATTTCAAGAGCCATTACAACCTCTTCAAGGGGGGCGTTACCGGCTCTCTCTCCATACCCATTGATACATGTATGTGGAACAGACACTCCTTCTTCAATGGCAGCAAGTGTATTGGCGGTTGCAAGTCCAAAATCATTGTGACAGTGAACAGATAATGGTATATTAAGTCTCTCTCTCAGATGACTAATTATGTGTTTCATCACTGCTGGTCTTGCAAAACCAACAGTATCAGAAATCACAATTCTATCTGTTCCAGCTTCTTCAGCTGCCTTGTATAGAGACGTTAGGTATTCTAGATCAGAGCGTGTTGAGTCTTCTGTAACAAAATTAACAACAACTCCATGGTCCTTTGCATACTGAATTGCATCAACAGCCCTCTGGATAACTTCCTCTCTTGACATCTTAAGCTTGTATTTAATATGCAGATCACTTGCTGCAATAAAAGTGGCTATTTCATCTACATCACAATCAACACACGCATCAATGTCACCATGAACAGTTCGAGCTGAAGCAAGAAGACTGGAATTGCTAAAACCTTCTTTTGCAAGGGTTTTAACAACTTTTCTTTCACTTTCAGCGACTGCAGGAAAACCAGCATCAATAATATGAATACCCATCTCATCCATCATTTTGGCAATTGAAATTTTTTCATCTACAGAAAGAGCAACACCAGGAGTTTGTTCCCCATCTCTTAAGGTTTCATCCCAAATTTTTATTTCATCAGGCATATGTTTGGGTCTTAATTCCTCCATGATATTATAATTCACCAGGAGATTTTCATCCACCATTCAGGCTCACCTCGGGACTTTACAATGCAGATAAAGTTTTTATCATTTTTAAAGTTTCTCATTGTGAATTTATAGCAAAGAGCTAATATAACGGTAAATCATAATAATATCTGTAAACTTTTAGCCCCAAATTCTGTAAATTGTAAAATTATTGAGGGAAAATCTTGCTAAACGTAAACACACTCCAAGAAAAAAGATAAAATTTTTTTATGAGGAACCAAAATGCATAATTAATGTAAACCATAAGGTCTACAAATTGTCAGCTGTGCTGACAACATGGTAAACCCAGGTTTACTACTTGCCAGCATAGCTGGCAATCTAGTCATTTAATATATACATTTGGAGGTGGAGCCTTGTGCCATTCGAAAATGAGAAAATGGAAACCATGCCCAGGAAAGAACTTGAAGAATATCAGGTCAAAATGATGCGATCTGTTGCAAAACATGTTTATGAGAACAATGAATTTTACAGGAGAAAATTCAAAGAAAAGGGTGTCAAACCTGAAGATATCAAGACCATTGAAGACATATCTAAATTACCGTTCACTTATAAAAAGGATCTCAGGGATAACTATCCTTTCGGCCTCATTTCTGTGCCTTTTGAAGACGTGGTACGAATTCATATGTCGTCTGGAACAAGTGGGAAGCCCACAGCTGTGGCTTATACCGTGAAAGATATAGATACGTGGGCCACTTTGATTAAGCGTTCCATGATTGCAGCAGGAGCCGACTCTTCAGATATAGTCCAAAATATGTATGGGTATGGGTTGTTTACTGGAGGACTGGGATTCCATTATGGGGCTGAGAAACTTGGAGCTAAAGTTATACCCATGTCCACGGGAAATACCCAGAGACAGATCGAAGTGATGATGGATTATGGAACGACTGTTATAACATGTACACCCTCTTACGCTATGTTCTTAGGCGAAACAATGGAATCCATGGGTATTGATCCCGAAAAAGACTTAAAACTTAGAATAGGGTTTATCGGAGCAGAACCATGGTCAAAGAAAACCAGAGAAAGGATTGAGAAGAAACTCGGTCTAACTGCTCATGGTGGGGGAGCATATGACCATTATGGATTGAGTGAAATGTGTGGTCCAGGAGTCGGGGCAGAATGTACAGCCCAGGAAGGTCTTCACATTTGGGCAGATCATTTTTATCTGGAAGTTGTGGATCCAGAAACAGGGGAACCTGTGAGTGAAGGGGAAAAAGGCGTGATGGTCATGACCAACTTCACCAAAGAAGCTATGCCCTTCATAAGATACTGGATAGGTGATGTTACAATAATTGATTACGAGCCGTGTGAGTGTGGGAGGACTCATCCGAGGCTCCCTCAGGGAATTCTTGGAAGAGCAGATGACATGGTGGTTGTGAGAGGTATCAATGTCTTTCCGAGTCAGGTAGAATTTGTGCTGATGAAGTTCCCTGAACTGGGAGAAGCATGGCAGATGATAGTAGATCGGAAAGGCACTTTGGACAGTCTGGAAATTGAAGTAGAGCGGAAAGAAGGAATTCAGGTGACTGAGGAGCTGAAAAGCAGAATACAGGAAGAATTGAAGAGCTATCTCAATATTCGGGCAGAGTTGATTATCAAAGAGCCGGGTACGTTACCGAGGTACGAAGGAAAGGCAAAAAGGGTCATTGACAAAAGAGAATTTGCCTGACTTGTCTCAGAGATCAGAGGTGCAGTAACTTTCTCTTAATTTTTCAAGTTTAGTTTGTATCACATGCATATCGAGAATATTAGAGAATCAGATCAATTCCACGTATACTATAGTATCCATACTGTTTATTATGGAGTTAAGAGAGAAAATCCAGTCTTCATCTACGATTAAGATTTTTTGCCTTGATCTCCTCTCTTTTTATTACATAACCGGCGTATTCATCCATTGCTTTCTCACATTTCTTGTGGACATATCCAATTCCGCAACAGCTTATCAGGTATGTGACTATGATCTCTTCAGAATCGATCTCGTCTCCACAGTAGTAACACTTCATCTGCATAACCTTTTTTAGGAATATATTTTTTCTATCCCCAGTAAAAAGTTGTTGGTTATTTACAGGTACTTTGTATATCAGAGTATAATCAGAGGAGGATCTCTAGAACATCTTCACCACGCATTCCTACCCTGATCCCAAGCTCATGAGCTTTAGACGAGACATCAGTTACCTCAGCTTTCAGCATATCCTGAAAGGTATCAACACCTCTCACTACAGCAGCAGCGTCTTCCAGTTTGTCTGCGGTGGATATATCAATGTATCCACAGCCTAAAAACCCTCTTTTACCGGCTATTACCAGTAAGGGAGCTTTGAAAAGCTTAACTTTAATACCGAGCCCTGTTTTCCCTCTTACACTAACAGTATCGATTTCAAGCATGATACGGGATTATCAGAAAGTTATTTTAACTTTACGGAGCAAATGACCAGCATGAAAGAACTCCTTTTTGGAACAGCTGGCACTCCAATCTCTTCTGCTGATAAAAGCACAGTTTCTGGTATTAAGCGGATAAAGGAGCTGAAATTGGATTGTATGGAAGTTCAGTTTGTCAGAGGTGTAAGGATGGGGGGAAAAAATGGCAGAGAAAGTCAGAAAGATGGCTGAAGACACAGGTGTCGTTTTGAGTATCCATGCTCCCTATTACATAAACTTGAATTCAAAAGAAAAAAAGAAAGTAGAAGCAAGTATCCAGAGAATACTGGATTCTGCAAGAGTTGGATATATGATTGGTGCCAGAAATATTGTTTTTCATGCTGGGTATTATCAGAAATCTGAAAAACAAAAAACCTTTGAAAAGATTGTAAAACACCTTAAAGCTATTATAAGTATCTTGAATGAAGATGGAATAGAAGTGGTTCTAAGACCAGAGACCACTGGGAAGAAAACTCAGTTTGGGAATTTGAAAGAGATAATTGAAATGAGTGAGAGACTTGATAGTATCCAGCCATGTATTGACTTTTCCCATATTCATGCCAGACAAAACGGAGCTTGTAATTCCTATGGAGAATTTTCAGAAATTATGAGAAAAGTTGAAAGTCTAGGGGATGAGTATCTAAAGGATATGCATCTCCATGTTTCTGGAATTGAGTATACCATGAAAGGCGAGAAAAGGCATTTGGTGTTGGATGATTCAGATTTTCGATACATTGAACTGCTCCAGGTTCTGAAGGACTTTAAGGTAAGAGGGTTGGTAATATGTGAAAGTCCCAATTTGGAAGAAGATGCTATGCTGTTGAGAGATGCTTATAAGAGTATATAAATGGTTTAAAGAAAGCTCAGGTTTTTGGTAAAGACACTCTTTCCTGCACTTTCAATGTCTCTCTATAAAGCATATATTTACGACATGGTGCAGAGAAAATTGGTGTTTGAGGTTATCAAAAGACTCAAGGAATCTCAGAGTAATCACAAATAGAACTTATCACCGCTTTCTGTGATATCCTATTGAAAGCGATTCTAATAGATTTGACGTACATTAGACCGATAAAAGAGCGAAAGACTCTTTATTTATATGACATTGAAGTATATATTGAAATAAATAATATTTTAAAACCAGAAAAACAGAAACGTCAGGAAAGATGCTATGAAAACCCCTCCAAATACACTTTTATTCCATGCCAGTACTTTTCTACCATCTAGGACTCCAAAAGGCAGGAGATTGAATAGGGCAAGCATAGCATTCACAACAGCCCCAATACGTCCAACTGCAAGGATAAGTCCTCCAGAAGAAACTGTAAGGAGGTAAAATAGCCAAGCCATTATGAGGTTGCTTATTGGTCCAGCAACTGAAATCTTCCCATTCTGCTCTCGAGTCATGGATCCTGAAATATACACTGCGCCAGGAGCAGCAAACACGAAGCCAGCTGCAACCGCCAGAAATATGGCAAAAATGAGCATGGATGGGTCCATCCTGAATTCAGCCCACAACCCGTAGTTCTGAGCCATATATTTGTGCAACATCTCGTGAACCACAAAAGCAATGCCTACTGTTAACAGAGAGATCATAAAGAACAGTAAGAAATGCTGAAAGTTTCCAGACAACAGAGCAGATCTGCTGAAAAGAATACCAAAGGCCATGGAGATAGCCACCCATGCTATTGCAAGATGTCGTATTTCTTCTCTGGTAAATCTCATAATAGACCCCCAAACACCGGTCGTAAGCTGCTTACAATATCTACTCCATACAATCTGAAGATCACATAGGCTCCAAGAAATGTGCCGACCATGCTTCCCAGGTTTGTAAAGGCCGCTACAAGGACAACTCTGAATAGTCGGTTCTCCATCAACTCCTTGAAGCTGGTTATCTTGCTAAGCTCTCTCAGATCCCTAGATGATGGCTCCCTCTTCCATACTTCCACAAGTCCTGCCACCCATCCTGCTCCGATGAAAGGATTCAGAGAGGTGAGCCACGCTGATAAAAAGGCTGCTATGATTGACATGATATGCCCCCTAGCCAGTGCTGCCCCTAGAGCTGCGAGAAAGCCGTTTATAATAAACCAGTAAAACAGGGCTGACAGTATGATTTCAGTGCTGAGAGATAGAAATATAGAGGCGAAAAGTAATATCAAAACAGCCACCATACCAAATCCAATAAGTTTAGGCAGGTTTATCTGCTTTTTCGGGACAGAAAGTAGATCATGCATTGGTGGAATTAATGCAGGGTTGTCCATGTATTTTTTTATTCCTTCTTGATGCCCCGCTCCAACTACTGCGACAATTTTCTTCCCCGATGAGGTAAGTCTAAGGAGATTTGCCGCTATAAACGCATCTCTTTCATCTACCAGAACTTTTGCCCCTTCAGGAGAGAACTTCCTGAATTCTTTTACCAGATGTGAAACCATATCGTCTTCGATGATCTTATCGATCTCAATCTCTTCTTTCCCTCCAATAGTAAGGGCTTTTATCAATGAAAACATCATTTTGATTTTCTCCAGGAATTTCATTTTGCTCCAAAACCTGCGGAAGGTTATGGTAATATCTCTATCGATCAGCACAATCTGGGCTCCAACCTCCCTACCTTTTTCCACGGCTCTCAGCATTTCGGCCCCAGGTTTTACACCAAGCTCATCACCTATTTTTCTCTGAAGAAAGGCTAGGATCCACTGAAACAAAAGCAAGTATATTTCTCCAGATTTAAGAATGTCCTTGATTGAGATATCATCATAATTCTCCTCTACCAGCGCTCTATATCTTTTCTCATCGAGTTCTACTGCAACTATTTCTGGCCTTTCTCTTTCGAGGATCTCCTCAACATCCCGTATGCTTTGTTCAAGAACGTGAGCAGTACCCACGAGAATCAGATTATTCGGCATCTAGAGCACCCTCTAGTTCCAGAACACTGAGTGTCCTCAAGATATCTGTTTTGGAAACTATTCCTTCAAGTTTTCCATTGTCAATAACCAGAACCCTACCAATGCGATTCTCGTTCATGAGTTTGAAAGATTTATAAGCCGGCTCGTCTGGGCTTACAGATATGATGTCTCTCTTCATAACATCTTTTACTTTCACCGTGGTATACTTTTCAGGAGGAAGACTTCTGAGATCCTCGAAGGTTATTATACCCTGTAGTTCTCCTTTATCTACTACAGGATATCCCATATGTTTTTTCACTAGCATTAGATCAAGAAATTCTTTTATGGTTATATCAGGATGAACACTGACAACTTCACTCGTCATGATATCTTTCACTTTTACGTTTTTCAACAGGCCCTCGATATATACAAGTTTCTCTTCTTCATTAGCACCAATGTAAATGAAAAAAGCTATCAATATGAGCCAGAAGCTGTAAAAAATCCCGATAAGACCCATAAATATGGCAAGGAGTTTTCCCACTCCTGCAGCTTTTCGTGTCGCAGCAACATAAGAAATATGCTTGGCAAAATATCCTCTAAGGATTCTGCCTCCATCCAGAGGAAAGGCTGGAATAAGATTAAAGACAGCAAGAATTAGATTCAAAAAGGCCATGCTGTAAAAATATGAGGAAAACATCCATGGCGTAGAAATTAAGTATGACAGATAAAACACCCCACTTATAGCAAAGCTGGTGACAGGACCTACAATTGCTATATGGATCTCCTGAGATGGTTCTCTGGGAATCTCTTCCAGCATAGAAACACCACCAAAAAGAAGGAGAGTGATATTTTTCACTTTGACGCCATATCTCATCCCTGTAAGGGAGTGGGCCAGCTCATGAACCAGTATGCTAATGAAAAGGGTAACAGTGGCCAGTACTGATAATCCGACCTTCAGAAAAGTATTTGATATCTCACTGAAGCCTAGGGGTGGGTTGTTAAACATGAATATGGCAACGAAAAAGGGTAGGATCATCAATAAAGATATATGAAGGTTTATTTCGATCTCCTTTATTGTACCAATCCTATATGAGGTCCTCATGAACTCATCACTTCCTTATAAAAACATTAATATATTTCAACCGCGAGTTTATATTAAGTTTTGCTTTATTGGTGATAAGTATGAGGGCTGAAATCTCATCCATGTTTGGGCTGGAAGTGTATACAGACAGAGGAAAGTATGTGGGCCGAGTTGACGATGTATTGCTAGATGTGGAAGACAAGAGAATTAAAGGTCTTGCTGTTAGTAACATAGACAGAGAGTTCTTAGGTGTTGATACAAACGGTGTTATAATCCCCTACCGATGGGTAGTGGCTGTAGGAGATATAGTAATCCTCAAGCATGTGTTCAGGAGAGCAAAGAAAAAATCAAGTGATGAGATGGGAGAATAAACAAAATTATAGATGAATTTTCTTTCCGTGATATAGGATACATTTTGATAGATTTTGAAACATAAGGGAATAAATTATTTTCACTCTAAAAGCTTTTTTAGGCGAATTGTGGTATAACAGGTCAAATATCACTTTCTAATGACCTTTTGTTGTGTTATTCCAACAAATATGTAAAAGGATTCGATAGATCTACGATAACGGATGTAAGGGGTAAAGGAATATCTGACTACATGTTTTAGCAACTCTCATATCAAAAAAGACTATCTTGATCACGAATCTGTGAGATTGGATGATACCGTGTAAGGCTTGAAAAAGAGGCTTTCAGATCACAGGATATCATCAATGGCCTTTTTAAAAAATTCAACCTGATCCTTATTAATATCTGTTAGGATTATGGCATCCAGATTGGAACCATGCTCAAAATACTTCTTTATTTCCTCCACCATTATTCTGGCAGCCCTATCTCTCGGAAATCCACCTACTCCAGTTCCAAGAGCTGGAAATGCAATGGATTTAGCTCCAATCTTGTCTGCCTCTTTAAGAGCTGCAAAGGTGGCTTTTCGAATATACTCCTCTTTTGTTACAAAATTCAACTCCATGGTGGGAGCGTGTATAACCCATTGGGCTTTTAACCTACCTGCTCTAGTGGATATTGCCTCGCCAATTTGTATGGGACCTTTAGATACAGCCTCATCCTCAATTTCTTTTCCACCTTTCCGTTTGATAGCACCTGCTACACCACCTCCCATGAAAAGTCTTGTGTTAGCAGCATTCACTATGGCATCGACCTCTAATTCGGTTATGTCTCCAACCTGAGCTATAACCCGCATATTACTAAATACAGTTAATTGCAACTTAAAAAACTTTGCCCTGGGTCTTTTTACCTGTGATGACTTCATAGAATCTTTTAAATGAGAATAATGGTCTGACTTGAGTTGTTCATTCTGAACTACAGTTTCACGTTTCAATTCAGTCTTCCTGTGTTCAGGTTCGGCTCTAACTGAGTTAAAGGTTTTCACTATGTATTAGTTATGTATGTTACTATTAGAGACCACCCGAGCGAAATTTTTAATAACCACTGTGATATCTGCCCTTCCTGTAACACTCCGTAACTCTCATATATATATATACCGTTATATTGTGTGTAAGTCCCGTGGGGTAGAGGTCAATCCTACAGGGCTTTGGACCCTGTGACGGCGGTTCGAATCCGCCCGGGACTGCTTTTTTATTTTTCAAATGCACTCGTTTAATCCACAATAAGGCAGCTCTTGATGTCTATACCTCATAATTGCATGTTTAACCTTAAGTCTATGTACTGTGCCATGCATTGGTGGCATGGAGATTAAAACAGCCGCGTTTGATTTCGAAAAATTTTAATAGCTCATCAAGTCTTCATCACTGGGAGTTAAACACTCCTGATTATGTATAAATCTGAATATTACTATCACTTTAAATCCTGAGGGATCTTTATGGTAAGACTGGAAAGACATCCAATTCTGGAATTCAAGAAAGGAAAGAGAGTCACTATTTATTTTGATGGCAGGCCTGTAGAAGCTTACGAAGGTGAAACAGTTGCAGCTGCTCTGTATGCCAGTGGATTGAGGATTTTCAGCAGAAGCTTCAGATTCCACAGACCTAGAGGGTTTTTCTGTGCTATAGGAAAATGCTCTTCTTGTATGATGGAAGTGGATGGAATTCCGAACGTCAGGACGTGTAAAGTATATGTTAGAGATGGAATGCAGATCCGTTCTCAGAACTCCTTTCCAAACGTTAATACAGACTTCTACGAAATTTTTGATAGACTTGACAGTTTATTCCCTCATGGGTTTCATTATAAAAAATTCATAAAACCCTCTTTCATGCGTCCATTTTTTGTCAACTCATTAAGGAAATTCACAGGACTGGGAAATTTTCCGAAGGAAGAACTTGGAGAAGAAGCATATAAAAAAGAGATAGAGTGTGACATCGCTATAATTGGTGCAGGCCCAGCAGGATTATCTGCGGCTATATATGCGGGAGAGCTTGGAGCTGACATCTGTCTCATAGATGAAAACCCTCGAGTTGGTGGTCAACTCATCAAACAGACTCACAGATTCTTTGGAAGTGCTGAACATGGAGCTGGTACCAGAGGGATTAAAATTGCAGAGCAGCTTGAGGAAGAGATTAAAAGGTATGAAAACGTCAACCTGATGCTCCGTACAGGCGTCTTTGGAATATATAATGGAGTTGTTGGTGCTGTTAGAGATAATACGTTGCTGAAAATCAAGCCTAAAAAGATTATAATTGCAACGGGAGCATATGAGAGGACTCTTATATTTGAAAATAATGATCTTCCTGGCGTTTATGGTGCTGGTGGAGTTCAGACATTGATGAACGTGTATGGTGTTCGGCCTGGAGACACAGGTCTCGTTGTTGGTTCAGGTAACGTTGGTCTCATTTTGACTTACCAGCTACTCCAGGCTGGGGTGAACGTTGCAGCCATTATCGAAGCTATGCCAGTTATTGGAGGATATTTTGTTCATGCAGCTAAAGTAAGGCGTTTGGGCGTTCCAATTTACACCAGACATACTATAAAGAGGGCTTATGGTTCTAAGACTGTTGAAGGAGCACAAATTATAGCTCTAGATGATAAGTGGCAGGAGATACCTGGGAGTGGGAGGGATATTGAATGTGATTTCATTTGTATTTCGGTTGGCCTCTCTCCGACTCATGAGCTCCTCTACCAGGCAGGTTGTGAAATGAAGTTTGTACCCAATTTGGGTGGTTTTGTACCGGTTCGTGATAAATACATGGAAACCACGAAAAAGGGAATATATGTGGCAGGAGATGTGGCAGGTATTGAAGAAGCATCCACTGCTATGATCGAAGGTAGGATTTCAGGACTTGATAGTGCTATAAAACTCGGATATGGTGATGAAAAAGCAAAAGAGATGAGAGAGAAGATGGTGATGGAACTTGAAGATATGCGAAGCGGCCCCTTTGGCATAAGAATTCTGGAAGGGTTGAAACATGTGGTGGTCTGAATGACAGAATACTGTAAGAGAGGTTACCTCCTGGTGAGTGAGATCGGAGAAAAACCATCAGAAGAACGATTGAGGCAGAAGAAAGTTGCTTTTATTGAGTGCCCCCAGGAGATCCCGTGTAATGCATGTGTTCACTCATGTAAATTTGATGCTGTACTGATGGACAACATAAATGCCCCTCCAAAAATGGATTATGATGCCTGTACAGGATGTATGCGGTGTATACGGGTTTGTCCAGGTCTGGCTATATTTATGCTAGAAATTAAAGATGATATGGGCAGAGTTACCATGCCCTATGAGTTTTTACCTGTTCCAGAAAAGGGAGAAACTGTTAAACTCCTTAACAGGGAGGGTAAAGAAGTGGGTGAAGGGACAGTTACTTGGGTTCTTCCTCCTGAACGAAATGAAGGGACCGCCCTTGTAACTGTTGAGATGAATAAGGATTTGATCTATGAAGTCAGGGCTTTCAGGGTGGTATAATGGTGAAAAGTAAAAAGATTGTTTGTAGATGTGAGGATGTCACAGAAGAAGATATTCTTCATGCTATCGAAGAGGGGTTTTCTGATCTAGAATCACTCAAGAGGTATACTGGAATCTCTACAGGCCCTTGCCAGGGTAAATCCTGTATGCTTCATGTAATACGGATTTTAAGCATGGCAACAAGAAAAGACGTGAATGAGATTGGGATAACAACTCAGAGGCCTCCTGTAAATCCTGTTCCACTGTATATTCTGGCTGGTGAAAAGGATGAAAGCTGATGTAGTAGTTATTGGTGGGGGTGTCATTGGACTATCAACCGCCTATTACCTTGCTAAAAGTGGAGTTGAAAAAATAATTGTTGCTGAAAAGAAATACTTGGGTAGTGGAGCCAGTGGGAGATGTGCAGGTGGAATAAGAGAGCAGTTTTCATCTAAGCCATCTATCAGACTTGCAAAAAAAAGTCTAGATATGTACGAAAGACTCAGTGATGAGTTGAATTTCAATATTCTGTTTCGGCAGGGAGGATATCTTTTCTTGGCTTTTGATGAGGAAAGTATGGAAGAGCTAGAAAGAGATGTAAAGCTACAGAATTCTCTGAATGTTGATTCTGTACTCCTCGAACCTGAAGAAGTGAAAGAAATAGTCCCTGAGTTGAATATAGACGGGCTTTTGGGGGGCAGTTTTAACATGAGAGATGGCATAGCCTTCCCCTTTCCTGTCGTATGGGGCTTTGCAAGGAAATGTAGAAAAATGGGTGTAGAGATACGGGACTTTTCAGAGGTTTCCGATATCCTCGTCAGAGATGGCACTGTTAGAGGAGTTAAGTTAGGAAATGAGATTATCGGAGCTGATTTTGTTGTCAATGCAGCAGGAGGCTGGAGCTCCCAAGTATATCATATGGCAGGATTGGAACCTTACAACAAACCTGTTAAGCATGAAATTCTTGCTACTGAGCCCATGAAACCTTTTCTGGAACCAATGGTGATTGATTTAACTGCGGGACTGTATTTCAACCAATCTATGCGAGGGGAAATTATTGGTGGAATTGGCATTCCAGAAAGTCCTTCATACCAAATGGGTTCATCTCTGGAATTTCTGGAAGCTTTTGCCTCAAGAGTAACAAAACTTATGCCAAAGCTCAAGGGTGTGAAGGTATTGCGCCAGTGGGCTGGCTTATACGATATGACTCCAGACTCTCTGCCTATCTTGGGTGAGACGGAAATTGAAGGATTCATTCAGGCCAATGGGTTCAGTGGACATGGATTTATGCTGGCTCCAATCGTAGGGAAATTAATCGCAAAACTAATCGCGACTGGGGAGTCTGATCCTTTGCTTGAACCTTTTAAGTATGATCGCTTTAAAGAGATGGATGTTGAACCTGAGCACATGGTTGTTGGGTAGGTTTAAGAGCCACAGAGACTACATTGCATCAGAGCTATTACGCTTCATCTATTCCTCATAGGAACAAAGAGCATTCATGATTTAAGTAGGTTCTGATGGGATTTAGCGAATAAGGAGGGAATGGATGGTTGTTTTTAAAGTTATGCCTCAAAATGATAATTTGTAGTAGGGCTGTATTTTTAAATCGATGAAAGCCTAAACATGTACTGGGTGGTGGTTGGCAATAATCTGCGGAGTTCTCTAATCTCTGGAAGGTATAATACAAGTTCTCTGTTCTTTTCAGGTATACCAAGGATTTTACTAACAAGAGCCTTATGAAGAGGATCTCTGACTATCACAATCGTATTGCCTTGAAATCGTGTCATCTCCAGGAGGATTGGTACGAAGAATCTTCCGTGCTCTTCTTCTGGCACATTTTCTATCAGGTACAGGAGTTCATCTTCTTCAAAATAATGAATTGACCCATCTCCACATCTAATATGAGGATCTTCTTCATTCATTAATTCCTTAAGGGTTTTCTTCTTTAAAGGCAGATGTTTATTTATGGTCTCAACAAGCTTGGCAACAGTCCGCTCTTCCATGTAGTATGTTTTAACTATGATGATATTTAGGCATTTGGTTCATTCGATTAAAGGGAGACGCGTCTAGGTCTCATCCACGTCTGTAATTTTTGTAGTTTATCATACCGGTGATTTTATATAGTCCAATGTGTGAGAGTTGACTCCCTATTATTGTGTCAGTTGATAAAAGAGCTTTTTTTACCGAAACACTTATATAGAACAACTATCAAGGCAATAGAGCAAAACTAAACTGTTAAGGAGGGAGTAAAAGTGATGCAAGGACAACCAATCCTCATTTTGAAGGAAGGTACGGAAAGGAGAAGAGGGCGTGACGCCCAGTCGGTTAACATAACCGCGGCCAAGATTGTTGCAGAATCTGTTCGAACTACCCTCGGTCCGAGGGGAATGGATAAAATGCTTGTGGATTCTCTTGGTGATGTTGTTATCACCAATGATGGTGTGACAATTCTTAAAGAAATGGATATCGAACATCCGGCTGCAAAAATGATTGTAGAAGTAGCCAAAACACAGGATGATGAAGTCGGAGATGGTACCACAACAGCCGTGGTTATAACCGGAGAACTGCTGAAAAAAGCTGAAGAATTGCTGGAACAGGATGTTCACCCAACTGTTGTGGCAAAAGGATACAGAATGGCAGCTAAAAAAGCAAAAGAAATTCTCAGTGATATTGCAATTGAGCTTGATAAAGAAAACACTGATGTTCTCAAAAAAGTTGCAATAACCGCAATGACTGGTAAAGGGGCGGAAGTAGCCAAGGAAAAGCTAGCAGAACTAGTTGTAAAAGCAGTATCGATGGTCGCAGACGAAGTTAATGGTGAGCTTGAAGCTGAAATAGACTATATTAAGATTGAAAAGAAGGAAGGTGGCAGTATAGATGATACAGAGCTTATAGAAGGTATAGTCATTGATAAGGAGAGAGTTCACCCAGGCATGCCAAAAAAAGTTGAAAACGCCAAGATAGCTCTCATCAATTCAGCCATTGAAATTAAAGAAACAGAAACCGATGCAAAGATACAGATTACTGATCCAAACCAGTTAATGGATTTCCTCAAGCAGGAAGAAAATATGCTCAAAGATATGGTTAATAAGATTGCAGAATCTGGAGCAAACGTGATTTTCTGTCAGAAGGGTATTGATGATCTTGCCCAGCATTATCTTGCCAAGGCAGGGATCTATGCTGTCAGGAGAGTTAAAAAGAGTGACATGGAAAAGCTGGCTAGAGCATGTGGTGCCAAGATAATAACAAATCTCGAAGAAATAAATCCTGAAGATCTTGGAGAGGCTGCAGTAGTGGAGGAGAAAAAGATTGGCGATGAAGAAATGACTTTTGTTACTGGGTGCAAAGATCCGAAAGCTGTAACCCTGATGGTCAGAGGTGGAACCGAACACGTTGTTGATGAGCTGGAAAGGGGTCTGAATGATGCTCTTCATGTTGTGGCAGTGGCTCTTAAAGACAGAAAAATTGTTGCCGGAGGAGGCGCCCCTGAAATTGAACTATCTCTCCGGCTAAGAGAGTTTGCCGCAGGACTTAAAGGCAGGGAACAGCTTGCTGCTGAAAAATTTGCAGAAGCTCTTGAAGTCGTCCCTAAGACTTTGGCAGAGAATGCAGGTCTCGATCCTATAGACACCCTTGTAGAGCTGAGAGCGCAGCATGAGCAGGGTAACAAATACGCTGGTCTGGATGTGGAGACAGGAGATGTCATAGATATGTACGAGAGAGGTGTCGTTGAGCCTTGGAGAGTAAAGACTCAGGCTCTTGAATCAGCTACAGAATCTTCAGTCATGATTTTGAGAATAGATGATGTAATTGCGGCCTCTAAACTCAGTAAAGGTGGTGGAGAAGGAGAGATGCCCGATATGGGCGGCATGGGTGGAATGCCACCTATGTAATCTCCAATTTTTATTCTTTTCTCTACTATGAAGATAAAATCTTATAACGAGATTCTCAAAGAGATAGAAAGAGAATATAACAGCTCACCTCGTAGATGGAGTGTATCTATAGTCAGAGATGGCACTTTTTTTGATATCTATGCTCTCAGAGGAGATACGGGGTGGAAAATTAAGCTAGATACCATTTTTAGACCAGATCCGGTAGGAGTGGGAACCAGAATTCAAGTGGAAAAAAGTATTGAGCATCCATTCAGTTACGGGCTGAGACCTTTATCAGAAGAAAATTTTAGAAAGATAATTGCTGGAGAGCATAACATATTTGAAGTTTTAAAGGCCGATCCCCTTCCTGCACACGAGATAGACACCTCGGGTATACTAAAAGGTCCGGTGCATTTTTTGAATGATCCAATAAGAGAAAAATCTTCTAGAAAAGTTGATCGGCGACTCAGAGAAAAACTCATGGAAAAACTGCATAGAGAAGGCGTTACCAATTCATATCTTTGAAGATAAATTTTTAATGGCATTGATCCCCGAAAAGTCTCCAAGTTTTTTCTGTTTCATCACTTCTCTCATAAATTCTATAGTCTCATCATAAATATCCTTTTTAATCGGAAAAGGGACTCCATCTTTTCCACCAAAAGCGAAACAGTACTTTGCAGGATCATCTTTGCTGAAGTCAGCCCCATATAGCAGAGATGATATCAAACTCAGAGCTCGCACGGTCTCTTTACCAATCCCCCGTATCTGGATCAATTCTAAATAATTATCTGGTTGCAACTGATATGCTCTTTCTATAGCTTTCCAATCAACTCTTCGCGGTATTGAAAATAATTGCTGATGGATTATCGGTTTATAATTTTCAACTCCTACGTTAAAGTTGGTCAGGTTTATTCCACCATTCCTGGTTAAAGATAGCAAAGACTCAAAGTCTCGCTTGACCTTTCCATCCTTTATGATGTCCAGGGATACATTCCTGTTCTCTTCGCTCATCTCTGTGGCCAGATTGATTATCCAAGGGTGTTTCATTGAGGTCATTATACCGGCGTGAGGATCATTAAGTTCATTTTCCATTTGGAAATTCCAGTGATATCTACGGGCCATTTTTCTATCGGTATTCATTCCCTGCTGGATCACGGCCCATACCCCATTTTCACCCACAAACATGCAGTGATGATATAGATCATACCCATCCTGAAGAATGGAATTGTCAATCGCAGCAGATATTTTGCTCATGTAGATAAGCTCTTCTACTTGAGTGCTCTTCAATCCCATATCTCCTCCATAATAGCGTAGCTCATCAGGAGTCTGAAGGCCATGTCGTCCTTTTCCTCCGGCAACTTTGATACCATATTCTCCTTCATTCAATACAGATTTCAAGACACCGCACAATACAGTGGTTGCTCCAGAGGAGTTCCAGTCGAAACCAAGAAGATTGGAAAAAGCTTGGAAAAAGAGAGGGTTGGATATACGCAGCATGAACTCCTTTATCCCAAACTCATCTAGGAAAATTTCGAGAAGAAAAGAAGAAAGCTCTTTCATTCTGGACAAGAGCCAGTCTGGAGCTTTCCCATAGTGCAGTGGGAGGGTGATGGTGTTCACATCATGTTATACTCTATGGCATAGTTAGTTTTTATCTCTAGGGCGAAAGTAATCCTCATTTCTGGTATTTTCGATGACATCATTTTTTGAAATACCAGTAAGTAATGGTTGATCGAGGTGGACAAGAAGCGGTTGCTTCATCCACACTTTCTATTATCTCGTCTGCTACGGACTCTAACCCTTCATCTTTTTGGTTAGAATATCCTAGAAGATGAGAACATTTTTCATCTTCATTTACCTCTTCTTTACAGTAAGGACAAATTAATCTGTCTCTGAAACACCTCCACACTACTTTTCTCATTTCGACAACCTCCATAGATATTGATTTCGTACATATATCATACAACCATCAATAAACAACTGTTATATATCCAGTTAAGGGTTACTGTAGCCCATGAGCCGAATTGAGAGACTGGAATATGAAGCATCTCTCGATGTGATTGAAAAATTCAGGATGAAGGGATATGTCAGGAATCATGAGATTAATATGGACGAACCTCAAGATCTTGGAGGGGATGATACAGGGTTATCTCCAGTAGATCTTCTTCTTCTCGCGGCCATGAGTTGTCAGAGCAGTTCTCTCAGTTTCTGCATGAGGAAGAGGAATATAGATCATCAGCTTAATGTCAGAGGAAAGGTCATAATTGAGCGAGACAGTGAGAGTTTATTGAGAGTGAGTGAAATCGATATTTTTATGAAGGTGGAAGTGGGGATGGTGCATAAAAAGTTTGTGGAAAGTTGTGTAGAGCGTTTCAGAAAATACTGCATGGTTGCTGGCAGTATTGAAAAAGGAATACCCATAAACACCCATGTTGAGGTAGTGTATAAGGAGGAACAAACATGAAAATTTCACTGCTTGGAGGTACGGGAGATATAGGAGAGGGACTTGCTCTAAGGTGGGCCCAAAAAGGCCATGAGATAATCATTGGATCCAGAAAGGAGGAGAAGGCAAGAAATTCAGCCGAAGATTATATGGAGAGATTGAAGAAACTAGGATGTGAAGTAGAGATCAAAGGATACGATAATGCTAAGGCAGCTCTGGAAGGGGATGTGGTTGTATTATCAATCCCATACGAATACGCTGCATCTACTTTAGAAGCTATAAAAGACAGTTTCACCAATCAAATCGTCATCTCTCCTCTGGTGCCGATGAAAAAAATTGGAAAATCGTTCTGCTATTCGGTTCCGTCAAAAGGTAGTGCAGCTATCGAAGTGAGAGATTTACTCCCTGAGACGGTTAGTGTTGTATCAGCCTATCAAAACATTGCCGCTGCAAAGCTCTCCAATCTTTCTCTGGAACTTGATTATGATGTGGTAGTCTGTGGAGATGATGAAAAAAGCAAAAAAATTGTTATGGAGTTGACATCAGAAATTCCAAATCTCCGAGCCCTTGATGGAGGACCTTTAGAGAATTCGATGATGGTGGAAGCAGTAACACCCCTTGTGATCTCAGTTGCTATCCTTAACGGAATGAAGAATCTTTCCATTAAATTCACACAATGATACAGGAATTATACCACCTCCTCAAGCATAAAATCAATCTCGATTGGTGGTGGCAGGGATCTGAATTTGAGATATCTGTGGGAGCCCTTCTGGCTCCTCAGACCAGATGGTCCAACGTTGAAAAAGCCCTTAACAATTTGAAGAAGGCAAATCTACTGTCTCCAGAAAAGCTTTCCAGTATTGATGAAACCACACTTCAGGAGCTTATACGTCCCTGTGGGTTCTACCGCCAGAAAGCGAAACGATTGCAGGAATTCTCAAGGTTCTATACTAGGGAATGGAATGATCTTAAATTTGCGGATCTTGATACGGCAAGAGAAAAACTCCTTCAGGTTCGCGGTGTGGGCAAGGAGACAGCTGACAGTATTCTGCTGTATGCAATGGAAAAACCGAAATTCGTGGTGGATGCGTATACCCTGAAAATATTGAAATGCCTTGGAATAGATGGCAATTACGATACGATCCAGGCATTATTCGAAAAAAATTTACCCTCAGATGTGAAACTCTTTAAACACTATCATGCGTTGATTGTTGAATTTGGAAAAAGATACTGTAACAAGAACAGGTGCAATGAATGCGAGATTCTCACTTTGAAGAATTGAAAAGTATTTGTAATATCCTTGAAAGGAGAGAGGACCTTTCAGCTTATACGACAGATGGATCTCGGATCTCTGTAATTCCTGCATGTGTAGCTCTACCTAGCACTGTTAAAGAGATATCAGAGTTAATGGTTTTTGCATCCAATAATCACATTCCTGTTACACCTAGGGGAGCTGGGACAAATGTTTCTGGTGGTGCTGTAGGAGATGGAATAATTCTTGATCTATCAGCGATGAATCATGTGGCAGTACATAAAAATTATGCAGTTGCAGAAGCTGGAGCCAGTCTGGGAGATATAGACCGGATTTCCATGAAACATGGCAAGTTTTTCCCCCCATCTACAGAAACGTTAGGAGGAACAATTGGAGGTCTGATTGCTGTAAATGCCACAGGATGGAGGAGAGTTAGATACGGACCTCTGGTGGAATGGATTGATGGAATGGAAGTAGTATTTCCCGATGGAACAACTACTTATCTTCGAAAAGAGTCCTTTTTTTTCAGACTAATTCTTGGCTCTGAAGGCTTATTGGGTGTGATAACCAGAGTGAGAATCAGGCTTCATCCTACAGGGAGTAGATACCTTGTGAGACTTGAAATGGAGGATATGAATGAGGTATTTGAATGTATCAGGAAATTTCATGGACATCCGTTTACCCTTTTCCTGGGGGTGGAGGATCATCCCTTTGCCGTGGTTGAGGTTTCTAAGGATATGAGAATAAGAAATCAAAGATTTTGTGTTGAAGATGCAGAAAATCTTAACGCTGTGATGACCCATGCCATTCGGAGAATATATGATCGAGGGAAAATATCTTTTATAGAGGATCTGTCCATCCCTGAGAACAGAGTCATCGATTTTTTCAGAGTGCTAAAAGATCTAGAAGATAAGTATGAGGTCGAAATACCACTCATAGCTCATTCAGGTGGTGTGATCCATCCTGTGGTTACAGGACAAGGAAGTAGGATATTGAGAGAAAAATTAATAGAAAAGGCTGTTGAAATGGATGGATGGATTGCCGGAGAGAGTGGGATCGGACTGTTGAAAAAAGATTTTTTCCGAAGGTTTACAGGAGAACAGTTATCCTTATTGAGGAAAATTAAATCTCTTATTGACCCTGCAGGAATTATGAATTTTGGAAAGTTTTTGGATATATAACTCCAGTTATGAACTATAGAAGACTTCAGCAGGGCTATTGGTGATGTTATAGATTTCAGTTATAGAGGGTCAGATAACTCCAAAAAGCAATAACACGAATACCAGACATGCTGTTCCAGCTACATCCATAAAACTGGTGATAATAGGGATGACCACGTTATCCGGATCGAGACCAAATTTGAAAGCGATAACGGAAGAGTAGTAAGAGACCAAGTTGAGAATCAGAATCATAATCTGGCCAGCCACTAAAGTGATTGTAACGAGAGTGATAAGCCCCGGAGTACTTAACCCAAAAGTGAAGTTGATTACGTAAGCAAATACACCTAGAAGAGAGAAGATGAATATACCCAGTACATGCATGGTGAAAAAGTTTCTTAGAACAGCTACCTGTGGGATTCTCCCAATTTCCAGAACTCCCATATGAAGCTTGGAAGAGAGACGAGCAGCAACAATCCCACCGATAGCACCTCCGTCCTCTAAGAAAGGGGGAATAAGGGTAAACAGTCCCACCATAGTAATAAATCCTTCGAGTCTCCCCCCCAGGATCTGCCCTGCCCACAATCCCAGCAGGCCAGTCATAAGAAGTATGGGCGTACTTTCAATTAGTATTTCCCGACTTATTGCTTCCTCATCTCTCATATAACTGATAGACAGAAGTAAAATTGTTAAACCTATTAGTCCTATAAAGGTCGGAATCTGCCAGCTAGATGGAGTTGAAAAAACAATGTCTGTGGTTATGAAAAGGAGAGGGAGAGTTATGAAGTCACCAGCAAGAGTGATTATGGGTGCTGTAAAATTATCCGGATCGAGACCTTTCTTATAGGTTATGATGGCCAAAAGAATGGTGACTGGAAGAAGTAAAAATGCAGAGAGAATGGCTGAAATCACAGAGATTAATGTTAGAGTTACAAAATCAACTTGGAACCCCATAAACCGGGCGAGGGCTGAAGCGATGAAACCCACATAAATGCTTGTGAGCAATGTAAGGGCCGTGGAAGAGAGAATGTTATCATCCAGAATTTTATTTCTTTTCAATTCAGGAGATAACCGACCAGTATGGAGATATGACCCCATTCTTGATCCCAATGTAGCGTAGATGTTCCCTCTCATGCCTATGGTAGGTGGGATCAGCAAAATAAGGGCAGGGAGTAACAATATTTTCCCGGAAGAAAGTCCAATAATCACGCCGGTTATCAGATCACCAAAAGTACAGAGAAATAGTGAAAGAGAACTCTCAGATAGATCTCTGGACTCTTCTCTGAACCATCCACGGAGTGCAGCCGTAATGCTGTGTAACCTCTTGCCATCCTTTTCCATAAAGTTCGATACCATGGGCTGCACCCCTTTCTATTTTCAAACTATCCGGTGGTTTGAGATCTTCCGACATTCTCGGGAGCAGTTTCCTGTAACCCCATATATATTTTTTTATTAGTTCCAGAATAACATACTGAAATAAAAAGGAAAGAAAATCTTAATATCTTAATAGAGGTAGAAGAAAGATGATATAGTGGTTTCTATCTCCTGAGATTGTTTAATGCCTGATAGAAGATATCTATTGCTGTATCTACTTCGTCCTTTTTAATTATGAGGGGTGGCATGAAACGTATCACACTCTCTCCAGCAGGTAATAGGAGCAGTCCATTGCGAAAACAGTAGTTGATAACATCTTTTACTGCCTCAGAGGCAGGATTTTTATCATCCCTCACTAATTCTACTCCAACCATTAATCCGAGTCCTCTGACATCTCCTATAATACTAAAGGTCGTCTGCAATTCATTCAGTCTCTTTATCAGATATTTCCCTATTGTTTGTGCATTTCGAATCAGACCTTCTTCCAAAATCTGAATTGTTCTCAAGGCTGCGGCACAGGCAACCGGATTTCCTCCGAAAGTGGAAGCATGGCTCCCTGTCTCCCAATTCATCACCTCCTCTCTGGCAATACACGCTCCAAGAGGCAGTCCCGAAGCAATTCCTTTGGCTATTGCAAGTATGTCAGGTTTGACATTAAAATGTTCCACGGCAAACATCTTTCCAGTTCTCCCCATCCCGGACTGAACTTCGTCCACAATGAGCAACAAATTGAGTTCATCACATATTTCTCTGAGCATTGGAAGAAATTCTGGTGGAGGGATAACATAACCTCCCTCACCCTGAACCGGTTCAACGATGATAGCCGACGTATCTTCAGATGGAGATACTTTATTTAACAAAAATTTAATAAAACTCACACATTCAAAATCACATTCTGGATACTCTTTCCCATATGCACATCGATAGCAGTATGCGTAGGGAACATGAAATACTCCAGAAATCAGAGGGGAAAAATGCTTTCGTTGGACTGCCCTGCTTGCTGTTAGGGAGAGGGATCCCATAGTCCTGCCGTGAAAGGCTCCATAGAAGGCTATGATATTAGGTCGTCTAGTATGATATCTAGCTAATTTAAAAGCACATTCCACCGCTTCAGTTCCAGAGTTACAGAGAAAAACTCTTCCCCCTTCAAAAGGAGCTATTTCTACTAGTTTTTTGGCAAGTAATACCTGTGGTTCATAATAAAAGTCCGTTCCAGACATGTGGATCAAGGTTTCTGCTTGTTTCTTTATAGCCTTCACCACCTCAGGATGACAATGTCCTGTAGAACACACTGCTATACCTGCGGTAAAATCCAGAAACACATTGCCATCTACATCTTCAACATAAGCTCCTTTTCCCCGGGCAACTACGAGTGGATAATGTCTGGTCAGGGATGGAGAAAGGTACTGCCTATCCATATCAAGGATTTTTTTAGCCCTCTTTCCGGGAAGGGTTTTAACAGCAATACCCTCTAGTTCTCTATCTTCAGTGCCCATCTCTGGATCTCTCCAAGGACATTTTGGAGATTAGAGTAATTAAAGATTCCTGTTGGTTGTACTGTTGTGGAGGGATATCAGAGGATATAGGGATGCTACAAACAAAACTTAATATATTTCCGGACATCAATGTGTGTAGTATGAAAGGTTACTGGAATAGAATTTTAATGGTAGATTTAGGAAGGGAAGAATCAAGAGTTGAGAGATTTTCTGAAGACTTCCCTTACATGTGGCTGGGAGGGTTTGGATTTGGTGCACGCCTGTTATTCGACATGGTTAAGGAAATTAACCCCCTTTCACCTGACAATATCTTGATGATGTGTCCTGGGTTATTAACAGCCACGGGAATTCCAACAGCTTCAAAAACGGTGTTTGTTTCTAAGTCTCCGCTAACAGGTGGATTTGGTCGATCTGTTGCTGGAGCAAAAGCTGGAGTGTCCCTTAAAAAAGCTGGATATGATCTGATGGTTATCACCGGTAAAGCTGAAGATCCATCAGTTATTGTCGTAGATGATAATTCTATTACTGTTGAGTCAACTGATACATGGAGCTTTAAAGTCAGAGATACCAGAGAGAAGTTAAGGAAACAGTATGGTAAAGAGTTTAATTCAGTAATAATAGGTCCAGCAGGAGAGAAACTATCCAGAATTGCAAGTATAGATTGTGATGAACGACAGGCCGGTAGAGGTGGCCTTGGTGCAGTGATGGGTTCCAAAAATTTAAAAGCAATTCTCGTTAAGGGTAGTAAGAGTATTGAGGTATATGATGAGAATAAACTCGGATTATTGATTAAAGAATGGAGAGTGAAGCTTGTAGATCATCCTGCAGCCAAAGCTGATATGGATTATGGTACAGGAGAGTTTTATGACTGGATAAATAGGATGGTAGGAGTTTTTCCCTCCAGAAACTGGCAGTATGGGTATTTTCAAAAGGTATATGATGTCCTGAAAGAGGGAGAGAGAAGTCATCTTGACCCATATTACTGGGTGCCAAGATATGCGAAAAAGAAAACAGCATGTCCTGGATGTAACAAACCTTGTGGAAAATGGTTTGTGGTTGAAAATGGAAAATATGCTTGTGAGGTTGACGGAGTGGAGTATGAAACTCAATATTCTCTGGGAGCTAATCTGGAAATAGATGATATTGAAGCAGTTGCCAAAGCCAATGAACTCTGTGACCAGTATGGCCTAGACACTATTTCAACTGGTTTAACCATTTCTTGGGCTATGGAAGCAGTAGAAAAGGGAATTTTGAGTGAGAACGATCTCGAGGTAAAACTCTCTTTTGGAGATGCTGAATCAGTCCTGAGGACTATAGAGTTGATGGGATCTAAAGAAGGGAAAATAGGGAAGCTTTTGGGTGATGGTGTCAAACATGCAGTGGAAACAATAAAAAATGGAGAAGAGTTTGCCATCCATGTTAAAGGAATGGAACTACCAGCATACGATGTTAGAGGGGCGAAAGGAATAGCCCTTGCTTTTGCAGTCTCTTACAGAGGTGGATGCCATCTTACCGCTTGCGTGTACGGAACTGAACTTGGTGGCAGATGGTGGACCTTTGAAGGAGTGGACAGATGGTCCATAGAGGAGAAAGGATATGAAGTTAAAGTCCATGAGGATCTGATGGCAGTATATGATGCCCTTGGGGTGTGTAAATTCTCTAGACACATGTTTTATGGAAAAGGATTCCTTGACGTGATACATGCAGTCACGGGTATGACTCTCTCCATAGGAGATCTTATGAGTGCAGGTGAGAGGATTATAAACATTATACGGGCTTTCAATGTCCGAGAAGGAATGGGGAGGAAAGATGACACCCTTCCTCTAAGAGTCATGCATGAACCTATACCAGAGGGTAAAAGTAAAGGGGGAATAATTCTGGAGAAAGAACTGGATGAGATGCTGAAACAGTATTATCAGGCCAGGGGATGGGATTCTGAAGGTAGACCCACCAGAACCAAACTGCATATCCTTGGTCTGGACGATGTGGCAGAAAGCCTATATGGTTGAAATGATCATCGAATTGGTGTCAGAGTTATATCATGTCTATCCTTGGCCATATTGATTGGAAAATTCTCACAGAAATTATGGAGAGAGAAGGTAGAAAAAGAAGAGCGCCAGTTTACATCTTAAAACATTTTTTAAGATCCCCTTTTCAGCATTTGATTTTTACGGTGTTAAGTTCCAGAACGAGGGATGAGAATACAGCGAAAGTAGCAAAAAAATTGTTTTCGCGAATCAATAAGCCGGAAGATCTAGTTACCATCCCAGAAAAAGAACTTGAAGAGATCATCTATGGAGTAGGTTTCCACAGAGTAAAAGCAAAAAGGTTGAAGAAAATAGCAGAGCAACTTATTAGGAATTTTGATTCAAAGGTACCTGATACCCTTGATGGTCTGTTATCTCTTGAAGGTGTTGGTAGGAAAACAGCTAATGTGGTTCTCGCGAATGCTTTTGGAAAGAATACTATTGGAGTGGATATTCATGTTCACAGGATTTCTAATAGACTTGGGTTGCTTTCAACTAGGACGCCAGAAGAAACTGATAAAGTGCTTGCCACCATTGTTCCTGATGAATACAAAAGGCATGTTAACAGAGCTTTTGTAGGATTTGGTCAGACAGTATGTAAACCTCTCAGACCCCTTTGCCATGAATGCCCTCTTTCAGGCTACTGTCCCAAGATAGGGGTGAAATTGAAGACTAATGGAAAATGAATACAGGAGAAGTGTAATATATGAGTTTGAACCGGAAAGTGGTAATCTTCAGTTTGTCTCTGCTTCCTATGATGGTTTCTTCTGGTATGATCTATTCGGTTCTACCGATTTTTCTCTTTGAAGAGCTTGGAGCTAACAGAATACAAGTGGGTATGTTATTCACCATCGCTGCAACCACAGGTGCTCTGACGTCCATCATGTTAGGAAGGCTATCAGACAGGTTTGGAAGAAAGCCCCTTATTCTGCTGTCTCAGATTCTCTTTGCCCTCGTTATGCTGATCTATTCTACCATAAATTACTATTTGTATGCTATCCCTATCCACATTCTGGAAGGATTTGCGTGGGCCACTATTGGTGTAGCATCCCCTGCTCTTCTCGCAGATATAGCGAAAAAATCTGAGAGAGGAGAGGCAATGGGGGTCTATAACACAGTATGGAGCCTCGGTTGGGTAATTGGCCCTACTTTTGGTGGATTTCTGGCAGAGGTTTTTGGATTTCGTCATATGTTAAGAATCTCTTTTTTGATGATTCTTATCGGGCTTACCCTCACTTCTTTCGCTTTTATGACTGAAATAACTGAAATAAAAACAGAGAAGTCGAAAAATGAGTAAAGGACGGATGAGTGTTTTGCCTGAAAAGTTAGTACTATCGCATAACATGGGTATTCACGTTCAGTTACCTTTCCTTCCAAAGGCTATGTAGCCTGTGTGCCACACTCCCGTTGAAGGCCTAGATCCTATTCGTTTAAACTCCATATCAATTCTGAGCAGCTCAAAGCATTCAATCTCCACAAAATCATGCATTTCCATTTCTCTAACGACATCTCTTGCATGTTCCACGTAAGGATTGTAAACAGCAACAAATCCTCCAGGTTTAAGCAAATCTCTAGCATAAGGGATAAACTCCACATCCCCTTTCATGTCCAAGGTGATCAGATCAAAATTACTCTTGAATCCTCTATATACTTTTAGAATGTCACCACATAGAAGGTGTATATTGTCCAGCCCCGCCATCCTGAAATTTTTTCTAGCAATTTTCGCGAAATCCATTCGTCTCTCAACAGTGATCACTTTTCCAGGTTTAACTACATTGGCAAGATATGCTGCCAGCATCCCGGTGCCGGTTCCAGCATCTAGAACACTATCTCCAGGACCTACGCCAGTATGGGCTATTATGGCTCCTATATCCTTGGGCATTATTGGTGTTGATGTTCTTTTAAAAAATTTAAAATAATCAGAAGGACGAAAAGCTAAAATCCTGTATTCTTTGCCAAGGTGTGTAGTTACTACATCACCGGGATTAAGGTCTTTCAAGGCTGAAAGATCAATGACTCCGTCATGAGTGTGAAGTTGACCTTCAAATTTATCTATAAGAAAATGATCCCGCCCTCTAACTAGCACAAATTTCATATCACTCCTGGCTTAATTTCAAAATAGCCTCTGCAAGATCTCCTTCACTCTCCTCCAGCACTCTTCTGGCCTCTTCTTCATCCACTCCTGTTTGTTCCATCACTAACTGGACATCTTCCTCTTTTACAGGAGGCTTTTTCTCTTTCTCTACATATGGACCGCTGATTTGAAAAGTTTCTACTCCCTTGGCTTTCATAATGGTCACAGAAGGATTTTCAAAAATCAGGTCTTTTTGTTTTGTGTATATAATCACTTTTTCTACATCTTCAAGTTCGGCAATGTCTATTCCCATTTGTTTCATCATCTGTTTAAGTTTGCCAGGACTCATACCCCTCATTGGCAACATTAAGACCACCATGCCGTGTATTACCCTGATGCTATATTATACTTTCCGGTATGGCTGTGAAGAAGCTGAAAAGCGAGAAGAGAAACTAGGTAATAATTCATCTTATAAAGAATTACTATGAAATCTGATAAAGAATTACATAAGACCTCAGTGAACCAATTAAACATCCCTTCGATTTTCAATATTCGTAGTTCGAAATGTATAAATGCGGGTGCTGTTGGATAGTTTCAGTTATAATTGTCTATATGGAGACAAATGAGGAAATTTAAATACTCAAACCTGAGGCATAGCTTTTATATATTCGTGCTTCAAATCCCATTTCAGCCTTAAAGGAGGCAAAAAATTGTGGAGTATACTTAAACTTGTAAGAGAAGACCCAGAGGCCATCAAACGTTCTCAGATAGCAAGAGGTCTAGAGACAGACATAGTGGATAAAGCTGTGAAAATGGACCAAATGTGGAGGGAAAAACTCACCTTTCTAAATAACATAAGGCATGAGAGAAACAGAATTTCAAAGGAGATTTCAAAGAACAGGGGTGAGAAGAGATCTGATCTTATTGCTAAAGCAAGAGAATTATCCGAAAAGATTGAGAAAGAGGAAAAAGAAGTCAAAGCTCTCAAAGAAGAACTGGATAGATTATTACTTTCTATCCCTAATGTGATTCATGAGAATGTACCTGTCGGGAAGGATGAGACTGAAAACAGACCGATTAAATATGCTGGGAAACCAAGAGTCATGAAAAAGCATATGAGAGAATTTCTTTCAGAGATCAGCGGTTTTGAAATGGATTATGAGGTGGTGGATTATAACATTACAGGTCATGCTGAGATTTCAGAATCTATTGGGTTGGTGGATGTAGAGAGGGCTGGCAAAGTCGCCGGTTCACGGTTTTATTACCTCCTTGACGATCTGGTATGGCTGGATTTTGCTCTAACAATGTATGCCTTGGATTTCTTAGCGGAACGAGAATTCAGAATTGTTGTCCCTCCTTATATGCTTAGAAAGCGAGCGTATGAAGGAGTTACTACATTTTCTGACTTTGAGGAGGTTATTTACAAGATAGAGGATAAGGACCTGTATTTGATAGCCACTTCAGAACATCCTATCGCTGCCATGCATATGAATGAGGTACTGGGAGAAGACGAATTGCCTTTGCTATATGCCGGTGTGAGCCCGTGTTTCAGGAAAGAAGCCGGTTCTCACGGGAAAGATACAAAAGGTATTTTCAGAGTTCATCAATTCAACAAGGTTGAGCAGTTCGTTTTCTGTATTCCTGACGATTCTTGGAAATGGCATGAGATACTGCTCAGTAATGTTGAAGATTTATGGAATGGTCTGAAACTGCCTTATAGGATTGTGGATATATGTACGGGAGATTTAGGTGTTGTTGCAGCAAGAAAATACGATCTTGAAGCATGGATGCCAGCCCAAGGAAAATACAGGGAGATGGTGTCATGTAGCAACTGCACTGATTATCAATCTTACAGATTGAATATTAGATATGCAGAGGAAAAGGGAAAACCTTCGAAAGGGTTTGTTCATACCCTTAACTCAACAGCTATTGCAACATCAAGAGCAATAACAGCCATTCTGGAGAATTACCAAAGAGAGGATGGGGTGATTGAGATTCCGAAGGTTTTAAGAAAATATCTTGAGCCTTTTGCAAACGCTCCGAAAGATGAGATCCGAGGATTAGTGAAATGAAACGAATCATTCTTGCTATGAGTGGCGCATCAGGACAAATTTATGGCATAAGGATTCTTCAAGTTCTGAAAGACCTAAGAGTTGAAACTCACTTGGTGATATCTCAGCCAGCTGAAAAAACCATAGAACATGAAACAGACTATAAAGCTGAAGAAGTCAAAAAAATGGCAGATTTTGTATATGATGTCAACGATGTTGGAGCGAGAATTGCTAGTGGCTCTTTTAAATGCGATGGAATGATTATAGCCCCTTGTTCCATAAAAACCGCCAGTTCTATCGCATATTCAATCAATGACAATCTAATAACAAGAGCTGCTGATGTGACACTGAAACAGAAAGGTATGGTGGTAGCCATGGTACGTGAAGCTCCTCTGCATAGGGGTCATCTTAAAACTCTTCTCAGGCTCTCCGAGCTTGGAGTGGTTGTATTCCCACCAGTCCCAGCTTTCTACGCAATGCCCTCTTCCCTTGGAGACATGATCGACCATACTGTTGGTAGAATTCTGGATTTCTTCGGTTTAGAACACAATCTGTACACTCCTTGGAATGGATTGAGAGAATGAGTAACAGGGAGATCAGAACTATCTGGTGAGTTGTTGTTCAACTAAAAACCTCCGTATTTTATCTTTATATTTGTTTTTCTCAATCTCGCTTCTTTTTATTTTCAAAGTTCCTGAGATCTTGTGGCCAAATTTTTCCAGTCTTTTCTGGAGAGATCTGAGGTATCTATCTTCATCAAAACCTCCATAAGTCATGAAAATGGAGCTCTCTCCTTTCCAGTTTAAAGTGGATATAAATTGATTAAAAGGGGGACAGCTCAAAGTCCATTTGGGAGTCCCAAGGATCAGATGGTTATATTCGCTTGGATCAATATCAATATTTTTTATCTGTACTTTTGAACCAGGAATAAAGGATAAAAGTAGCCATTTCCAGTAATTCCTCTCCTTCAGAGGTGTTATCTCGAATACAGATACATAATGCTCTTGCTGAAGAACACTGGCCATTTCTTTAGCTATAATACGTGTGTTTCCAGTCCAGGAAAAGTAAGCTATCAGTATCTTCATGATTCTAGACCATCCTTAAATTTAAAGTTATATGTAGCAATGGTTTATCCATAAGAATTATGATGTATCAGTTTTATGTATGTTAGTTTTATTTTTTTACTCTTTCATCCACAAATCTTTTTGCCTTGAGTTCGAATCTAGGAAGGGAACCTTTTTCAACTTTTCTGATATCCGCTCTTATTCCAAGCCTATTCCGAATTTCATGACCCAGTTTCTGGATAGTGTCACCATCCTCTTCGATTTCGATAAGAAGCTCATCCATCTCATCCCGTGTATAAGCCGTTATCCGGAATTCAGCACTGGTTATTTCTCTGATTATACTCTCAATGGCAGACGGAAACACATTGACCCCTCGTATGGTGACCATGTCATCTACACGACCTATGATCCCTTCTGCAAGAAACAGATGTCTTCTTCCACAAGGACAATCATAACCCGAATGCTTTACTAGATCTCCTGTTCGATAACGTATCACCGGAAAACCCCATCTACCAAGATTAGTTAGGTACAACTCCCCTTTTTCTCCCTCCTCAACCATCTCTCCTGTTTCAGGATCGATTACTTCAGCTATGAATTCCAGCTCATTAATGTGTAATCCTTGTCTGACTTCACATGAAAAACTATGGGCTCCAACCTCAGACAGACCAGCATGATCGTAACACTCTGCACCCCAGATGTCCTCTATTCTTTTTCTGATAGCTGGAATGCTCCCTCCTGGCTCTCCGGCATGAATGGTTTTTTTAATTGGACTTGATGAAAGATCTATTCCTAGTTCCTCAGCCACTTCACCCAATCTCAGAGCGTAAGTTGGTGTGCAGACAAGAACAGTTGCTTCAGTCTCCATTATCATATTCAATCTCTGTTCTGTAGTCTGTCCCCCTCCTGGAATGGATAGTGCACCCAGCAATTCTGCCCCTCTGTAAGCCCCCCAGAATCCGATAAAAGGTCCAAAAGAAAATGCTAAGAAGATACGGTCGTTATCTGATACACCAGCTGCCTCATACACGTCTTTCCAGCATTTACCCCACCAGTCCCAGCTCTCTCTCGTATCGAGAACTTTCAATGGTTTTCCAGTTGTACCTGATGTTTGGTGATAATGAATGTAATAGTTAAGAGGATATGTGAGGTTCGTTCCATAAGGGGGATGCTTCGCTTGATCTTCCTGCAGTTCCTTTTTTAACGTAACGGGGTATCTGGTAAGGTCCTCCAGAGTTTTTACTGTAGGCAGGTTTTTAAGTCTGGTAGCATAGAACCTATTCTGCCTTTTTAATAGATTCACCATTTCTCTGAATTTTTTAATCTGCATGCTTTGAATATCTTTCCTTGCTGGGAATCTCACAAACTTTCACCATGTAGTCATTCAACATAAAAGCAATAAAATATTTTTTAACGGTAGCGTATTAATACTGTGATTTTGTGACAAATTAACATACTCCTATTAAAAAGGGTTATATCACAGGAATATATCATGTAAAATAATAAAAAATTGAGGGAGGTGAAACTGTGAATAAGCATCCTGTAGTTACAGGGATTTCCCAGCTCATTTTGATTGCAGTAATCTCATACGTGGTTTTCTGGATACCCAATCCAGGATTTATGCTTGTAACTTTCCTGCCTGCGGCCCTTCCTATGCTGGTATGGCTGGTAGTAATTGCCATTCTGGCCCAAGGATTTCCTGGATCGAAATACATGCCATCGAAAATCAAAGTCGGTCTCATCAACACCATAATATTGCTAATCCTCGCTAGTCTGACCAACCTTGCTCTCATGAGCAGATGGCCTCTGTTTCCTACCGTACTTTTTTGGGGTGTTCCAGCCTTTACAGTGGCACTGATATACTCCTTTAACTGGATGGGGTGGCCCTTTGCTGGAAAAGTCCCAGCTTGGAGCATGTATATTATTGGATCTGTTATATCTTTTGGCATTGGATCAATGATATATTTTTCTCTGGAAAATTACAGCTTTATTCCTGGTTTTCCCTTTGATCCCCAGGGATTGTATCCTGCACCGGTGGTAACAGCAATTCTGGCAGTGATCATCGTATGGAACCTCTTGTGGGGAAACGTGTTTGCCTGGGGAATGTATCCATTCAGTAAGCTGAAACAGCCAGCACAGAGCGTTACAGCTACAATCTTCTTTGTGGTGATGGGGTTTATAACCTACAAAATTTTATCCGTCTTCATGAATCCTATTCAGATAATCGGGGCTTTTGCTGCACCACTCATCATGTTTACAGTGCTCAATACCCTTAGCTTTGATGGCTGGCCCGGTAGAAACTATGAGAATCCCATTAAAAAAGGAGTTACTAACACCGTGTTCATTATAATAGCGGCTGCCATATGGTTCGGGATTACTTACAGCATAGTATCTGTATTTCCTTTACCGCCACCTTTTACAGTGTATGATGCTGTCACATACATGCTTCTGGCTGTCCAGACACCTATAGTGATAGTCCATACTGTGTGGTGGCTCAGAACACCCCTGACTCCACCACCGCCACCTAGCTAATTTTTTATTTTTTATCCTGTATCGTCTCAAGAGTAAGAAAGTAACAGAGAAACTACAGCGAATATTATTATGGAAAAAATCTGAACCTTACCCTGATGTTGTTTTTAAGGAGATTTTAGAGAGTTACTGTGTAAACTTTAATCCTGAACTTGTAAACACACTATATTATATAAAGTTACCATTATATAAAAGTTATATGAAAGAACAGAAGCAGAATCCCTCAATGTTGTCGAATTCACCCTCTTTCTGTCTCGATCCAGGATACCCCTGAGTCGGTAATATAATGGAAAGGAATAGAATCACTAGTTCTTCTTATTCAATGAGCGTGTTTTCGACATATTCCTGGGTAAAACTCATTCAAAAGAATTTCAAATGTGGAGATAAATTTTCAATAGGATTTCTACAGGGGGTGTCAGGATTTATGAATATAGATCTGATAATCTCTAACTAAGTTATACTGGCCAGTATTGAGAATTTAGTCTGAAGGTACAGCTCGAAAAAGAAAAATCAAAAAATATCTTTTAGCTGGGAAAAATGAGTTATTGTATAATCCGCTTCTGTCGTCTCTCTCTTTTTTGGGGTGTAATGGATGGTAATAAACCCCCTCTTTTTGGATTGATAAACATCTTTGATGGGGTGGTCTCCAATTATGGCTGCCTGAGATGGGTTTATTCCCTTGTTTTTCAACTCTTCTGAAAGCCTGTCGAAAATACTACCATCTTCTTTGTTGGACCCTTTGTAATACTCATCAAGACTTCCATCTTGTCTGATAGCACCTGCAGGAGAAATAATATCTGTAAAAAATCCTCTGAGATCGTAGGTATTCAGAAAATTTTTGATAACTTCAAGAGCGTATCCACTCCCCATATCGGTAACAATACTGATCTCTTTTCCAAGTTTTTTAAGGTACTTCAAAGCGTCTACGACTCCTTCTGCAGGTTTAAGAAATTTTAACTCGGAATCATAATATTTTCGTATCAGACAGGAATCGTCCTCTAATATCAGGGAGTGAATTTCATCTCTCCCTTTTTCCTGCAATCTTGGATAGCTACCATATTTGTCCATCAGTTCTTTGTATAGCTTTACCTTTTCATCTATTATACCCGGTCTCTCTTTTTCAAGATCGATAAACACAACAGCCATCCAGTATTCTATTTTCCTCCTGCTGGAATCCATTAAACACTGCCCATAATCAAATCCAATCCATCTGACATCTTTAAGATTCGTTCTGGCATTCATGTGTTTCATATTATTCCTCCATTTCTTCTACTTCAGAAGGAAGTGAGAGAAACCACTTCAGCAGTTCCCTCAACCATGGAGTAAAATCATCTGGTCTATTTTCCATCAATTCTTTTAGTTTCCGAATATCCATGAATTGTATATTTTGTACCTCTTCTCCTAGAGAAAAAGTTCTGTGGCTCCTCTCTTCATTCAGTTTACCTATATATAACTCTGAAATCATGTTATCTCCTTCATCATAGTTCATTCTGAAACGTACAATTTTTTTAAGTACTACTCCCTCAATACCAAGCTCTTCTTTCAAACCCCGTTTAGCTCCATTTAGGAAACTTTCTCCGGCAATAAGGTGTTCAGATACAGAACAGTCGTACTTTCTAGGGAATTTTGTTTTTTTATTGCCCCTTATCTGTACAAGAAGATTGCCTTTACCGTCAAATAAAAATATGTGGACACCTCTGTGCCACTCTCCTGTATTATGAACGTCTTTTCTTGATTTTTTTGTTACTATTTCGTTGTTTTCAGTTACCACGTCCACCATTTCAATGACATCCATTCCTCTCACAAACCGAATTCATCCCATCTTTCGAGAACCTTTTCCATAGTCACTTTATCCATTTCTATCAGGATCGGTTTTCGCTCCCATTCGTGAGGGGTTGTTGCATCTATCAGTATTCTGGAGACGATATAACGCTTTTCCATGGGCAAAGATGGATCTAACGGGGTAGACCGACCTTTTTTGATCAATTCTGTATCTTCAATGGGGTTATATCTTACAGATATAGCCCATAAAACTCTCTCAATATCGTCGGCCCTAATATCCTCGTCCACCACTATCACTCCTTTAACTCCGTAATTTCCCAAGACAGTAGCAAAGACAGCCATTCCTGCATGTCTTCCATGTCCAGGATAATTTTGTTTAATCGAGATTATAGCCCAGAATCTTCCAGTTGATTCAGGAGGAATGTATACCGACTGGATACCTGGAACTCCCAGTCGTTTTAACTGGGTCCACAACTCGGCAGTTCTATTGATAGACTGAACCATGTGGGTATCGGTAACAGGCCTTCCAACTGTAGTAGCCCAGAAAATTGGTTTGTTTCTATGGAGGATTCTTTCTACTTTCAGCCAGGGTTTGGGAAATTCTTCTTTGGCCTTTCCTGAATAATATCCGGTGTATTCTCCAAAAGGACCCTCCTCTCTGAAATTCTCTGGATTGGGATCTACAAATCCTTCCACAACAATTTCTGCTTGAGCAGGAATTAGTAATCCGGTAAGGTCACTTTTTATAACCTCTACTGGCTCACCACTCAAAGATCCAATTACTTCATATTCGCTGGTCCCATAAGGCACCAGAGTACTTCCAACAAGAAATCCGAGAGGACTTCCACCAATAACTGCAGCAGCAGGCATGGGCTCCCCAATCTCCCAATACTTGTTTAACATAACTTCAGCATCTTTTCCCTTTAATAGCTGGAGACCAAGACTTCTGTTGTCCAGTACCTGCATTCTGTATACACCCAAATTTATGAAGTCTGTTTCAGGATCTTTTGTGATCAGATAAGCTGTAGTCCCAAAATACCTTCCACCATCCATAGGATACAATTGTGGTACAGGAAATTTCAGAAGATCAACATCATCTCCTTCAAGTGTGTTTTCAAAGATTGGGCCATTCTTCACGATCTCCGGTGGGATTAATTTCTCTGTAACTTTATCAGACCAGTTTCTGGCGATATCTACAATGGTAGAGGTTTTATCCATACCGAGAGCTAGAGCCACTCTAGAAGTTTTAGTATATGCACTAGTAAAAACGGGGGTCTCATATCCTTTAATATTCTCGAATAACAGTGCAGGACCTTTTCTCTCTTCATTGAGTTTTGCAATATGAGATAACTCAAGATTCCAGTCTACTTCAGCTGTTATTCTCTTTAACTCACCCTCTTTTTCAAGGATTTTAATAAAATCTCTGAGATCTTGCATTTTTTCAGGCATACTATCACCTTCATAATTAAATATTGTAGAGTATATAATCGTTTGTCAAGGAAATGAATTGACTTTACTCGGGAACACAGGAACCCATCAAATCTAAATACTATGGAACGGTATAGTTGTATGTGGATGATGAGGTTGTGAAATTGAACAAAATCGAGGTTAAGAAGGTTTTAAAGGATGATCTAACCTTACTTGGACTATCCGAATCTGAATCTTTGGTTTATCTAGCCCTTATTAAAAATCCTGGTGCAACAGCAAGGGAACTCAGCAACCAGTTGGTGTTGTCAAGACAGAGGGTTTACAATATTTTGGAATCCCTTGAAAATAAAGGTCTTATTTTTTTATCCAGTCAAAAGCCAAAACGATTTTATCCAGTTCCTCCAGAAGTTGCAACTTCTATACTGGCAAGGAAACAAGAAGAGATTTTCCATGAGGCCCTCAGAATCAGAGAGAGGTTCTTGAATGTACTGAATGAGAGCAAGTATCCTCACAGAGGACATGAGCTACCGAGTCTCTCCTTTGAGATATCGGGGCGTCATACCATCATTAATGTGATAAAGGACCTGTTGAAGAAAACTGATAAAGAGCTTTTGATAATTGCTACAAGAAATGAATTGGTCAGGATGGTTTATCAAGCACAGAGTGAATTTGAGAATACAGTTTCAAGGGGAGTTGCATTGCAGATATTGGGGCCTTTTTCAGCAGTTCCAGAAGACATCAGAGAGGTAGTCCAGGGATGGGGTGTGTGGAAAGAGATAGAGAATCCCCCGGCAAGGTTGTACATCAGAGATAGTCAGGAAATGTTGCTAATACCAGCAGAAGGTACTCTTCAGGAAAGGGGGAAGTATGACTGTGCTCTGTGGGTTTTTAACGGAGATATTGTGAGAATGATTCGTCTGTTGTTCTTGAATGGGTGGAAAGATCAATGATCGCTGAATGAAACTATACTCCAATGTTATACAATCCTAAAATCTATCCATTGGATAGTATGGAAAATATCTGTTAGGCTTATCTGGTAGAGATAAAAAGTAGTTAAAATATGCGAACTGTCTTCTGATGTAAATTAAACCTAAAAATCAATAGAGATTATATGGAGACTATTCGATCGAACCTTTTAACTGTAACGCTAAGCTGGATCATTTCCACATCCCGGTGTATTTAATAAATGCCGATACTTTCCTCAACTCTTCATCAGCCATATTCCTGGCGGATTTCGTCAGGAACCATCTGTCAAGATGTTTAATAAAGTTTGCCACAACGTCCTCTTCTTTCAGTCCGTATTCTTCAGTTATTATCCGTATCCCCATATCAGTTACTCGAGTTAGAGCATCCGCATCTGCCACAATAGCTTGGTTAATGTTTCTCTTAAACCTACTATCATCCTCGTTTTCATGTGTTTCTACTATCTTAACTATCTCTTCAGATTTAATGGCGTCGTATTTAACTTTCTGTAGTATTTGTTCCGAGATTCTTGCCCCTTCGATGAGATGGGCTTTTTTCAATTCCTTTGAAAATGGAGGAATCCATGGAGCCGTAGTCAGAATAACAAGATCCTTTATTTTGGAAAAGGCAGAATACCCAACATCATGGAGCATGATTGCCGGTATGGTTATGGTCTCATCCCCCTTTTCCAGTATATTTAATCGTTTAACAAAATCCAGGGCAACTAAGGTGTGGGATAAGTCAAACCACCTGCCCTGAATCAGGTATTTCTGAGCCTCATTCCAAATCATTATGTATGTCTTTTCCACTTTCTCACCGTAACAAAATCAAAGTTAGAATATTGGACACTATACATACATCATTTATGTCGGTTCGTTTATGTTATCGTAATACTCCTCCTCCATCTACTACTACAGTTTGTCCCGTAATATAATTGCTATCGTCACTCGCTAGAAAGAGAACAAGTCCAACCACATCCATTGGATGGGCTATCCTCTTAATGGATTTTCTACCATAGGATCTTTTGATAAAGGACTCTGGATGAAGGTTTTTACTGGCATTGGTCATAATCAATCCGGGAGCAACAGCATTAACCTGAATATTGAAATCTCCAAGCTCTCTTGCCATCACTCGTGTCAAACCTATTATAGCTGACTTAGAAGCCACGTAATGTGCCATATGCTCTGGGGCACTCCACACAGCGCCAGATGCTATGTTTATGATTTTTCCATATCTTTTTGCTTTCATAATAGGAATGACCGCTTTAGAGCATAACCACACTCCTTTCACGTTTACTTTGAACACTTTATCCCATTCGTCCTCTTCAATCTCCTCACATGGTAAAAGAGAGAGAGTGGAATAAATAGCAGCGTTGTTTACCAGAATGTCGACGGTTCCAAAAGTATCAATTACTTTTTTAACCATATTCTGGACATCAGCATCGTTGGAAACATCAGTTTTTAAGGCTAGGGATTCGTATCCCATTTCCCCTATGGTTTTTGTTAAATCCGACGCAGCAAGAATGTCTAAATCAACTACAACTACTCTGGCACCCTCTTCTGCAAACCTGAGACAGATACTCCCCCCAATCCCACCGGCTCCTCCAGTAACTAGTGCAACTTTTCCCTTCAACCTCAAAGATGGTGAATCAAAAGGGTTTTTTGAATCGCTGGACATCTCAATCCCGTCCTGTTGAAATTGGTTGATGCAATGGTTTATTCTAATATCTCAACAATACCTTGATCTCCATTTACCCGTATCTTCTGGCCCGATTGGATGGTTTTTGTTGCAGTGAGGGTACCAACCACTGCTGGTATCCCATACTCCCTAGAGACTATGGCTGCATGAGACATCAGTCCGCCTATATCCGTTACTACCGCCTTTACGGTTGGGAACACTGATGTCCAAGCAGGAGTTGTGCAGCTACATACCAGGATCTCTCCTTCCCTCAACTTTGAGATCTCTTCAGGTGAATTAAGAACTCTTGCAACTCCTTCTGCAATCCCTGGTGATGCAGCAAATCCTTTTAACTTATCGGCAGATTCGATTTTATCTGGTGAAGTCCAGATCTCGATTGCTTCTTTGGTTATTCCCCATAGCTGAACGAAGAGGGGCTCAGTTATTTTGTCAGGAGCAACACCCAGGAGTTTTGGAGGTGTCCACTGTTTCTGGAGTTCATACACTTTCTTTCTTTTCTGGATTAAATCTTTCAAACCCTCTCCTGAATACGAATACAGTCTACCTCCATGATCGAAAATCATATCTAGGAGAGCATGTCGTATTTCATCCGGTGTCAGGAAGCTGATATCCTCCGGTTCGTCGATGTAACCTTTTTTTGTGAATCTCCTTCCTATCTCAAGTAGTTTCAGTCTAACAAGAACATCGAATTTCTGGTCTATGTAGAAATTATGGTCCTCAACATAGGGATATACTAGCTGGGCAAGCTGTACTACTTCTCTAAATCTTTTCTTGTCTTCCTCCGAATCAAGAAGATCCACGTATTCCTGAATCAATCTCTCTCTTTCCGCCTCTAAAGCCTCTTTTGGAGGAAGTGGCTCCTCCCCTCTTCTCAATTTGACTATATAGTTTCGTATGATGGAGATTGGAGCAATTGGATTCTCTCTCCAGCTTATATATCCGAAATATAGACCAACGTCCTGTCTGTTACCCCACTCTTCCATAACTCTGTTAAATTCATCCAACCATTTCTTTCCAGCATTGCTTTTTTCAAGCTCTGTTATGATATCTTCTGGCATCCCTTCAACTAGAATGTCTTCTACTCCCAGTTCTATTGCCAGTTTGGCAAGGTCCAAGAATTTTCTATCTGTCTCCATCATTATTGTTCCAAGTCCCTGACAGAATTTGGTTATAATCCTGTCTTCCATACCTGGAAAGAACCCTTTTGCTTCATTCATCAAAGTGACGTATGCAGCATATCCCAGACCAAGAAATTCAAAGTGTATTTCCCAGACTTTAAACAGATCGTGAATCATAGTATCGAAGTCTTCAATCATTTGATACTCTGCAGGCATATTTTCAAAATCTATATTTTGAACTCTCTCAATTCTGGGTAGAATTTCCTCTTTCAGTCTTTTATCCCATAATTCGTTCCAGTTTGAATAGTACTTACGGGCACTTTCCATAAAGGCCTCCAGTCTTTCCTGTATTTCATCCTGATCACTTACTTCCATCGGGCTCAGATATACGTATCCATTCAGAATTCTCCAGTCGGCCCCTCTACTTGTGGGAAATTTATGCAATAGATGCTGGGGCATGCAGTAAGTCCATTGCATTACCTGTATTATCAAAATGTCAATAGGTTTTAGAGGGACTGGCCAGTGAACGGAATCCTGAAAATGTAATCGGTTTTCATCTTTTTTCTGGAACCTGAAGTAATAGGGTATATATTCATAAGCCGTATCGTAATCTTTTCCTAAGTATTTTTTTACTTTTTCTTCCAATTCATCTGGACTTTCAAATTTTATGAGACCCATTTTATCACCTCCAATCTGATTTGAATGATATGCGGTTTTTCCAAAAATCTATGCTAATAATTAAATATGATAAAGCTGGAAAAAATTTTTTAGAACCCATACTTCCTCCTGGCTCTTTCTATGTACTCAGGATAACTCCACCACTTTTCTACTCCCAGATCTTCCATAATAACGTTTGCAGCATTATATCCAGGAGCTCCAAGAACTAGACCTCCCGGATAAGCTGATGATCCGCATACATATAGTTTTTTTACTGGTGTTCGATATCCAGAAATTTCTGGGTGAGGTCGGAAATATCCCATCTGCATAGGAATGTATTTTCCATGCTTTATAGACCCCCTGCGCATGGTAGAGATTCTATTTTCAATATCCAGTGGGCTGTGGCATGATTTTCCAATTATGTTGGGTTTTGTGATGTTAGGGGCATACGTTTTCCATTTCTCTATACAACGTTCCATATATTCATCCTTTATCTTATACCATAAATCAACACCTCCATTCAGTTCATAAGGGGCAAATTGGGAAAAGAATCCCACATGTTTGTTGTATGGGGCCATTGAACTATCAAAAAGGGTAAAGCATGAGCAAGAGCCAGCTGGCTCCGGGAGTACCCCATTTCGTATATCTCTCCAAGCCGACATTACTTCGTCAACTGAGTCGTAGCCAATAATGCACCTCAAAGCCTCATTTACGTGAGGCTCTGTATCTCCGTGAATGTACCTTGGAGGATCGTTAAGTGCTAGATGAACTCCAAACAGGCTCCACTCCTCCCACTCCCACCGGTTAATCTCTTTAAGGAAATTTTCGCTCAGTACACTTTTCTCGATTAATTCTGTGAAAGTCTGAATGGGGTTGAGTGAACTGGCTACAGCTTTTTTCGCCAGAATTTTTTTATTTAAATAAGCCGAATCCTCTTTTAAATGAACACCTATAGCCTCGCCATTCTCGAGAATAATCTCTCGGACCTCACAGAGTTCTGCTACTTTTCCACCATTATGGTGGATAATTTTTGATAAAGCTCCGGTGAATCTGTGAGACCCACCCAGTAGGATCCTATAATTGGTAGCCCTCTCTAAGTAGAGTGGTATGAGAAATCCAAGTCCCGTTATATCTGGGTCCAGTCCCCAGTAACATATCAGATATAGCATCAATGCTCTAATCCTCTCGTCCTCAAAATGCTCTGTTACGTAATCTAAAGGGCTGTATTCTCCGAGTTCTAGTAACTCTCTTCCCAGATCAGTTTTACTGAGTAACTCTACTTGTTCGAAAGGTGGCATTGGTGGCAAGTATGTTAGGGGCATTATCAGTTCCTGGACGAACTCTTTTGCTTTATTATACTCTTGTTCATAGGACCGGGCATCTTTTAAAGAGATTTTCTCTATGGATTTCACTGATTTGCCTAGGTCATTGTATAGTACAACACTTTTAGAGTCCTTATAGAGCATGGCAACCTGAACGGGCGGAAGGGTAAATTGAATCCCATATTTATCCAGTTCCAGGTCATGTATTGCAGGCATGTAATCCACCATCATATGAAAGGTGGCGTGGGTATTATGGAGAAAATCTGGGACCGTAACCTCTTCAGTGCATAAACCTCCACCGATTTCATTCCTTCTTTCTAGAACAAGAACTTTCTGACCAGATTTAGCTAGATAAGCCCCAAGAATAAGACCGTTATGCCCAGCTCCTATGATTACGGCATCGTACTCTTCCATTTCCTCACCTGCGGTATGGAATCGAAATAAACCAAGATAAGTATTAGTAACGGATAATTGTTAACAAACCTTTTAATAGAATAACACCAAGTTGTTTTCAGTGACTTCCGTTCGGCCTGAGTTTGGAAAGGATCTCAGACAACAGTTGATGAAGTTGGGCCTTTCAAGGTCAGAAGCTACAGTATATCTCGCTCTACTGAAATATCCCCTTTCATCTGCCAATGACATAAGCAAAAGGCTGGGCATCTCAAGACCCAGAGGATACAAGATTCTGGAACACCTGGAGACCAAACAGATGGTATACGTTACCAATCAGAAACCCAAACGTTACTCTGCTGTACCACCACATATCGCAACCACAATTCTAGCCAGAAAATATGAAGAAAGCTTCTATGAAGCATTGAGGATTCGAGAAAGTTTTCTTAACAGCCTGATTGAAAATAAAATTCTAGGTTCATCTTCTGGTAAAATACCGAGTATGTCTCATGAGGTCTCAGACAGGCATACCCTTGTTAATGAAATAAAAGAGATGATATACAGATGTGATGAAGAACTTCTCATCATTGGAACACAAAATGAACTGATCAGGATGGTTTACCTGCATAAGTCAGAATTTAATAGCGTTCACGAGAAGGGTGTAAGTTTATACATTATGGGACCTTTCAATAAAATTCCCAGAGATATATTACTGGAGATATTAAAATGGGGGGAGTGTAGAGTAGCGGAAAATGTCCATGTTAGAACATACATAAGTGACAGAAAAGAGATAATAATGATCCCATCGAAAGGCTCTATTCCAGAGAGGAACAAATATGACTGTGGCATTTATATATACAATTCGGATATCGGCAAAACAATGAGTGAACTTTTTTTTGCAAAATGGAACACTCTGGATCCTGTAGGTTAATATTTTTCTTTCCTTCAAATAATCTGCAAGTGGGGTTTTAACAGGTTTGTTTTTAACAAGCGTGGAATAGGGCAATAGCATATCTTGAAATTAATCGTCAAAAGACCAATGATATACCGTTACAAAGCCTTATTTACAAATATTGTAAGATACTTAAGCAATTAGTTATGAGATAAACTAAGGGGGAGAGATCTTGGATACGAGATTAGATGAATTAAAAAGGAAGATTGAAGATTATGCATTTGGAGCTGGAGCTCTGGTTGTTGGAGTTGCATCTCCCCAAGAAGTTGCAAAATATGCACCTGAGGGACACCGTCCGTCAGATTTTTTTCCTAAAGTAAAAAGCATTATTGTAGTTGGAGCAGGCAAAATGCTTGCAGGAGCTTGGAAGTGTACCGATCCAAGGTGGGTAGGCGTTATTGGGGGTCGTAAACTCAAAGAAGTCAAGGAATTGTCATTTAAGGTAGCCGAGTTTATTGAGGATAAATTAGGTTATTATGCAGTACCTTATGCATCATATTCTCTAGCCAATGGCGTATGGGATCCTGGAATTAGCATAAAACTATGTGCTGAACTCGCAGGGCTGGGTACCAGATCACTCGCAGGAGGCATCATATTAAACCCGAAATATGGTTTTCTCTACTACTATCTGGTTTTAACAAGTGCTCCTTTACAGCCAGACTCCCCTTTGAATAAACCAGTATGTCCTCATCCCACCTGTGTAAAAATGTGGGAAAAAGTTCAAAAAACTCCCTGTCTGAGGGCATGTCCTGAATGTCTTTCAGGAGAGCTTGAGAACGGACGTATAAAGTGGATGCAGTACAATCGCCAATTATGCTATCCCAGGGCTAATTGGAGTAGAATTGGTTTTCAGAAGGCTCTTTTTGAGATAATTAATGAAAACGATCCCGAAAAGCGTAAAATGATGATCTTTGGCTCTACATTTACTCGCTATGTTTCAGCTATTGCGAATTCTCTGGAGATTTCAGCTCAATGTTTTAGATGTGTTGAAGTCTGTCCTGTTGGTAAGAATCATAGGGTTAAGAAATAAGGTGATATGGTTGAGGATAATTTCAACTGAGGTTTATAGAAAATATAAGGACATGGTTATGTATTATAGCAATTCCATTCAGAGAGATGTGGGTAGAGGGCTTTCAGTTACTGAAATAGCAAAAAAATTAGATTTAGCTCCAGGAGATGTACTGGAGATACTGGCTGTTGCAGAAAAAGATATACCATTCGAAGAGTGGGAAAGAGCTGATAGATTTAAAGCCAGAAAATAGTTCAGATATCTGATATGACTGACAAAGTATATGATGGTGCACTTTAAACCAGATAAAGTTTGAAAATAATGACCACCTGAAATTAACCTGATAGGAGGGTGGGAATCAATGATAGGTGGTGTCCAGTTCTCGTTTGGAAGTAGGTAATTAAAAGACATGAGTAAGTATGCAGGTAAGCAATTAAATAACTGATCTTTTGAAAATAATCTAATGTTAACTCTCAAGGTATATCTGTCACCTTTTCCCGTTACTAACTCATTTATAATCTCTCCTCCATCTCTTTAATAGAATGATTGAGAGGAGTAGATAAAATGTACATTAGATCCACAGGGTTAGGAAATACCCGGTTGAGAGCATACATCGAAAGAATCGCTCCAGAAGGGGAATCAGTGGTAAAAAAAGGTAATCAACTAGAAAATAATAATGAAGAATCACTTCTGAGAATCGCTGCAAAGGCTGTTGAGCCTTTCCACTGGGATGTGGAAATAGTTCTTGAACCTGAAGATGTTCCATCACTTATAAAAGTTGGATTGAGCCGACAGATGATGAAGCTGTTTTTTACCTATCTCATGATGGCTTTTAAAAAACAATCAGATCGTGAGGTGATGTAATGGAATGTGATATTGTGGTTGTTGGGGGGGGCCATCATGGCCTGATCACTGCGAATTATTTGGTGAGATCAGGACTTGAAGTTGTTGTAGTCGAAAGAAGGCATGAGGTTGGGGGGGCAGCTGACACAGAAGAACCAATTCCTGGGTTTTTAATGAATCTCCATGCATTTTTTGTCGGGCACTCTTCCTGGCCTTGGTACTGGGATCTTGAGCTATATAAGTTTGGAGCCTTTACAATTTCCCCTCCTGTAAGTACTTCTACTATTTTCAGCGATCACAAATGTCTCATACTGTATGCCAATAATCTGAAGAAAACACTTAAGAGTGTTGGAGACATATCTCCAGAGGATGTAAAATCGTGGAAAAGATTCTATGAGACCCATTACCCTCTCATTGATCCAGGTCTAATAGGTCTGGAGGATTACTGTGTACCGATCCCAGAAAGTGAAAGGGTTGACCTCTTGGAAAAAAGTGAGTTAGGACAAACTTATCTGCAATTTATCACTTCATCCCCTATAGATTGGCTTAGAGAAACTTTTGAAGAACCCAGGATACACGCAGCTCTTGTGGCTGACTGGTCTGGCGGTTCCGGATGGCATGATATGCCTGATAGAAGGGGACGGAACTTTAAAGTCTTTTTTGCCCGCCAGAAGACCAGAGCCATGATAAAAGGAGGAACCCATCAATTGGCCCATGCCCTTTTTAAAGCTTTTCATTATGCCGGAGGTTTTGCAATACAGAGAGGCCATGTTACTAGAGTAATCGTAGAGGATGGAGTGGCCAAAGGTGTGGAATTGGCTGATGGAACCAGAATTATGGCTAGAAAGGGAGTGGTAAGTGCAGTAGATCCGTGGCAAACCTTTTTAAAGTTTATAGATGAAAAATACCTTGACGCAGATCTTATCAAAAAAATTAAAAAGTTACGGCCCTCTAAGAGGGCTGTTCTGTTTCAACTATATCTGGCGCTGAATACCCCACCAAAATACAAAGCAGCTGAATATAATCCAGATGTGAACGATACACTTGCCCTATGGATAGGATATGATTCAGTTGAGGATGTGGAAAAGAACTGGAGAGATAATGAAAATGGAATACCTCCTGGAATGCCGGGCTCGGAGTCATCACCTGCTTTTGAAATTGCCCATCCTACTGTCCACGATCCTAATCAAGCTCCACCGGGAAAACATACTGCTTTTGCGTGGCAGTTTGCACCATATAACCTAAAAGATGGAGGACCTTTCAAATGGCGTGAACTAGAAGAGGAATATGCCCAGATATGCTTGGATCGCTGGAGAGAATATGCACCAAATCTTGGTGGGGATAACATAATAGGAATTAATACCTATACTCCTCTCGGTGTAGAGGAGAAGCTAGTCAATATGAGAAGGGGGAATTGGGGGATACTAGATCCTATACCTGAACAGACATTCGATTGTAGACCTACTGAAGAACTGGCCCAGTACAGGACCCCTATTAAGAATTTATGGGTGACAGGAGCTGCATATCATCCTGGAGGGGCACTTCACGGCGCTGCAGGTTATAACACAGCAAGGGTAGTTGCTGAGGATTTAGGAATCGATTTATGGTGGAATCCTCCTAATCTTCGGGAACTGTACTTGGGGCTGAAAGATTTTGAGTATCAAAAGAAGTTGAAGAATGTTATGAGGGCTTTTAACAGGCCCTTTTAGCTTCGGGGCGATTATGGCAAGACTACTCATAAACGGAGAATTTCGAAATAGTTCATCAGGTGAAATTTCGTGGATCCGCAATCCAGCCAATACAGATGAAAAAGTGGACTCTGTACCTGTAGCAACAGTAGATGATGCGAAAGAGGCTATTGAATCAGCAAAAGAAGGGTTTGAAAAATGGGCTAAAATTTCCCCTCCAAAAAAAGGAGCTATACTCCTTAAGATAGCAGAGGTATTGCGGAATAATTGTGAAGAACTCTCTATCCTTCTTACAAAAGAACATGGAAAAACTCTTTCAGAATCAAGAAAAGAAATTAAAAAGGCTGCAAACCGATTAACATTTTATGCAGGACTTGCTCCTCAAATATCAGGGAGAGTATCTTTGTTGGAAGGACTTAAAAAGTATTTTACGGTGATTAAAGAGCCATATGGTGTAACTGCTGGTATTCTACCGTGGAATGTACCTGTCACTAAATTTGTTGCATATATCGCACCAGCTCTGGCTGCCGGCAACTCAGTAATAGTAAAGCCAGCTTCTACTGCACCATTAACTCTTTTGAAAATTGGTGAGGTACTCACTCATCTCAATCTGCTCCCAAAAGGAGTTTTGAATATAGTAGTAGGGCCAGGAAATACTGTTGGAGAAGAGCTGGTGAGAAACTCAGAGGTGAGTAAGATAGTATTTACAGGCTCGACAGAAAGTGGAATGAAGGTATCTTCATTAGCTGGCAGACATTTTAAACACGTTTCATTGGAGCTTGGAGGAAGTGATCCAATGATAGTGTGTGAAGATGCAGATATTGATAAAGCTGTAAAGGCTGCTGTTATCAGCAGGTTCAGAATGGCCGGTCAAGTGTGCATGGCGGTAAAGAGAATATTTTTGCATGAATCAGTTTACGAGTCTTTCAGAGAAAAACTTGTAAAAGAGGTTAGTAAAATCACAGTCGGAAACGGTCTGGATCCACGAGTTTCCATGGGCCCTCTGCATAATAGGGAACAGCTAGAAGAGATTGAAGGGCAAGTTGAAGACGCCCTTAATAAGGGCGGAACTGTTCTAACTGGTGGTATGAAACCCAAAGGCAAAGAATTTCAAAAGGGATATTTTTACCTACCCACTGTTATTGAGCAACCATCTTTGAATTCCAGAGTTATGATGGAAGAAACTTTTGGGCCTGTTCTACCACTGAATCCTTTTTCAACCATTGAAGAAGCGATTGAATTGGCGAATTCATCCGTCTTTGGGTTAACTGGTTCAGTATGGACCAGAGACCTTAAAAAAGCTCATATGATAATGGAAGAACTCCAAGTAGGAACGGTGTGGGTGAATAATCGACATGAGAGTATTACAGAAGCTCCTTTTGGAGGAGTAAAAAAGAGCGGTATTGGTAGGGAGTTTGGAAAAGAAGGTCTGGAAGAGTTTCTTAAAACTAAAACAATAGTGATCAACAATGAGTGATTTCGATGTTGTGATTGCCGGTTCTGGAGTGGCCGGCTCAATGACCGGATTATTATGTGCTGAATACGGTTTTAAAACTCTCATAATTGAAAAAAGAAAAATCCCAAGGCATAAACCATGCAACGGGATGTTATGGCCCTCTGCCGTAGAGATCATTGAAAAGTATATAGGAAAATTACCTGAGGAAATTATCTGCACTCCTCAAAAATATGATGGTCTAAAAGTGGTGGGGAAAACTGGGATTTTGGAAATATCTTCAGGGGTTATCAATGTCTGGAGAAAAAACCTGGATTACTGGATGGGCAGAAAATCCATCGAGGCTGGAGCAGAATTGATAGATTCAGCCAATCTTGTTGGTATGGGAGAAAAAGATAAGGAAATAATAATCGAAGTAAAAAAAGGCAATAAAAAAGAGAAAATATCAGCGAAGTTTTTGATTGGTGCTGATGGTGATACCTCATCGGTTAGACGGTATCTTAATCCACATCTTGAGGAAAAATTGAGATTTGTGCTAATGCGACATTATGAAGGTGAGATCTGTCTAAAAGGGGATGATGATTTCTGTGGGGTAAATATGAATTATTTCTATTTTTTTCCGAATCCAGCATTTTCTTTGAGGTATGGGTTTCTTCAGATTAAAGATGGATATATCATAATTGGAACAAATCATACGGACAGATCTATTATTGAGGCTATAAGCAATTTTGAGAGATTTCTTAAGAAACACTATTCGTTTAAACCCCAAAAACTTATGTTCTCTCTGGGATGTTATAGAACTTCTCTGAGTTTCAAGGAGATAAAAATTGGGAGTAAAAGGATAGTTCTTATTGGAGACGCCGTCTTGCTCAGAAACGCTTTTAACGAAGGAATAGGACCTTCATTGCTTACAGCTATCTGTGCCGTAAAGGCAATAGAGGAAAGCGTCAATAGGGAGTTACCTCTTGTAGAGACCTATAGAACTTATTTAGATATGATATCCGGAAAAATATTGAAGTCAAAAGAAATGGGTGAAAAAATAATCTCTGAAATGAGAATTTCTGGAAAATTCGATGCAGAACAGTTTGGAAAAATGGCCGGATCTTTGCTCTGGTAGTTGTAAAATATAAGAGATCGAGACCAGGGATGGTTATTCGAGCTTTTTCCCTGTCACTATATTGCTAACTATTATGTCGAGAACCCCTCCCTCAGGTTTAGGGAGATCCTTTTTCTTTCTGCTCCACACTGTTTCTGGACGACTCTGGAGAATAAAAATATTGTCGGGGAATTTCAGATCCGTGTCAATTGCCCACTCGATATCTTGGGGATTGCTATAATATTTTTCTATTTTTTTACCTATTTTTGTTAGTTCAATAAGTTCCTCTCTAGAGAGGCAGGATACATTTCTCCTCTCTTTTGGAACCTCATTATGGATGTTTTTCCCCTGTTTTTTATCATAGACTATTTCCATCTCTTTTGAGGAGATATTTTCTTCTTCGACATCAAAAGTTATCTTATTAACTGCGTAATTATCAGGGGTGCACAATCCGCTTACAAGCCCCTCCCCAAGCCCCCAAACAGCTTCGATCACCACAACATCCTTTCTTCCTGTTGTCGGGTAGAGGGTGAACATTACTCCTGCAGCTCTGGGATTAACCATCTTTTGGACTGCAACGCCCATTAAAGCCTCATGGTGTTTTATTCCGTGTTTAACCCTGTAGGGAAGAACCCTTGGAGTGAATAGACTTGACCAACATCTTTTAACTTTATTGATGACTTGATTCACTCCTTTTACGTTCAAGTAGCTGTCATGCTGTCCTGCAAAGCTTGCATCATCCATATCTTCTGCTGTAGCACTGGATCTAACAGCCACTCTAAGATTATCCACACCAGTTTCCTCTTCCAGCTCGTGATACGCAGATGAAATAGCCTCCTCAACTCCTTTGGGCATATCAGCAGATTCGATAAGGTTCCTGATTCGAAAGCTAGTCTCTTCTAAAAGTATATAATCATCCATATTATCTTTTAGGGGTGCAAGCATTTTCCCGATAGTCTCAGACAGATTATTATATCGAACGAACTCCTTATAAGCCTCTGAAGTTACAGCAAACCCAGGAGGGATTGGAAATCCAGCGTTAATAAGCTCCCCAAGACTTGCAACTTTCCCCCCTACCAGATTTACCGCATCTTTTCCTGTTTCATCAAACCACAGCACGTATTTAACCATAATTTCAGCTCCTCATATACACATATTGTGCCAGATATTAGCATACTTTACTGGGTATGGCTATAAATAATTTTTTAACGATAAAGGGTTAAGAAATAAAAAAAAATTTAATCTCTTTTTATAATTTTTACCACTCCATTGTTCCCATCTACTTTTATGATATCACCGGTTTTTATCTGCTTAGTTGCATGCCCCGTCCCAACTACTGCTGGAAGTCCGTATTCCCTGCAGACAATGGCTGCATGGCACATAATTCCACCCACATCCGTTACCGCGGCCTTTATCTTGGTGAAAGCAGGTGCCCAGCTGGGTGATGTGGTTGGTGCAACTAGGATCTCTCCCTCTTGGATTTGGTCTATCTCTTCGACATTTCTGGCAACTCTGGCAGGCCCCTCTACAATGCCTGGAGAACCAGGGAATCCCCGTACTTCATCAGTTACCTCTCCCTCTCCTGTCGCTGCTGTCTCCAGCCATTCTTTCATTCGTTCGGTGGTAATCCCCCAGAGCATTATGGTGAAGGGTTCTGTAATCACGTCGGGTGGGGTTCCTAGCGCGGGTGGAGGATTCCATTCCTTTAGTTTCTGATAGATCTTCTTTCTTTCTTCTATTCCAGGTGGCCAGTCTATTGCACCTCTTGGTTTTGTGCCTGTGGCCCATGAGGTTACGATATCCCACAATACCTGTTCGACCTCAAATCTTGTTAGGAACCATATATCTTCAGGACCCTCTATTACACCAAATCTGGCGATGATCTGTGCAAGTTCTCTTACCTTCTGCCAGAATACGGTATGGAACCAGTGCTCGACATAGAATAGATGATTCTCCACATACGGGAATACCACTTTGGCCAGACCAAGCAATTCGTCGAAAGTCCTCTTATCTTCCTCGTTTTCAAGTAATTCTCTATATTCGTTGGCTATTCTCTCTCTATCTTCCCTGATCTGATCCAGTGGTCTGTCAATATTTTCACCCTTCTCAAGCATCTCGATGTATCCCTTGATGGATGCAAGAGGGATTCCGAGATCATCTATCCAGGCCTTGTCAGTATGGTACCATCCAGTTCCGGTAGAGAGATAAAACCATGGGTGTTTTGCTTTTTCGAATTCTTCAAGCCATTTTTTCCCGTTCTCTGTTTTTTCCATTTCTGCTAGTATTGCATCAGTCTCCACAGTGCCTTTGAAAAGGTCCTGAAGATCTAGCTTTATAGCAAGCTTGGCAAGCTTTCTGAGTTCTTCATCAGGTCTGTATAGGATAACATCTAAACCAGAAACCATCCTTGCAACTACCTGCATAGAGATGCCTGGGAAAGCTTTCATACAGAAATCCACAAAAGTCAGGTAGGCAGCATAACCCAGGTTAAGAAACTCAAAATGGTATTGCCAAGCCAGGATTCCAAGGTCTATGAGCTTCTGATATTCTTTTAGCAGAAGGTATCCTGAACTGATCCCTTTGGCCTCAAATACAACTGATTCATCCTCCATCTCAGGTAGATCTGGAAACTCAAGATTTTCTAGGTCATCAATGATCCCTTCCATCTTTTCTTCCCACTGCTTGACTAGGGTATCCCAGTTCTTGTAATAATATCCTGCTCTTTTTTTGAAAATTTCAATTCTTTTTTCGATCTTCTCTGGGTCTGACACACCTAACGGAGTTATATACACATATCCATTCAGGATTCTATGGTCAATTCCCAGTGCTGGGGGCATCATAAAAATCCTTGAATTATACTGAGATAATGCTATGAACCAGCACTCATCCCAGAATAGGTCAAAAGGGTAGTGGGGTTCTGGATAGTGCAACCCGTCATAAAACCATAGTGCTTTGTTTTCATACTCGAATCTTTCTTTGTTACTGCCATCGTCGAATTTATAGTAGTATGGATACATGCGCTCCCATCCTTCCGCACCAGGAGGGGTCTCTATATCAGATGGGTTGGGAAATCTTCTATTTTCTGTCATACATTTTGGCCTCCGTTATATCACCATAAATGGTGATGGATTTTAGGGTATATATCTTTTTTTAACAAAAAACTATGAAGTTAGTTCGACACACTTAACTCACTTATTTTGCTTGGGAAGAGTCAGAAAAATGTCTAAAAAAGATATTAAAAAAATTCCAGATGAATTTTAGCTAACGTTTTATTCGTTTTTTAATCTCCTGATAGACCCCTCCCGGCATGGCCACTCCGATGATGATCAGGATAATATACAATATTACCTCATCGTTTATGGGCAGGTGCACTGCCTGCATAACTTTGTCGATAATTTCCCTTAGCCACCAGTATTTTGCAAGGTAAATCAGAAATCCTCCGATTATAGACCCATATATGGTTCCCAGCCCACCAATAACCGTTGCGAGAATTATCAGGAGCATCAGAGGAATACCATAAACATCAGGGCTCACAGTTATCCTGTAGTGGATCATAGCTGCTCCAGCAATACCGCCAAAAAATGAGCTGATTATAAAGGCTACCAATTTGTATTTGACGGTATCTATCCCAGCTGCTTCCGCTGCTTCCTGATCTTCCCTTATAGCTTTAAATTTCAATCCTAAAGAACTGTTGACAACATACAGCATGATTGCCAAAGAGATGACCATTATGATGAAAGCTGCATAGAATCGTCCAACTACAGTCTCTGCTAGTACTCTCTCTAATCCGATAGAGAACCCCTCCTCTCCCCCGAAGATCCCTGACCATACAAATGTCGTCTGCATGAATACAAGGGGAAGTACAGCGGTTACAAGAGCGAAGTAGTATCCTTTCAATCGTAGAGTGATGATACCAATTCCTAGGCCGATTATGGCCGCTGCAACACCTCCGGCTATTATAGATATGAAGATGGGTGGCTGGGGCATAGAAGTCAAAAACTCTAGCGAAGATCCCTGAAATCTGGATGGTACTTGGAGTAGTGCAGCAGTATAGGCTCCAATTCCTACAAATACCGTATGGCCGAGATTAACTTGGCCAGTATAGCCGACCATTACATCCCAGCTAACTGCAAGAATGATGAATAAAAAAGTAAGGCCGATCAGATACACAAAGGCATCAGGCACGTAAAATGGTATGGTAGCTGCAAGAACGAATGCCACTGCTATCACGATCATTTTATTTATGTCAAGTGATCTATCGGCTAACCTCATCATTCTTCCACCCCAAACAGACCTCTTGGTCTTACTATCAATATGGCAATTATGGTGAGAAGCATGGTAAATTCGGACCATCTAGCTCCAAATAGTGATGTTACTGTAATCAGGATATAACCCACGATAAAAGATGCCACTATACTCCCTCTGACACTACCAAGCCCTCCCAATATAACTATGGCAAAAGCATAGATCAATGCTTTGACAGCGACCTCTGGTTTTATCGAGAATATCTGAGAATATAGTAGACCGCCAACTCCTGCTAATACAGAAGAGACAAACATAGTGAGCATAAAAACTTTTTCCACGTTAATGCCCATCAGCGTAGCTGCTTCCATATCTTGAGCTGAAGCCATGATGCTTTTCCCAGTTTTAGTTTTGTTGATGAAGATTTCCAGCAATATAAGGGTGATTATCGCAACGATCAATGATACAATCCTCTTGGTGGGAACTGGCAATTCCCCAATTCTAACTATTCCTTTCACGAGAGACGGAAATGAGGTGCCATAATCACCAAAAATCAGAAGCAAAATTTGTTCCACCAAAAGTGCAATAGCAAGGGTTACTATGATAACCATAACCTCGTGATGTCGTATTGGAGAGATGGTCACCTTGTATATACCCACACCTACTACACCCACCAGCAACACAGCGATTATAAAGGAAAGATATGGATTCACACCAAGTTCTTTGGTAAGAACGATTCCAAAATAAGCGGATAATACAAACAGTGAGCCATGGGCAAAGTTCAACATTCTGCCGACACCGAATATCAGTGTAAATCCTGAGGCTACAAGGGCCCATATTCCGCTTACCACCGTTCCATATACAATGATTCGCAACACTAACTCAAGCATGACACTCATTCCATAATAGATAAATAATAAAGATTTTGCTTTTTGATTTTGGATGCTAATTGTTAGCTCATTCTGTATTCATCAGTAGGTCTATTCCAGTTTTCTGGTAAACATATCAATTCCTTTTAAATACATCTCAAGGGGAAGGGATCTCATCCCATGTCCTGCAAAAGGAACCACAAACAGGGCTGAAGATGGAAGTTCTTTATAAACGGCTATCGTCTCTTCTAAAGTAACCATGGTGCTCCGGTCTCCCACTGTCATCAGAACCGGACATTTCACATTGTTTAGGTAATCATACGATAATCCTTTTTCTGGAAGAGATCTTATTAGTCCTCTAACTCCACTTACAAGTTTTTTCCATCTATTTCCATGAATATTGGAAAGCTCTGAGGCCCATTGCTGATTCTTCTCTTCTATAGCATCTGGGTCGAAAATTCTGGCTATTTTTTCTGAAGTTAACGGAGTCCATTCAAATTTAACTTCATGGCATATCAGGGCAGATGGTTGGATATTGAGACGACTAGTCAAATATAATCCTATATATCCTCCTAAGCTGTACCCATATATTATTAAGTTGGATAGATTCATCTTTTTTATGAATTTCACGATATCAGATGCCATCTGTTCCAAATCCAGGAAATCCCTCGGATTATCTGTTTTGCCATGACCTCTCAGATCAGGAGATACAACTCTGAAACTTTCTGAAAGATGCATGGAAACATCTTTAAAGTCATCAGAAGATCCGAGAGCCCCATGTAGCATGAGAATATTTCGTGGACCTTTTCCCCTCTCCTGATAATATATTTTCAAGTCATCTATCTCAAGATAAATCTCTCATTCCTCCTTTCATAGCCAAATTTGATGATCTCGTCTCCTTTCATACCACCACTTCGAATACCTCAAATGCTGAGTACCGGAGCATAAATGCCAGATTTTAGCAAAAGTATCCTGATCAAATAGTCACCTATGAGTTCTGTTATAGCCAGAGCCACAAGTATCAAATATAGCGGGGTAGTGGTATAATAGATGGCCAGGATCATGGTGATAATGAGCCCAACCACCACCACTCCTCCGAGAAAGGGAATGGAATAACGCTCTTTTACTAGGAAATCTATGGATTTTCTTGCAGTCATGGTAGAGTATTTCATAGTCAAAGCGTATGCACATATTATGATTAGATTCAATATGAGCAGAGAGATTTCTATCCTTTCAAGAAGGATCATTCCTGAAAGGGAGCTACCCATTTGATTCGCCATGAATAATGTGAGAGTTGCTCCTCCGAGTAATGAGTATGTAACACACAACACCGGCAAGAGAGTGGTATTCCAAAGGGGTATTGAAGGAGAATAGGACATTACGAATCCATCATAGATCATTACTACAAAGGACAGTATTGCTGCCAGAATCCCGATTGCATAAAGAACTCCTTCTGATAAAGTAATGTACCCAAGGACATCTAGAGTGTAAGTCCCTCCTAAGATAGCGAAAAGTACTATGGCATATAATCCTCGGGTTATCCACGATTGGAAGTTGGTAAACATTCTCCAGAATCTTTCTGGACGCCCAAGATACAGTAAATGGGCTGTAGTTTTACCAATTAGCACGATAAAAAGGCTTACCACAAGGCCTTGGATAAATCCAAACAGATAGGATATAAAGAACACACCGGCTCCAATCTCTCCTAAGAAAAAGGCCGTTGCTATAAGCCACATCCATTCCGTCTGCTGACGGTATCCCACAACAAATTCTTCACCCAAGATATGCATTCAGTTCACCTCTCAGAGCAAATAATACACCGAAGGCTTGGTTCCAGCTTCTGGAAGTAGCTGTATATGTTCTCTTTCACTGAGCAGAACTGATATCTCACTGCTGGGATCTTCTAGATCTCCAAATTTTCTAGCGTCAGTAGGACAGATATCCACACAAGCTGGATTCAGGCCCTGATCAACACGATGATAGCAAAAAGTGCATTTCACCACAGTACCTTCTTTAAAATCCCTGTATTTTATCTCTTCAAAAGGCGTAAGCACGCCAAAGTATCCTTTTTTTAACCTCTCATCTTTAGGAAGGTAATATCTACTCTTATATGGACATCCTACGTAACAAGCTCTACAGCCTACACACTTGTTATCGTCTATAGTTACAATTCCATCCCCTCTCTGCTCAGTTGCTCCGGTCGGGCACACCTTCTTACATAAAGGCTCCTCACAATGATTGCAGAGAACGGGAACAAAAAGCCTCCGGATGTTTGGGAATTTCCCCTCCTCTTTCATCAGTGTTTTGGTGTATAAAATCCCTTTTGGGGTTCCATGTTCTTCCTTGCAGGCTATGGTGCAAGACTGACATCCAATACATCTTTTCAGGTCGATTACCATACCGTATCTAACCATGGGCAACACCCTAGAATTAACCCCCCATCTGAGAACTGAAGACGAAAAGTTTAACCGTCTCTCCGTTCATTCCTGTTTTGATCAGCTTTTCATTATACTTTTCTTTATCAATCATTTCATCACCCACAGAAACTCTAATATGATCCAAAATGTCACCACAATCTGTGAACACTCTTTCATTAAATCTCTGGCCAAATTTCTGGCCCAGATACTCCAAGAACTCTTTAACTGAATAATCTCTCGATATTTTTATGGTGATTTCTGGCTTTTTGACTACATCAATGATGAACCCAAAAAATTTAACCCGAATTTCAGATTCTTGGTCCTCCATCTTCATCATCTCTGTTGCATCGTTCATTCAGCCTTATAGATCTTCAGTTTAACACACAGGTCAAGATTCAAGTTTACTGGATTTACATGATCCCAGTCCACATCGAGGAGTTTGTTAAAAAACACTCCTTTGCCTTTTGCAACAGGTTGACAGTCACACCAGTGACCTGCACAAGCTGCGAAAGCTAGAGCCTGTGGGTGAACACCTTCCGTAAGCTTAACTCTCCCTTTAACTCTGTTCCCTTTGGGGGATTCAATCCACACCAAATCTCCATCCATGATACCTTTCTTTTTTGCAGTATCGGGATGCATCATGATGTTGTAGGTGTAGGGGTCATTAACAGAAACTTCATCCAGCCAGGGAATCTGCATTGTAAAAGAGTTGGTGTGTCTAATTTCCCGATAGTAAAAACCATACAAGTCATATTCTCCAGTTATTTCGTGGGCTGGACAGGGTTTAAAATCCGGCAATGGCTCATAAAAACTCCAGTCAATTTCTACACTAGCACCAAGATCTTCTATGATCTGTTTGGCTTTATCCCTTAAATCCATCAGAAATTCCCAGTATAGGGGAACTCTCACATCCAGTCTCCATCTCCAGTACACCTCTTCTGGCTTTTTATCCCACGTTATGGCTCCATGCTTTCTAAACCATTCCAGACCCCTCTTCTCTCCAAATTTGTTTTTAAGCACAAGATCACAGATCTCTTCCCAAGTGTATCTCTTTTTTGAGTCAAGGCGATAAGGTTTTTCCAGCTCGAATTTTATGTTAAGGGTTTCATACAGAGCTTCTCTCAGACCTAGTCTTTCTGCGAGTTCCAGTAGGACTTCAGAATAACTTCTTCTCTCAAATAGAGGTTTTACTACTGGCTGTCGGATCTGATATGTCCACTTTCCGAGACCGGCTGGATGATTTAGTATAGGTGGATAGTTGGGATTGGGATCCAGACGTTCGAGATAGCTAGCGTCGGGAAGCACTATGTCGGCGAATCCATTAGTGAATTCATTCAAATACACATCAAAAGAAATTATGAAATCGTATTTTTTAAGGTTTTCAGCTATTGGTTCCGGGTCTCCCACACTCATCACAGAGTTGGAGCCAAAGTTCAATATTACACTTGGTCTGTATTCAAGCTTAAACTCTTCCCATATCTTTTCCTGATCAGGAGCACCATAAATGAAAGAGTGCATGGCTGCCGGAAACAGATCATTTAGACCCATTTTTTGTGGTCTTCTAGGTTCTGGAATGGGGAAAGGCTGGTGATGGGGTACAACCCAGGTTCCAGTCATCATGAAACCATCTTTCCCTTTTTTCGGCTCCCAGTATGGTTTTCCTGTGTCAGGATGCCCATGACACACAGGATTGAACCCCAGAGCCCCCCCAGGGACATCTGCAGCTCCCACGATCTGGTTTAGAAGTTCTATAGAAACACAGTTATAAACAGAATTTTTATGCCCCTGACTCCCTCTGAAATATATCGCAGCAACAGGTCGATAGGGATAACTCTTACCCTCGATTTTTATAGTGCTGCCTATCATGGCTTTTTCTCCGAACTCCTTTGCGAGATTGTAAACAGTCTTTTGGGGAACTGAAGTAATCTCTTCCACTTTTTCAGGGGTATATTTTCGAACGTGCTCTTTAAGGATCTGAAATACCGGTCTGCATTCGATTCCATTGACTTCATAAGTACCTTCCAGAACGAAATCTTTTATACCCTCATCATCAAATATCTTGGGTTTATTGTCTATCGGATCCCAGATAAGGGGTTTTCCTGTTTTTTCGTCTCTCACATATCGTTTGTTAGGACCAACAAGGTAGGGGGCATCTGTTTTAAGCTTCAGATATTCACTATCATACAGTCCCAGCTCGTTGATGAGAAGATTTACCATCCCAAGAGCAAGGGCTGCATCAGTTCCCGGGATTATAGGAACCCATTTATCTGCTTTAGCTCCAGCTCTCCCGAGCTGAGGGTCCACCACAATGAATTTCATTCCTCTAACTCTTGCATCGGCAGCCTGAAGCATTATAGAATTGGCACTGTGTCCCGCTCCATGGCCTTTACTGGCCCCGAAATATATAGCCAAGTTACAGTAATCAAAATCAGGAACCAGAGACCAGGAAGCATGATATACTCCGTTTACCAGGTGAGCACCGTTCCCACAATGCAGACCTCCTCCTCCATAAAACTCATTGGGTGTTCCAAAGGCCTCTTGAAATGCCATACCCATCCCCAGAAAAGTATTGGCCGCTGTTGTTGTGCCTTGCATCACCAGTTTTCGAGGGTCTGTTTCACGTATTTCTTTTAGCCTTTCCGTTATTATGTCCATGGCTTCGTCCCAGCTTATTTCTTTCCATTTTGGGTCTACATCGAGACCTTTTTCAGGATTGGTTCTAAGAAGGGGTTTATTAACACGATAAGGGTCATACAGAATTTGAAGGCCGGCTACTCCTCTTGGACAGAGCTTTCCTTTTCCCACGGATGATTCAGGATTCCCTTCTATCCTTATTACAACTCCATTCTCTTTTTTTACCCTTATCCCACACGCATTGTAGTCCATGTTACAAGCTGATACAACCCATTCTACTCTGCTCTTTACTTCTTCACTCATCTCATATCCACCTGCTGATGATCAATATATTAATTTTTAATACTAATAAACCATTGGATGCACACCAATAAAAAGGTTATTACGTAATGATGCGTATGGACACGATGGGGTTATGTCTGCTTACATCTCCAGCCTCATGTCAGATAATCTAGCATCCTAGAATGAGTGGATTAATAATATGTAAAATAAATATAAAAACTATATGTAGAATAAGACCATATGGTATTGCATAATAGGTGAATATAGATAAGGATGATGCATTGTTAAAAAATAGTAAAAAGGTTATTTTCTAGATCAATCAGGTGAACAATGACGTAGGATCATACAGTATCATAGAATTGCAAGGAGAAAGTGTAGAAAATTATCCATACATCACCGGACATCTAGATGGAAAAGATTGGGAAACAAAAAACAGAAAACAAAAAATAAATAAAAATTGGATTGGTTTATTTCTCAACCCAGGGTGGTAACAGGAACTCTCCATTTGCAACAGTCTCAGGCCATATCATGTAGGCCTTGCCGTCTGGATGCCATTGAGATATCCAGTTTCGCTGGTATTCATCTCCCCAAGCCACATCATGGTTCTTAAGCCATGCAATTGTTCTGGTGAATACATATGGGTTACTGGTATCGTGTTTCTCCAAGTATTTGACGACCACATCAGGATCAAATGGGTTCTTTTCTCCTGCCTTGGCGGCCTCTTCTACTGCGGCCTTATATGCGTATACCATATCATATGCTGGATATGCAAAGAATGATTCAGGCATGAAACCATATCTCTGCTGGTATTTGTCAATGAATGCCTTGGCCATATCTGTTGGTGGAGCAGTTGCTACAACACCACCATCAGCGATAAATACCTCATATGCAGCTGCACCATTAGTCCTCTTAAAGTATTCAGGGCTGATAGCATCGATGTCATGTCCTGCAAGCAAAATGGGTATCTGAAGCTCTGACCAGGCCTTCACCAGTACATCTGAAGTACCTACGATGGCCATAATGGGTATTATAAGGTCTGCATCTTTTGATTGAGCCTCGAGAAGAAGCGGCTCATAGTCAGTAAATCCTCTTGGAACCTTTTTATCACCAACTATTTCAATACCCCTCTCTTCCAGCCCGGGAGCGAGCATATTCATCACGGGATCTGTCCAGATGTGTTCATCCCTGATGATATAGACCTTCTTGATGTTCAGTTTCTCCACTTTGTTGAAGTAGTCAACGATATCTAGTATATCCCACGCAAAAGTAGAACCGTTGTTAAATCCTGCTCTGAACCAGTACTTGTATTTATCATAATTTTCCGCAACTTTTGCGGAATGTGCCGGCGAAGATGCAATACCGAAATACACAGTCTTTGTTTCAGCCATCGCTTCCATAGTAGCTAGCATGATTCCACTGGAGAAACCACCAACGATGAAATCAGCGTTCTCTACTGTGGCTAATCTCCGGAACTCTGAAGAAGAAACTTCTGGATTGAGTTTATCGTCTCCTACCACCATCCTCACAGGCAAACCAAGAATACCTCCCTGTGCATTGATTTCATCAACTGCAATGGCTACAGCCCGTCGTTCTGCAGTTCCTTGAGGCAAAGCCATGGGACCAAGAACTCCAACAACAACCTCCGTCTTTCCTGGAGGTACTCCAGGTTTTGGAGTGGCAACAGGTGTAGGTTTGGGCGTCTCTTTAGGTGCTGGTGCAGGGGTTGGTGTTGGTGT
>Ga0180887_127_pt1 | contig 218368 bp, 221 predicted proteins | sample Deesub1362A_J573_FD_124184 | JGI IMG/M metagenome (GOLD analysis project Ga0180887, IMG submission 124184) | Archaeoglobi archaeon JdFR-42 | reverse complement strand
GCCTGGAATTCCGCTATAGACCTTCCAAACTGCTTTCTCTCCCTTGCATACCTCAAAGCCTTCTCATAGGCTCCCTGGGCAGTGCCTACTGCCTGTGCAGCTACCCACACCCGGCTCTCATTGAAGAAGTCCATCAGATAATAAAATCCATATCCTTCCTTTCCTATGAGATTTTTTACAGGCACTCTAATATTATTCATGGAAATCTCTGCTGTATCAGAAGGCCTTATCCCTAGTTTCCCATACATTTTAGTGGCTTTAAAACCTTCAGTGTCAGTGTCAACCAAGATCATAGAGATTCCTTTATGGACATCATCATCTACTGTGAAGGAGCGCCCCAGAATAATAAGGAAATCTGCAATAGAACCGTTAGATATAAAAATCTTATTTCCGGAGACTATGTACTCATCTCCTTCTCGTTCTATTCTCGTCCTGACAGAAGCAACGTCGCTTCCTGCATCTGGTTCTGTCACTGCGGTGCCCATTATTGCTTTTCCATCACAGATTTTCGGGAGATATTCTTGTTTTAGCTCCTCACTTCCAAATTTCTGGATAATTTCCGATCCAAAGGCAGGAAGAAGAATAGCGATACCAATACCAGGGTCAACTCTGCAAAACTCTTCAATGATTATCGCCTCTTCAAGTTTTGTTAGACCCATTCCACCATATTCTTCTCGAATGGCACCTCCAACGAATCCCAGTTCACAGGCCTTTTTCCAGAGTCTTCTGGGGAATTTCTCTTCGTTGTCATATTCAGAAGCGATTTCAGGAAATTCTCCTTCAGCAAAATCTCTTGCAGCTTTTCTAATTGCTTTCTGTTCTCTTGTCATATCGAATTCCATAATACACCCCTGATGGATTTCAGGGAGCAATATATATAAATATTGGGTGGAGAGGTAGCATCCTGCTTCTAAACAGAGCAAAATATAATTTATTGAAACCTAATAGGGAAAATTACTTTTATTATAACCTGGGTAATAATTTTTTGTGAGAGAGGTAGCTGTTATCGGGGTAGGGACTTCCCAGTTTGGAAAGAGAAGTGATGTACAGCTCGTCGAATTGGCATGGGAGTCAATTAGAGAAGCGTTGAAAGATTCTGGAGTTTCTCAAAAAGATGTTGATTTTGTTGTGACTGGTAATCTTGGGATGTGGAGTTCAGAACCCCTCCCTGCTGTAGTGATATCAGAATACGCAGGGCTTAATCCGACAGGAACCATGAAAGTAGAAGCGGCATGTGCCACTGGAAGCGCTGCAGTCATGGTAGCATATTCAGCCATTCAGGCTGGACTTGCAGATATTGCTATGGCAGTTGGTGTGGAAAAGATGAATGAATCCCCTCTTCATAATGTGGTTGAGTTCATTGGGAGAGCTGGCAACTATTTCTGGGAGTTTCAAAATTTTGGTCTGACATTTCCTGCATATTACGCTCTGCATGCTGTTTCCTATATGGCAAAGTTCGGTATTACTGAAGAAGATCTGGGACTCGTTGCTGTAAAAAACCACTATTATGGATCTAAAAACCCCAAGGCTCAATTTCAAAAACCCATTTCCATTGAGGAAGTATTAAAGTCTCCTTATGTGGCGTATCCTCTCAAACTCTATGATTGCAGTCCGGTCACAGATGGTTCTTCGTGTGTTATTCTTGCGTCAGAAGATGTTGTGAGAGAATATACAGACACTCCGGTATGGATTCGAGGGATTGGGACTGCCAGTGATACAGCCAATCTCAGTAAACGGAAAGAATTTTGGGGGTTGAAAGCGGCAAGAGTTGCTGCTGAACAGGCATATAAAATGGCTGGGGTACATGAACCTTTAGGGTTTTTTGATGTGGCAGAAGTCCATGACTGCTTCACTATAGCTGAAATCATGGCCTATGAGGACCTGGGATTTGCAAAACAAGGTGAGGGGGTAGAGTTGCTAAAGGAAGAACAGACCTATATAGGGGGAAAGATACCTGTGAATCTGGATGGAGGGCTTAAGGCTAAGGGTCATCCGATAGGGGCGACAGGAATAAGCATGATTGCTGAACTAACTAAACAGCTTCAGCAAAGGGTGGAGAAAGATAGACAGACTGATATTATCAACGGAAATGCACTGGCTCATAACGTGGGAGGGACCGGACATTATGCGTATGTCACGGTACTCTCTCTTAACAGGAGGTAAATGAGATGAACGAAAAAGACAGGCTTTTAGAACAACTAAAACAGTTTGAGATGTTTGTCAAGTCTCGTATAGAGAACGAGGGTTTTCCAATCGTTCAGGATGATAAAAGTGGAGATCCCATCTGGATTGATATGAGAGAAGTTACTCTCAGATACCTGATAAGTGTAAAGGGAATTGATAGGTTCTTTAGAGGCTTACGGGGAGGTAAGGTCATGGCTACTTACTGCAAGGTATGTGACATTACTTATTTTCCACCTCAAAAGGATTGCCCTTCATGCTTGACCGATAATGTTGAGTGGAAAGAAATAGAAAACGAAGGGTTCCTGCTTACCTTTACTGTGGTGTTTGTAAGACCATATTCCTTTATGCATCATTCTCCTTACACAGTTGGTATTGCTCGATTTGGAGATATTACCATTACTGCATGGGTCAGGGGGGATCCAAAATCTCTTAGACCAGGACAGAAAGTCAAGCTTGAAGTGGTAAAGAGAGAACCGGAAGGATATCTAACCTATGAGCTTGTTCCAGTATGATGAATGTTGAATGCGTCCTGTTTGATTTTGAATGGACTCTAGGGGTTTTCAGTGAACCTTGAAGAAGCTGTAGATAACACAATAGATTTTCTGAGAAAGAGAGGGATAAAATGCCTTACTGGAAGGTATTACGCAGATATCTACAACTGTATAGTGAAGCTGGGAGATCCCGATCTTATCAATGAGGTAGACCGTATTTTTGATAGATACGATTTCGACACTCTTTTAAAATGAAAACTGCAAAAAGGTGCGTTATTGGTACTTGATTGGCTTCATGATAGAGGGGTATCAGTAGATTTGGTATCAAATGTGGGACAAGAAGCCCTTGGAAAAGCTCTGACTAGACTGGGATTAGTGGGTTATCTTTCTATTATCACAGAGTTGACGGGGGTAATCGATAGGATTTAGCCGCCAGATAGAAAACTAAGGCACCTATAAGTGAGATGAGACCAGCCGCATAAAAGGCGTATCGAAGGCCAAACCATTCAGTTATGGCCCCAGCAATTATCGGACCAATCATTCTGCCAGCTCCCCTTGAGCCGGAATACAATCCCATTGCACTTCCTATGTCTTTGGGTTCTCCAGCTTTCGCTGCTATAACCACAGCAGAAGGGAGAGATATACTGCTAGAAAGACCGAACATAACAGAGAGCAGGAATATTTGAAGAAATGAAATGGTCTCAGGCAACAAGATAAGAGATAGCGCAGCTATCGCGGTACCGATGAACACAAGTAATTCTGGAATCGACCTGTCTGCAAGTTCTCCTCCTTTCCTCTGGAGCAATGCTGAGACAAGAATATTAACCGATACTATTGTCCCTATCTGAGTGGTATTAAGTCCAATTTTTGCAGCGTAGATAGGGACAAAAGCCATGATACTCCCTCTCCCTACGGCATTGGATAGCCTGAACAAGAGTAGAAGTCTAAATATCCTATTTTTGAGAAGCTTCATCATGTTTGTATCCTTTTTAGCGTCAGGTGGGCTAAATGGAGGGATCAATAGAATACTTAGTAGCAATGCTACTCCAGTCACAGCTGCCATCCCGTAAAACGCTAGGAAATAGCTGTCAAAATCCGAGAGTAGTCCACCAAAAAGAGGCCCCACTCCTATACCTAAAAATAGGAAAATATTGAAAGTGCCCATAACTTTGCCTATCTCTTCCTTGGGTGCAGTCTCTGCTACATAAGCCATGGCTACAGGAACTACCATGGCTGAGGCGATTCCATGAAACGCCCTCACGACAATCAGACTGGTAATAGAAGTGGAAACAACATACATCAATGAAAATGCAATATATAAGGAAAGACCAGATATGATAAGGGGTTTCTTACCCAGTTTATCAGAAACTTTTCCGAATAGGGGCAATGTCAGAGTTCTGGTTATAGAGAAAATGGAAAAAATCAGACCCAGCCATATACCACTAGCTCCAAGATTTTTTGCATAAAGGGGCATGATGGGTGATATGATTCCCACTCCGAGCATGGCAGCGAAAACCGATAGAGATAAACTGAGAAATACCTGGCGTCTTTTATCCATATGAAACCAACCGGTGTAGTGTGTGTACAGCTATAGTGTAAATTTTTTGCCTAAAAATAGAAGTGTTTACTCAACCGATAACTTTTCCATTTTTTCGGTGAATTCTGCAAATCTTTCCTTTAGCTGGTTAAGGGCCACTTTTATAACCTTTAATGGTGTCATGGAACCGTCTACCTCAAAAGAGAACAGAAATCGGTTTGTATTCTCATCGATCTGTATGGCATTCTCTTCACATACTTTAACGCACAGATAACACAGGGAACAGGAATATATATCTGTTACCTCGATTGTGCCATTATTTGACGAAAATACATCTCTTGGACACTCTTCCACGCATTTACCACAGTTATTACAGCTATCCTCAATGGTAATTTCAGGGATGATCTTATACCCACATCCGCAGACAGCCTGATATTTACTGTGTTCCGTTCCAAATCCAAGTCTAGCTGTTGCTTCGAGCATGAGTTGTTGCCCCTCTTTCAGTTTGACTATCGGTATGTTATCAAAAGCTGGGATGGTATCTGGATCGTCTGATATAAGATCTCCCGAATACACGGTTTTGGGGCCTTCCACGTTAAGTCGAAGGGATACCTGACAACTGGGGCAGCCCTCCCCACTACAAGTGCATTTCTCTTTGAGGTTGTATTTCTCTAGGTCAGTTTTAAGAGGTATGAGGCCAATTCTATGGGCGAGAACCTCGTCATACATGAGACCGCTGTTCATGTAGATATCAACGAAATCAACAGCTAGGGTTGGAACCATCGAAATCATTGCTCTCCTCAAAGAGTTTGCAAAGACCTCACTCACTCCTTCAATGATAAATTTTACCTTCAGTTTGTTTATTTCTAGGATCTGTATGGAAGCCATTCAGACTCTCCTGCCTCTCTTCCCGCCTGGAGGTTTAGTTCCATCATGCGGGATGGGTGTTACATCTTCTATTCTTCCTATCTTCAAACCAGCTCTTGCAAGGGCTCGAATGGCAGATTGCGCCCCAGGTCCTGGACTCAGGTGTCTGTTCCCACCTGGAGCCCTCACTTTCACGTGGACTCCAACTATCCCTCTTTCTTTAGCCTTTTCTGCTGCCCTCATTGCCACTTGCATAGCTGTATAGGGTGAACTTTCATCTCTATCTGCCTTTACTACCATTCCACCTGATACCCGTGCAAAAGTTTCTGCACCAGTCAGGTCTGTTATGGTGATTATTGTATTGTTAAAAGAAGAAAATATATGGGCTATTCCCCATTTCTCATCTGCCATAATCCATCACTCCTCTGCACCAGCCTTCACCATTACCAGATCAGCAACAGGTGAGTTTGAATAAAATCCGATCTCTCCCTCTTCCTCTTTTCTGACCAGGTATCCTGGAGAGTTAACTTTTCTACCTCCTATAGCTATATGCCCGTGCACTATGAACTGGCGAGCCTGTTTGATTGTGTTTGCCAAACCGAGTCTATATACCAGAGTTTGCAATCGTCTTTCAAGAAAGGCCTCTACTGTTAGATCCAGTACATCATCTAAGGTTCCACCTTCCTGTAGCACACCGTATTTCATCAATCTGTTAATGACGCTCTTAGCCTGAGCTCTTGCTCTTTCCCCTTCCTTCCCAGGAAGGTTAATACTGGCAAGCAACTCTCGGGCAACTCTCCTATATTTTCTGAGATATGCTTCAGCTCTCCACAGCTCTCTTTTATTTCTGAGACCATAATTTTTGATAAGCTCGACTTCTCGTTCCAGTCGAGTTTTTTCCCACATATGGGTAGGAATGTAATACTTCTTTCGTGCTTTTTTTGGATCTCCCATGCTATCCCTCTTTTTATTTCTTTCTTCTTATTACTCCCACTGTAACTCCTTTTCTACCAGTACTTCTAGTTCTCTGACCCCTGACTTTCTTTCCTTTCTCATGCCTAATACCTCTGTAAGCTCGAATCTTTCTAAGGAGATCAATGTCCTCTTTATAACTCATATCAAGCTCGTTTCCGAGAAGATGGAAATCCTCTCCTGTATAAAGGTCTCTCCTTCGATTCAACATCCAAGTTGGAACAGCATTCTCGAGATTCTCTTCAATTAACTCTTTTATTTTCTGAATCTGATCATTTGGAAGATTCCCCAGTTTCTCTTTTCCTTTTATGCCAGAGACGTTTACAAGGGCTTGGGCCACTCGGAATCCAATACCCTTTATCCCTGTTAGTGCATACACAACACTCTTATTTCCATCCAGATCTGTGTTAGCGATCCTGACTATATGTTTAAACTGTTCTTCAGCCATTAATATCACCGAGATTTTACCACCCTAAATTAATCTTCTGTATTTAAAACTTATGCTGTAAGTATTAACTAACCAATCCTAGAGTGTCATACTCTATTAAAAAATCTCTATCAATCGTGCTCCAAACCCGATTGAGAACTCACAAAAGGCTATGGCACCGATAATTTCAGGGATGGCAACACCTAGCGGGTAAGGTATAGTAGTCAGGAGCGTTATTGCTGTGAGAGCTAGGATCACAATGGAGAGGACGAATAGACCCCACACACGCTCTGATCTAACTCGTAGCAAATCTGCTCCCATAAGTATCATCCCAATGAGACTTAATAGATAGAAAGCTATAGATACGTGCTTGTGGAGGAAAATCCCTTCAGGGAATACCCCTATAAATGCTAGAGATACCATTCCAGCTCCAAAAAACCCCACTCCCAGAATCCACATTTTCCTTGATATAAGTGTTGCTAACCCAAAAGTGAATATTACACCCAGTATACCTGTAAGGATCAGACCTAGGTTGAAGATGAAGTTATAAGGCACTCCAATAGCTCCAAGGTCACTCAGGGCGTTGTCAGCCCACCTAAACCAAGGATGGAGGTAGATAGAGAGAGAAATGGAGCTTAAGGCGATAAAGGGCGCAAGTATTCCACATGCCCCAGAAGTCTTAATTGGTGCTTTTTTTAATATGTTCATGATAATACCACCTAGGAACTCATGTGAATCTCGAAGTCTTGTGATATTGTGTGCTATATGAGCTATAAATTTTTACCACTTGTTTTAAAGGTATATCGATAGCATTATACTTCGGTGACAGTATAACTAAACAAGGACGTTATCTATGTTCGTCCTATGTAACCGTGGAATCTCTGAGTTATGGTTTACTGTCTTGATATATTGGTTTAAGATATATTTATCCTGTCTAACTTACAAATTTTTTAGGGATAATTAATATGTTATAGGGCAACATTTATATAACCTTTAGTTTTTTTTATTTATATATGGAAATGGCCTCTCATTGGGAATTGCTCTCCAGATATGCTCATGGAGATGAAAATTTAATAACAAATTTTGAGTCAGTCAAAGGAGAGATTCTCGAGGAGTATTGGTTGTTGAAACCTTATACCCGTGCCGTGATAGTAAGGGATGAGGTTACCCAAGAATATGTGTATAATCTGCTTGAGCCAACACTCTCTGAAACTGAGTTTAAAGTTCTGGAAGAAATTTATAGTGCATTAAGTGATTTGCTGATACTGAAACACGTAAGCATCGCTATAGAGGAGAAAGAATCCGTCCTTGTGGATGCGTATGAGAATATCATTGATGAGTATGGAATAAAGATGAGCCGAGATCTTAACTTGAAGTACCTTTACTACCTTTTCAGGGATTTTCTCGGACTTGGCCCAATTGATGGTTTGATGAAAGATCCAAATATAGAAGATATTCACTGTGATGGTTATGAGATCCCCATTTATGTATATCACAGAAGGTATTCCAATCTGAAAACAAATCTAATTTTTAGTGCAGCACATCTGGATAAATATGTGGTCTCCCTAGTCCAGAGAACGGGAAAGCATATAAGTTATGGAAATCCGATAATTGATGCTACTCTTTCCGATGGAAGCAGACTTCAGGCAACCCTTGGAACTGAAATCACTCCAAAAGGTTCTTCTTTTACCATCAGAAAGTTTTCGATAGATCCTTTGACTCCAGTCGATCTTATAGCCTTCAACACCTATTCTCCAGAAGAGCTAGCATTTCTCTGGATGTGTGTGGAGTATAAGCTCAATATGATGATCGTGGGGGAGACTGCATCAGGAAAAACGACCACCATGAACGCATTGCTTATGTTCCTTCCAACTGATGCTAAGGTAGTTTCCATTGAAGATACAAGAGAGATCCAGTTGTATCATGAAAACTGGATTGCTGCCATAACCAGAGAGCATATCGGATTTGAGGCAGAAGAAGGGCAGATAACTATGTATGACCTACTTAAGGCAGCTCTTAGACAAAGACCGGATTATATCGTGGTGGGGGAAGTAAGAGGTATTGAGGCACAGGTATTATTCCAGGCTATGGCCACAGGTCATGCCTGTTATTCTACACTTCATGCTGGAGATGTGGGCCAGGTGGTCTACAGGCTGGAGAACGAACCCCTGGATGTTCCCCGTTCCATGATTCAAATGCTGGACATAGTGAATATTCAGCTTCAATGGAGAAGAAAGGGTATACGGGTTCGAAGGTGTAAGGAAATAGATGAGATTGTTGGAGTGGATCCAGCCAGTAAGGACCTTCTAGTGAATAAACTATATGAATGGAGTGTATCAGGAGACTCTCACAGGCAGGTTTATACTCCAAGCAAGCTAGAGAAAATTTCTGCTTTAAGCGGTCTGACTATCTCTGAGCTGATAGAAGAAATTCAACAGAGAAAACGACTGCTTGAGTATATGAGGGAAAAAGGAATTCGAAACTATATTGACGTGACCCGAGTAGTTCGTACATATTACAGGAATCCAAATCTTGAATTTGAGGAGTTAACTGCCTATGCGATTGAGTAATCCAGAAGCCATCGAGGTAATAAATATATATCTCCCTAGACCTTTTGTACGGTTTTTGAGATCTTATTACAATAAAAGGAAAGAAAAATATTTCGCCCTTGAAAAGGATATAAAGGCTGCAAGGCTTCCAATTACTCCCTATTATATCATAGGTGTGGGGAGCCTATATGGTTTTATCCTTGCACTGGGCTTGTCAATCTTTCTTTACTTGGTTTTACCTTCATATGTGATAGATCTCAATCGATATCATCTTCCCATTGAAGTATCTTTTCCAATCGATTTTAAAAGACCAGTTTTCAGTCTAAAAGTGATTGCTGTACCTATCTTTTTTATTTTCTGGTTTTTGTTCTATTACATCGTTTTGGCATATCCATCTTTTAAAGCAAAAGTAAGGGCGGGGAATATTGATCTCACACTACCACATGCGGTGAACATGCTGCTAGCGGCATCCAAAGGGGGAGTTCCATTACTTCAGATGTTTAAAATTGTTGCAGAAGAACGTAATCTCACTCAAGAGATAGGAAAGGAGTTCAGTGAAGTAATCAAGAGAATAACATACTTCAATGAAGATATAACCTCAGCTATGAGATATGTTTCATCTACAACTCCTTCTTCCAGATTTTCTAACTTCATAGAAGACTTCATTGCAGTAATTGAGAGTGGTGGAAAAATCGATGATTTTCTTAAAATGAGAAGTAATTATCTGATGGAAGAGAAAGAACGATATGAGCGCGCTTTTCTGGATACTCTCGAAGCTTTTGCAGAAGTATATCTGGCTCTGTTTGTTGTAGGACCTCTGTTCCTGATGATTACACTCGTTGTCATGGGGATAGTGGGACAGGAAGTTGAATCTCTACTCAAAATAGTGGTGTATCTGTTTATACCTCTTGGGTCTCTAGGGTTTGTATATATCATTAGAACCATTGTTAAACCAGGAACTGGTAAGTGGATATCAAAAAGGATAACAGGTCTATCTTTTTTTTCGGCAAATGTTGATCCAGATAAGCCTTCAGAAGTTGAGAGACCTTCTATCTTTAAAAGAATGACCAGCAGGGTTAAGAGCAGGCTTAGAATTCTTTTTTCTGATGTTGGCATTTATACTGTTCGACCTGAGAATATATTGTATATTACCATCCCTGTCACCTTGATCATATTATTTACGATGAAAGAGCGTATAGTGTTCGAGTCTCAGGTAATTTTTCTTGCGGCAGGAAACATATTACCATACACGGTATTTTACGAAATCAGAAAGCAAAAAATGGCTAAAATTGAAGAGTTAATTCCTGATTTTCTCAGACAGATGGCCAGTCTTAACGAAGCTGGCATGAATGCAGTGGAAGCCATTAGAATTCTTTCTACTGCAAACTTAGGAGTTTTAACCAAAGAGATTATTAAAATAAAGAGAGAGGTAGAATGGGGAAAATTGCTTACAGAGGCTTTTCAGAAGTTTGAGCAGAGAGTTGGTAGCATATTAATATCCAAAGTTGTATCCATGCTTGTGAAAGCCATTGAATCATCTTATCGGATTAGGGATGCTTTGTCGGCTGCAGCTTCTAGCGCGTATATGGAAGTTGAATCAGCTCGTCGAATAAAGAGAGAGATGGTTATTTATGTGATGTTGATTTATATCTCTTATGGAGTGTTTCTGTTTACTGTAGTTGTTATTCTCAAAAATTTTATTAGTGTGTTTGCAGGTATTGAGGTTCCTGAAGTGGCTGGAACCTCATTTAATGTACCGGATCTGCCAATGCTAACTAGGTTGTTTTATCATACCTCACTCCTTGGAGGATTTTTTAGCGGTCTTGCAGCGGGGATAATGGGTGAAGGAGATGTAAGATCTGGATTAAAGCATTCAATGATCATAGTTTTGATGACATTTTTCGTGTTTAAATTGTTCGTAGGTGGATAAAATGAATAAAATGAGATATGGAAACAATCCTAGATACAATATCATTGGTAATAAAAACGGTGTCAGTTCAATTCTCGGTTTCATTTTGGCTTTTGCCATAATAATTGGGTTATTCGGGATTATGCAGACTGTGTTTGTTCCGGAATGGACGAGAACTGAGGAGGTAAGCTATTCTAAGCTGGTCTTATCTGAATTTTCTGCAATTCCAAAAGTAGTATCACTATCATCGAGTCTTGGGGACCCAAATACAGTGACTATTGATCTTGGTGTCAAGCATTCCAGTTATCCCTTTTTGTTGACTCCTCCAGACATGGCTAGTTCCTTAAAGGTTAGAAAACTCAATTTTACAATTACCTACAATGAAACACTTCCCAATGGATCTGTTTACAATAAGACTCTCAAGTATAACACTTCAGCGATAATTTTAACACCCAATTATCTGTATCTGGACAAAAGAGATTTAATCTATGAACATGGCTATGCCTTCAAAAGATTTGAAACAGCAAATATTACTATCGTGGAGCAGAGTTCTTTTAGGAGCGATCGCATTACATTTTACATACTGAATACAACTTTTGACTCTATCTCTTCGGTCCAACCTGTGAGTTTAGTCTTTGCTCCAATATCGTATGGAGGAAATATTAAAGTGGATAATGCAACATTGACTTTTGAGTCATTAAATCCAGAGTACTGGAATGAGACTTTACGTGACATTGGTCAGGTAAATGTGAGTGGCAATCTTGTGGAACTTAAAATTGAGAATGCTATAATAAGCCTGGCAGTTTTATCTACTTCGACAGAAGGGAATTACGTCACCATAACCCCCCAATTAGATTTAATAGTTCCATTATCATCAAGGCTGGATCTCTTTGTTGGAGAGACTGAAAAAGTGGAAGTTCTTGCCAGGGATCAGTTTGGAAATCCGATCTCTGGGGTAACCATCAATGCATCGGTAAATGGTACTATAGGCTATCTTGATAGAAATGCGTCTACCACAGATCTCAATGGAGTTGCCACATTTTACTTTACTGCTCTTCTCGAAGGTTCGGGAACCATAGATTTCCAGGCGGATTCAAAGCAAGCCTCTCTCCCAGTTACAGTAGTTGATGTTAGCGTACAGGAACGTAAATGGGATCAGAATACCTTTAATACCTCTGTTATTGTCTCTCCCGACTTTGTGTGGACCGATATATATAATGCGAGTAAGATCATCTTGAAGAACGCCACCAGTATAACTGGGGAGCCTCAGAGTGAGTTTGAGATACAATTTGTTGTATATAACGATTCTGTATATTATGTTTTTGAAATGAAAGGAGGTACTGAGCACGGAGAAGGTCCACCGTTACCAGTTGGTAAAGTATCTCTATATAGAAATGGTAATGAAGAATTTAAAAATGAGAAACTTACAGATACTGCATGGAATAGTATTTTTAATAGCACTGGGACAGACTTGCTTGATGTAGATAATTATGATAACTTGAATAACGCTGAAAAAAATGCTTTACTTGGTGTTAAGAACTTCCTCCAGAACGCTACATCAGATAATCCCGTAAATCTTGCAGTGCAGAGAATTGGGGAAGAGGGAGAGGGAGGATGGAAAGTAGAGATCCAAATAATTTAATAGCGTATATGGTAACTGGGAGATTGAATACCTAGCTCCTTAGAAAATACCAGAGAAAAAATTAGTATAAGCTGTTTTCTAGAGGAAAAACTTAGAGAAGAGCCTAATTTAGAAAATAGCGGGCGCGAGGGGATTTGAACCCCCGACCTACAGCTTAGGAGGCTGCCGCTCTGTCCATGCTGAGCTACGCGCCCATCTTACTTTATGTGCTTTTCAAGATTTAAACTCTCTCAAAGATTCTCTCAATAATGAAGACAATCATCTCAGATTTAGATTTTTCACATCTTCGAGTCTGGATATGAGATCGATCTATATTTATTTTTCGGTAGGCCGCTTGTTTTTCCCGTATCTCCACTCTCCTCTGTTTTTTAAAAATTAGGTGATGATATACAGGTATATGGAGATATGGTAACCCTATATGAAGTTACAGACTGTTTTAGGCAAGAACCATGAAATTCTGAATGAATTAGAAAGATTACTGGATTGCATGTTTATAGACTTTCATAGTAGTGATTGAGCCATTTCTAGTTAGTTTAGAAGGCGATAATGCCACGTAACCTCCAAAGAGTTCATGGAGGATACTGCCCACTATGATACTATAGGTGCAATGAACTTTACTTGACACAATTTTATCACTATGCATATCCCCTATCTCAGCCAGAGCACATTTCCCTATTTTCAGCTCAAATGTTCTTTCATCCAGTGCTCTAAATTCCACACCTTCCACATATCCGGTTTTACTTAGAATTCCCAGAATTGCATTTACGTTTTCGGTAAGGCTTTTTTCTTTATCTATGTTAAATCCAAATTTGCTCAGAATTTTTGGAAACGTTTGATATGCAGAAAACAGTACTTTTTTGTCTGTTCCATTCTGCAAAGATTGTTTTATTGCGCAGGATACTGCATGAAACAATACCACCGCATCCATATCTGCCAGTTCATCATCTTTCATGTATTGCACCCATCAGCATTAAAGGGACTTTATATATATAAATTAGCGCAAAGCTCTTGCTTCAGTGAAGTATTTTTTTTATATTTTATAATTTAAAAATAAACTGTGAAAAACATTATTGTGTAATTTCTTCCAGTAAAATTAAATATGGTAGAATTGGCCAATACCTTTTAGAGGCTCCCCCCAGACACAGCTGGAAGTATGGAAATCTCATCATCTTTTTTGACATATGTATCGAGCCCATTTAAGTGTCTGATATCTTCTCCATTCACAAATATGTTTACAAATCGTCTTACCTGATCTCCTTCAAGCAATCTTGTTTTAAACTCATCTCCATACCTTTCTACGAGTGTGTTAAGGACCTCCTTAATAGGCACATCATCCAGCTCAAGCTCGACTTCTCTTTCCTTCGTCAGATTAAAAAATGCCGATGAAAACCTAATTTTCATTCTCACACCTCCATTACGTCTTTATTGCAACTTTCTTTTCGAAGTCTGAAATCAACGGCTTGATTTTTACCGGATCTGGTAGATGATCTAGTACAGCATCTTGGGTTTTCAAGCCATTACCTGTGAGGTATATTACTACAGTTTCATCTTCTTCAATTAAACCCTTTTCCACCAGTCTCAGAAATCCTGCGAGGGTGACTCCTCCAGCCGGCTCTGTAAATATGCCCTCAGTGCTGGCAAGGAGTTTAATGGCATTTACTATCTCTTCATCTGTAGGATCTTCGGCATATCCACCTGTATTTTTGATTATTCTTTTTGCATAATATCCATCAGCCGGATTTCCAATGGCAAGACTATGGGCGATAGTATGTGGCTTTCGAATCGGTTCAATCTCCATATCTTCTTTTACGGCCTTGACAATGGGATTGCAACCACTGGGTTGCATACCTGAAACTTTCATATCATCAGGAGGATCGATTAAGCCGATTTTTGCAAATTCATTGAAGCCTCTATGAATGGCACATAACAGTGCTCCTGAGGCCATAGGGACTACAACATGATCTGGAGAGGTCCAGTCAAGTTGCTCTGCTACTTCAAAAGCCAGAGTTTTAGAACCTTCTGTATAATATGGTCTCACATTGATGTTGACGAATCCCCAATCTGGATGGAAATCAGCTATTTCTGTGGCTAATCGATTGGCATCATCGTATGTTCCCTCTACTTCTATGATGTTAGCCCCATACACAAGACTCTGAACGATCTTCCCTTTTTCTATCCCCTCGGGTATAAATATATATGCAGGCAGTCCTGCTTTGGCGGCATGAGCACTTACCGATGCAGCCAGATTTCCAGTTGAAGCACATCCAACAGCAGTTACCCCAAACTCAAGAGCTTTGGTAACAGCCACAGAGGTGACCCTATCTTTGAAGGAGTTTGTTGGATTAACCGAATCATCCATTGCATATAGATTTTTCAAACCAAGAGTTTTACCCAGATTTTCCAGTTTATGGAGTTTGTTAAATCCAGCTCCAAGATCCACTAAAGTTTTCCCTTCTACGGGGAGAAAATCAATATATCGATAAATGGAATTTGGACCTGATTGAATTCTCTCTTTTGAAGTATGATCAGCGATATATTCCCAGTCGTATACAACCTCAAGGGGGCCAAAACATTCATAACATGTGTTCTGGAGCGTTGTCTCATATTCAGCCCCGCATTCTCTGCAACGCAATCCGGTAACTTTTGGCATGAAAGCTGGTTTCCAAATGCTAATATATAATTTTTTCTGTGGTTAATATTACAAATAGTAATAAATAAGACCTCATCGCCGATTGTGTCAGTACCACGGACAGATAACTATAAATTTCTTTTCCTCGGATGATTGTTTAGACAATGCTGAGAAAAGTCTCTGAGTTTAAAAATAAAGCGAAGGTGTATTCAGATATAACAGGACTCCGCTCAATATCTCGCAGATACTTCGTTATTGGGGCTTTTGACGGTGTATTGACCATACTGGGGATGATAATAGGGGCATATCTGAGTGGTAGGGCTAACAATGAGATAATTTTTGCAGCTGGAATTGCAACTGCCATAGCCCTTGCTATTTCCAGTGGATGGGGTGCTTTTGAGGTGGAAGTCAGTGAGAATATTGCCATAATGGCAAGGAAAAGGAAAGTCATGCTGATAAGCATGAAGAATTCAATCACACATAAAGCACATAACTTTGCTATATATATAACCAGCCTGATTCATGCTCTTGCCCCTATGATAACCGCCCTTCCTTTGCTAATCCCTTTTGTAATTGGTCTGGATTATATATTTGCAATGCAAATCTCACTACTAATTGGATTCGGGATGCTTTTTTTCATAGGATACTATCTGGGGAAAATCACAGAAAGGAACGTCGTTATTGCAGGTATGCGTATGGTCGTCGCAGGTGTGGTGACGTTATCTGTGATAATCTCCCTGGACTACATTATGGGCTACTGACCCAGTATTCGGTTATGGGTCTTACTGATAACTCTCCATGTTTCATTTTTTTAATGGCTTCAGCAGCCGCTCCAGCAGCTTGGATGGTAGTGATATATGGGACGCTATAATCCACCGCTGATCGCCGGATCATATAGCTCTCTTCCCGAGACTTTTTATCCCCAGGTATGTTAATAATCAGATCTATCTTTTTGGATTTTATCAGGTCGACCACGTTGGGTCTTCCTTCGCCCACTTTGAGAACTCTCTCTGCTCTGATACCAAATTCTGAGAGGAATTGTTGTGTCCCTTTTGTAGCCTTTAGCTTCAGTCCTGCATCAGCAAGCTTTTTGGCTATATCAACCGCATAGTTTTTGAACCTGTCATCAATAGATATGAATACCACTCCATCGAGAGGCAGGTTATTATATGCTGCTAGTTGGGCTTTATAGAATGCTTTAGGAAAGTCCTCATCTATACCCATAACCTCTCCAGTACTTTTCATTTCAGGACCTAGTACCGGATCTACCCCTGGAAGTCGATCAAACGGCAATACAACCTCTTTTACTGATACATGTGAGAATTCTGGTTTTTTCAGACCAAGTTCGGATATAGTCTTACCGAGGATGACTTTCATGGCCACTTTTGCGAGAGGTATGCCTATTGCTTTAGATACATAGGGTATTGTTCTTGAAGCTCTGGGGTTTACTTCTAGGACATACACCTTTCCATCCTTTACAGCCATCTGTATGTTGATAAGGCCTATTACTCTCAAAGCAAGGGCTAGTTTTTCTGTATACTGCTTGATAGTCTCAAGGATTTCCTTTGATATGGATTGTGGGGGGATAACACAAGCTGAATCACCGGAATGAATTCCGGCCTCTTCAATGTGTTCCATTATGGCACCTATGAAGACCTCTTTCCCATCACAGACTGCATCTACATCGATCTCTACTGCGTTATCTAGGAATTTGTCGATTAGAATGGGGTGTTGCTGAGAAACTTTTACCGCCTCTTTCATGTAGAACTCCAGTTCTTGTTCATCATAAACAATCTCCATAGCCCGACCACCAAGGACATATGATGGTCTGACTAACACAGGATAACCAATCTTTTCGGCGATTCGCTTTGCCTCATCTATGGAGAAGGCTATTCCACTATCAGGTTGAAGGATTTTCAAGTTTTTCAGCAAGGCACTGAATTTATCTCTATCTTCAGCCAGATCTATATGGGATGGTTGGGTACCAAGGATTTTTGTTTTAAGACCCAGTCGCTTAAGCTCGTTATGAAGTGGAATGGCGAGATTAATAGAAGTTTGACCGCCAAACTGGAGGACCACGCCATCAGGCACCTCCTTCTCAATTATATTCATCACGTCTTCAAGAGTAAGAGGGTCAAAAAAGAGTTTATCGGAAGTATCATAATCAGTGGACACAGTCTCAGGGTTGTTATTCACTATCAGTGCCTCGATACCTTCCTCTCTGAGGGCCTGGACAGCATGGACAGTACAGTAGTCAAATTCTATGCCTTGGCCGATTCGTATTGGTCCCGCCCCAATAATCAACACTTTCTTTTTGTTATCCGGATTTGCTTCACAGTGATCTTCATAAGTAGAATAATAGTACGGGGTGGTGGCTTCAAATTCTGCAGCACATGTATCCACCATTTTGAAGGTAGCGTCGATTCCATTTTTCAATCTTTCGTCTTTTATCCTTTCTCTAGGAATTCCTACCAGTTTACCAATGAATTCGTCAGTGAATCCCATCCTCTTGGCTTTCTTGAGATATTTTCTCCAGTCTTTTTTAATCAATTCTTCCATATCCACAAGTTTCTTGATTTTATAGATGAAAAAGGGATCAATCTGGGAGATGGTCGCAATATATTCAGGAGAGAAGCCTTTTTTCAGTGCCTGATAGATAGCAAAGAGTCTTTTATGGTTGGGCGTCTTTATCAATTTCTCCAGCTCATGGGCCTTGAAAACTTCATCCCCTTCTATTCCATGGCCAATGTCCAATCCTCTCACTGCTTTAAGGAGGGCTTCTTCAAAGGTTCTTCCAATGGCCATAACTTCCCCTGTGCTTTTCATAGATGTGGTAAGAGTGGAGTCTGCCGTAGGAAATTTATCGAAAGGCCAGCGTGGTATTTTGATTACTACATAATCAATAGTGGGTTCAAAGGATGCAGGAGTCTTTTTAGTTATATCGTTGGTAATTTCGTCAAGATGTAGTCCAATTGCAATTTTGGCAGCTACTCTAGCGATAGGATAACCCGTTGCTTTTGATGCAAGGGCCGACGATCTTGAAACTCTCGGATTGACCTCTATCACCCTGTATTCTCCGTCTTTAAGGGCAAACTGTATGTTACATCCACCCTCTATTTTGAGGGTGCTAATGATCTTTATGGCGGCACTTCTCAGCATCTGATGTTCGTGGTCTGAAAGGGTTTGGGAAGGAGTTACTACAATGGATTCCCCAGTGTGAATTCCCATAGGGTCTATGTTCTCCATGTTGCAGATTGTTATGCAGGTTCCTGCTCCGTCACGCATAACCTCATATTCAATCTCTTTCCATCCCAGAACGCTCTGTTCTACCAGAACCTGATTTATACGGGATCTTTTAATCCCTTTTTCTACCATGCTTTTGAGTTCTTCGAGATTATAGGCTATTCCTCCTCCAAAACCACCCAGAGTATATGCAGGTCTTATAATCAGAGGGAGGCCAAGCTCATCTACTAAATCAACAGCCTCTTCCACATTGTTAACAGCTTTACTGCCTGGAATTGGTTCGTTTATTGAGTTCATGGTATTTTTGAATTTTTCTCTGTCTTCAGAGGCGTAAATTGCTTCCACAGGAGTTCCTATAACCTCTATTCCGTAATCATCTAGGATTCCCATTTCAGCTAGTTCTGCTGTAATATTGAGACCAGTTTGCCCCCCCATCCCGCCAAGGATACCATCAGGCCTCTCTTTTTCGATTATTTTACCAACAATTTCCGGAAGGAGGGGTTCTATATATACTCGATCTGCAATTTCAGGGTCGGTCATTATAGTGGCGGGATTCGAGTTTATTAGAACAACCTCGATTCCTTCTTCTTTGAGTGATTTACATGCCTGACTCCCACTGTAGTCGAATTCTGCTGCTTGGCCTATCTGTATGGGACCGCTTCCCACAACTAAAACTTTAGAGATATCTTCTCGCTTAGGCATTGCTACCATGCAACCTTTTATACATCATATCAAAGAAAAATTCTGTATCATATGGCCCGGGCTTACCCTCAGGATGGTACTGTACAGTGTACACTTCAAGGTAATCCCCTTCCATACCTTCCACCGTTCCATCATTTGCGTTAATCTGCGTGATCTGAAGCTCTTTTGGATCTACAGTTTCAGGATTAACTGCAAATCCATGATTCTGAGAAGTTATAAACACTCTATTTCGAACGAAATCTTTTACTGGTTGATTTCCTCCTCTATGACCGAATTTAAGCTTGTATGTATCTCCTCCGAGGGCAAGTGCGACGATCTGGTGTCCAAAGCATATTCCATACACAGGTATCTGTCCTATCAGTTCTTTTCCCAGTTTAATTGCCTCTTCAGCCCTTTTTGGATCTCCAGGACCATTTGAAAACAGCACAGCTTCTGGTTCATACTCCTCTAACATCGATCTTGAGGCGTTATAGGGCAATACTATTATATCAAAACCTCTTTTAGAGAGGTTGTTGAGAATATTCCTTTTGATTCCAAGATCAATAACGGCAATTCTCTTACCTACCCCCTCTATTCTATACGGGCTGGTAGTTGAAACCTCTCTTATGAGTTCCATTTCAGAAATATCAGGTTGTTCTCTAACGAGGGCTATTGCCTTTTCCTCCTCTATTTTGTCTCTGAAGATTCCTGCTTTCATGGTACCAAACTGTCTGGTTTTAATGGTGAGCATTCGTGTGTCGACCTCAGCGATACCGGGAACATTGTATTGCTTAAGAAGTGAGTCCACATCTACTTCCATATTGTGGTGTGACGGATAATCACACAGTTCTCTGATGACAAAACCTTCAACCTGAACTCTGGTAGACTGAAAATTTTCCGGGTTAACTCCATAGTTGCCGATCAGCGGGTATGTCATCATCAGGATCTGACCATTATAGGAAGGATCTGTCAAAGCCTCTTCATACCCTGTGTAAGGAGTGGCGAAAACAAGCTCACCAAGACTGTTAACTTTCGCTCCGAATCCTTCACCGTACACTATGGTTCCATCTTCCAAAACCAGCATAGCATCCATATTACCACATTGCTTTTTTGAATTCGATTAAAAAGTCTTTCGGTAAAGAGTCTGTTAATGTATTGCTGGTGGGATAAGAAATAGAAACTTATGTTGTTACACATGAAAAATTGTACGTTTATGACTCACAGCAAAAAATGGACACATTATATCCCTGATGAGTACCTGGATATTTCCTAATGGTGGGGAAAATATTGATGAGATCTGAGAAAATCTTTATGCCAGAAGGAAAATAAGAAAGCGGGTTTAATTGTCGTTATAATAGTTGAGAACAAAATCAGAAGAAAATAAGGGGTCTCGAGTAATTCTCCAGTGCCTCCTATCTCCATCCTGACCCCGTCAAGGTCAATTGAGACTCCGCTAGTCTTGTATATCTACAAAACGTTATGTCGTTAATAAATTGATAGGATCCAGCAAAATACAATAAATTGCAGGAAATTAACCGGAAATATTAATATGCGTGTGGCGATAAGTGTACCATGATATTTCGAGGGTATGGATTCTCATGCCGGTATACCATCCCTCAGTATATATAATGTATAAATAGGTGGACTATCATGTGGGTTTCTGGATTCAGTCGGTGGGATGTGCGAGGTGATCTTTATAGAGTCTCTGGATCACAGTGAAGATGAAGATAGGATAAAAAAATGTCCGAATTGTGAGAGACAAACTCTGAAGTTTTTTAGTGGCATAGGTCTGTGGATCTGTTCCGAATGCGAGTACAACTCTCCTGATCCAACGTTGAATGAAGCCATTAGTGGAACCTTCAGGTGATGGAGGAAAGAGTGTGGAATTAGAATCAATTCGAAAAGACTTTCCGGTTCTTGAAGAAGTTGTGTACTTGGATAATGCAGCAACCACTCAGACTCCTAAACCAGTGGTAGAAGAGATGATTTCTTTTTTTTACGAGTATGGAGCTAATTATGGGCGTGGTGCCCACATCCTTGCTCGAAAAACCACAGAAGCGGTTGAAACGGCCCGTGAAACTCTGGCAAAATTTTTAGGAGCATCTCCTGAACAGATAGTTTTTACCAAGAATACCACAGAAGCTCTGAATCTGGTTGCTAATGGTCTTGAATTTAAGAAAGGAGATCACGTTATTACTACCCAGTTAGAACATCATTCCAATTTCATTCCATGGACTTCCTTGCGGAGAAAGGGTATCGAAGTTTCAATTGTTGAACCATCAACTCATGGTATGCTTTCTGTTAAAAGCTTTGAAGCCAGTATCAGAGAAAATACAAAGGTTGTGGCTTTTACTCATGTGTCCAATGTATTTGGGACCATTCAGGATGTTGAAAGTCTGGTAAATCTAGCCGCCGATTATGGGGCGTTGACTGTGGTGGATGGTGCTCAGTCAGTAGGTCATATGGAAGTGAACGTTAAGAAATTGAAGTGTGATTTCATGGCCATCTCTGGTCATAAAGGATTACTTGGCCCTCAGGGTACAGGAGCATTATATGTCAGTGACCCTGAAATTCTAGAACCATCGATATTTGGGGGAGGAGCTGTTAAAAGTGTTACCGTGAATAAAGTGGTCTTTGAAGATCCACCTTACTGTTTCGAACCAGGGACTCCAAACATTCCGGGGGTTATAGGACTGGGTAAAGCCATAGAGTATGTGAAATCTATAGGTGTGAAAAAAATAGAAAAGTGGGAACGAGAACTTGGAGATCGCATTCGAAAAGGTTTGCAGGAGATAGAGGGTGTTACAGTATATGGGAGTGGAACTACAGGAGTAGTTCCATTTAATATACGTGGAATACATCCTCATGATGTGGCGATCATTCTGGATGAAGTTTTTAATATATGTGTCCGGAGTGGGCATCATTGTGCCATGCCCCTCTTTAAAATTCTAAAAACTGAGGGATCTGTAAGGGCTTCTGTAGCGGTTTACAATTCAAAATATGAGGTTGATCAGCTTATTGAAGGTGTGGAGAACATTGCATCCAATATGGGGTGATGTGAATGGAAGAAATCAGATTCTGTCCTGAACATGGATATTATAGGGGAGAAAGATGTGAATGTGGTATGGCTGGCGAGGTAATCATGTCGGAAGAACGGACAACAAGGCTTGGAAAATTCATTTCTGGAGCGTTAAGACATTTTCCCGACAAGTTGAAATTAGATATAGACGAAAGAGGATGGGTATCTTTTGAAGAGTTAATGAGAGTTGTCAGGAGAAAATATTCGTGGGCCAGTAAGTGGCATGTCCTTGCTCTCTTAAAATCTGATGTTAAAGGAAGATACGAGCTGACTGATGATAAAATTCGAGCTAGATATGGTCATTCTATCAAAGTTGATCTGGATTTTCCTGAGTGTAATCATGAAGTCCTGTATTATGGGACAAGTGAGGAGGAAGCAGACAGATTGCTGGAAGTTGGAATCAAACCAGTAAGACAGAGATATGTTCACCTTTCAACAACTCTTGAGAAGAGCATAGAGGTTGCTAAGTTGAGAACAGAGAGGCCTATAATACTAGAGATAGATGCGAAAAAAGCAAGAGAAGACGGAATCACCATTATTCAGGCAACAGAGGATATTTGCTTATCTGAAGAGATCTCTCCAGAGTATATAAAGAAGGTGGTCAAAATAGGATAACTAATCAGTATGTAGCCTTCTGTCATCTTCTCAGAAAAAATCCCCCTGAACCTAATTTCGTTACATTCTTTATATTTAATCACATAAGAACTTATTTTGCTATGGGCGGGATGAAAGATGAAGGTATTCATTACCTCCTCGCTAACAGACGAAGGAGGAATCTAATTAAATACCTGATGAATAATGGGGGTGAAGGAAGCTTAAAAGATATCTTGGCCTATATGAGTGAATTAGAGGGCTGTACAACATCCAAAGGTAGAAAAAGCATATATGTAAGTCTTATTCAAACACACATTCCCAAGCTTGAGAGATCGGGTGTTATAAAAATGGATTCCAACGGTAACGTTGTACTCCTCCATACTTCTCCTGATATGAAGCTGTATCTTGAGGCTGTGGAATCAGGGAATATACCTTGGAGTTATTATTACCTCGGTTTGTCTTCTATCATGCTGTTGTCCAGTCTGTTTCTGGGAGAGATGTGGGCAATTGTAGTGTCATCCATATTCTTCATGAGTTCTGCTGCTCATTCGGTAATACAGGCGAGAACAACTTCATCATTCCTTGAGAAGATGTGAATGGTTGAAGGGTAACATACCATTACCTTATGTGGTGTATCTGAGCAATTGGTCATTATCAGAGAGTAACATCTCACTATCTATGAGTTAATGGCTGAATAGCTCTAAATTAGTTGGCTATTAACTATGTAGCATTGGATTTATGATGATCATGCATTTAAAACAGAAAAAATGAGGTGAAAGGAAAAATGAAAATGAAAATGTTAGGAGCAATAATGGTCGCTCTGGGGATACTGATGGTGCTCGGTGTAGGAGCTGATTTTGCAGACTATACAGCATCTCGAAGTGCTCACATAGCAGTAGTTGCAGACGATCAGGAGTTAATTGATCTCACTCCAATGCAACCCTATGCGTATATAGATGACAGAGGAGTTCTAGTGATTGATTTCAGCGCAAACAACCCCAACTATCAAAATGAAAGTCTTAACCCCGGATGGTGGGGAATCGGTATAAGCCCTGATTCAAGATACAACTTTAATGATGTGTTCAACGTATCCAATGACCTATGGGATAACGTCACAATCCTTGTAACGATAAGTTCTAGCAATCCTTTTGTTGAACTTTACACCCACAATGAAGAATCACTTGAAGGTGCATGGTCCTCTGACTCAGCTTTGCAAGAAATTAGCTTTTACGTGTATCCAGGAGGAGAGGTATCTGTAGGAATGCATCTAATGGGATGGGCCAATGATGCAGGTGACTGGCTTAACGGCACACTGACCATTCATGCAGAGCCAGCTGATAATGGAGGGTGATGACTGATGAAAACTAAACTGATGGTATTAATGCTGATTGCAATCGGTACTATTGCCTTCATTGGCACTGGAGCTGATTTTGCCAGCTATGATGCACAGAGGAATTTTACAGTGGCAGTGGTTGCAGATGACCAGGAGTTCATAGACCTCACTCCAGGCCAGTATTATGCATATATTACATCCGATGGAGTTATGACGATTGATCTCTCAACAAACAACCCCAACTATCAAAATGAAAGTCTTAACCCCGGATGGTGGGGACTTGGTGTAAGTCCGGACACTCACTACAACTTCGACAATGTGTTCTATGTATCCAATGGTCTGTGGGATAACGTCTCAATTGATGTGCAAATAGTGGTTTCAGGGACACATATAGCGCTATATACTCCAGATGAGTGGTATGGTCACGTGAATTCAAGCACTTCATCCACAGAGATATACTTTACAGTTGATCCAGGGGAACAGGTTGGTGTAGGACTGGACATCAATACTACCGGTATGAGTGCGCCTGACTCGGTTTCCGGCTCTTTGACAATAAATGCATGGCCAAGCACCTGAGTACCTCCATTTTTTATTTTTTTTAGTGGAGGAGTGATAGATATTGAGTGATAGGATTAAATTCAGAATCAATCAAGATCGTCGATTTAACAAAATTTTCTCAATCAGTAAAAAATATCTAGAATGGGTGTAAAAATGTATAAAAAAGGGTTAACGACAATATTTGTCATTGTATTGATTATCCTGATACTATTAACGGGAACGGGTGTGTATACTCAGGGAGATGGAGATGTTAATCTCATCTATGAATTGATACCCAACTCCCCTTATTCTTATATTAATGATTCTGGAAAGCTGGAAATAAACATAACTCCTGAAAACCCTCTGTATGATGGTGGAGTTGCCCCGGACTCGATACATGTAATAGATAGTTTGTTTAGTGTGAAGAACGTAAATAATAGCTCGGGAGTGTATGAGTTTACGGTGAGTGTGCAGGAAGCAGGGGTCCTGCTGTACTCTCCCGGTGATATTTCTCATTCCAGTTCAAATACAGCCTCTAATATTATCACGTTCATATTGAGCCCCGGTGAAGAGGCTAACATAGGCATGGTGATAGACACTTCTGAATATTCTGCCGGGGATTTAATTGAAGATATTGTCAGTATTAGTGTCACCCAGCCAACATAATAATAAAAAACTAAATAAAAGGTAAGAAAATGAAAAAAATCCTTGTAAATATAGTAGTAACCGGAATAATTCTGTTGGCCCTTGTATCTTTAGTGGGGGCAATATTCAACAGGCCCGTGATATTTGCTTACGTGTATTCAGATAGTATGGAGCCGACTATCAGCAGATATGATGCTTTTATTATTAACCCTCTGGCCAGGGATTATCAGATTGGAGATATTATAGTCTTTAAGGCTGGAGACGAATGGATCTGCCATCGGATTGTTGGTGTTACTGAAGGTGGGTACATTACCAAAGGTGATGCTAATGTGGCTACTGACCAGATTGGTGGCGGAAAAATTGTGATGAGGAAAGATATAGCAGGTAAGGTAATCGAATTCATGGACTCACCAATCCTTCTCAAAGGAGCTGGAAAGTATCTGTCCCTTTCTGGAGTTGAGAAAAAGATTTTCATTTCTACAATTTTATTTATTACTGGTATGTACTTGATGGCAATCGGAGAGGATAAATTAAGAACAAAGAAGCGGAGAAAAAGGTTTATAAAAGTACGATTCCTCCAAATCTATTCAATATTTGCCCTAATTGTGGTCGCCGTCTTGACATTCACCATGGTAAGTTCCTTTGACAGAGAGATTATTCAGTATGGAACCACCTCAGCTGCAGGGCTTAGGCCCGAATGGGTTGCTCCAGGAGCAGTATTTGAACGAAGTTTTCAAGTAGAGAATAATGCTCTCTATCCAGTATATGTCATATTGAATGTAGAAAAAGCTAGAAATCTAGAGCTTAATTCTCCATCGGGGTTTTTCCTGAAGTCTGGGGAATCTAAAGATGTTGAAGTGACAATACACGCACCAGACGATACTAGGCTTCATATAGAAGAAGTTATGGTGTATCGATACCTCCCACTAACCCCTCTTGCAGTACTTGATAGACTGGCAGCTATGCATGAGTATCTGCCAGTGTTGGTGGTTGATCTGGTTGTTCTGGCTGGTTTGTTTTTAGCCTACGGTGTACTTGGAAGGGATGAGATATATCGGTGGAGGCTGGCTAGCATAATCAGAATGAGGAGAAGGATGAGAAAACAGTTTATGGGAATGTTAAGGTGGTCAGGATGAAAAAATATCTGCTGATGATTATACTTTTTGCCGGGATATCTGGAGGGTTTGCGGGAATAAACTCAGATTTTGCATGGTATATGACCGAAAGAAGTTCTCTTGTATATGTTGCTCCATGTGAAAACGCCTTTATTTCTTTTGAAGGTGGAAACCTAACAGTGTTAATTGATGATTCTACTTATGGAGAGCTGGTAGTAATCGGAAACAAAATGAACAGAACCATGGATATGGAAATCTTTTTTGAGGGTTGGAGTGGCCCACAAACTGATCTGAGTATATCCGATATCTCACCAGACTCATTTACCCTGTTACCTGGAGAGACCGAGGATATTTATGGTGAGGTTGAAGCTGGAGAGAATGCTGTAGCAGGGACTTATTATGCATATTTTAGAATTGTATCTGAGTGGAGTGATGGAGAAGCAGAAGTTAACACATCCGACTGTCCCCTCGAGATACGGGTTATAGATCCTAATCTGGATCTGCGGAAAGAACTTCTATATGGAGAGACTGAAGACCTCCATACTAATACAAGCTATGAATGGGGCTTGAGATTATATGTGAATAATTCAGGGATGGTTGACATGACAGATATTGAGATAAAGGATGTCATTCCTGGAGAACTGGAACTTATCTCTCTCTCACCATCTAAAGGTTCAACGGATTCAGAAACTCATGGTAGCTCAACTCATATAACTTGGACTCTTGATCTTGTATCTGGAGAAGGAGCATATCTAGATATGGTGATTGAGACTAGGGAGAAGGAAGTAGGACACGGGATGAAAAAGTGTGGTTTCACCTCACCAGGAGATTATTGTTTAAATGAGGGGGCTGAGGTTAAAGGTTTTGACATCTATGGTAAACATTACAGCATAGAAGACATGAAAAGTAACAAAATCTGTATCGAAGTCCATGAAAATGAGAACGATGATGGATGTGATAAGTAGCTATAAGTTGGTTATATAGGTATGTATCTTATGGTTCTATAACAATATATGTTCAAATCGAATATGTTATAAAATGAGCTATAACTATATATAGTATCAGTCATAATGATGAGATCTCAGAAGATACTCTTAGAAGGTTTGTAAAGTTTAATGAACCTAGGGGGTGGAAGGGAAATGATCTCTAACAGAGTAATTATATTAAAAGTCATTACAGTCATTGGAGTTGTACTCCTTCTCCTCTCTGCATTTCTATTATGGGCTAGTTATTCAAAGCCTTTATATACTGTTGAGGAAAATATACTGGGATACACTACTAGAAGCTCTTTTGTATATATGGCAGAGCTACATCCGAACATTCTTTATCCTGAAAAAACTATCACTAGTGAAGATGGAAAAATATTTCAGAAGCTGGTAAAATCTATGAATGTTACTTACTCTTTTTCTTCAGATATGCCTAGAAACAGTAGCTATCGGGGCGAGTATGTGATTTCAGCACTTTTGGTTGAGGGTAGATATGAGTCTCCACTATGGACATATGAGTTACCCTTTTCTGATTCGGGAATTTTTTCTATGGAAGATGGAGGAGTCAGAACAACTTTCCCGGTTAATCTATCTGAGATTAACCAGGTTTTTAGCAAAATAGAAGGCGAAACAGGAGTAAAGGAACCTACCCGTAGTATAGCTTTCATTGCCAAAATAAAACTTGAAGGAGATGTTGATGGAAATCCGATCACTGAAGCTATCATTCATAAATCATCTCTTAAACTGGGAAAAATTCTAGAAGTGAACAACCCGAAAGAGGAAAAACAATGGATAGTTAAAAAGAATAGGCAATATGTAGAGAACCTAGTAAACCTCATGGGAATCCAGATAGGAGTTGGTTCTCTTAGGAAAGTGGGTCTTGGTGGACTGGCAGTCTCTCTGGTTATGCTTGCGTTCTCAGGGTTCAACCTTATGGTGAGGAAAACAACTGTTGAGAACACACTAGACAATATAAACACTAAGTACCGATCATGGATTGTGAAGTCATCAGGCCAGAAAGAGAAAGGAACTGAGATACTGGTAAACTCCTTTGAGGATTTAATAAAAGTTGCTGAGGACATTGGTAAACCCATCATCCATATTAATGGGAGTACTGATTATAAAGTAATAGACGGAAATGTAGTATATATGTTTCGAGCTGGTTATAGCAAAAATAAATCAGCATGAGAGGATATATCTACCAAATAGTCAGTTTCAATGGGGGGAATGATGAAAAGAAGGAGTAAATTTGTAATAATCCTCAAAATATTAGAGATATCAATCAATGGAGCTAATAAAACCAGAGTAGTATATGAAGCAAATCTGAATTTTAAAGAGGCATCAAGATATCTTGACATGTTGATATCTGAGGGTCTGATAATAAAAAAGGGGAAAGATCAGGCCATATATAAGACTTCGAAAAAAGGACTGGAAGTTTTGAAAAAATCAAAGAAGTTCATGGATAGTATGGATTCTCTTGAGCTGGACATTTCTAAAATGTTGTAACCGGAGCTTACAATTTGTAATCAACGATTTACAATGTTGTAAACTATTGTTTACGACTTGTAAATCAACGATTTACAACGTTGTAAGCAAAGCCTTGTATTTGCGCGCTCTCATATTGAAGTTCTTATGTTTTATATGTAAAAAATCAGAAGCGAGAATATTTGTGACTTATATATGACCGTATTATGAACTCTTTTAGGTTGATAGGATTTACGAAAGCTACATGAGCTTTCTCGGCCCTTTTTGCCATTTCGACACACAGATATTTAAGCCGAGGATGAGAATCAAGCATGATTATATTCAGAGTTATATCTTCTTTTCCTATGTGATATGATTCCCTTAGAGCGCTTTCTATTGGGCTGTATCTTGAATGAGCCGAAGTGGTTGGTTCTCCATCTGTGATCAGGAAAATACTCCTGTTCTCGTCCTCCTTCATAAGAATACGCCTAGCGTAATTGAGAGCTAGACCTATATCTGTCGTACCATAAGGTCTCAGATTTGCTATCTCTCCTGGTTGTAACTCTGAGATCGTGTGATTAAAACCTGCTACCCATATACGATCTTCTTTATATTCCTCTTCAAGAAGTTCTTTCAGTCCAAGGGCTGCTTCAATAGCTCCAATCATTTTATGGCCTTTCATAGAATCGGAGCAGTCGATCAGGATTACGATAGAGCATCGTACCATTTGATGTGGAGTTCTTACCTTGATAAACTCATCCTTTAGCTCCATTTTTAAGGGATCTTTTATAGCGGCAGTCAAACAAGATTCTTGTATGTCTATCATATCGAAAGTGTGAAGGACCTCGTCATAGTCTTCAAGATTCGCGCCAGGAGTAAGTCCTGATCCAAAAGCTTCAACTTCGTGTATTCCATGGAATCCTTTTTTCAGAAGAGACATTGAAACCTCAAGAATTCTCTTTCCAAGAAGCTTTTCACCTTTGAATGTGAATTTCGGTCTGGTTATCCTGGATCTTAAAGTCTTTTGAATGTATTCTTCTTTTTCAAGGGCTTCTATGATTTCTGAGTGGAAAGTTCTGACCATTTGACTCATGGAAATATCTGAGGGGTCGACTATCCCCTCTCGAATCATTTCTAGTAGCTGTTCCCAGGCCTGTCGTCTGGCTCTCTTAAATTTTCCCATTGTATCAAAATCAACGGAGTTCCTAAATTCTTGGAGCCAAACTTCAGCAAATCTCTCATCAAAGTGTTTCATAAGTTCATTGTAAAGATCCCAGTAATAGTTCTGGTTCTCTCTACCTGTATTTCCTGATTCGTCCAGAAATTCTTTAAGAAAATCTTCAAGATCCAATTTAGAATCATTATCAATTTCTTCATAAGGATTAAAGAGAGATCGAAGCAAATCTTTTATTCTCTCTTCTCCCATCAAGTCAGTGAGACTGCTCTCACTTTCACATAGCCTGCAATCTGGTTTCATCATATTCTACCACATAATGGTTATATTCTCGCCTTATAAGTCCTGTACATCTCCCAATAGATTCAAGCAAGATCTCAAGGGCAGATAGACGCATCCACTTATCTTCCGCCAGAGTTTGAATTAACTCATTAACTTTTTTGAATTCAGGTAACCTTTCAACAGCTTCTCGAAGTTCTATTTTTATGGTTCCATTCATTTTGTAGCCCATAGATAGTATTTCTTTTAATATGAAATTAAACTCTTCTCTGGGTATTGTAGCGTAAATATCCGCACATGTTCTGTTAATTGCCTCTTCAACCAGTTTTTCTATTATTTTTTCTTTCTCAGTTTCTACTTCATAAGTGACTTCCAATCTCCCTCCAAGAGCGAGTTTAACCACATCATAGTTGTTTCCATAGTCTTCAAGAGTAATAACAGACTTTCCATTACGAATAGCGTAGGATATGACGTGGTCATATAGTTTGATGGTAGCCCTGCATGATGGCTCAGAAGTTATTTTAGAGGCGATATGGCATCGTTTGCTTCTGGCATATCTGACAATTCTAGCTAGGATTTTCATATGCCAGACAGGGATTTTTGCCACTTCTTCCATTTTTCTATAATGAGAGTTTCTCAATCCAATTTCGATCTCCTCTTCCAGAGATTCTGGAGGACCAATCTCAATCTGCTCCATCCTATCAAGAAGGGGTTCTTTAATTGGACTGGTTCCACGGTAATTGGCAGGATTTGTGGAAGCGATTTCTATGGAGTTTAGATGAAAAGGGACCACATCACCCTCTGGAGTAGTTATCTGACCCTCTTCGAAGAGTTCATGAAGGAGAGTCTGAAGGGCTGTAGGAATAGCCCCGAGCTCGTCATAATAACCGATCCCTCTGTTGGCTTTAAGAGCTCTGCCGGGAACAAACACTTCAGGGTGGTCCAGATCATACCCTTCTCGTATTTTCTGGATGGATATACCCCCAATCAACTGTCTAGTGGTCATCATTGGATCTCCCGGTATCCTGACCCAAACTCTTGGAACCCATTCAAGCTCTACCTCTCTCTCATGAAGAACTTTCTTTTTACAGGAGAAACAGGTAGGTCGTGTAGGATCGTCATGGATTTTACATCCTTTAATGGCCAGAAGCTTATCTGGAAGGAGTTTTGCAATTGCTTTCGAAAAAGTTGTTTTTCCATATCCGCGTTTACCTTTGAAGAGTATACTTGAACCGCTCATGAGGGCTGTTTTAACCATCTCCTTCTCCTTCTCTTTTCCTACGATATCTGGAAAAGGGTCCTTTCCGGACTTCTCAAACTCGAGTATTTTTTCCCGGATGTATTCCGTAGGAGATCGGGAATGGTAATACTCAAAAGGTTCATCCCAGATGTTTACTTCTTCTCCATGGAGAAGATATACAGGGGCATTGGAAGGAGTAATCATAATTTCTTCAAATATTTCTTCCACATCCATCATCTACACCAATTGTGGAGAATGTGTAACTTATTAGTAATAAATATTTCTTGATTATGATTTCTATCCCATAAGTAACTTTACTTTTTGTTGTTGCTAATTGTAGTGGAGCAATCCTTTATATAGCACTCCTTATGAGTATATCCATCCACTATATAACCTCCATGAGGTGAGCAGATCTATGACTCATGGAAATATTTATCTGACAAAAATGGCAATCACACATAATAACTGTTTTACTGAGCTTACTAAGAATTTTCCTGAAATATTTCTTTTTGTATTTCCTCATCTAAGTAGTGAAGGGACTTATGGTATATTGAAAGTGTTTGGAGGGGAAGAGAGCAGTATGGACGAGTACATTATGTATTTGTCTGATTTTATACGGGAAATTAAAAAACTAGCGGAAGATGATTCAGGAACGACCTTTTTTTACAAATCAATTTCTGAACATGAGTCTGTTCTTAAGGGAGTTATTCAGTGTGGCTGTATTCCGAATTTTCCTGTAATTGTATCAGAAGGGAAGGAAACATGGAATATCTTTTCTGCAGAAAAAACCCGTATTATAGCGTTATTTAAGTGGCTTGAATCTACTAATATTGAAGTAAAATTGCTATCCCATAAACCTGTTGATCCTCTCAGTTTTATTGCTCAACATCAAATTTCTACCATCCCAGTTACAGTAAACATTCAGCTTACGGACAAACAAAAAGAGGCTATAAAAATCGCTCTAGATATGGGATATTATGAATGGCCCAGAAAAATTAAGGTTGAAGATATGGCCTCAGTACTTGGAATAAGCAGAAGCTCTTTTTTACACCGTCTTCGTAAAGCTGAAAAGGTTATAATGGATGGTATTGGAAGGTGGCTTGAATAACGCTTGGATACTGAAGATTCTAAATCAGTATTGATATGGGAGTCATTCATACCTCAGGGCTTCAATGGGCTCTAGGTTAGAGGCTTTCCATGCGGGGTAGAGACCACTGATGATAGAGACCCCAAGACCAAAAACAACACCCTCCATTACATACAGGGCTGTTTTTGGGATAAATATATATTTAGTGGATTTTAGGATGATAAGGTCAATTCCATATCCACCCAGAATGCTGAGAAACCCCCCAATGGAACTACCAATGGCTCCAAGAATAAGGGTTTCAAGGAGGAATATTAACATTATTTCTTTTCTTGAGGCGCCGATAGCTTTCATAACGCCTATTTCTTTGGTCCTTTCTATAGCAGACATAAGCATGATGTTCAGTATACTGACTCCTGCTACCAGCAATGAGATGCCTGCTATTGCCATAAGGAATCGGGATATATAGGTAAATGCTCTGTTTATCGATTCAAGAATGTTCTTCATCTCCCATACTCGAATTTTTGTCTCTCGTTTATTGATCACATCCTTTATGGTTTTGGATACTTCTTCCACGTTGTCTATGGAAACCGTCTTGACTATTACCATCTCATACTCTCCACTATACAGAGTGTCAAAGGTTCTTTCTGAAATTATTATTCCACGATCTGGATTTATGTCAAAGCTTCGTCCTTTTTCCTCTAGAATACCAGCAACTCTAAAGCTGTGGTTCTCCAAACCGATCTTACTCCCAACACGAAGATTGAATTTCTCTGCTAGAATAGATCCTACAACCACATTGTTTCCTGCTAAAGAAACACTCCCACTCTTGAGATCGAATAATTCCTTCACGCCATCCTCTTCCAAACCATAAATTGTGACATATGCTTTTTTCTTTCCTAATGTTATAAGACCAGATTCACTCTTAACCGGTATAGCGATCTTTATATCGGCCATCTTGTCAATTATTCTGAGGGTCTGGTGATCTATGGAGTTATAACCATCAGGGAAGGAAGGATAGATTACAATTTCGTTAGCGACATCTTGAAACAACTCTATAGTACTCATTTTAAGGCTATTCCCGAAAATTCCAACGGAAGAAATCGTCATTACTCCTATAATTATCCCAATAATGGCAAGAAGTGTTCTCATTCGCTGTCTTTTAAGATTCCTGCGGGCGAGTTCAAGATACATCCAGCTTACCATCCTTTATCCGAATAATTCTTTCTGAATATTCAGCAACTACCGGATCGTGGGTTACCACAATAATGGTTCTCCCCTTCATGTTGAGATCTTTAAGCAGTTCCATTATATCCCTTCCAGTTTTCGAATCAAGATTACCGGTTGGTTCATCAGCGAGAATGATGGCTGGATTGTTGGCAAGGGCTCGTGCAATGGCGATTCGCTGTTGTTCCCCTCCACTCATTTCAGCAGGTCTGTGAGCAGCTTTATCCTCCATTCCAACCAATTCCAAGAGTTTTTTTGCCCTCATCTCTCTTTTCTGTTTTTCAATCCCTTTGAATATCATAGGTAGCTCAACATTTTCTATAGCGTTCAGCGTTGGGATTAAATTGAATTGTTGAAATACAAAACCGATTTTATCTCTTCGTATACCGGTCAAAGCAATATCGTTGAGGGATGAGACATTCACACCATCTAGAAATACTTTCCCCTTAGTGGGTCTATCCAGACATCCAATAAGGTTCAACAACGTAGTTTTCCCGGATCCAGAAGGCCCCATAATGGAAATGAACTCTCCACTATTGACGGAGAGAGATACGTTGTTCACTGCTCGAATTTCTTGGCGACCCATGGTGTATATTTTATAGACTTTGACGAGCTTGATTACTGCATTGCTCGCTTCCATGAATAACCAACTACCACTAATACCAGAACAGAGATCAAACCAATTAGAATGTAATATTTCTTTGGTATTTCTGGTTCTTTTAGGACAGGTTTTTCTTTCACAGGAAGATTTTGCTGAATGGTTATCAGCTGCCCAACTCCTGTGACAAACTGAATAGAGATGGTGATGGTGGAGGTATTCTCTTTTACCGGAATGTTGATATCAAAACTGTTGAAATCTGATGGAGCTAATGCACCAATAAAGTAACTTTCTTCAGAATCACTTGCCAAGACTGAAACCGTTACCCCTTTCACCTCATAGTTTCCGAGATTACTGACATCACCGATTATGTTCAATTCTATCCCATCTTTTTTAATCTCGACTCCATTCAAGGAAAGAACATCTTTATCAGGTACTTGGATATAAAGGTCGGTTGAACCAGTATAAATCTTTCCAAGAACATCGGAGTACATATATGTTAGAGTAAGGTGTTTCGTACCGCTAGAGATAGGAGTTACCCTGATGGTGAAAGGTACCGAATCCATGGAAGAAAGAGCAGGCAGTACTACATCTCTAGATGAAACGATGCCATCACCCTCAATAGACATGATGAGTGAATATATGGTATCTTGCCTGAGATTTGTTATATTGCCAGAGAACACGACCGTATCATATCTCAATACTTCATTTGGATACTTTTCCAGTGAGATCTGAATTTCTCTGCTCGGTAGAGAATTAATGGGTGCGGTAGTGTTGGTATATCTGACATTCTCTCCATTATTGAACTGAAGAGAGAATTGTACAGTCTCTACAGGTTTAGTGGTGTAGAGATAAAACACTCCTTTGGCGGATGAACCTCCTGAAATCCTGTCGAAATATAGATATTCTGGGTATACATTTCCATCCACAATCGGTCGCACTTTAATGGAAGTGAGGTCTCCACTCCTTGGGTTTATTATAGTAAAGTTAATCCGATTTACTTCATTTACATACAGTATTCCAGTATCCAGCAATACTTCTGGCTCAGTAGAATCTACGGTTACAAGAATAGGGTATTGAAGAGTAGAGTCATTACCACGCACCACCAGAGTAGGATAATATACCCCTTCTTTCATACCTGAAATCACAAATGTGAGGTCAACAGATCCTCCACTGGTGAGAGTCCCTAGTTTGGAGTATCCCGGCGAGAGCACTTTTAGTCCGTTACCATATAGCACAGCCTCTCTTATTTCAGCAGATCGAGTTCCAGTATTGGTAACTGTCACCACCAATTTTCCAGTATCCCCTGGAAATAATGTAGAAGGGTTCACCGAATAAGAGCTTATTACAAGCCCTGATTCTCCACCAAGGACTGGGATAGGGAATAACAAAAGCAGTAAAGCCACTAGGATAACAGTCTTCATATAACACTCACCACTTTAAATAGAGTATATAGCACCCATAGACCAATTGGGATACAGACAGTTATGGTGGCATCCTTTACTTTTATGTTTCTTGAACTGGCCACAGCGAATATGAATATATTAGCAGCCCATATTAGGAAGAGTATAGATACTATAGCGGAAATCTGTGTTGCTAAACTGGTTTCGAGTATTTCTCTGTACTTTACCAGATCTTCTATTGTGAGACCTCTCATGGATGAAAGAACTTCAATACCTATATAACCTCCAATTGCATCGCCTATGAGTAAAGGTATGAATCCGTATCCAATAAACGAAATGAGCTTTTTAAAACTCCCTTTACCGCCAAACAAACTTGATAGCCCATAGAATATCAAACCAAGGACAATCCACTTTATAAACGGTGTCAGGAAACCAAAAACTGACCCTATGGCCATGCCTATCGCCATAAATTGATGTGCTTCGACAGGGAGCATTGGTGTTATAGTTTTAATAGTGTAATAGGCTAAAAAAGCTGAAATAATTCCGTTTAGTGTCAGGATTATTAATGCAGGGATATAGCTGACTTCCTCTTTCTTTGTAAAGAATTTCTTAGGATTGTATAGAACTTCCATGAATTGACCCCCTTACGGGTGTCGTAGTTTCAGCAACAACGTATTTAATCCTTTTGGAATTACTGGGTAAAAGCTGGAATAGAATGAGAAAAGTTATACCTCTGAATGACGGATTAAATACTGATGAGTTTAACCTTTCACGAAATAGCCCGTTTATGTGAGAAGATTGAGGGGATATCATCCACTCTTGAGATACGGGATGTTCTAGGAGAGTTTCTTAAAGATATTGAAGATGACGGTGATTTATATAATACCATATTGTTCCTCATGGGGGATGTGTTCCCAGCATGGGATGAGCGGGATCTTGGGATTGGTATTGGACTTCTGTACGAAGCTTTAAAGTTTGCAACTGGTCTGAGCAAGGAAGAAATGGAAAGAATAGTTAAAGAAATGGGCGATGTAGGTCTTGCAGTAGAATTCATAATAGGGAAAAAAAAGCAGCAATTGCTGTATGTGGAAGAGATCACTTTACAATCGCTGAGAAATAGAATTAATGAGATCAGTAGAATGACAGGCAAGAAAGCACAGATTAATAAAATTAGAGCTCTTGCAGATATTTTCATGTCGGTTTCACCTCTTGAGGCGAGATATCTAGCAAGACTTGTTCTGGGTGAGTTGAGGATAGGTGTGGGAGAGGGAATCATGCGAGATGCAATTGCCAGAGCCTTTTCTGTTTCATCAGAGCAGGTAGAGAGGGCTTATATGCTTATTAGCGATCTTGGAAAGGTCGCAGTGATTGCCAAAAATGAAGGCAATTCTGGACTAAAAAAAGTTACACTCACTCCTCATATCCCTATTAGAATGATGCTGGCTCAGATGGCTAAAAGTATTGAGGAGGCCCTAAAAGACATAGATATGCCAGTGGTTGAATGGAAGTATGATGGAAGTAGAGTCCAAGTTCACAAGACTGGAGATAAACTGACTATTTACTCTCGGAGACTTGAAAACGTTACTCCGTCTCTACCTGAGATAGTGGAGGGAGTAAATAAGAGCGTGAAGGAAGATGTCATACTGGATGGAGAAGTAATAGCCATTAAAGATGGTCGTCCCATGCCTTTTCAGAATATCCTAAGAAGGTTCAGAAGGAAATATGACGTTAGAGAAAAAGCTGAAGAGATTCCCTTATATGTAATCTTTTTCGATATACTGTACTGGAATGGAATCGTCTTGATAGATCTTCCACTGAAAGAGAGGCGGAAAATTCTTGAGAAAGTGGTGAAAGAGAGTGAAAGAGTCTCTGTTGCCACAGAAATAATGAGTAACGAGATATCTGTAATACGTGAGGTGTACACTGAAGCTCTAAAAGCAGGTCACGAAGGGATTATGATGAAAAACCCAGAGAGTCATTACATTCCAGGACGAAGAGGTAAAAATTGGTTGAAACTCAAACCTACTCTTGAAACCCTAGATCTGGTGGTAATTGGGGGGGAATGGGGTGAAGGAAGACGAGCTAGGTTTATAGGTTCCTATGAACTTGCTTGTTATGATCCTTCAACCAATAGTTTCCTTAGGATTGGTCGAGTGGCAACTGGATTTTCAGATGAACAGCTAGAAGAGCTTACTGGAATGTTTAAAGACCTGATCGAAGGGGAAGAAGGAAAAATCATCCATTTTATTCCCAAAATTGTATTTGAAGTGGCATATGAGGAGATTCAGAAGAGCCCAAAGTATGAAAGTGGATTTGCTTTGAGATTTCCTAGGCTTGTTCGTGTAAGGGATGACAAAAGTCCAGAGGATGCTGACACCATAGACCGAATTGAACAGATTTATGAGAGCCAGTTTTAGTGTTAAAAATTAAGAGAAAAAGTTAGATTTTTTAGATTCGCACTCCCAGTTTATATCCCTCATGTATTGCATAAGCTGTGTTTCTAGGCATCACTGCATCCCCGATAAGGTATTTCTCGTCTACCACAAATTCCAGTGCCTTCCACAGGTAGTTCACAGATTTTCTGGGCCCTCCGATCACAATAGAGTCTACGTTCACTTCTACTATGCCTTCAGGAGTCTCAACATAAGCAATTCCGTTCTCCACCTTATTAATTTTGCTCTCTGTAAGCACAGAGATATTGAATTCTTTAAGCCACAGTTTGTGTCTCCATCGGAATGTAGGTATGACATCACTACCAACCCTTCTACCTTCTTCAATCACGGTCACTCTCTTCCCTTTTGTCGCTAAATACTCTGCAGCCACTAGTGCAGCTCTCTCACCACTGACAACCACGACATTTTTACCAGTTTCAACTTCATCTTTCAGCACTTCTACGGCTGTGTAAGTTGGGACGTTAAATGTAACTTTATCCACTTCTGCTCCAGTTGCAATTACCGCAACATCAAAACCTCCTTTAGCGATTAGCCTGGCATCGACTTCAGTGTTAAGCTTGATTTCTACTCCCAATTTTCTTAGCTGTGTCTCATAGTAACGTATTAGATCTAGGAACACATGGCCTCCACCCACCTCTTTAGAGGCAGGGACGAGTTGTCCACCCAACCTGTCCTCTTTTTCAAATAATACCACATCGTGACCTCTTCTGGCAGCAACCATAGCACATTCTAGGCCTGCAACTCCCCCTCCTATCACAGCTATCCTTTTCTTTCTTACTGCTGGTCTTATTTCATACTCTGGTTCTACTTCATGTCCCAAGCGCGGGTTTACAGTACATATGTATGGCAGGTTATGAAACATTGTGGAAAGACACATCAAACCCCCTAGGCATGGTTTTATATCCTCAAACCGCCCTTCCTTAGCTTTATGTAGAATCTCAGGATCTGCCAGTGCTGGTCGGCATATTTCCCACATATCGATTATTCCATCTTTGATAGCCTTATCTGCCAGTCTTGGATCTCCAAATCTTGGACCAAATACTACAGGAACCTTCAGATGTTTTTTAGCGTTTTCAGCAAGATACAGCCACTGAGTAGTTGGTAGATCTCTACCAAGGGCCCCTCTACTGGATTCGTGCCATCCCACCACTATGCTTATGATATCTGCGCCAGCTTTTTCAGCAATCTTCATGTACTCGATACACTCTTCCTCGGTACTACCTCCAACCTCATCCAGTAATTCAGTCCCATTCAGTCTGACTGAGAGAAGTTTGTCACCTCCAATTCTATCTCTAATGGCTTCAATGGTCTCCACCATGAAGCGACATCTGTTTTCGATCTCTCCTCCATACTCATCCGTTCTTTTATTAGTGAAGGGTGAAAGGAAATTGGCTAGTATGTATCCCTGGAAGGCGGTTATCTCAACACCGTCAAATCCAGCCTCAATGGCTCTTCTTGCTGCTTCCGCGTGATCCTCTACCACTCTGTGGATGTCCTCTTTACTCATTTCTTTTACAGGCTTGTAGTGTCTCAGTCGTTGAGGAACGTCAGATGGCTGGATAGCATAGCCTGTATCGATTCCACCATATCTCCCTGCATGAAGTATTTGCTGAATGGCTATAGCACCCTCAGCATGAATCAAATCAGCTACTTTCTTTAATCCGGGAATAAATTTGTCATCATACAGGCCAAGCTGTCTGAAATAACCCTTCCCTTCTTTCTTGCTATCAGGGAAAGCTCCCTGATTGGTTATAATCCCGCATCCTGTTTTTGCAACCACCTTCATCCTTGCAAGTTCCCTTTCCGACACTGTTCCATCGAGATTGTTAAAGTTGGAGACAGAGCATGCTGCGTACTTCACTCTATTCTTCACTTCAAATTTCCCTATCCTGATGGGTTGAAACAGATGCTCAAGCATGTTCATCATCCTCAGAGGCTGTCGAATACACTGACACTATATGACATTTTCTATTGTAGCATTATGGTGTACAGGGTATTATTCGTTAGGGATGCTTGTATGGAAAAAAAGTTGTATACATTATATTTCTCCCATAAAAAGCTATTATAACATCTTATTTTTTGGAACAAGGTTTGAAGAAATTCTAGTTCATATCACCGGTTAGAGAGACAGTCAATAATTGACTAATGGAGTGGTTCGAATATATACTCGACTTTTGATGGAGATGTTCTCAGCAGAAAATTTTCGAAAAGTTTTACACATACCTGATGCAACTTTAACAACAGGTGATACAGGATATGAACATAGTTATAGTAGGAGGGGGCACTGCTGGTGTTTCGAGTGCCCTTGCTGCCAGAAAGAATAATCCTGAGAGCAGAATTTTGCTTCTAACTTCAGAAGGACATGTTGGATACCAGCGGTGTGCCCTTCCCCTTCTTTTTACCCGTGAAGTCAGCCCAGATAGCATGCAGATAATATCTATGGATTCACTAAGGCATCAGAAAATTGAGGTACTGACAGGAGTACATGTTTCAGAGATTAAACCAGAGGACAGAATTTTAAAAACAACAAGTGGAGATATTGGATACGATCGCCTCATTCTCTGTGTGGGTAATGGTTCACCTCTTCCTGCAGATATTTCAGGAATCGACTCTTCATGTGTATTCAGGCTGTACGGCATAGAAGATGGAATAAACCTTGCAGAAAGACTGAGGCGCTCTACGAACATTGCAATTCTTGGCTCTTCAATTGTTGGAATGGAGGTTTTACTTCTTGCCAGAAAGAAATTCTATACGACTCTAATCGACGATGCTCCTTCACTGAAGTTAATCAATAGTGTCCTAGATGATTGGATTGGCAGTCCGGTAGAGGAGGATATAAATCGATATCCCAATACCGATGTCAGACTTGATGTCTCCTTTGATGAAATAGAGATTTCAGAAAAAGGGATTTTAATTGAAGGAGAACTGATTGAGGCGGATATAGTTGTTGATGCTACCGAGCGATTTTCTATGGAGGGTATATCCCTCGCAAGGGATGCTGGAATTGAGATTGGTGAAACTGGTGGAATAAAAGTTAGAAACACAATGGAAACTTCTGTCGAAAACATTTATGCCGCTGGTGATTGTATTGAATTCGTTAATTTTACAGGGCTACCCCAGAAATCTTTTACTGAGCCTCTAGCCAGTAGAGAGGGAGAAGTAGCAGGAATTAACGCGTCTGGAGGTACTAAATATCTCTTACCTCTTCTTATTCCTTATGTGATGGCTTTTGACACCATCCAGTTTGGATGGGTTGGAATAACACCTATAACGCGTGCAAAAGAACTGGGAATAGAAACTATAGCAGGTTTTGGTGAAAGCAATGGCAGACCAGGACACATCCCTGAAATGGAGCTGACACGATGCCTGCTTATATTTGATAAAAACTCAGACAAATTGATTGGTGCAGAAGCTGTGGGTGGAAAGAACATCAAATGGAGAATCGATTTGTTATCCTTGGCTATACGTGAGGGATTCACACCAGAGAAGATCCTAAATATGGATCTTTCCTTTAAGCCATTTGCAAGTCTAATAGAAGAGCCCTTGTTCTTGGCAGCAGAAGACGCTCTCCAGAAAATGTGATAGGAAACCTCTTAATTACTTTTTTTTCAAGTATATAATATAAGTGCCACTATCGTTCAACACTCCCAGAGCCTCTGTAGTGTCCTGAGTTGCTCTCAAGATATTGTCTACGGATGGAGGATAGTCGACAATTACTTTAACGATCTCTCCACTATTCATCTTTTTTAGCATCATCTTTGTCTTTACCACTGGATACGGACACGTCTCTCCGCGTATATCCAATTCTTCATCATAGATGATGGATTCAGCTTCAGTCTTCTCAAGTTTTTTTACCATGATGCCACCTCTTGAGCTATGTGTGATAGGATATAAGCATTACTCTCCTTGAGTATTTTTTGATGAAAGTTTACCTGATAAGGCTTCATTGCCAACCTCCATCAGAAACTTGCACACCTCGAAAACGTAATCAAAGCATTTTATCTGGATAACTCCTCTCTGTACAAGGTCTCTGAGATTCAAATTTGATATGTCCCCAATTTCATCTGGTTTCAAAACATCAAACTGAATCAAAATAGAGCAGTCAATCCCACCATATTTACTTTCAAAGGTATCAAAAAGCTCCAGAGTTTTGTGGATTATTGCATCTTTTTTATCCTTACCAGTAAGCTCACTCTCACTGTATATAAGTCCGATACTTATGATCCCTGCTACGAGGGCACCACATACTGAGCCCCTACCACCCATACCTGCTCCAAATCCACTCCCAATATCCGGAATATGTTCACATTCGATATCAAAGTACTCATTAACAGCTTTGATGATTGCTTCTGCACAATTATACTCTCCCTCAAAGTATTCTCTCGCCATCTTCCAGAGTTCCATGACTTCTGGGAGGTGTGAACTAAATATAAAAAACTTTAGATTGATTGAGGTGTTCAGTCATCAGTGGTACAACTAATCAAATAATATAATAAAACTCTAAAAGAAGTTGTTTGGTCAGATCCAGCATCACATGACCTTCTAAACTTAGAAAATGTTATACGGTATGTGTTGCAATCCTTCGAGAATGGTGATAAATACATTATGACTGGTAAACAGTATTTTAATACCATTGCTCATCAATGGGATGAAATCCGAAAAACTCTCTTCTCCGAAGCGGTAAGAGAAAAAGCTATTTCATTAGCAGATGTACAATCCGACAGAATTGCCGCTGATATTGGAGCAGGAACGGGTTTTATCACTGAAGGTCTCACTCATAAAGGTTTGAAGGTGATTGCAATTGATCGCTCTGAAGAGATGATTAGAGAGATGAAAAAGAAGTTACAGGGCACTGGTTCTATTGATTGTTATATTGCCGATGCTGAATACCTCCCGTTCAGGAATGAAAGTGTTGATTACGTGTTCTCCAATATGTTCTTGCACCATGTAGAAAATCCCCCAATTACGATTAGAGAGATGGTAAGAATCTTAAAGCCTAGCGGGAAGCTTATAATTACGGATCTTATTAAGCATGATTTCGAATTTCTGAAAAAAGAGCATCATGATCACTGGATGGGTTTCGAAAGAGAGAATGTCAGACAGTGGTTGATAGAGTCAGGACTCAACAAGGTAATAGTTGAATGTTTGGGTGAAACCTGTTGTGCTCATTCTAGTTCTGGAAAAGAATATGCCACTATCAGCATATTTATTGGATCGGGTGAAAAATAGTCTAGCATTCATGATTTCACGTCTTAAGGGAGATATCTCGAACAACATCTTTTTTGTAATGGTTTTTGTATCAACAATAACTTATTGATTACCGATAAATTTATAATGGATAGCAACTCTACCATCGGTGGTGATTATTGGTGATGGAATCAGTGGGCAATGGTAAAGCTATCTCAGTTGATGGGGTGTTTAAATGAGGATAGGGATTGATGTTGGTGGGACCTTTACGGATGTAGTTCTGGTGGATGATCGGACAGAGACCATATATCACACAAAAACACTAACCACGCCAGAGGATCTAACGGTAGGAGTCTTCAATGGGATCAGAAAGGTACTTGAGCTTGGATCTGTAAAGATTGAAGAAATCGAGCATATAGTACATGGTACTACAGTGGGAACGAACGCTCTTATAGAGCGTAAGGGAGCAAAGACTGGATTGATAACCACTCAGGGATTTATTGATGTTCTTGAAATCGGACGATTCCAGAGACCCAAGGAGGGGTTGTATGATATAATGGTTGACAATCCTGATCCTTTAGTACCAAGATATCTTAGAAAAGGAGTGGAAGAGAGAATTAACAGCAAAGGGGAAGTGGTAAAGCATCTTAATGAAGAATCAGTCAGGAAAGCAGTAGATTTTTTCATATCTGAAGGAGTGGAATCAGTAGCAGTATCCTTGCTTTTCTCTTTTATGAATCCGGTCCATGAGAGGAGGGTCAGAGAGATTATTAAGGAGATAAGTCCTGAGATGTATGTCTCTCTTTCTTCAGAAATTGCTCCAGAATTCAGAGAGTTCGAGAGAACCAGTACTACTGTTTTGAATGCATATTTACAGCCAATTCTTGAGCGTTACATAGACAAACTTGCCAGTAAACTGGAAAAAGAGTATGGAATTGGAGATCTGAGAATCATGCTTGCTCATGGAGGAATTATGCCTGCTGAAACTGCTAAGAAGCATGCAGTAACCATTGTTAATTCCGGACCAGCAGGAGGAGTTCTGGCAGGTACTTTTATTGGGGGTATCGCAGGCTCCCAGAATATTATCACTGTTGACATGGGTGGAACGAGCTTTGACATATGTTTAATCGAAAAGGGAGTTCCTGTTGTCACAACAGAGGGTAATTTTGAAGGATATCCTGTTAAGGTTCCAATTATAGATGTTAATGCCATTGGAGCTGGTGGTGGAAGTATCGCATGGCTGGATAGAGCAGGTATGCTGAATGTCGGCCCTGAGAGTGCGGGAGCCAGTCCAGGTCCAGCATGCTACGGAAGAGGAGGAAACCGACCTACCGTTACAGATGCCAATGTGGTTCTTGGAAGAATATCTCCACAGAATTTCCTTGGAGGAGAGATGAGTCTAGATGTAGAAAAGGCAAGAGAGGTTATTTCTAATTTGGCAAAAAACATGAATATGAGTGTCGAGGAGACTGCCATGGGTATTTTGAGAGTGGCAGATGCTAAGATGGAAAAAGGCATATCAGTGAGTTCGACTGAAAAAGGGTATGATCTAAGGGAGTTTACCCTAATAGCTTTTGGTGGTGCTGGCCCCTTGCATGCAGTTCAAATTGCGGCAGATCTCAAAATTCCAAGGGTTATTATTCCACCGCTTCCGTCAGACTTTTCTGCATTTGGATTGCTAGTAGCAGACATCAAACATGATTATGTCCGGAGTTACATTGTTGGGGAGGATGATGTTGATTTTGGATTATTGCAGGAATATTTCGCAGAGCTTGAAGGCCAGGGTGTGAATCAACTGTTAAAAGAAGGAGTAAGCGAGAAGGAGATGGAGATCCGGTGGACCATGGATATGAGGTATCTTGGTCAGAGTTACGAGCTTAACATCCCACTTGAAAGGGGCTTCAGATTTAATGAGAAGAATTTCAAAGACGTAATAGAGAAATTCCATGAAAAACATCAGCAGAAATACGAATATAGCTCTAAAAACGAGAAAGTTGAAATAGTCAACCTTAGAGTTACTGCCATAGGAAAAACTCCTGAAATCAGGCTTAAAAAACTTGAAAAGGGATCTAAGGATCCAAACCAGGCTCTTAAAGAGGAGCGGGATGTGTATTTCAATGAGGGTTTTGTGACCGTTCCAGTGTATACAAGAGAACAGCTCCTTGCGGGAAATGTCCTTCAGGGGCCGTGTGTCATAGAAGAAAAGTTTTCCACCACCATATTGCACGAAGGGGCTAAAGGACTGGTGGATATATATGGAAACATTTTGATTGAGGTAGGTGGTTCTCCATGAAGTATAAAGCAGACCCCATTACCATGCAGGTTATCCGATACGCCCTTGAGCAAATAGCAGACGAAATGGGTTATACCCTTGTCAGAACTGGCAGATCGACCATCATTAAAGAGATCATGGATATCACCTGTGCTGTGTTTGACGAGAACGGAGGTACCATAGCTCAGGCCCATCATGCACCAATGTTGCTTACAGGCTTTGAAATTACCATGCGAGAACTCGTAAAGCGATTCCCGCCAGAAGTCCTTGATGAAGGAGATGTGATCATATCTAACGATCCTTATATGGGTGGTCAGCATATCATGGATGTCCAGACCTTTGCTCCTGTGCATTATAATGGAGATCTGGTGGGTTTTGTGGGTAATATTGCTCATATGGCTGATATGGGTGGAGCCGCTCCAGGAGGAGTAGCTGGTGGAATGACAGAAATCTATATGGAAGGTCTACGGTTGCCCATGATAAAACTGTATAAAAAATTCCAGGAAAATGAGGATGTATTTGCTATTCTAAGAAACAACATCAGAGTGCCAGAGAAAACACTGGGTGATATCAGGGCTCAGGTATCTGCCAACTATGTGGGGGTCAGAAAAATCCAGGATCTTTATAAGAAATATGGCAAGGAGGTAATTCAAGAATGTCTTGCAGCTCTCCTTGACTATTCGGAGAGAAGAATGAGAGAAGGGATTGAGAAATTACCAGACGGGAAATACACAGGAGAAGTTTTCATCGACAATGACGGTGTGACTGATGACCCCATCCCAATACAGGTAAATGTCCAAATTGATGGAGACAATGTAAAAGTGGATTTTAAGGGAACATCCAAGCAAGTAAAGGGTAACATCAACTGTCCCATTGCAACCACTCATGCAGCAGTGTATTATTCAATCATAGCGGTTGTAGACCCCCATATCCCTACAAATTCTGGATGTTACAGGCCTGTGAGTGTTGAAGCTGAAGAAGGGCTCATTGTGAATCCTCGTCCACCTGCAGCTGTAGCAGCCAGAACGAATTGTTCTCAAAAAATCACCGAGGCCATGATGAAGGCTCTGAGCGAAGCAGCTCCAGACAGGGTAATGGCCGGGAGCCATGGACAGATCTCTACCTGTGGGTTTAGTGGATTTTATCCAGGTACCAGAAAGAGATGGGTTTATACTGAAATACAGGGTGGAGGTGCTGGAGCAAGACCCATTAAAGATGGTAAAGATGGACAGGATTCCCATCTTGCTAGGTTCATGAACACTCCTATCGAGGCTATTGAAGTTGAGTATCCTGTTATGATTGAGATGTACGAATTTATTCCCGACTCTGGAGGAGCTGGAAAGTTCAGAGGAGCTCTTGGATTGAGAAGAGATATCAGATTCCTTGTAGATGAAGTCTCTTTCGCAAGATACGGTGATAGCCAGGAATTCCCCCCTCATGGTCTGTTTGGAGGTAAGTCAGGTACTCCTGGCAGATTCATTCTCAATCCTCATTCAAACGGTACAAGGCTGAAATCTAAGGGCATCAGCACGTTGAGACTTAATGATGTGGTTAGCCTCAGACTTCCTGGCGGAGGAGGATATGGCGACCCACTAGAAAGAGATTTCTCTCTGATTGAACGGGATGTCAGGGACGGAAAGGTTACCATAGAAAAGGCGAAAGAAGATTACAAAGTTGTAATTAACCCGAAGACCATGAAAGTTGATGAGGAAGCAACAAAAAGGCTCAGGAGGGAAGGATGAAAAACAAATTAAACATGCTTGATGAGATGGAATATGACAGGGAGAATGGGGCTCTGCTGTATCGCGGAGTCCGATATCTCCTTATTCGCCCGGAGACCATAATTGGGTTTCAGAAAGCTGTTGAAGACATGTCTGGTGAAAGTGCAAAAGAGGCTATGTTTAAGGGAGGTTTTGAAGGAGGAAGATTGTCCACTGTAAGATACATGGAGGAGTTCAATCTCGGACCAGAAGAAATAATGGAATTCATGTGTTCCATGGGGGGCGCCCTTGGGTGGGGTAGGATGGAATGGGAGTATGATGATACCAGAATTGTTGTTAGAGTGTATAATTCTCCCTTTGCTGAAAAGTATGGGATCTCGGATCATGGAGTATGTCATTTGATTGAGGGTGTGTTTGCAGGCGTTGGGGAAGTGTTTTTTGGAAGTGCCAGTAGTAAAGAAATCAAATGTGTTGCTATGGGAGACGATTTTTGTGAGATTGTTGTTGAACCAAAAGAGGGGTGATAAGTATGGATTTTACTTTTACTGAAGAGCAGGAAATATTTAGAAGAACTTTGCAAGAGTATGTAGAAAAGAAAGTGAAACCTGTAGCCAATGATGTGGATAAAAAGGATACATTTCCTGAGGATCTTTTCAAAGGGCTGGCTGACTTAGGATGTTTTGGTCTAAGATATCCCGAGGAGTACGGAGGTGTAAACGCAGATAGAGTAACTTTCTGTATTTTTTGTGAAGAGATCGCGAAAGGGTCGTTAAGTCTTGCTGCAAGTGCTACCATGCAGGCTTTTATGGGTACTCATTTTATTGCAAAATTTGGAAATGGAGAAATCAAGGATAAATATCTCATTCCGGCTATCAAAGGGGAGAAAAAAGGAGTTATATGTATGACAGAGCCAGGAGCTGGTTCAGATCTGGGTAGTATTACAACCACAGCAGTAAAAGAGGGAGATGAGTATGTCATCAATGGGGTTAAAACTTGGGTTACCAATGGTCCATTGGCCGATTTTTATACTGTTGCAGCAAGAACCAGCAAAGGAGATGGAATGAAAGGTATCGACTTCTTTTTCGTTCCAAGAGGAACAGAGGGTGTTGAAATAGGACGAGATATAGAGAAGATGGGATTAAAAGGTTCTAAAACGTCTGAGATTGTATTCAATGACGTTCGAATACCTGCTGATTATCTACTGGGGGAAAAAGAAGGAATGGGACACGTGTATCTTCGAGAGATTCTTGCAGAAATTCGTATTATGACCGGTGCTTTGAGCCTTGGTGCTGGCTTTGCAATACTGAATGATGCCATTGAATATGCAAAAGAAAGAGTGCAATTTGGAAGACCTATAGGAAAATTCCAGGCCATAAAATTCAAACTAGCTGAAGTTGCAACAGACCTTGAAGCTGCGAAATGGCTAGTCTATTACGCAGCATGGCTTATTGACCAGGGTAAAAGACCTATAAAAGAGGCGAGTATGGCTAAATTATTTGCCAGTGAGGCAGCAGTAAAAGCAGCAGATGAGGGTTCGAGGGTCTTTGCAAGTTATGGATTCTCAAGGGATCATGCCATTGAAAGATTTTACAGGGACGTTAGATTCCTTCTCATTGGAGGAGGCACTTCCGAGATTCTGAAGTTAATAATTGGATCAGAACTCGGATTATGAGGTGTCAAAAGTGACTGGAGTTGTGACATCAAAGGAAATGAATGCTGTGCATGAGCAGAAAAAGAGGTTGAGGATCTTGATAGCTAAACCAGGTTTAGATGGTCATGACAGAGGTGCAAAAGTGATAGCTCTAGCATTAAGAGATGCAGGATTCGAAGTACTGTACACAGGATTACATCGGACTATTGATGACATTGTAAATACTGCCATTCAGGAAGATGTGGATGTGATCGGGTTGAGTGTGTATTCAGGTATTCATATCCCAGCGTCAAAAGAACTCCTTGAAAAACTGGAAGAAGCGGGTGTAGATGATATCACAGTTATTGTAGGGGGCAACATCCCACCGAAGGATATAAAGAGGCTTGAAGAGATGGGTGTTGCCGCTGTGTTCCCTGTAGGTACGAGATTTGAGGAGATTATAGATTTCTGCCAGCAATTGCTGAGAGGTAATAAATCATAGATTTACAATTTTGGAGGAAGGTGAAATAAAATGGCGAAAAAAGAAATCACAGAGAAAGATCTTCGAAAAGTTGTACTGGAATCGGGAATAGAGGTTAAACCCATTTACCGACCCGAGGATATTAAAGATCTGGATTATGAAAGAGATATAGGAAATCCGGGAGAGTTTCCATTTACTAGGGGCATTCATAAGTTCATGTACCGCTACCGCCCTTGGACTATGAGACAGTACTCAGGTTTTGGAACTCCTGAAGATACAAATTCCCGATTTAAATTTTTGATAGAAAACGGTCAGAATGCGCTGAATGTCGCTTTTGACCTCCCAACTCAGAATGGCCTTGACTCAGATAATCCTCTCGCCAAATGGGAAGTGGGCAGAGTAGGGATGGCTGTTGACACTTTAAAGGATATGGAAATAGCTTTCGATGGTATACCTATCGACAAGATAAGCACGTCTCTTACCATAAACGCAACTGCCCCAATAATTCTGGCCATGTACTTTGTGGTGGCTGAGAAGCAGGGAGTGGATTTGAAGGATGTTAGAGCAACTCCTCAGAATGACATTCTCAAAGAGATAATAGGGCGTGGTGCATGGATATTCCCGGTGGAGCCTTCTGTCAAACTGGTATGTGATATTATTGAGTTTTGTGCCAGAAATGCTCCAAAAGTTTATCCTGTGAGTGTGTGTGGATACCACATCAGGGAGAGTGGGGCAACTCCTGCTCAGGAAATGGGTTACGCTTTCAGTATTGCTGAGACATACATTGATAAAGTCTTGGAAAGAGGTCTGAAAGTGGATGAGTTTGTTCCTAGGTTTTCCTTTAATTTCGACATATTTGGGAATATGTTTGAGCAGATTGCCAAGTTGAGGGCAGGACGAAGACTCTGGGCCAGAATTATTAGAGACAAGTATGGAGCGAAGAACTCAGCATCCATGAAAATGAAGATGATCGCTGGGGGAGGAGGAGCTGGACTGACTTTCGAGCAGCCTGAGAACAATATAGTGAGAGGGGCCTATTATGCTCTTGTATCGGCTCTCAGCGGAACTCAAACCATGGCATTATGTACCTTTGATGAAGCATATACCATTCCATCGGCTAAAGCTTCTCTTCTGGCTCTTAGGACCATGCAGATTCTGATGGAAGAAACCGGCGTATGTGATACAGTAGATCCCCTTGGCGGATCATATTACATTGAATGGCTGACCAACGAAATGGAGAAGAAGATCATAGAAGTAATGGAAGAGGTTGAGAGTTGGGGTGGTATGATCAATGCAGTAGAGAGAGGATACATCCAGTCAAAAATCGCCAGACAGGCATATGAAATGGAAAAGAAAATCCAGTCCGGTGAAATAGTCAAAGTGGGGGTAAACAAGTATCGAATGGAAGAGGAAGAAAAAGAAATTGAACTGTATGATCTGGATATGACTGCTGTGAAAACTCAATTGGAAAGGCTGAAGGAAGTTAAAAATGAGCGCAATAACCTGAAAGTTAAGGAAAGCCTTGAAGAACTAAAGAAGGCTATAAAAAGAGACGAAAATCTAATGCCCTATATCATAGAAGCGGTTAGACATTATGCAACAGTAGGAGAGATAACTCAGGTTCTTAAAGATGAATATGGGGTGTTTAAAGAGCCCCCCATCTTTTGAGGGTTGACCCATGAAAGCTTTAGATGGTGTTATTGTACTAGATCTAACACGAATGCTGGCAGGACCTTTTACCACTATGATCTTGGGAGATCTTGGAGCAGAAGTTATAAAGATCGAGGACCCAGAAAATGGAGACCCAACCAGAGACATAGGCCCCTTTTTCGTAGACGGTATGAGTGCATATTTCATCAGCATAAACAGGAACAAAAAGAGCCTAGCACTGGATCTGAAAAGCGATAAGGGAAGGGAGATATTCTATAAACTCGTCGAAAAGGCTGATGTAGTAGTTGATAATTTTAGACCAGGTGTACTATCTCGACTTGGAATTGAATATGAGACCTTAAAAAAGATAAATCCCAAGATCATATGCTGCTCTATATCCGCTTATGGGGAAGAAGGGCCAAAAAGGGATCATCCTGCTTTTGATCTAGCAATTCAGGCCTACAGCGGAGCCATGAGTGTTACTGGAGAACCTGGAAGAGCTCCTGTGAGGATGGGGATTCCTATTGGGGATCTGGCTGGTGGGTTATATGGAGCTATAAGTGTTCTTGCAGCGCTCCAGAAGCGGGAAAGAACTGGAGAAGGTTGCAGAATAGAACTCAGCCTTCTTGATTGTACATTTTCTTTGTTAACTTACATGGTGCAGTATTATCTAAGTGCAGGTTATGTTACAGAAAGAGTTGGGTCAGGCCATCCATCCATCGTACCATATCAGGCTTTCGAAACCAGAGATGGTTACTTAGTTGTGGCAGTGTTTACTGAAAGAATCTGGGAGGGGTTCTGTAAGGCTCTTGGACTTGAAAAACTCGTTGATGATCCAAGGTTCTTGAATAATTCAAAAAGGGTGGAAAACAGAGAAGCACTTATTCCAATTTTACAGGAAAGATTTCACGAGAGGTCTACAGATGAATGGTTGGAGATCCTGAACAGGTACGCAGTACCGTGTTCCCCTATCAACACCATTGATAAAGTGGTTAAAGACGAGCAGATCCGCATGAGGAATATGGTAGTAGAGTTCTTTCATCCAACCTATGGTAGGGTGAAAACTCTTGGCACTCCTGTGAAGATGCATGGTGAGATGGAGGAATTTGATCCGGCACCAACATTGGGGGAACAGAGTGAGAGGATCCTCACTCACATCCTTGGTCTCTCTGAAGAAGAAGTAAGAAAGCTGAAAGAAGATGGAGTAATCGGAAACGGAAACCACTGAGTTGCAGGTACCATTTCATCATGTAAAGCTATGCTTTACAAAAAATGTTAAAATAAGATAGTGTGTAAACATCAGATAAAACAACAGGAGAAGAGAAAATATGACCAATATCGAGCGGAAAGTTGTTGAAATATTGAAAATTCTTGCTGAACAGGAAAAACCTACTGGAGCGAGATTTATTGCCAATAAACTTCGGGAAAGGGGGATATATCTTACTGAACAGGCAGTAAGATACCATCTAAGGATTCTGGATGAAAGGGGACTGACAGAGAATTTTGGTCTCAAAGGTAGAGTTATAACTGAGAAAGGTCTCAGAGAGATTGAAAAAGGTAACATAGCTGATCGGATTGGATATGGTCTAAGCAGGATACATGAATGCATATTTTATTCCAATTTTGATGTCGAAACCGGAGAAGGGAAAGTAATTGCAAATCTGGCTATTTTTCCAAAAAATAGCCTGAAGAAGGTTACCGGGATATTTGACCGATGTGGAAAAAAAGGCCTAGCTTTCAGCAGTAGAGTGGCCCCAGCAAGAGACATTCCATTGATTGAAGAAGGTAAGGTAGGTATATACTATCTGTCCAGTTTTACTTTAGATGCCATTTTATACAGAAATGGGATCGTCTCCACTCTCAGATTTGCTGGATCAGTAGAGATGTCAAATTTCATGCTCACAAGATTCACTCAAGTGATTGGATTTGAGGAGTCGTCTATAACTGCTCTTGATCTCTTCATACAGCGTATGTTTTCTGAAGTGAGTGAGAAATCGATCTTCGAAGGAGAAGGAGAAGTCTTTGGAATTTACAGGGAAATTCCATTTGTTGGTCGAGAAAGACTTGTTGAGATTATGAAATTACTAGAGGAACATGATATCAAACCTGCCCATGCTATAGGAGGTCTTGACGAACCTGTGTGTGGAGTTCCACCGAGGGGGGTAAATAAAATTGGGTTTGTATGTGTAGGCCCTTCAACGCCAATTGGGATTCTAAGGGCTTCAGGAGTCCCCACTAAGGTTCACATATCTCAGGAAATACTGGACTTTTCTGAGTTTTGTGATGTAAAGGATCTGGAGGTGTAATATTGAAGAAATTGGTCTTTAACCCAGACCTATGTACGGGATGCAGAGCGTGTGAGCTGGCCTGCAGTTTTATCAACGAGGGTGTATTTTCTCCAACAAAAGCCAGGATAAGGGTTGTAAAGTTTGATAGGGACGGCATAGATGTTCCTACTGGATGCGAACACTGTGAGGATGCCCCATGTATGATTGTATGCCCTGTCAGATCGATATACAGGGATGAAGACACTCAAGCGGTGATTCTTGATCCTGACATCTGTATCGGATGCAAACGTTGCATGATCGCATGTCCTTTTGGGGCCATAGGATTTGATGAAGATAAAAAAGTCTTTTTTAAGTGCGATCTGTGCAGAGGAGATCCAGAGTGTGTGAAATGGTGTTTTACTCGAGCTGTTAGCTATTCCACTTCTCTGGATGTTGATACCATAAAGAAGGTTAAGATAGCAAGAAAGGAAGCTGCTGCTCAGGCTCGTGCGAGGGATCTCAGATGATGGAAAAACTATATGGATATGCAGGTCAAACTCTGAAAGTTGATTTGACAAAAGGGAAAGTTATAAAGGAACCACTGGACAGGGATCTTGTAAAAAGATTTCTTGGAGGACGTGGCCTCAATGGAAGACTGCTCTTCGATCTCGTTGGGCCCGATGTTGACCCAATGAGCCCGGATAATGTGCTTTTGATTGCTACAGGGCCTGTTAATGGTCTTCTGGGATTAACTACAGGAAGAGTAGATGTTACTTCCCTCTCTCCGCTGACAGGTATTTTCGGAAACTCCAATGCTGGTACCAATTTTGCTCCAGAGCTGAAATACGCCGGTTATGATAACATCGTGGTGGTGGGAAGATCTAAAAAACCAGTGTATCTCCTGATAGAAGATGATCATGTGGAGTTGAGAGATGCCTCAGATCTGAAAGGAAGTGGAGTCTTTGAGACCACTGATGTCCTTAAAGAGAGACATGACGATGTGAAGGTGGCTGCAGTAGGCAGAGCAGCAGAAAATGGTGTGTTATATGGCTCTGTTATCTTTGATTACTGGGATGCCGCTGGAAGAGCCGGAATGGGGACGGTAATGGCGTCGAAAAACCTTAAGGCCATTGGCGTCAGTGGTACGGGATCTATAGAGGTTGCAGATCCGGATAGATATTATGAGGTTGCTAGAGATGGCTGGCTGGCTTTGATGAACGACTTTGGATTTAAGACCCAGGAACATTCTGTTCTTGGGACTGCGGTATGTGTTGGATGGGGCAACGCTCAGGGATGGCTTCCCACGAGAAATTTCAGAGAATCCTACTTTGAAGATGCAGACAAAATAAGTGGAGAAGAATTCAGAGATAGATTTTCTGTCAAAGAGTCGCCAATTCCTGCTGGAAGAGCCTGTATGTCATGCCCAAACAGATGCAAGAGATATGGTGTTATTCGAACTGGTAAATATGCGGGAACAAGAGGCAATATTGAATTTGAGGCTATAGGGGCTTTTGGTAGTAAATGTGGCGTAGGCGATTTCGATGCAGTATTCCACGCCAATATGATTGCCAATGATTACGGTATGGATGCCGTGTCTTGCGGTAATATGATCGCTACATTTATGGAATGGAGGGAAGAGGGTATTATTGATGACGAGTTTCTAGATGGTCTTGATTTGAGATTTGGAAATGCCGATGCGATGGTTGAAGCTATCCACAAAATTGCCAATAGAGAGGGTAAAATAGGTGAACTTGGGGGACTTGGATCTTATCTTGCTGCGAAAGCCATATCTGAGAAAGCAATGTACTACACCTCCAATGTTAAAGGAATGGACTCCATTTCATGTGATCCTAGGGCTGCCAAAGGATTTGGATTTGCCTATGCAGTGGCGAGCAGAGGATCAGACCATCTTCGAGCTCATCCTGTGTTTGAGATGATAAAACTTCCACCAGAAATAGGAAAAGACCTCTTTGGAGATCCAGAAGCAGTAGATCTGAGAAAATATGGAGGGAAACCAGAGATGGTCGCATGGCATGAAGAACTGGGAGCAATAACAGACTCCATAGGTTCTTGCAGGTTCATGCATGCAAGTTATTATACTCAATATCCAGTACCAGAACTCATTCATAAGTACTTCAAGCTAAAGGGAGAAGTGCATTCCCTGAAATATCATGAATGGATTTCGGCTGTGACTGGATGGAACATCAGCTATGAAGAATTGCTCAGAATAGGAAAGCGAATTATTAATGTGGAGAGGGCATTTAACATCCGAAGAGGAATTCGAAGAAAGGATGATACTCTTCCAGAGAGATTTTTCAAGGATAAAGTACCTCGTGGGCCAGCTAAAGGAGAAATATATACCAGAGATACCTTCAACAAGATGATAGACAGATATTATGAAATCAGAGGATGGGACCCCGAAACAGGGTTGATAAAACGGGAAACTCTAGAGGATCTTGAACTCCATGATGTGTTGAAGATTCTTGAAAAAGAAGGACTGGTGGTATAAATGCCTCTGTGCAAGACCTGTAAGGAAAGGATCGATTTATCTCAGCCATATGTCAGAGTAAACATATGCTGGAAGTGTCGTAAAACTTTCTGTGATCTGCATTTTGACAAGTCAAAGAACCTCTGTAATCGCTGTCTGGGAATCAGTAAAGAGGAGATGGAGGCCAGAAAAGGATTTAGATTTTCCTTTATTCGCAGGTGAGACCTGTTGATAGTCTTCGTGAGGTTTCTCGGTTATTTTTCTCAGGTAACCGGAAAAAGAGAAGAGAGAATCAATCTTGAAAGGGGTTCTACAGTGGAAGATCTACTTCAGGTTCTTTTTTCTAAATATGGCAGAGAGTTCAGGAACGCTATTGAACGAGAAGGGTATAGAGAAGCTATTTTTGTGGTGAATGGAAAGGAAGTAAAGAGAGACCATATTCTGGCTCATGGAGACGAAGTGGCCATATCCTTTCCCATGGGAGGAGGAATATTGGAAAATCCTCTTTCCTATTTTTTCAATCCCAGATCAATAGCAGTCTTTGGTGCAACAGGAAACAAAGAGAAGTTGGGGTACGTTCTTTTTAAGAATATCATCGATTCTGGTTTTGATGGCCAGGTGTATCCGATACATCCAAAGGAAAAGGAAATACTGGGATACAGAGTGTATCAGAGTATCCTTGAAATAGAAGGGGAGGTGGATCTTGCTATAATATCCATTCCTGGGAAATACGTTCTCCCTGCTCTGAACGACTGTGTTGCGAAAGGAGTTAAAGCCTGTGTTATCCTATCAGCTGGATTTGGAGAGGTTGAGAGTCAGGAAAGTCGTGCTGTTCAGGAAAAGATGTACGAGATTGCAAAGGAATCAGGGGTCAGAATTATTGGACCAAATTGTATGGGTATCCTTGACACCCATACGAAAATTAATGCCAGTTATTTCTGGGAAGTTCCTATGGATGAAGGAAATGTGGCTTTTATCTCTCAAAGTGGTGCCTTTGGAGGGATAGCTTTACATTATGTACGAAATTCTCTATTAAAATTAAGTCGGTTTGTAAGTATAGGCAACATGGTAGATGTAGATTTCGTAGAAATGATGGAGTTTCTTGGTTCAGATGAAAAAACTGATGTGATCATGCTTTTGATGGAAGGGTTGAAAGATGGAAGGAAATTCATTGATACTGCTAGAAGTATTTCTTCTAGAAAACCTGTTCTTGTTTACAAAATAGGGAGAACAGGTGCAGGAACAAGAGCTGCAAGGTCTCATACAGGTTCTATGGCAGGAGAGTTCAGGATCTTTGAGGCTGCATGTAGGCAGAGCAGGGTTTTGTTGTTTAAAAATATGGATGAAATGCTTGACACTGCTCAAGTTTTGTCCACCCAACCACTCCCTTCCTGTGACAGTGTAGGGATCATAACCATAAGCGGTGGACCAAGTGTAGCTGTCAGTGACCTATGCGAGGAACTCGGCCTGAAAGTCCCGGAATTCGATTCTGAAGCTAAAAAACAATTAAAGGAAGTTGCATCACCAATTGCCGCCCTATCAAATCCGCTAGATATGACTCCAGCAACCCCCTTTTCCAATTATAGTAGATGTGTGGATATAGTTATGTCTCTGGAGTACATTGGGGGTGTGATTGCCATAAATGTGGGTCTCGACTCCAGAGAGTTTGCAGAGGCCTTTGTAAATGCCAGCAGGAAATATGGAAAACCTGTTGTGGCCTATGTTGTTGATACACCTGTTATACATAAAATTTTTCGGGATAATAAGATTCCTGTATTGAGCTCCCCTGAACGATGTGCTTATGCTTTTAAGAATCTTGTTACTAGGGCGAACTGGATGCTATTCGGATAGTAACTGGAGGTGAATATTGTGAAGGATTACATGTTCAATGAAAAAATAGAGACGTTAGATAGAAAAAAAATCGAAGCCATTCAGCTTGAAAGGTTAAAGAATACCGTCCATCGAGTATATGAGAATGTAGCATACTATCGCAGGAAGATGAAGGAAATGGGTGTTAAACCTGAAGATATAAAAACGCTTCAGGATGTAAGAAAGTTGCCTTTTATGGAAAAGGAGGATCTAAGGAAAAACTATCCTTTTGGCCTTCTAGCGGTTCCAATGGAAGAGCTAGTGGAGCTTCATGCTTCTTCAGGTACTACGGGAAAACCCACCACGGTAGTATATACTCTGAACGACATCGATGTATGGGGCGAGGTTATGGCCCGCTGTCTAGCCATGTCTGGTTTATCGAAAAAGGACATATTTCAGAATCCAATACCCTATGGGCTGTTCACTGGAGCCTTTGGATTTCACTATGGTGCGAGGAAAATAGGAGCCTTAATAGTTCCAAGTAGTGGAGGAGAGTCCAACCGTCAGATTACTCTTATGAAGGATTATGGAACCACTTTCATGTCTGGTGTTATCTCTTATGGACTGCATCTGGCTAAAGTAGCCATGGAGATGGGAATAGATCCTTCAAAAGATCTCGAAGTAAGAGCTGGATTATTTGGAGCAGAAACCTTCACTGAAGGGTTGAGAAAGAAAATGAATGATTTATGGGATATGGATGCTCATAACGTATATGGACTGAGCGAAATGTGCGGTCCCGGAGTTTCAACAGATTGTGACCAGCATGATGGTCTTCACCTCTGGGAAGATCACTTCTTGGTTGAGTGTGTGGATCCAAAAACAGGTGAACCAATTGAGCTGGAGGAGAAAGGGGAACTTGTAATATCCACATTGACTAAAGAGTCGATGCCTATTCTAAGATACAGAACTAGAGATTTGGCCTTCTTGTATGATACAAAAGAGTGTGAGTGTGGGAGGACCCATATAAAGCATTCGACGATTATAGGAAGAACCGATGATATGATAATTGTGAGTGGTACCAATATCTTTCCCAGTCAGATCGAAGAAGCTCTCATGAGACACCAGGAGAGTGGAGTCAATTATAGAATAATTGTTGAAAAGAAAGGGTATCTGGACACGATGACGGTGGAAGTGGAATCCCTTAAGAAACTCTCGAATAAAGAAAAAACGGAACTTATAAGGCATTATACTAAGGAAATAAAGGCCATTACAGGATATACTCCAAAAGTCAGAATTGTTGATCCAGGAACGATTCCAAGAGATGGTATAAAAGCCAAGCGAGTTATTGATCTTAGAGATACCAGTTGATTCTTTTGTAGAGACTCTTCTTTTTTGTACAATTCCCATTGATGCTAGCATATGTTTCAGATAAGGTATACGTAAACTAAAAAGTCCTCGAACAAAATCGCTCATAGTCTCAAAGATAGCAGAAACAAAAACGTTGGAAACAATCTTTTTTGCAAATTGGATATAGTCATTGGACCCAAAATATGACTAACGGTAAGGCTAGTTTTGGCTTATAACTATTGTTGGATCTACCGATAATCTCAAAATCTAACAGAGTAGTTTTATTGCAACTGGCGGATAGCTTTATATTCCATTATTTCAAACCCGGAGAGCTTGCCCATATATTAGATGATGGTGTACCAAAGACTCTCTTGCATTCAGTGTACATGGGACATAGTGTACATTTGTAATCTCCTATCTTAAAGGCTTGGGTACCAAAACATTTCATCATTATTATTACCACCATTATTACTACAATAATCATACTACATAAATGTTTCTGTTATGAACGAATATATAAGAATTTTAATACAAAATAATTAATTAATTGGACACTATTTAGTGAGAATCATATAATCATAAAAAATCTTACAACTCTGATCGAGAGTAACCAATCTGGCAAGAGCCTCTAAGGGATCATCTCCACAGGCGTAGGCACCATGTCCTTTTACTACAACGACTTCACTCTCTGAAATTTTTTCTGCAATGTTCTTAGAAAGACGCTCTACATCATATTCTCCTTCTACTACAGGAACTGCCCCAAGAACGTATCTCCCTTCAAGGTCAATTGGCTCGAAAGTATCTACCAAAAAAGAAACAACTATAGTTTTAATGCCGTGACTGTGAAGTATGAACTTGGTGTCAATTGTCTCATATATCGTTCGGTGGATTACTAGATCTCTGGATGCTCTCGGATCGCTCCCATGAAAATCTACCTTCACGAAATCTTCTGGTGACAGAGAACCTAAAAATGCTCCCTTTCGAGTAATGATAATTTTTTGATCTCTATGTGCACTGATGTTCCCACTTGCTCCAGCCACCAAGGAATATCGAACCATCTCTTTACCACAGCATATCAACTGTTGCACCAAGTTCATGAGGGATGATTTGAGAAAGACTATATTAAAGTAACCCCATTCAAAATAATGAATGAAGAAAAAAGGGTCAAGGATCGAAAGGGAGCTGGTCAACCTGTTATGGGACCTTCAGTGCCCAGCTATTCGCGTGCCATCATCTGGTGCTGCCACAAAAAGACCTTTGCCAGATATCATTGCAGGAAATGGCAGGAGATACATGGCCATTGAAGTTAAAGGAAGGAAGGAGTTTCCAATATACCTCTCTGACGATGAGGTAAACGCCCTTAAGGAGTTTTCAGCGAGTTTTGGGGCTATGCCTTTTGTTGGATTCAGACTGGATTATAAGGAATGGAGATTTATCGATGTAGAGGATCTTAAACCCACCAAAAAAGGGAATTTCAAGATAGATGAAGACTTGATGTATGAAAAAAGCATCGATGTATTTGAACTGGTTGGCGTGTCCAGGCAGAAAAAGCTACACTTCCTGAAAGATCCGGAATAAAAAATATGGAGAGTTAAGGAGTCACTAGGGAAACATATCACTAAAATGTTTGTTCACTTCTTCCTCAACTTTACTGAAAATACTGTTCCCATGAGCATCAATACCAACCAGTAGAGGGCCAAACTTCTCCACCTCAAGAACCCATACTGCTTCGGGCACTCCCAGATCAAGCCAGATTACGTCCTTTACTGAAGTTATTGTTTCGGCGGCAGTGGCAGCACACCCTCCAGTATAAGCTAGATAGACACATTTTTCTCGCATTGCTTCAGTTACTTTACCATCCATTCCCCCTTTTCCAATAAGTGCTCTCACATCGAAGTTCTGTAACAATGGAACAGCGGCTCTGTTCATCCTTGCACTGGTTGTGGGTCCTGCTGCTACTACTTTCCATTTACTGTCCAATTTTTTTACGAGGGGTCCGCAGTGGTAAATTACCTGGTTTTCCAGTGAAAACGGAATCTTTTTACTCTCTTTTCTATATTCCATAATTCTCATGTGGGCTTTGTCCCGTGCAGTATAAATTATCCCGGAGAGATATACTTCATCTCCTACATTCAATTCCATTATGTCTTCCTTTGAAAGAGGGGTATTAAACTGATATTTCATCTAATCACCTCAAAACTCCTGAAGCTCGTCTCGAGGCCCAGCACTGGATATTAACTGCAACAGGCAACGATGCTGTATGACAATAGGCCATTTCCACATTTACAGCAAGAGAAGTTGTTCTTCCACCTAACCCCATAGGTCCAATGCCAAGAGAGTTTATCGCTTCCAAAAGTTCAGCCTCATACTCTGAAGGCGTTCCAAGAACTTTGAAGGCTGCTTTTTTTGCAAGTCTTGCACATTTATCAAAGCTACCACCGATCCCAACTCCAACTATTGTGGGTGGACACGGTTTTCCCATAGCGTTTTTTACCGTTTCTACTACAAATTTCTTTATTTCACCAGCTTCTGATGGATTGAACATTCGCAATCGACTCATATTTTCTGAACCTGCCCCCTTGGGTGCTACTGTAATTTGTATATGGTCTCCTTCTACAAATTCACAATGGATATCGGGAATACCCACTCCTATGTTAGTCCCAGGATTTTCGCGAGTTAGCGGATGGACAGCATTTGGTCTAAGTGGTATGAGTTCTGTTGCCTTTTTAACACCCTCTTCAATAGCTGATTTGAGATCAAAATCTAGAGTTACATCCATCCCTATTTCAAGGAATATGATTGGAATTCCTGTATCTTGGCAAATCGGAATTTTTTTGGTTTTCGCAACTTCTATGTTTCTTAAGATTGCTTCAAGTTGGCGTTGAGCCATCTCGTTCTCCTCTCTTTCGAGAGCCTTTTCGATAGCTCTGACCACATCATCTGGAAGCTCAGTCTCAGCCTTGTGGAAAAGCTCTACAATCTTATTTACTACAGCATTGTATGTGATCATAACCGACACCAGCTATGGCGTCGGACTCAATATAATAATACCTTTTCTCTATTTTTTCAAAAGGGTATTAAGGAGTCTGTTAAAACATGGTATGCATAGGATTCTCCCTTCAAGTACCCGTGCTCGTGTTTCCATCACTGGTTCTCTGCATTCCTCACACTCCACTGAAGTATGAATTCTTGCTTCAGGAGGGATGTCAGAAAAATCTTTGAACCTTTCTATTTTAAGGAACACTTTGGGATTATTTAGGATGTACTCTATAACTTCATTCTTTTTCAGCCCATTCAGTTTCTTGGATATATCACCTGCCAGTGATATTCTGATAGCTTGTTTGTTGACCCGGTTGATAAAGGTGTAAGCGTGTTTGCCGTAATCTCTGAAAACCAGATTCCCTTTTCCAAATGTGCAACCCATAATATACTGAATTGCGTCTACAGCACAAGAATTGTTTTCCACAATACATACGATCTCTTCGTCTTCAGGTCTTGGAAACTCCTCTCTGGCAATATGAGCAACTTTGAAGCCTAGAGCCAGTCCAAAGCATAAATGACCGTGAAAATTCACTACTTCTTCCAATTCTGGATCATTTATGTATTCTTCTAAACTCATAGTTTGACGTCTTCGACCATCATATGAAAGGATTGCGATTAGCGTAGAAGTAGATAGACGTGAAACGGATATACATTCAGACGGTAGCCACTATTTTTATTACATCATTATGCTGGAGGTGATAGTCCTCTGATACTCTCATCCTGGTTTTTGCATCTACAGCATACAAAAAATGTTTTTCCAGATCTGTATGAACTTTAGCTGCTAGGTCTCTGGGAGTTGCCCCCTCTTTCAGCAGAAATGCATCTGGGAGGACTTGACCATTTGAATCTGTGTATTTATTTTCGTCTTCTACTGGATATACAACTATATAACTCAGTTCTTCGAAAACTACTTTATTGATAACTTTCTGAACTCCTGTAGAGCCAAATTCATCAAGAAATATTTTTATTTTGTCAAGAACTTCAGCTTGCCTATCATTCAGTTTTTTAAGTATTTTAAAATCTTTCTCTCCTGGGATATATGATATAAACCCATTTTTTGCAGCCATTCTTAGAGCATATTCAAAGACTCCGGATGTAGCAACTACGTGGTCTCCAAGATCTAGAAGCCTATTGATGTTATCTCTGGGAGCTATGTCTGCCTTATTTGCAGCCACCACAATCTTTCTACTGGTCTCCATCAGAACTTGAGAGAGTTCACGGAGATCTTCGTCAGTATACTTTGATATGTCCTTATGTATGGCCATTAGGGCAGATTTTGCATGATATTCTGAAATTCCGGCACCTAACAGTTGTTCAGAGATAAGTCTATGGGGTAAAGCCTTTTCTAGCTGGATCCTTCTGGTTATTCTCTCCCAGTGTTTTTTTAGCAAGCCATATATCCACATTGTGAGCTCTTTTTTCAAAAATTCGATATCATTCAGAGGATCATGAGTACCGATCCCCACCTCATTTCCATCTGGATCAGTTGAGCCAGATGCATCAACCACATGAATGATGGCCTCAGCCTGTCTCAGAGTATCAAGAAATTCGTTTCCAAGACCACGACCTTTGTGGGCGTCTGGAACAAGTCCAGCCACATCGATTAATTCAACTGGTATGAATCTCCACCCCTCTATACATCTTTCGCATTCAACATCAAGTTGTCTACATACACATTCTGTCTTCACATGGGCAATACCCACATTAGGTTCTATAGTAGTGAAAGGATAATTTGCTATGGCCACATCCGCAAGAGTTGCAGCCTTAAAAAAAGTGGATTTTCCAGAATTGGGTTTACCTGCTAGACCAATGGTTATCATCGAAAATCCTCAGATTTCTTTAAAATTCCTCTTTTCGTGTATTCTCCCGGTTTCCTCGTATTAAAAAGCCGAGATAGTGCATCCATGTTTTTTTTCAGAGACTCAGCGAAGCTCTTACTGATCTCTCCATGTCTGTAAAAGAACTCAATTAGCTCGAGAGCTTCTTCAACCCCTGAGCATCGCTCAAAATGATCCATTATACTGGGTATATGGCTGTTCTGAGAAATTTCTTCAGCCAGATGGGGGAAACGCTCCCGGAATGTCCTCCAGTCCCATTCCATCATTTGTTACACCTTCTGGTTTTTCCCTTCTTATGATTTTAACACCTTCTTTACCTATAATATTTCCTTCGATCCTTACATCCTTTTCAACAAAAATTTTTCTTCCCCGTACATCTCCCTTAATAATACTTCGTCCCTTAATCCAAATATCCTTTCCCTCTACATCTCCATGGATCAAGGAATCCTCGATTTCAATATGGTCTGAAGCTCTAACACTTCCAAAGAACTCACAATCACCTTTTATCAAGACCTTCTCTCCTCTGAGATTGCCGTGTACTCTGCATCCATTCTCAAATATCGCCTCTTTTGGAACTTTTATTTCACTCAGAGTTATTTTAGCAGAGCTGGGAATGATCATCGGGTCACTTACATCTTCAAATTCATCTAGGAGTTCTTCGATTTCCTCTATTCTACCAGTTCTGAAGAGTTCCATTATGTATAGAAATATAAACACAATCAGTGGAATGGGGTTTTTTATTACGATCCATCCCTTTGCCTCAAAGCCTTTCTGAATCTTGACATTACTCCCTACCTCGAGATCTCCATACACTACGAGTTTCCCCTTAATAGTAACGAATTCTCCAATATAGGCATCTCCCTCGGAATATACATCTCCAGTAATTTCACACCAGTCATCCACCCGGACCTCTTTTCCTGATATATCTCTGTTAATTCGAGTCTTCTCTCCAACGAATACTTTTTTTCCAACTATCCCTAGCTCGAGATGACAATTACTGCCTACAATTACATCAGTATCGGTGATTATATTGTTTTCATCAAATCTAGTTCCTGATGGAATTCTCAGTGTATCAAGAATTTCAGGGATGTCGACCTCATGCACCATATTTCTCAGCAACTCCTATAAGATCCATAATTATTGGCATCAAGTCCAGCCCACGAATCCTACACAAGCCTCCAGAAGGGGCAGAAAATTCATCAAAAGAGTCAATCCGATCCCTTCTTACGTTTTCATCGACAAGGGTTACAGGTACAGGATCTCCAGAGTGATTTCTCACTGAGATGGGTGTAGAATGGTCGGCTGTCACAACTATACAGCAGTTATTCAATGAGAGGATCGGGGTCAATGCCTTATCAACTTTCTCTATAAATCTAACTTTTCCCTGAAAGTCACCATCATGAGCCAGTTCATCAAACGCCTTTATGTGTAAGATGACAACATCGAACCTCTTTATGGCGTCCAGTGCAGCTTTAATTTTTCCTTCAATATTGGTGTCTGGACTGCCAGTCGCACCCTCCACATCTATAACAATCCCACCGAGCATCTTACCAATTCCTTTGATAAGGCTTGTTCCTGTGACTACTCCTAAAGAAAGTCCATATTTTTCTTTGAAAGATTCGATGCGAGGTACTTTGCCAGGACCCCTCAAAAGGAGAGCATTGGCGGGCAATCTACCTTTTTCATATAGAGCCTTATTTAGAGAGTGTTTCCTGAGAATGTCATGAGACCCTTCAGAAAATTTGTTGACAAGACGAGCAGTGTTAATAGCTGCCTCTTCGGAAACTAATGGGATAGCTTTTTTTGGAGGTTTGCCCTCCTTTTTTGGATCTACATCTGAGATTTTGTCTGAAAGATCTTCTCCTCTTAGAATCAGGGCTGCTCGATGACCACTTCCTCTCTTTAAAATAAATTCAGTATCTAATGAGAGCTCATCCATGACTGCCTCAACCAGCTCATCTGTCTGTGAAAATCTTCCTGCTCTTCGATCGATAACTTTTTTTTCAAAAAAAGAACCATCTTTTTCCTCTACTGTAGCAAAGTTTGCTCTGAAGGCGATATCCCCTTCTTTAATGTTAATCCCTGTCCCAGCGGCCTCTATAGGGCCCCTCCCGGTATAGTATTTATACGGATCATAGCCCAGCAATGCAAGATGTCCTACATCAGATCCAGCTCTGATTCCAGGGGATATAGGATCCATTATCCCGTTTATACCCCTCATCGCAAGAGAATCTAGGTTGGGGGTTTTTGCTACAAGGAGGGGCGTTTTATTGTCAATAGGTCTGTCTGCTATTCCATCCAGAATTATCATCAATACCTTTGAGCTCATAGTTATCCTCTCGGGAGTTTCATTCATACAGATTCATAAAATGAGTTAAATCTTTCGCATTAATCCCTTCAAAAAATATCAATGACGTCTATATGAAGTCATTTTTTCGAGTTTTTGAAATTCTTTTATTCTGTCTACTTAACGATTAATATACAATAATACCATAAATTGTCAACCAAGCATTTAAATGTAATATTACAGAACACGAAATATTTGAAGGTAAAAACATTAATCATAAATATGATGGAACATTATTACTGTTGAGGTGGTGGAATGGATCTGGAATTAAAAGACAAAGTTGCCATTGTGACAGGGGGTAGTAGAGGTATCGGGGCCACAATTGCTATTGAGCTTGCCAGAGAAGGGGTTGATGTTGCAATCAATTACAGGAAAAGCGTAGAGCAAGCTCAGCAAGTCAAAGAGACTATTGAAGGGCTTGGAAGGAGATGTTTGCCGATTAGAGCCGATACCTCCAATTTTCAGGATGCACAGGACATGGTGAAGAAAGTTCTAGATGAATTTGGAAGAGTTGATATTCTGGTTAACAATGCAGGGGTCAACTGGGATGGGGTTGTATGGAAGATGTCTGAAGAACAGTGGGATACTGTAATAAACATCAACCTGAAAGGGTATTTTAACTATATCCGAGCATGTGCACCCCTGTTTAAAGAACAGAAATCAGGAAAGATTATCAATCTTACCTCAATTAATGGTTTGAGGGGTAAATTCGGCCAGTCTAATTACTCTGCAGCAAAAGCAGGGATTATCGGGTTAACCAAAGCTGTTGCGAGGGAACTTGGTAGATACAATGTCAATGTAAATGCTGTTGCACCGGGTATGATAATGACTGAGATGTATGAAACTGTACCAGAGGAAGTAAAACAGCAGGCCCTGAATGAGATTGTTCTTGGAAGAGCAGGAGCTCCAGAAGAAGTTGCATGGGTTGTGGTGTTCCTTGCTTCTGAGAGAGCTAGGCATATTACTGGCGAAGTAATTAAGGTCGATGGGGGACAGTATATCTAAAGTTAATCCAAAGTTAACGAGGTGATGAAGTGAAAGTTGGAATTGTAGGGATAGGCCATAGTAAATTTGGTAAAAGAGATGATTGTACAGTCCAAGAACTGGCTTTTGAAAGCTTTAAAGAAGCTCTGTTGGATGCTCAACTAACTCAGAAAGATATCAACGCAACCGTCATTGGTTCTTCTCCAGAATATCACAAGCAAAGATCTATACCAGGAGTAATTGCAGAGTATTTGGGAGTTAATGCTCAGCCAACCTATTTAACTGAAGCTGCCTGTGGGTCTGGTTCAGCAGCCATACGAACTGCATATTCATTGATTAAGTCAGGTCTTCATGATATTGTCGCTGTTGTTGGGATTCAGAAGATGCTGGAGCTATCTACTCCTGAAATTCTTGCGTTGATGGGCAGAGTAGGAGATGTCCAGTGGGAGAGTGGATTTGGAATAACCTTCCCAGGCTATTATGCCCTTTTTGCTCGAAGACACATGCATATGTATGGAACGACAGAAGAGCAGCTTGCCATGGTAGCCGTTAAAGCTCATAAATACGGAGCCATGAATCCGAAGGCCATGTTCCAGAAGGAAATAACCCTTGAAAAGGCATTATCAGCCAGACCTGTTGCATCACCATTGAAACTGTTTGACTGTTGTGCCAATTCAGATGGCTCAGCTACGGTAATTTTAGCGAAAGAAGATCTCGCCAAGAAGATATCAGACACTCCAGTCTGGATTGAAGGAATAGCCTCTGCATCAGCTCCAATTTCTGTGATAAGGCGGGAATACGTGGATAGAGTACCAAGCGCTATTGTTGCTGCTAAAGAAGCATACAAGATGGCTGGAGTCGGTCCTGATGACGTAGATGTCGCCGATGTTCACGATTGCTTCACCATAGCAGAGATCATGGCCTATGAGAACCTTGGTTTCTGTGATATTGGTGAAGGTGGAAAGTTGATTGAAGAGGAACAAACTTACATAGGTGGAAAAGTAGCAGTAAATGTGGATGGGGGACTCAAAGCCAAAGGTCATCCGGTAGGAGCCACAGGAGTTTCTATGACCACTGAGATCGTTAAGCAGCTGAGAGGAGAAGCTGGAAAACGCCAAGTAGATGGAGCGGAAGTCGGGCTTACTCATAATGTGGGTGGCATAGGCCAATACTGTTTTGTGCAGATATTCAAGAGGTGATGTAGATGTTCGACAAATTCGGAAAAATTAGTTACGTCCCCAACTCGAAAGTTGCGAGATTTGTAGAGTGTCTAGAAGAGGGAAAGCTTACCGGGACTAAATGCAAGAAATGCGGAACTCTTTATGTTCCACCCAAGGCAGATTGTGTGGATTGCCTGAGTGATGAGATGGAATGGGTTGAATTGAGTGGCGAGTGTACACTTCATACCTTCACTACTATTCACGCTGCTCCGGCTGGCTTTGATGACTTTGCTCCTTATACCCTTGCAGTGGTGGACATGAAGGAAGGTGGAAGGTTGATGACTTTCACCGAAGGTCTCTCAGAGGAGGATCTTGAGATAGGTATGGATCTCAGAGTTGTCCCGAAGGAAATGGATGGTAAGCTACTGTATGTGGTTACCAGACCATGAGTCTCGCTCCCTAAAGACATTTCTCTTTTTAATTTATGGAAAAAGAACTCATAACACTTTAAAGGTATAATATTTATTAGCTCGTTCATGATATCCTACGATTTCTAATAGAACACTGCACACTCACTCTCCAGGATATATCATGCCTTTTAGAAGATTACTCAGCACAACAGGGTAATTTGCCAATATCCTTCCTGAAAGATAGAGCAACGAGTTTTATTGCTTCGCTCATTGTGGGGAATACATGAACGGTATCTATCACCTGGTCTACTGTCATCTTATTCTTTACAATCATAGTTGCCTCGTGGATTATTTCTGCAGCTTTTCCTGACAAGATATGAATACCAAGTATTTGCCAAGTATCTCTATCAACCACCATCTTGATCAATCCTTTTTCGTCTCCAGTAATGAGGGCTTTTGGAACAGAAGTAAAGCTAACAGTCTTGCAGGCACATGTATACTTTTGTATTGCCTCTTCATCTGTCATTCCAACACTAGCAAGCTGAGGTTCTGTGAACACAACTTTCGGAACTGTAGAGTAATCCATTAAGATCTCTTTCTCAGTGAGGGCATTGATGGCCGCTATCGAACCTTCTTTTGCTGCCACAGTCTCTAGCATGGGTTCTCCAGTCACATCTCCAGCCGCATATATTTTATTACTCGCCTTCATTGTTTTGTCGGTCATTATAAACCCACTATCATTAAGCTGGACATCGGTATGTTCAAGACCAATTCCATCAGTATTGGGCTTCCTGCCAGTGGCAAAAAGGATATATTCTGACTCAAACTCTCTTTCAGTATTGTTGATTACTGACCTTACTCGTATTCCATTATTGGCTTTTTCCACTTTTTTCAGGTTAACGCCCGTGAAAATTCTGATACCTTCTTCTGAGAGTATTTTTCTAAGACTCTCAGATAGCTCAGGCTCTGCTTTAGGCATTATTCTACTGCTCCTCTGGAGGAGAGTAACCTCACTGCCTGCTCTTGAGAAAATCTGGGCAAACTCCAGCCCTTGTGTTCTCCCTCCCATGATTATGATACTTTCAGGCTTTTCCTTCAGGCTAAGCGCCTCAACGTTTGTTAGGACTCTATCCTTTATAGACTCGATACCTTTTACCGGAAGAATGCGAGCTCTCGCTCCAGTTGCTATAAGAAGTTTTCTGATCTCGATGGTGTCTCCGTTTACTTTTAACCTGCCATCTGGCCTGATAACACCTTTCCCCTCAACATATTCCACATGATCCATGGAGTCAATAGCATCTCTATATTTTTCCTTTCTCAGTCTCTCTACAAGACGGTTTTTACCTTCAGCCAGTCTTTTGAAGCTGAACTCTTCTTCTCTCAGTTCGATACCATCATAATGGTGATTCAGTGCTCTCCATCGTAATTCAAGGCCTGTTAAGAGATACTTGGAGGGGACACAGCCCACATTGACACATGTTCCACCTATAGGGCCCTGATTAACCATCAATGTTTTTACTCCAAACTCTTCTGCCTTCACTGCAGCAGAAAAACCTGCGGCCCCACCACCCAATATCACAAAATCATATTTCATGAAGCTCACCTATCAGGTACAACATGAATCAACCCTTTTCTCTTCTTCTTCAGCCATTTCTAGTTTTTTCTTAATCGATCTCTCTTTAATTGATAGATGTTTGTTAATAAATTTAGTGTAGTACTCTTTGCAGCATCTACCTAGTGGATTGGTAACCACACAGAATTTTCCGTCTCCTAGTTCCGTTACTTTTTCCACTTCTTCGACAGATCTGGCACCTTCCTCAATGGTTTTTAGAACATCTTCTTCTGTAACCTGTTTGCAGTAGCAAAGAGGCCTTGAAGATCCAGTTGCTTTAAAAAATACCCTTGTTTTCACCTGATTTAGGGTGAATTTAGCCAGTTTGTTGAAATATACTATGTCGCATTCTGGATTCTGACATGCATAAAAATCGTCATCAATTAAGTGCCAGTATTCAGGATTTACATGACTCCCAACTGTAATCTTTTTTACTTTCAATCCATTCATCCCACATTCACAGTTCACGGTGTTACCTCCCATTCAGAGATTACTGTTGCCCTGTATGGTTTAATTGCTTCTACAATCCTGTCTACAGATGTATATGCCGGGTCAAAAATCACAATGCCTCCTTTTTCCTTATAACTTATGTCTACCCTGATTATCCCGTCTTCTTTCATAAGCTTGTCTTTGATAATACCGGCACAGCTTTCACAACTCATACCATCGATGGAAAGTCTAACTGCTCTTAGATTTTCTGAAGTAGAGTTTTGATACACTCCATCAGCGATGGAAAAAGACTCCCTAGTTACAACAATTCCAGTAATAAAAGGGATCACCAGAAAGTTTATTATTAGAAGCCCTGTTATAAATGTTAGGAGAGTAGCTGATATAAACTTTTCTTCTCTCTTGATCATTTCTTTATATCCACATGAACACCGGACAGCTTTTTGTCTGATATGCAGAAATATATATGCCCCTATAAAAACTGTCCCAGCCAGAATAAAATAAGGCCTGTATTGAGATATCGCCAGACCGGCAGTCACACCAACTCCTATAATTAGTAATATCAGAGGAATAATGCAGCAAATTGAGGACACTAGTGTCCCCGACAACCCTCCAAGAAATCCTTTTCTGGTCTGTATATCCGTAGACTCTCTAGAAAGACCTTTAGAGTTCATTATGAAGCCTCTCCATAGCTATACCGTCTTCATCTCTCAAAATACCACATTTTCTGAGATGGTTTTCGTAAACAGATAGGTGATTTTTAATCTTCAAAATCAGCTCCTTTATATCGGAGTTAAGCCTGTATATTCTCCTTTTCCCTTTCTGTTCTACTTCAACAAAACCGCAATTTAAAAGACATCGAAGATTATGAGATACCCTGCTCTGCTCATAACCACTAGCCTGACAGATCTCCAGAACACTTCTCTCCTCTTCCATCAATAGCATTACTATGTCAAAACGGGTTCGATTAGAGAGAACTCCTGCAAATAACTTATATGATTCAAACATCATATGATGTATTCATCATACAATATAAAAAATTTTCCTTTGAAGGAGTTTATTGAAATACCAAGTATTGCCCAGGCATCATGTGGATATATAGAGTTTGCCGAAAAGTGCAGTAAAATGGAGGGTCATCTTTTACCTTCAATCTACTTTAGGTACACTAACATCGCTGAAAACTATCGAATACAGCTGTGCATTATAGTCTTTTGCATTTTTGTATGCATCATAGATACCATAAAGCCACGGTATAATGAGCCAAAAAAATATTAGGATCAATATTCCCTTGCCAACTTTTCCAATATACATCTGCCCTACTCCCGGTATTATAATACTAAGGGCTGTGGCAATACCTTCATTTTTCTTCTTCTGTTCGTAGTAAACCACTTTCTGGTATTTATCCATGTCTTTTACAAACTCTTTGATTTGCATCACTTCAATTTCGTCCATATGCAAAACCTCATTAACCGACTTTTGAGTTCAGTATTCTGAGAGACGAAAAGGGCACTTTAACCTATTGATATAACTGCCTCAAATATGGTTTTAACAAGCTCGTAAGCAGTCTCCTGCAACCCTCCTCCTGCAATCAGAATTATTATCCTGCACTCACTGGCAAAAGGTATCAACTCTTCCGCCATTTTACGGTAACAGTCTGAAGTGAGATCCATCCCAGCATATTCTCTCCTGTGAGTATCGTTACCAAGATACCAAAACACAACTTCCGGTTTGAAATCTTTGACTCTGGACATTACTTCTTGGAACACTGAAAGATAATCTCTTGCAGATAGGTTATTGGTAGGGATACAAACCATTCTTCCATTATTATACTCAGTCCTCTCTTCGCAAAGACATACATACTGAAGATTTCTGTCGTGAGTAAAAAACTCGATGGATCCTCCTCCATGATGAGCATCGCAGTCAATTATGGATATCTTTCTTATGCCTTTGTTCTTGAGGGCTCTAACAGCAATTGCCACATCGTTTAAAAAACTATATCCCCTAAATTTGGTTTTTGAGGCACCATGCCCGGTCCCAGAAGTAGGAACGATAACAACGTCATGGTCCTGAATGAGATCAACAGCTCTAAGAACTGATCTAAGTGAACTAAAAATGACATCTGAAAAGGCAAGCCTCTTGACTTTGTCAACAAGATCCTTAGAATGAGTATCATATATCACCCCTTCATCGATTTCAGATTTACTCGCTTCATCTATATGGATGCTGTATTCAACAACAGCCTTCTCTATCCCTTTTATTTTTCGAGAAGTGGGAAAAAAATCATCTTTAGTGCCAGGATGGTATACCACAGAGATATTCATCAATAATAGTTATGAAATTCTTGCCATATATGTTTTTGGATTCCTACAACTATGTATAACATACTTATGGTCTTCCTTTCAATACCCTCGGTGAGAATATTTTCGGGAAAAGACATAAATACATTTTTACGCGTGTTTTTCTTTATGGCTCATAATACTATCACGATTACTTTTTTACCTTCGGGAAAGAGAGTTAAAGTAGAAAAAGGAATCGATATTCTTTCTGCAGCTCAAAAAGCAAAAGAAGGTATCCGAAGCCTGTGTGGTGGGAAAGGTGCATGTGGGAAATGTATTGTTCTAGTCAATAATGGAGTTACTGAGAAATCAGAAGAACTTCAAAAAAGATTTCTTTCTAAAGAAAGGAGGGAAAAAGGATTTGTCATTGCATGCAGGACAAAAGCTCTCTCTGACCTTGAAGTGTTTATCCCTCCAGAAACAAGACTTGAAAAGCAGCAGATACTTAGCGATTTTGTTGTTACGAGGAATGACCTTTTCCCGTTAGTTCGTAAAGAATTTGTTTCAAACTCTTTTTTACCTGAAATAATCGCTTCCAGAAACTACAATCTCTCTTGTTCCCCAGATGTTGAAGAAGGAGATTTTACATTGGTACTGAGAGGAAAAGATGTAATTGCTGTAGAAGAAGGCAATACATCAGATAAACTATACGGGCTTGCGGTGGACATTGGTACTACATCTATAGTCGCTGCACTAGTTGATCTAAATACTGGTCGCATCCTTAATATCACATCTGACTATAATGGTCAGATAATCTATGGTGAAGAGATTCTTTCTAGAGTAGAATTATCTAGGAAAAAGGATGATGGGGTCTCTCTCTTGAAAGAGGCTGTTATCGGATCACTTAACAGGATAATTCACGAACTTCTTAATGAGTATGTGTCCCCTGAAATGATCTATGACGTGGTTACAGCGGGAAATACCATTATGTCTCACTTCTTTCATGGTAAATCTGTGGATTATCTTTTTTCACAAAAAAAACCAGGAGAAAACTCCTCAAAAGAGAATCTTAAGACTCTACAATCTAATCTGAACAGAGCCCCTCTTGTTACTCCTGCTTATGAACTTGGATTAAATGTAAACAAAAATGCCATGGTGTACTCCCTCCCATCGGTCGGAAAATTTCTTGGAGGAGATGTCATAGGCGACATCATCTCATCAAATATGATTAATTCTATGGAGATATCTCTTCTAATAGATTTAGGCACTAATGGGGAGATCGTTATAGGTAGTGAAGGCTGGGCTATATCGACTTCTGTTGCTTCAGGTCCTGCTTTTGAAGGGTATGAGATAAAATATGGAAGTCGGGCGGTGGAAGGAGCAATAGATCACGTTATCATTGAAGGATATGATGCAAAACCCCGTATCAATGTTATTGGAAATGTAAAACCTAAGAGCATATGTGGTAGTGGTTTAATAGATCTTCTCGCTGAGTTGTTCAAAAATGGTATCGTGGACTTCACTGGTAAGCTTGATAAAAGCAATCCAAGAGTAAGAAATGATCAGCAGATGGAATATGTGGTTGTAGAAAAAGACGAGAGTGCAATAGGTCAGGAAATTACATTGTCCCAGAAGGATATTGAGACTCTTCTTGAATCTAAAGCTGCCGTATGTGCAGGAATTTCAGTTCTACTCAAGAAACTAGCTTTTTCCATTCAAGACATTGAAAAGGTTTACATTGCAGGAGGATTTGGATACTATATCAATGTTGAAAACGCCACCACTATCGGACTGTTCCCGGAATTTCCCAATGGAGAAGTGATCCAAATTGGTAATGGTTCTCTGTCCGGGTCGTATCTCGCTCTCACGTCTGTTAAGAAGAGACAGATGGTTGAAACTGTAGCGAAGCTTGTGAGCTACATAGATCTCTCCACTGATCCAGAATTTTTTGAAGAATATAATGGAGCATTAGTATTGCCAGGTAAAGAGGAGCTTTTTCCGACCATTTATACAAGGTATATTTAACCTAAAACCCTATCTTAGGTGATGTAGGAGTGCCCTAAATTTTTAATAGAGTGGTAGTAGAAGATAGTGTAGTGAATCTTGAAAATCTATTTCCCAAGAAAGACTATTATCCTGGACAGAAAGCATTAATTAAAAGGATTTATGATGCTATCCTCAAAAACAGGATTGTATTGTTTGAGGGGGGCTGTGGAACTGGAAAAACTATCGTCTCTCTAGTGGCTGCCCTTAGCGCTGGGACATTATCGGGTAAGAAGATTGTGGTCGCAACAGATGTACATAGACAGATGGAGCGATTTGTTGAAGAGGCTAAAGATATTCAGAAGAAATTTTCTTTTAAAGGAGTGGCCCTGATTGGCAAAACTCATTTGTGTCCATTGAAGAAATCATACCTTGAATGTGAAAAACTCATGAATGCTGTAAGAAGTCCAACAAGAGTGTTCAAAGATGAGATATGCGAATATGCTGTCAGCTCCTTCTCTTCCCCTACTGGGCACCTAGTAAATTGGGTATTATCTGAAATGAGATTGCCTGAGGAAGTTTATGAGAGGATGAAAAGTTTGAAACAATGTCCTTACGAGATCATTAAAAGAAGTCTAAAAAATGCCAACCTCGTAATATGCAATTATCAGCATCTGTTAAACGTAGATATACTGTATCGAGTACTTGGATGGATGGAATGTGCCCTTGAGGATTTAATCATTATATTTGACGAAGCCCATAACATTGAGGCTAAAGCAAGGTTGAACGCCAGCCATCAACTTCCTTTGGATGAGATCAGGAAAGGACTGGAAGAGCTTGATAAAGATACAGAAGAATATGCCTTTTTGAAAGCACTTATTGCTAGGGTATATGAAATTGTGGAGGATACGTATAAAGGCGTGGGTGAGCTACCCTATCATCAGGAGAAAATTCCTCTTCGTACTGGAGATCGAGAACATTTGCTCTCATATCTGGAATCGGAGTTCGGAGAGAACATATCAGACCTCTGTGAGGCTATATATAATAAAGGAATTGAAAGTGGAGATGATTCGCCTCTGATGAACATCTCAAATTTCATTATAAGTTATATGGAACTTGCGCATACTCACGTATATTTCCCTCAACTCAACGTTATCCGTGATAAAAGGTTATATGTAGAGCTTGAACTGTATGCCTGCCTTCCCGGACGAGTAACTCGGCCCATATTTGAGAAGGTCAGTGCAGCCATATTGATGTCAGCAACTCTTCAACCTTTTGACATACTAGAACGGGTTCTTGGTATTGAAAGAGAAGTGGAACGTCTATCAATACCTTCTCCTTTTCCCCCAGACCACAGAATTACTATTGCAGGCGGCATCCCACCCCTCTTTGCTAAGGATCGGAGGGATCCTGGTATCATTTATGCTCTGAAGAATGTTCTGGAAGGGATTATCACTAACTCTTCTGGTAATGTCTTGATCTTCTTCCCTGCACGAGAAGAGGCTGAACGTTATTTTGAAGTAGTAGATACAGATGCTCGAAAAATTCTTGATCAATCAGGAAGCTCAAAAGAGGCTCTCAAAGCCCTTTCAGAATGTGATGTAAAATGCGTTTTATTTTCGTATCTCTGGGGAACTCTGACCGAAGGTGTTGATTATCCTGGTGATCTGGCCAGAACTGTTGTGGTGGTGGGAGTAGGGTATCCAGCTCTAAACCCTGAGTTAAAAGCCATAATCTCCTCATATGAGCAAGAGTTTGGTGAAAGCACGGGATGGAGATTTGGAGTCGAAATTCCTACAATACGGCGAATCAGACAAGCGCTCGGTCGTGTTATACGTTCTCCAGAGGACTATGGAGCAAGGATTCTCTTGGATTACAGATTCACCAGAGATTCGTTTTTAAGGATGCCAAAGTATTCTGTATATTCTGAATTTCCAGCAGATGAGAGAAGGGAAATGATAGATACAGAGCCTGAGAACATACCATTTCTGATTGCAGATTTTTTTGATAAATATTCCAGTAAGAAAAAATAGCTCTGACAGCATTACTTGGTAATTTCTATCCCGGAAGAATTCATATTGAAAGGAATTTTACCAAGTCGGTGATTGGTAAATTGCATATTATGAATTATGAGACTCCTTTGTGGGGATTCTCCTTCAGTTTCAAATCGAAGTTCTATAAATCCTGAGCATATATGCCTGAGAATTTTCAGGAGAGTCTCATCCGTTGCAAAATCAGACACAATTAAAGTGGTATATCCTCTGTTCCTCGCTTCAAGAATTAGAGCTTCAGTAAATCTGACAAGAGAGAGGCTTTGAGATGGAGAGAAGTTCAATGAAATACTGGTCCATGAATCGACGACCAGTCTACCATTCTTTCCTGCTGTATCCAGAGCATGCATTAAAGTTTTAGATATAGAATTGAGATCCCTTGGATCCTCTATGTAAAACCGTTCTTCTTCAGGAGTGATACCAATTCGTCTTTTACTTACACCATCGATAAGAATTAGCTGATTGCTATCCACATAATTGGTGTAGTCTATTCCCACCATTAGCATTTTTGTTTTTAGATCGCGAGGGAACATATCAAATGTGATATACACGCATGGCTCTCTGAGATCCAGTCCTTTTTTTACAAATTGAAGGCAGAAAGTTGTTTTCCCTGTTCCAGGCAGTCCATACAGTACGACGGACATGCCCTTGGGAAATCCACCTTCCATATGAATGTCCAGATTTTTGATTCCAGATTCTACTCTTTCTATCATTTACCCATGAGCCTCAACACGCTTCTTTATATGATTTATATATACACCAACTGGTATCTTTTCTCCTGCTGCTGTTGACTTACCCTCCTGTATAGCTCTGAGGATTTTCCTAGCATCAGGTTCTGCATCTACTAGAGTGAAACCGAAGCCAACCATATCGGGATTATGGGAGTCACTTCCCCCAATTTCAGGCAGATTCAGTCTGAAATTCAATCGTCTGGCCATATAGTTTCCAAGCCCGATTATGTATTTCGCGTTGTATACCTCTACAGCATCCACATGGTATTTTTTAAATCCCCATAGACCATGTCTAAAAAGATGGAATGGATGAGGCACGGCAACAAGTCCTTTTTGTTTTTTAACCTTCTTTATGGCTTCCAATGGATGAAGACCGGGTTCAATGGTTTTCTTTATTCCAAAAGCCAGCAAATGCCCAAACTGGGTAGTTATCTCTTCTCCAGGTATAACAACTAAATCGGGATACTCTTCAGTAGCAAGTTCCAAAGCCAAAAGGGCACCTGTGGTCGTGTCGTGATCAGTAATGGCAAGACCGTCAAGTCCCCTAGTTAGTATTGCTTCAAAAAGGTCTTCTATTGCTCCATAACCATCCCTTGAAAAACATGTATGGACATGCATATCAATTTTAAGCATGATGTTAGAGTTTTTGTTAAAAAATATATATATAGTTTGTCTTATAAGCATGAGATGAACATTATTGCAATTACTGGTGAAGAAGCATATCAGGATGTGGTAAAAGCAATTTCTGGAAAAGCTGATGTATTGAAGATCGACATCGATGTTGCAGCGTTCATCACTCCCTCTAAGCTCTCCAAATACAAGGATAAATTAAAAAAATATGATCTGGTGTTACTCCCGGGTCTTGTAAAGGGAAATTTCAGAAAACTAGAAGAAGATATTGGAACCAAAATACGTCTTGGGCCTATACATGCTTTTGATCTTGGAATGGTACTGGATAACATAGATAAAATTGAACTATCTCATGAAATTCCAGCATGCAGACTCTTGCAGGAATTCAAGAAAAATGAAACCTTTAGTATATATGACAAACTAAAAGAGGAATCCAAATACGCTTTTAAGATTAGAGATCTTAAAGTAAGCTATACAGTCCCACTCATTCTTGCTGAAATCGTAAATGCCACTGAAATGACAAAAGAAGAACTCTCTCTACACATTGAATATTTCGTGGAAGAGGGAGCAGATATGATCGATATAGGTATTCCAGTGGAGATTGATCTTGAAAGGGCTATACAAACTATCAAGTGGGCTGTGAATGTATCACCTGTACCTGTTAGTATAGACACGTTAAATTCAAGAATTATAGAAAAAGCCATACCAGAAGGGGTTGATCTCATACTGAGTGTAAGTAGGGATTCTCTGGGTCTTATTCCGCTTATATCCAAGTATGATGTTGCAATTGTAGTAATAGGAAAGACAGGTCTTAGAGATCTCATCTCCACCATATCCGTATTAAGGAGAGAGGGAATCGAAAAAATCATTGCTGATCCTATTCTAAACCCTCCTGGATTTGGTCTTTCTAAGTCCATTTGTAGATACCGAAAATTCAGGGAATTGAATCCGAATATCCCTACCCTTATGGGGGTAGGCAATGTTTCTGAACTGATTGATGCAGATTCCCAAGGAGTTAATGCGCTTGTGGCATCCCTTGCAATAGAACTTGGTGCCAGTATATTACTGACCACAGAACACAGTCCAAAAACTACAGGATGTGTAAAGGAGTTGAAAACGGCAAGTGTTATGGCTGCAGTATCCAAGTATCGAAATACTCCTCCAAAAGACCTTGGAGTAGATCTACTGATAATAAAAGAGAAATTCAAGCGTCCTGAGGGAGATATGCCCAAAAAATTTATTAAAGCTCGTAACAGCATTAGATTTAAAAGAGATCCTCTGGGGGACTTTAGGATATGGATTTCAAACGGGAAAATTGTTGTGAGTCATAAAAAAGCTATTATAGTAGGGGATGATGCAAAAAGTATTATATCAACGATTCTGGAGATGGGTCTCATTTCGTCTCTTCAGCATGCGTCATATTTAGGGAGGGAGTTAATGAAGGCAGAACTGGCAGTAAGGTTTAATAGAAGTTATATGCAGGATGATGTGTTCTGATTAGAGGTGCCATGTATGGAGATACACACTATAGATAGAATTGCCAGAGATCTTGAAGAAAAAGAATGGGATCGGATTGTAATAAATCGAGGGTGGTCTGTTTCAGGCCCTATTCACGTTGGTAATCTACGGCCAGACGGAATACTTCCTTCGGTGGTAGGTGATGTGCTGAGAGAACAGGGGATGGAAGTAGAAGAACTCGTTATTGTGTATGATCAAGACCCTTTCAAGGCTAAACCAGGTCAAGTGATATGGTACGAGAATCCAGAATATGCGCTTTTACATAAGGGTGTCCCCAAGGATTATGAACCATCAGAAGCGCTTGTCAATGAATTAAAAGGTATCAGGCTTAGAGACGCTCCAGATCCTTTTGAATGCCACGACTCGTGGGCAGATCACTGGTTGGATATGATACACTCAGTACTTCCCGAATTTGATGTTAATGCCAGAATCGTCAGAACTTCTGAATTTTATGAGGATAAAAAAACTTATGAAGCTTTTAAGATATTTATGGATAAGACAAACAGGGTTAGAGAAATAATAAACAGATATCGAAATATTCCCTTGTCTTCTGACTGGATACCGATCAATGGCTGGTGTCCAGAATGTAAGAGTATAGCAGATACTCGTACAGTTGATGTGAATCTTCAGAAAAGAGAGGTCTTGATAAAATGCAAAAAATGTGGATGGGAAGGGTGGACTGAATTTAAGGATTCGAAGCTGAACTGGCGGCTGGAATGGGCCACTCTATGGTACGTATATGATATCAAACTTGAACCCTATGGGAAAGATCATGCATCAGCAGGAGGGTCTAGGGAAAGCTGTATTAACTTGGCTGAGGACATCCTCGAAATAGAACCTCCTTTTGGATTCTGGACAGAATGGGTTGGAATTGTATGGGATAGGAAAGACAGAGGAGATATGACTAGTTCTGGTAACCTTCTAATGAGACCAGATCAGTGGCTTGAAATCGCAGAACCAGAAGTATTAAGATATTTGTATATTAGACATAAATTTACTTCCAGAATTGTCATAGATCCCCATAACATATACAGATATGTGAATGAATTTGATGAAGCTGAGGGGATATATTACGGAACAGTTACAGATCATACCTACACTGATAAAGACGTTGCAGCCATAAAAAGAAGCTATGAGTTATCCGTTGTAACGCCCACTGATGAGTCTCCTGTAAGAGTACCCTACACTCAGGCAGCCATTATAGCACAGGTTTCCAGAGAGGAGAACTGGGTAGAAAAAGCCCTTAGAATGATGAATATGCTTGAGAGTATGAATATCACGGACGACCTTGAGAGAACAATACTTTCTCGAATAAGGAGAGCAAATACATGGATACAAAAATATGCACCCGATATGTACGTAATCTCCATTGTCGAGCCATCGTCTGACTTTATCAGAAATCTTGGTGAGGATATACACCTGCTTGAAAAAGCTTATAGGATCATAAAAAATGCGACGAGTGAGAACGAACTAGATGAGGGGTTTTTTGCTTTGTGTAGGGAGATGCAAATCAAACCAAAAAGATTTTTCAGGCTTATGTACCAACTGTACTTGGGGAAAAATTCTGGACCAAGACTGTCTTCTTTTTTATTTGCTATAGGAAAGGATAAATCCCTCGAAGTAATTGAAAAAGTCCTTTCAAGTAAGAATTAATTGTGAATCGAGTTGACTTATTGCCGATACTCTCCGATACTCTACCGATACTCCATCTGTACTTCCCATTCTCCTAGTTCGAGTAATTTTTCTTTAAATTTCAAGATGGTCATTTCATCTGAATTCCAGTAAAACTCTCTGGCCACGATGTTGGTCTCATTAAAATCCCTAATGATACATTTGAGAAACTCATCTATTACCAGACGTTCAGAAAATGGGGCCAGAAATAATGCTTTATACTTGTCTCCCTTCCTCGCATAGGAAATCAATTTATAACCCTTTCCAGCAATAGCTTCCACATCCTCATATGAACAGAGAACTTCAATTTCATGGTGGATGGTGGGGTCAATTTCTACAAGACACTGTATAATCTTTTTAAGGATTTCGATATCTGGATTCTTCAGGATGGTTATAAGAATTTTCCCGGCGGTACAGTGTATTTCTATGCTCTCATTTTTTACAAGAAGACTATGAAGTTCCCTATCTACTCCACCCTCACCCACTCTCATTAGTAGATAGTTTACGGTAATAAATGTTTTGAAAAGACCCATTATAATTCATTAATAATATGCACCCTCTATAGTTTGCACATTTAAGTCCCATCTCTCCAGCTTGAGAGATATCTTATCTGGGTATCTGTAAGTGTGTCAATCTTCACACCGATGGTTTCGAGTTTTATTTCAGCTACCGATCTATCGATTTCTGAAGGAACATCATATACTCTATTCTCCAGTCTTTCTCTGTTATTCCACAGATACTCAGCACACAGCGCTTGATTGGAGAAACTCATATCCATTACCTCTATTGGGTGTCCGTCACCAGCCACAAGATTAACTAGTCTACCTTCTGCCAGTACATACAGCTTTTTATCACCAAGATTGTACTCAGTGATCATTTTTCGGGATTCTCTAACCTCTTTTGCCATTTTTTCAAGCCCATCTACATCAATTTCCACATTAAAATGTCCCGCATTAGCCAGTAGAGCACCGTTCTTCATCTTCAAAAAATGCTCCCCCTGTATTATGTCTCTATTACCTGTTGCAGTAATAAATATATCCCCAATTTCTACAGCTTTTTCCATAGGCATAACTCTGAATCCATCCATTAATGCTTCCAGAGCTCTAACAGGATCGACTTCAGTTACTATAACATTTGCACCCAGTCCTTTTGCTCTGAGAGCGATACCTTTTCCGCACCACCCATATCCAGCAACCACGACATTTTTCCCTGCTATCAAGATGTTTGTAGTACGAATTATTCCATCCCATGTAGACTGACCTGTGCCATACCTGTTGTCAAACAGGAATTTTGTCAGGGCGTTATTTACCGCAATTACAGGAAATTTAAGGACTCCTTCTGCCTCCATTACTTTTATTCTATTGACCCCAGTAGTCGTCTCCTCTGAAGCCCCCACAACATTCTCAATGATATCTGCTCTTCTCATATGCAGTTCAAATATCAGATCTGCTCCATCGTCGATAACAATGTCCGGCTTATGATCCAGAACTTTGTTTATAGCTTTATAATATTCCTCTCTAGAAAGACCATATCTAGCATAACAACTAACACCATTTCGTCCAGAAAGGGCTTTTGCAACATCATCATCTGTGCTAAGAGGGTTACATCCTGTGATAGCTACCTCTGCTCCTCCTTCTACAAGGGCTTCTACCAAGCAAGCCGTTTTAGCCTCTACATGGAGAGCCATGCCAATAGTGAGACCTTCTAGGGGTTTTTCCCTAGAAAAACGCTTTTTTATTTGATTAAGGACATCCATTCGCTGACTGGCCCATGATATTTTACGTTCACCCTCAGAGATCATCCTCTACACCCTTTTTGGAAAACTATATAACATATATGGTTTTTACGGGTTTCTCATTCATATTCGTCTAAAATTATTACTTTTTCCTCATATTCTCGTATACTCCCTTTTGAGTATCTTTCTCTTAGAATTTCGTCAAGAATTTCTTCTAGTTCGTTAAACGATAATGTCTGAAGTGGTTCGAGGGGAAATCGAAGGCCGAGAACCCTGTACGGGATAAGATGTCTAGTAGATTTCGGAGGAAGGAGTTTTCCCTGTAATGCATAGGAGATCACTTCTTCTTTAGAAAATGGCCGATAAAATAACAGAGGTGCGTCGGTAGTTTTTTGAGTAGTATATTCAATTGTCAACTCATCTTTCATCTGTTCCAGCATTCTCAATACTTCCACTTTTTCCATCTCTATCTCAAAAACAGTGTTTTTGTATATAACTCCACAGTCCAGCTCATCCTTTCTTGCTCTGCTCATAGGGAATAATTTTTTAATTTTCTCGAAAGGTGCCTTCAGAATACGGTTCCACGACTCAATGGAAACATCAGAATATCTAACAACCTGTACAACAACATTTTTTGCAGAGAGGGTATTCAGGGCACTGATGCGATGATTCCCATCTATCACTATATATTTTCTTTTGGCTTTAGTCACAATAACTGGATTCTTCAGGAAATTTTGTTCCTGTATTATTCTCTCAAGGTATTTTGTTTTTTCAGGTAACGTTTCCTCATGAAGTACAGCTTTTGATATGGGGATGACTTCCAGCCCCATATTCTTGACTGACATTCGGTATTAGTTTGTTTCCCATGATATATAACTTCATTTATCTGAAAAATGGTTTTTGGTAAGGATTGACTATAATATAATTATCATAGGCCTATTAGTAGGAATAGTTCAGGAGAAAATTATTTAAACTGGGGGAAATAAATAAACTGATGGGTGAGTGGAATGAAAAAAACCATTGAAAATCTTACCAAGGCGTTTATTGGTGAAAGTCAGGCGAGAAACAGGTATACGTTTTATGCAAAAATCGCCCAGAAAGATGGTTATGAACAGATTTCAGAGATTTTTCTTATAACCGCTGACAACGAGAGAGAACATGCTAAATGGCTTTTTAGATTAATTAATCAGCTGAAAAAAGAGTCCTCTGAGAATCTTGATGAAATCGTTGTAGAGGCTGCCGCCCCCACTACACTTGGTACCACTGTGGAAAATCTAAAGGCAGCTATCGCTGGAGAACATTACGAGAACACCGAGATGTATCCTGAATTTGCAAAAGTGGCTGAAGAAGAGGGATATTCAGACATTGCAAAACGACTGAGAGCAATTTCTAAAGCAGAAGAGCATCATGAAGAGCGTTATAGAAAATTACTTAAGGAAATTGAAGAAGGGACTGTTTTTAAAAAGAGCGAGGATACCTTTTGGGTATGCAGAAAATGTGGCTATATTCACTATGGGCTAGAACCACCTGAAAAGTGCCCCTCATGTGACCATCCTGCCAGGTATTTCCAGTTGAAATGTGAAGAGTATTAATCGCCCTTTTTTCCATATATTCCTCCTATATGGGATAAGCATTCATAGTAATTAGTCCTACAACTCATTTTTGGATTTTAGGGTTTAAATTTTAAAGATCCCAACCTGTGTATTCATCCTTACATAGGAGAATCTCTAAAATGTAGTTCATAGCAAGAGAAAGCTTTTAATAGTGATTCAGATAAGGGGGTTGAGATGATAGCTGGTTTCACAGAAGAACAGATTCGAAGGTATGCAAGACATATCATCCTCCCTGAAGTCGGTGGTGAGGGTCAGAAAAAATTACTGAAATCGAAAGTATTGTGTGTTGGAGCTGGCGGTCTAGGTAGCCCTATAATCCAGTATCTTGCAGCAGCAGGCGTTGGAACTCTAGGTATTATCGATGATGACGTAGTGGATTTGAGCAACCTTCAGAGACAGACAATCCATGCTGGAAACCTTGGCAGAAACAAAGCAGTTTCTGCAAAAGAATTTGTCGAGAGACTGAATCCAGATGTAGAAGTTATCACATATACTGAAAAACTTAGCCCAGATAACGTTAGAGATCTCATAAAAGGGTATGATATGATTGCTGATGGGACAGACAACTTTCCCACAAGGTACCTGATAAATGACGCCTGCGTCCTAGAGAATAAACCATTTTCCCACGGAAGTATTTTCCGATTTGAAGGCCAGATCATGACCATAGTCCCGAACGAAGGGCCCTGTTATCGGTGTGTTTTTGAGCATGCTCCTCCAGAAGGTATGGTCCCGAGCTGTCAGGAAGCGGGTGTTTTTGGTGTCCTTCCAGGACTTGTAGGGAGCATTCAGGCGACAGAGATAATTAAATACCTTCTTGGAATTGGAGACATCCTGAAAGGTAGAATGCTATATATAGACACTTTGAATATGGACTTTTTCGAAATCAAAGTCAAGAAAAATCCTGATTGCCCTATGTGTGGGAAAAGAGTGATTGACGATATACATCCTGAGAACTATCAAGAAAGTTGTAGGTTGTGGTGAATATGAGAGAGAAACTGGATTTAAGAGGCGAGGTATGTCCATTTACCTTTGTCAAAACAAAACTTAAGCTTGAAACCCTTAACAGTGGAGACATACTGGAAGTATACTTAGACTATGAACCGGCCACCAGAAACGTTCCAAGGAGTTTAAAAGCTGAGGGCCATGAAGTTCTTGAACTGAAACAAATAGGAGATGGGGAGTGGCTTCTGAAAGTTAGAAAGGCTTAATTGTCTTTGTTTCTTTATTCTCGATTAAGTAATACTAAATGTATTACATAGCTTTAAAATGCTCGATGGGTTCTCTATAAAGTTACGGCCTCTCCAAAAAAGGTTAGGATCTATTTTTGATACAAGATTATATGGTATCAGGTTTATATAATAAAACTGCATATGATAAATGGTAGTCAAGGTGGGATGGCCAAATGTTCAGATTTCAGACTCCTCAGAAGATTTTTCAAATCGGTAATGTAAAAATTGGTGGTCAACCCGGTGAGAGTCCAACTGTACTCATAGGTAGTATCTTTTATCATGGGCAAAAGATAATACATAATGAGAATAAAGGAGTTTTTGATAAAGAAGCTGCTGAGAAGCTGATCAAACTTCAGGAGGAGTTTTCTGATAAAACTGGAAATCCATGCATGCTGGATGTTATTGGGGTTACCAAAGAGTCGATTACGAAACATATTGACTTTGTCACGAAAGTAACAGATTCCCCATTTCTCTTAGACTCTCCAAGTGTTGAGACCAGAATCGCAGGATTAAAGTATGTGGCTGATGTGGGGCTTGAAGACAGAGTTATTTATAACTCCCTCACCTTGGACTCAAAAGCTTCAGAGTTTGATGCCTTGATGGAAAATCGAGTTAAATCTGCCATCCTGTTAACCTATGAGAGGGGGTTTATAGGGGCAGAGAGAAGAGTGGTAGTTCTGAAAGAAATACTAAAAAAAGCTGAAAAAGCTGGGATTGCAAACCCCTTAATCGATACGTATGTAATCGATGTACCAAGTCTATCATTGTCATGCAGGGCTGCTTTTAACATAAAAAAGGAATTTGGATTGCCATGCGGGAGTGGAGCTCATAATGCAGTCTCAAGCTGGACCGGGTTGGCGAAACTCATGGGCAAACAAGCAGTTCCTTCTGTTGAAACTACTGCAATAGTAATGCCAGTTATTCTAGGATTAGATTTCATACTATATGGGCCGATTGAGAGGTGTGAATATGTTTTTCCCTCAATTCACACCATAGATACTACATACCGGTATCTGGTCAGGATGAAAGAAAGAGTAGATGTCTGGTAAAACACCTATCCAGTAAGTCTTCTATAACTCAATAATGTACCGGTAATTCTGAGTTCTTCCATTTTCTTTAACACTTAAAAAGTCTCCAAGACTTTGCCACTTCTACCATTTTTTTCAGATTCTGGAGAGGTGTTTCTGAAGGAATAGCACATCCTGGCATTAAAATAAATTTCTCAGGCCCCCCATCTTCAATAGCCCGAATTGATTCTTCTCTTACCCTTTCTGGAGAACCAAAAAGAAGGGTCTCAATAGGATCGATATTCCCTGCAAGAACTATATCTTTCATTTTCTCTCTCGCTTTTTTCAGGCTTATTTTTTGATCAAGACTGTAAGCATTTCCTCTCAGATCAGGTATGTAAGACCATATGCTCTCAGTATCTCCACACATATGGATAATAACTGGGACATGCTTGCGGACATATTTAATCAATTTCTTGAGATAGGGAAAAGAAAATTCAAGGGAATGTGATGGAGAGATCATGTCAGGAGTCGATGATGGGTCTGGTATGTAAAGAATATCGGCCCCTTTTTTTATCAATATTTCTGAAAACTCTATAAGGGTTATGGTTAAGGTTTCCATAATCTCTTTGACCCGTGAAGGATCGAGATATATTGCCCTGAGTAACTTTTCTGCTTCGAAAATTCTCGTTGCAGTGGTGAATGGTCCTTCAAATAGAGGCATCACAGGTTTTCTTGAAAAGTTCGAGGCATATTCAACTGCATTTTCTATTGCCTTAACACTCGCTGTCTCTTCAAAGTACATATTTTCATAGATATCAAGGGTTTTATATACAACAGGTCCAAATCTAGTAAACCTGATTTTACAACCAAAACCTTCTGGGATGTAGTTGACATCATAATAGATAGAGACTGAATCAGCGTTTATTGTTTTCTGAAATCTAATTTGAGCTTCTGCCAGTTTTTTTCCATCTTCTCTTACCTCAATAGGAGAATATGGTGAGTGTTTTATGGCTATAAAACCTGTTGTCATCAATACCGGTACCCTTTCAGGTGTCTCATTCTGAAGAACCATTAGAAGGGGATTTCGACTCATTTAATCCTCTTTGGTTTTACTGACAATCTCTCTATAATCGAAACCCCACCAGCTCGAAGAACTCTTTCTTTTGCCGTATCCCATCACATCATCCAGTTTCTTTCCAATCTCCCCTCCCACAATCGGAGCTATATATTCTCTGAAAAATGCATGAATGTAATACGACGCTTTATCCACTGGCTTATTATATGGACATACTCTGACACAAACACCACATGCACTATTTCCGGATCTACACCAGTATTCAAAACATTTTTCAACATTAACATACCATTTGTAAACTCCCTTAATGTTGCTTTGCGTGTCTCCCTCCCATTCAGGATCTCCGTATGGAATGGCCTGGGAAGGGCATTTCTCAGCACACTTCTTACATTTCAGACAAAACTCGTAAACCCCAAATTTGATGGGCCTATCAGGCACCAGAGGTGCGTTTGTAAATACCTTTGCAAGTCTTACCCTAGGACCATATTTCCTTGTTATAAGCAACCCCATTCTGCTGAATTCTCCAAGCCCTGCACTTATTGCATAGGGTATACTGATGGCTAGATCATTTCCACTAGGGATAGCAGTGAATCCGAGGGCTCTCAGAAATTCTGCAAGACTGCCAGCTATTATCGCCATCTTGGAGTACCCAAAGCCAACATCACCCATGGAGACTCCACCATCTGCTGTTTCCTGCATGTAATAATCTTCCTCGATACCTATCACTATACAATACTTGATTCCCTCTGGCAGATCAAGGGGATCTTCGCTGAACTCTTCGCCAAGGTGGTATCTAGGATTAAGAATTCTATGAGAGTAAACCCATCTTATATCAAATTGTGCAATCCCCACAAGATCGGCTCCAAAATACTTTGCAACTTTTTTAACAGTTCTTGAGAGTATATCTGGGTTTTTTTCTATTGATTTTTGGAATTTTTCCCTCTCTCTTTTTAATTCTGAGTTTTCATTCCATAGAGCGGAAGCGATAGTAAACACAGGAGATATGTCGCTTTTCCAGCTTAAAAGCCCGCCATCTCCATGATCCATCTGATATGGTGCAGATTTCATAGCTACCCACCATCCAGCAGACATCAATGCATAGTCAAGTAGAGTAGACCTATTCCCTTTCTTGATATTACGGATAACACTTTCAACAGTCTTTTTAGCCATAGTCTGTATTTCTGGATCCCATCCAGTTCTACTGAACATAGTATATTTCTGATCAAACCTTTTAAATTTCTCTGTATCTATTTTCCAAGGCATATTGTCCCATATTTTTTCAACCATACATCTTCTCATTGTTCGATTATAAATAGATATAATTTTTTAACGATAAACTATTAAGATTATACTGAAGATAAAACAACCAACGTAGCCGTTTTCATTCAAACTATCATCAAAAAGTAAAGCTTTTCATTTCAGAGAACTTTTAAATAACGATTCGAGCTTATTTTCAGCTTATCAGTATGTTTGAAAGTCGTTTTCTCATCTCTTATAGTTATTGGCTTATTCTAATCGCCACGTATGGAGCAATCATTTTTACGTTCTGGAATAGAGACTTTTAAACCTCAGATATTTTAATCTTCCAACTTTTAATTTCTATAAAAGAACCGGACATATATCTTTTTATAACCAATTTCTAATTTCTATTTTAACGTTTTTTCATTAATAAACTTTATATCTCACTATGATAAACCATACCAAGATAACACTAGAGAGGGATATAATGAGGAGAGGTAAAAAAATAACAAGAAGAGAGTTTGTTAAGGGAGTTGCTATTGGAAGCTCAATCTTACTCGGCTCTTCTTTACTAGGCTGTGCTGAAGAAAAACCCACTCCAGAAGAAACGCCAAAACCGACTCCAACACCATCTCCAGAAAAAACTCCCACACCATCAAAAGAACCCATCAAGATAGGAGTTTTGGCTCCTTTTAGCGGGCCATTCTCTCAGTATGGGCCTCCTTTTCTCAACGGAGCTAAAATGGCTGTTGAAGAAATAAATGCAAAGGGGGGTGTTCTTGGCAGACCCCTTGAGTTAAGTGTTAGAGATACAAAAAACGATCCTAACAGCGCAGCTACAAGTTTTGAAGAGCTCACATACAGTGAAAAGGTTGTAGCTGCAATTGGACCTGTTTCAAGTGATATAGGGCTGGCTACTTCTAGGAAAGCTGAAGAGCTTCAGATACCTCTCATATTGCATCTTGCAGTTACAGAGAAAATCCATAAAAAGAACAATCGTTATACATTCAGAACAAATCCTTCAGCCCCACTCTGGATGGTTGCAACTGCAGAGTATATTAAGGAAAAGGGTTACAAGAGGATTGGAGCCATAATCGCAGATTATTCATTTGGACACTCGATCAAAGCAGGAATTGAGAAACACATAGCTTCAATACCTGGTGTAACTGTTCAAGTTGAGGTGGCACCAGTACGAGAAAAGGATTTCACTCCATATTTACGGAAACTGAAAGACCTTGATCCTGAATTCTTTGTAGCAACTGGTCATCCACCAGGGTGCAAGGTGATAATGAAACAGGCTCTTGAGCTTGGATTCAAAAGTGAGGGTTATGTTGGCCCAGCACTACTGGAAGATGAATGGGTTTCAGCTCTGGGGGAGAAGGTTACAGAAGGAGCGATGGCGTTTGCAGCTACTGATTATGGAAGTGAAGAGTATAAAAAAGTTGCAGAAAAATACCGAGAGAAGTACGGAGACTACATGAACAACATGGCCGTTGATGGATATGTGAATATCTATCATCTTGCTTGGGCTCTTAATCAGGCGGGATCAGATGATCCAAAGAAACTTGCGGATACAATAAGAAATGGAAGATTTGAGATTCCGCTGTTCATATATCCACTCTCTTACACTGAATGGGGCGATCTAAAAGAGCCGAGGCTGGCTCTTGAAGCTTTCAGAGCTGGTCCACCTTCAGGCAACGTGAATCCCGGAGCGAACTGGCATATAGAAACCATATTTGTATCGTCTACTCTGATTCCACCCGAACCAGAATCTTAGAAAGAATGGATGGGTTAAATCTTGGAGAGGGCGATCACAACTGCAGTGCACTAATACGCATAAATCCCTTCAGAGGTTTTGAGACGAAAGTATAAACAAATAGCTAATAGAAAGAGGGGCGGGTCAGATTTACTGACCTCAATAGAGTCAGTAAAACTACTCCCGCCCATTTTATTAATGACATTCTCAGAACTAAAGATGTGATGTAAAGCCGGGGAAATAGAATGGTTTTTTATTACAGAGTGTAGCTAACATTAAAAACCAAGTAGGAGGTATGAAGTTGAGCGAAATTCAGGATGAATATATTAACGCTTTAGCAGATTTAGATGAGACAAAGGTATTTGAGCTTACAGAAAAAAAGTTGAATGCTGGAGAAGATCCACTGGAGATTCTGAATGATGTTAAGAAGGCTATGGATATAGTTGGTAAACGCTTCGAGGATGGATGGTATTTCGTAGCAGATCTGATGATGGCTGGCGAAATTCTTAATAAGTTAACGGATATGCTAAAACCAAAATTGAAAAAAAGCAACACTTCTAAACTACTGGGTAAAGTTGTTATAGGAACTGTGAAAGGAGATATACACGATATTGGAAAAGATATAGTAATTACCATGTTTGAAGCTAACGACTTTGAAGTTATAGATCTAGGTGTCGATGTACACCCTGATAAATTTGTTGAAGCAATACAAAAGCATCAACCCAAGATAGTTGGCATGAGTGCTCTTTTAACCTCTGCATTTGGTTCAATGAGAGAGACTGTTAAGACCATAGAAGAGGCCGGTTTGAGGAATCAAATTAAAATTATCATAGGTGGGGGTACTATTGATGAAGACACGAAGGAATATGTGGGTGCTGATGCGTATTGTCGCGATCCTGTAGCTGCCATAAATCTGGCTAAAAAATGGATGGAAGGTGAATAACATGACAAATATCAAAAAAATTCTTGAAAAATGGGCTTCAAAAGAAAGAATTCAATTTCAAAGCCAGGAGGCGGAACAAAAATATGCTGAGAGAGCAGAGAGATTGGCAGATGCCATTCAGTTGAAGATCCCTGATAAGATACCATTGGCTCCAGATGCTGGTCTATTCCCTCTAACTTATTCAGGAATATCGCTAAGAGAAGCAATGTACAACTATGATAAAATATGTATAGCGTTAAAAAAGACCATCACTGATTTCAAGTGGGATGCTGTGCCAAGGGTCCCAGTATGGCCTGCTAAAGCTTTTGAAGTCCTTAAATACAAACCCCTTAGACTGCCTGGCCTTGGACTGGATGATGATGCGCCAACCTATCAGTTTGTGGAGCCCGGACAGAAAATTGAAGGAAAAGAGTTATATGAACCTATGAAACTGGAAGAATACGACTGGTTTTTGGAAGATCCCAGTGATTTTAATTTAAGGGGCCATCTCTCTCAAGTATGCGATGCTCTGAAACCTTTTGCAAACCTGCCCCCAATTAATGGAATTACATGCTACTACCACGGTTATCTGGATGCTCTGGCAACACCAGATATCGATAAGGCTTTCGAAGCTCTTGCTGAAGCAGCAAGAGAAGTTAGAAAGTGGAGAATGGTTATGGGACAATGTCTACAGGATGTAAAAAGTATGGGATTTCCAGAGTTTTTTTCAGCCCTTACTCATGCTCCATTTGACTATATTGGGGACTTTCGAAGAGGAACGAGGGGTATTTTAACAGATATATTCAGGAACCCAGAAAAAGTAAAAGCTGTGTGTGAGAGAGTTGCCCCTTTTATGAGTGAATGGGGTATTAGATTTGCTAAATTAACTGGAAATCCTATTGTAGTGTTTCGTCTTCATAAAGGAATATTTATGAGGCCTGAGCAATTCGAGGAGTTCTACTGGTCTACCCTCAAAAAAGTCTTTCTGACTCTAATTAAGAATGATGTTATACCATACGCTTATACAGAAGGAGATTACAGACCTTATCTTGAGATCATCAAAGAGATGCCTAGAGGCAAGATAATATACCATATTGAGCAAGGAATATTTGAGGCAAAGGAGGTTCTAGGAGATAAGTTCTGTCTAACGGGAGGTATTCCTGCCTCGTTGCTGTATACTGCATCTCCTCAAAAAGTTGAAGAGTATTGCAAAAAAGCTATCGAAGTTCTGGGTGAAAATGGGGGCTTTATACTGGATAGTGATGTACCGTTAGATGTAGTAAAGCCTGAGAACCTTAAAGCCGTAAATGAAGCGGTTTTGAAATACGGACATTATTCATAATAAAACAGGCTTACATCTCTTAATGAAAACCACGTTTATTGTTTTTAAATATTATCTATTGCTGATTTACGGATAGAGGCAAGTAATAACAACCCAACGAATGATATCAACGCTACTACAACTCCAAATAGAAAAGTGTTTTTGAAATACAGGACACTACCGCCTACCCCTCCAAGAAAAGAGCCTGTAAACTGCATCATGTTGTAGATTCCTGAAGCTGTACCCATAGAAGACTTACCTGATAATCTAGTAAGCATGGACGGTAATATCGCTTCAAGAATTGAAAATCCTGAAAAAATAACACTAAAGATGAAGAATACGAGCACTACACTATCGATGGTATGGATTTCAGTAAGCATCACTCCTCCAAGAATAAAGAGAAATGGACCAAGAATCCCCATTTCTTTTCTATAGCCCTTGTCAGCAATATGGGCTGTTGAATATGATACAATCATCCCAAGTAGAACCATTGGAAGCATTACTCTCCAGTAATGTTCAATGACAAGATATCTTGAAAGAACGATGGGCAATACGAAGAACATAGAAAGCAAGTTAAAATTAGCTATGACTCCAGCGAGATCTATCTTGATTAGATTTCTATCTCTGAATAAATTTTTGAATCTCACCCTCTCTCTTGGGTGACCTTTATGTTCTTTTATAAATAGTCCTGCAAGTATTGCAGCAATAAAAGCTAATGTTCCTGTGAGGAGAAATATAAAAGAGATATCTTTATTCCCTGCGATAAAAGTTCCCAGTGGCATTCCAAGAGAAAATGACAGGCTGAAGGATATACCGATTATAGCCATAGCTCTGGACCGGACATCATAGGGAAATACGTCCCCTATAAACGCGATGACAGTAGAGGTAATGGCTCCACATCCCTGAAGAAGCCTAGCTACAATCAACCAGAAAATATTGGGAGGATATGCTGCTAAGATAGAGCCAGCACTGAAGATGAGCATTCCAAGGACTATGATCTTCAATCTACCAAATCGATCACTCAGATATCCGAATGGTATCTGGAAAATGGCCTGGGTTAAAGCATATCCACTAAATGCCAGTCCCATCAATAAAGGAGAAGACGTGAATTCTCTCGCATATATAGCGAAAATCGGAAATACCATGGATATTCCGAGCATTCTCAGAGATAGTACCACAGAAAGTATGGATAAGGTTCTTTTCTGAAATGAATCGAACATTTTTGACTCTACTCCACTAACTTATTTTTAAAGTTTTCTTTCTCTTTATCCACAAAAACTAGAAAAGCTGGAACTATTGTAAGGGCTGCTATAAGGCTAAATATTATTGCAATAAGAGAGATAAATCCAAAATTCCTCATCATAGGGAAATCTGAGACCATCATTGCAGCGAAACCGCCCGCCATCGTAAGAGCGGATGTAGTAATGGCTCGCCCTATTCTATTAACCGTTATTGTTACTGCTTCTTCTGGTGTTTTTCCTTTGGACCTCTCTTCTCTATACCGTTCAGTGATATGTATTGAGAAATCTATACCTAGTCCGATAATCATGGAGTTCAGACTCGCAGTCAATAACGTTCTGGGCATACCAAACCCAAACATAACCCCTCCTACAACAGCGATTACTGAAGATATTGCAATAATTGGGATTATTGATTTTGATACCGATCTATATACCACAAATAGGAGAATAAACACCAAAAGATAGCTGGCCAGGGTCATTTTTTGCTGGCCATTGATTATCAGATCTGAAATGAACATCTTTAAAACAGCGCTGCCAGTCAAATAAAATCCTGAGCTGATTCCAAAGAATCTAACTTCTTCATTAATTCGATTATATAACTCTTTGAATTTAATCCAGTCCATATTTTTAACGGGGAAATATACTGCCATGAGGGTGTTTCCACTAACATACTTGGTTTTCATTTCTGGTGGAATGGCAGAAAGATAGTACCTGAAAGTATTTTCGTCATCAGGTAAGGTACCACTAAATTCCTTGATTACCTCTGCAATGCTGTCCTTACCTTCCACATCCTGTTCTACCCCATCTATATACCTTCCAAGAGCATCGATTTTTTCTATAAAGTTTTTAGACAGGACCTCTTCATTTTCAATTATCACAATAATTGAATCTTGACTCCCCATAATACGCTGAAGTTCATTTATTCTCTGGATGGCGGGCAAATCTTGAGGCATGTATTTCATAAAATCGGTTTCAAGGCCAACATGTGAATACCCATATCCACCCACTACAACAACCACTAGTCCTATAGCAAGGACAGTTTTTGGTCTTAGGGCCACATATTTTGAAAGATATCTTGACATATCTAATTTATTTTTAAGAACCAAGTTTTTATTTGCCTCATTACTCTTCGGATGTGTTTTATTGGATCTATCAATAATTTTATACAATGCTGGAAGCAACGTAATGCTAAGAATAAATGCAATAATCAGTCCAACAGAAACCATCAGACCGAAATACCCTAAAGCTGGAACACCTGAAAAGTACATAGAAAGGAACCCTATAACTGTTGTCACCATAGCCAGAATAATGGCTTGTCCAGTATTTTGAATAGCATTGGTGAGAGAGGTATCAACACTGTTTCCCAATTTCCTTTCTTCTTCATATCTGCTTTGAAATTGAACAGCGTATTCTATACTCAATCCGATCAAAATAGGAAGAAACCCGTTGGTCATCTCGGTTAATGGAATACCGATGATGGGCATTATACCAAACGCCGATACTGCAGTTATTACTGCCATAATCAGAGGAGAGAGTGCCATTATCTTGTGTCTTACTATGCCTCTGAAAACAATCAAAAGTATGGCTATCATCAATACTATAGATGTGAGGAACATGGCACTCATGCTACTTCCAATGGCTTCCTGTATCTGGTATCTGAGTATTGGATCTCCAGTTGCGACTACAGTTACTCCAACTGGTTTGGTTATATATTCCAGTTTGTTCTCTATAATCTTGGCAATCTGGTTATATTCGTCTTCGTTGTCTGTCAGAGATATTCGCATCAAAGCAAAGGAATTATCTGGAATCATGGAAGATGCACGATCCAGTGCAATATTTCTTAAAAGCAATTCGTCTTCTGGTAGATCACCATATAAGCTAACAACTATGTTGGCAGGAGATGTTACTCCGGTAACTCCAGGAATTTTTGCAATTTCTTTTTCGAGTGTTAACATGTACTCGAAGACTTCTCTGGTTAATATGTCATCTCCTTTAATAAAGATGTATGCAGCATTTCCTCCTCCAAAATTCCTGCTATAAGCCAGAAACTGAGAATATACTTTACTATCTTTTGAAAAATATGTTTCCACGCCCTGATCGTAATATACGTTTTGAGAAGATACAATGGCCAGGATAAAAAAAGTGGCAATGGCTCCTATTGTGAACCATGGATGCTTTCTTGGAATAGCAGAGAGATATTTAAGAAAATTTTGAAACATGTTTTAGCGTTTCCTCCTTCGAATAGCAGTCAGAATAAGGCCGAGAACTACCAAACCAGCCACACCACTCCCAACAGTTTTCAGAGAAATGCTACTTTGCTTTTCTGTCACTTTAATCTGCATCTTTATCGGGTCACTAATAACCCACTCGTCTTGGTTATCCTTGTATTTCACTTCCAAGCTCAAAGCATAGGTTTTTGGAAGCGCATCTGCATCCACTTTAAGCTTAAACATTGCAGTAGCGGTCTCTCCAGGAGCTAGAGTTCCTAAATAGGAAGAGTCATCTGTAGATGTAAAGGGATCTACCACTGTCACTCGTGCAGTAGCATCTTTCACAGTATAAGCCCCTGCATTAGTCACTTGCACTTTGACTGTGCCCTCTTTTCCTGGCTCAAGAATATTGACACCCTCCACAAGGAATTTCAATTTGGGTCCAACTCGGATACCGATTGTTTTTATGTCAGATTCTATTTCTGTATCGTCAATATGGAATTTAACACTGATACTTCCTGGATACTCCTGTTCCCAGGCATCATCCGATGCTTTGATTTTAAATACAGCGTCCTTAGCCTCCCCGGGAGCTAGATCTCCCAAATATACCTTTTTAACAAGAGCGCTCAAAGGAGGAGAGACCTCAAGATTTGCCATTGCGTTTTCAAAGGTCATCTCTCCTGAATTCTTTATTGTTACAGTCACTGTGCCTTCTGATCCAGAAAATACATTACTTTCTACCTTTTTAATCCCAATATCCGGTTTCTCGGATGGAATTACTCCAAATGATACACTCTCAGATGTTTTTTCTTTCCCATCTTCTCCAATGTATCTGGCTTTTATAGAAAAGGGAAATGTCTGAATCTGATCGGTTTCCACTTTTACGGAGTATACAACTGTAACCGCGTCCCCTGGCTTAAAGTCACCAACATATATGGCCCCATCAGTCATGGAAAGACCTGATGATTGTTCAAAACTTTCCGGCTGAGTAGCTGGAATACTTGGTAATCCAGGAAAAGACATCTGAGATATCTCGGCTGTCTGCATCCCGGCCGGAACTTTCATTTCTGAAGAGGTGATAGAAAAGCCTGATGGAGGTGATAGAATAAGTACAGTATTCTTCGCAACTTCCGTTCCTGTATTTTCCACAGTGATCTCGATATCTCCTTTAAATCCGTAGAACAGATTGGTGGTTTTGACATCAGTTACATTCATTTTAAAAGATTTTCCAATAACTATTGGCACTGCCAATTTTTCTGTTTTATCCTCATAGAAATATCTGGTTTCAATCAGGACTCCATCTTGATACAGAAGGGCCACATCCCGTATTTTTTTATATGTGACTGTAACTGGAAGAGTATATGTTCCCGGTTGGGCATCATGATCTACCTTTATTTTAAAAGTCAATATGACTGGAGGCATTCCAGATGGAAGGCTTCCAACAAGTTGAGGTGGAGTATTCACTTCCACCCCGTTAATTCCATCAAGCTCTACTTTGACATTGGTTGCAAGAGTGCTGGCGTTATACATTATCGCATACTTGACAGGATTGGTTTCAAAGATATTCTTGAGGAGACCGACATTTTGGATAGCAATAGAAATAAACCTTTCATCCCCTGGATTAACGTGATTGTCTCCTGTAACTGTTACTTTTATTTCGGGTCCACCTTCAATGTATGTTCCATATACTGGATGTACCAATATTGTCACTATGATCGCCATTAAAATCCACTTTCGTTGCATAAGCTCACCTGTCGTAGCAGTAACAACAACAACTTTATATACCTTATGGTTTCGATATAACTCTGAATGACCGAGATTATCGAAGCCTTACGCGGATTTGGCCTCTCTGAGTATGAATCAAAAGTTCTTGTAGCTCTTTTCAGAGCCAGCGAGTTGACTGCCAAAGAAGTCAGTACTCTTAGCGGAGTCCCGCGAACTTCTGTGTACCAGGTAATCGATTCTCTAAAAAAACGAGGTTTTGTTGAACAATCATACACTAAACCACAAAAATTTAGAGCGTTGCCCCTCGAGTACATACTCAAATCACTGAGAGATGACTCAGAGAGGAATTTGAAGCTCATAGACCAGGAGTTATCAAGTCTTGTCAAGCAGGAAAGAGAAGAGAAAGAGGAGATATGGGTTGTCTATGGAGAGAGCTTCCTTAATAGATTCTTTGACTTACTTAAACAGGCGGAGAAGTCAATTAAACTGGTTTCTAGTAAGTTACCAGATGAATGGCTCGATAAAATCATAGAAGTGTTGAAGAACAAAAAAGCATTATCGGTTGAAATTGTGACTCATTCTTACACAGCGCAATATCTGGAGAGTAGACTTGACGGGGTGGAGATCTATAGGCTTGAAAGAGAAATGGGGAAACAGATTGTTAATGGACTTCTTATTGTAGATGAAAAGCTGTCTATGAGCTTCTTTTTTAAGAATAAGTCGGATTGTATTGCTATATGGAGCTCTGGCAAAGGCCTTGCCTCTTTTTACTCCTACTTTGTTGAACTGGTAAAAGCAAAGTCGAACAGGTAGATTCTCTGAAAAGGTCTCTTTAACCAATAGTCAGCAAGAAATCCCAATCTTTAGGTTGTTGAATGATCACCACACAAGAAGCGAGCCAGGTGTCGGACATTGCTAACAATCGGATAAGAGAGAGTCAAAAAGGAGGGCTTCGAGATACTTTTAAATACCAACATCTTCACTGTGTTAGTGATGCTATCAGAGATGGGCTGGTGGGCAATCAGTCCGCATTCAATCTATTGAGGGGTACTCTTTGGTATAGCTTTAGTAATACTAAGGCTCCTGCTTCTTGCCTGAAAGCGTCATGGATATAGTCGTAGAACTTGTGTTGTTAGTACTGATACGAGAGAGGCCCTAAAGTAAAAACAAAGCCTAGTGGAGAGACATCAAGAGAAAAAGTGCAGGAAATCGTTCGAATTAATAAAAGGGAGAAAAATGGATACACAAACAAGAGATTTATTGTGTGTAGCACTCATATCCTATTCGTGGGAGCGACCCACGTTGTCCTCGCTATCGACACAGAACGAGACATCATCAGCGAAGTCATTTAACTTGAACCGAGGCCCAGTTCCACTCCATACTACTCCATGGATGGTATTTTAGTGGGAATGATGTCGGCGGTAATAAAATTAAGTAAAAAGAAATTGTTTCGCAAAAGAGGTGAGAAAAATTGAGGATATTTAGAAGGAAACCCAAGATGTATTTAGGGGCAAAGGTTCTAAAAGTGGTTAAATGTGCTAAATGTAGGAAAAAGATGTACATTGTTGATGCCTATGGGGCTGAAGGTAGTAAATGCTTTGCTTGTGGTAAGTACTTTTGCTACGAGTGTTTAAGAGATCTCTATACGAGTCAATACAGGTGCTGTTCAAGAGTTGCTACTGAAGGTGTGCAACTCCAGAACTATTACGAAGAATTGCCGAAGGGGATGTCTGAAGAAGAAATTATGAATCTGATGGAGAAGAAGCGACATTAATATCAGAATCACTCTTTCGAGTTGATTGCTCTCGTAATCGTTCGGTTCACTTACTAGATATATATCTAGTGCTTCAGCTCTGCTGAAAAAGAGGGAAGGAAATGAAAACATTAGTTACTTAACTAATTTTGCGACCAGATCACCTTTTTTTACCCCAATAGAGTGAGCTACTGGTTCACATTTTGCTTTAAGTAAATAAAGGACTGGTCTGAAATCGTATTCTGATAACGACTCATAGTTCGCCATTCCTTTGGCGATAATGAGAGAAGACTCTTTCATTTTTTTAAGAGTTTCATCTGGTAGCTCATTCAGATTGATACCGACTGCATTAGAACCTGTAGTTAGTACTTCATCAACAATAGAGGTGAGACTGACCATCATTGCATCTGCCATCGTAGCATCACTGAGGATGGGCTTACCTCTTACGACAAGTGATACACGTGCCCCTTTCTCCTTGATTTTCTCAATTAGTAATTTGTCAAATACGATTTCCCCACAGTTATCAGTTATATACACTACATCTTTCATTAAGTTCATTGCATTATCCAGATTATCTATTGTCAGTCCAGATCTGAGGGCTTTGATAAAATAATCAAAGAAATTTTTCTCTTCAACAGTATGCCCCTGTACACCATAATCAAAAGAGTTTCCAATAATGGCGGCTATAGCAGATGCCTTAAAAGGATCTTCAAAGGNGTTTACCGCTTTTTTTACTTTTGGATATAACTTTAAAGCAATTTCGTTAGCTTGCTTTTTCTTCTCAAGATAAGGATCTTCATCTTCTAGTATTTCGTATACCACCCTATGAACTGCTGTGGATATCTCCGTTGCAATTGCATTGGATCTGAATTTCGAAGCTAAAACTTTAACTGCTTCTTCAACAGATTTTTGGACTATTTCTTTACTCTGGCCAGTAAGACTTGCCTCATAATGCACCCGTGCCAGTAAACAAGAAGCGCATTGTGGTTGGACTTTCATGTTATCTCCTGGAATATCCATTGAGACCGAGAATTTAAATTTTTGGATCTGTACATCGTCAACTATTGTTGATAACTTGTAAAACCATGTTTTTACAATACTTCAAAATTATTAACAATTATAAATCTCAAAATTAGTAAATTTATTATTTATCCCACTTCTGTTAATTATGGTGATATCAATGTTTGGAATTGAGTTCGTCCCTAATATGGAAGTGAACAAACTGGTGGAATACTGTGTGCTTGCTGAGGATAACGAATTCAAGGCAGTATGGATAACTGATCATTATAACAACAGAAATGTGTATGCCACCTTAGCGATGGTTGCAGCAAAGACTTCATCTATTAAACTTGGGCCAGGAGTGACCAATCCCTATCATATCCATCCTACTCTGACTGCTTCTGCTATCTCGACCATAAACGAGATTTCAAATGGTAGGGCCATGCTTGGTATAGGAGCAGGAGATAGAACAACTCTTGAAAAACTGGGCATTAGCTGGACAAGACCTCTCAAGTACATAGAAGAGTCTGTGACAGTTATAAGAGATCTTATTGAGGGAAAAAGTGTTACTTATGATGGAGATGTTATAAAAATCCAGGGAGCAAAACTTGATTTTAAAACTGGAACTATACCAATTTACATTGGAGCTCAGGGACCCAAAATGCTTGAGCTTGCTGGTAAGATTGGAGATGGAGTTCTGGTTAACGCGTCTCATCCTCGAGATTTTGAATTTGCCGTTTCACAGATTAAAAAAGGAGTGGAAAAGTCAGGTAAAACAGAATTTGATGTTGTCGCCTATACCTGTATGAGCGTGGATGAGAATTCTGAGAAGGCCAAGAACTCTGCAAAAATCGTCGTGGCATTTATTGTAGCCGGAAGCCCTGATACTGTATTTGAGAGACACAAAATTCCACTGGAAGATGTAGAGAACGTGAGAAAGGCCTTAAACAATGCATTTACCAAAGGAGACTGGCCAGGTGTCGGGAAAGCCGTAACTGAAGACATGCTTGAAGCGTTCTCCATCGCTGGTTCTCCTTCTGAAGTACTTGAGAAAATTGCAGAATTGAGAAAAATTGGAGTTACGCAAGTTGTGGCCGGAAGTCCTATTGGACCTAAAAAAAAGGATGCCATCAAAACGATAGGTTCAGAAATTATCCCCAATCTATAATTCTTTTTCTTCTTTATGGAATCATAAACTACTCGAGAAGTTCAATAGTTCCTCTGAAACATTCGGCTACCTTATTTTTTAGAAGTTTTATTGTCTCTTCGAATCTCTTTTCCATATCTGTTAATCGTTTTCTGAGATCCAAAATTTCCTTTTCCTTTATCGCGATTTGTTCTTTAATATTGGAAATCTCTCTTCGCTTAACCAGAATTTTTTCCCGCTCAGCATTTAACAGTCGGTTAGCCTCTTCAAGTTCATTTTCTAGTTTCTCTTTTTCCTGTAACATTCTGCGAAGGGTTCCATCCAGAATGTACTCCAGACTTTTTATAGATCTTTCTAGATTCCTATCTTTTAACTCGATTATACCTTTGTTTATACAATCCTTCAATCGCATAGCTGTTTTTTCAATCAAATCGACTTCATCCGGCAAGCCAGAGAAATTACAGGTTTCGCCAGTTAAATGCTCCATTTTCTTAAGAGGTCTTTTGAGTGATAGAAGAACTCTAGAAATCTCCGTATCTACTGTATTTTTTTTCGTTTTAAGAGTGGATACTTTTCCATTCAGATGTCTATATGTTTCATTCTTTTTATGCTCCTCTTCTTCGATTTCTAGTTTGGAAAGAGTCCTCTTCATATTCATTATACTGGTTTCTTTTTCTATAATTTGATTTTTCAGATCCTGTATGTTCCCTCTGATGTTTCTGATCACTTGAATTATGTTGAAGATTTCTTTACGAGCCATTAATTCAGGAGATGAGGAAAAAGATCTTATCTCATCAACTAAGCGGGTCATCTCATATACTGCCTTTCTGATATCTGCGAAAGAGTTTTTAAACCCGAGAGATAGGTACTTCGAATGCTTACTTTCCAGTTTGACTGTTCTTTCAAGCAATCTTGTAATTTCATCAATAACCTCTCTCTGGTCTTTTCTATCTAAAATAGATGTATCCCATATATGGAGCATCCCTGATGCAAATTTATCCCGTGCAATTAAGAGTTTTCTTATTATACTCTGACGCATTTGTTCTTCAGGTTCTGCCTTCTTGAAATTTTTCAGCATGGTCATGAGTTTTCTTCTGTTTGCTTCAAGCTCTTCAAGCTTTATATAATGACTTTTCCTGATTGCTTTCTCCAGTTCCTCTAATTCGTTTTCAATAAGCTGTTTCAGCTCATCTATGGACAAGGATACTACTCTTTTTTTTCTGAGCCAGTCAAAGATACTCATGTAAATCATACGCCTTTTGAGAGAGATAATTAAAAAAGTTAACTGAAAAAAGAAAATAGATTTATAATTTTGATTGCCTGAAAACAGTAAAACTGTTACTCAGCAACTTCTGCAAAAGCAAACCTTTTAAGCACTTTAGTAATGATGACTTTGACTTCCTGATCTTTCTGAACGTTAGATACAAAAACAACAAATCCGTCAACCCTGGCAATTCCATCGCCTTCTTTGCCTATGTCTTCGATTTTCACTGTATAAGTGTTGCCTACTTCCACTGGGACTTCAAATCTCAAATTTACACCTCCAACTTACTTAATTACAAAAGGTCTAATTTACTGATATATATACCTTTGTATGAACTCCAGCCTCTTCTCCCATGAAGCCTCTTTAAAATAGCTTATTCAGCTCTTTCCTTTATTCCACAGGATCTCAAAGTAATGTAAATGCGGATTTACAATATCTTCGTTTTCAGTGTAAAGGGCAGAAGGGACTCCATCCTCATCAAAATATACCAATAACAATTTCAGATTATCTATAATGAGAATATAATGGTAATCAACTTTAGCTTCTTTGATTTTTCCACCTACAGATTCGATCTCTTTTCTGCACACTCGTTCAAAAGTCCCAAGGGCATACAACGTTACCCCTTTATTCAAATAGCGCTGAAATACACCTTTGCAATTCAGAGTGAAAAGGGGTCGGTCTCCTGCGAGTCGTACTTCATGTTGAGCAGAGGAAATCATTTCTATTATACGCCCCACAATTGAATTTTCACTTTCTAAAATCCATACATGTGACTTGGAACTCCTATCTCCTGAAGGAAAGGGGGCTTTCTCGACCAGAATAGGTATCATCTCCAGGAGTTCCTGTTCCCGTGCCTCGAATTCGGCTCTTAACTGGCGAATTCTACTATTCAAAGCACGTTTAACTCCAAGTGGAGAATATAGCTTCGGAGTTGTATTTCTGGACTGTATAAAGCCTTTTCTTTCAAGGGATGAGAGTGTATCATAAATACGCTGCTGTGGAACTCCAGATCTTCTGGCTACAGCTCCAGCGGTAGCTTCTTCCATCGTAAGCAGGACATAATAAGCTTTTGCTTCATAGGCAGTAAGTCCATAAATTCTGAGAGCAGCAATGAAATCTTCGTCAAATTCAATGTCCATCCTTTTCAACATTTCTAATTGCCTTATTAAATCTTTCGTCTTCATTTTAATTCCATATACCAAATACGATTATTGTGAGGACATACGATAGAATGGCTATGAATATCCACGATACAAATCCAGCATAAAAGGGTTTTAAACCCACTTCCTTAATTTCATGAATACCTGTATTCATCCCCATAGCTGCCATGGCCATCGTCAAGAGAAAATTATCACCTTTGAGGATCATTTCATAGAGGTATGAAGGAATAATACCGGCAGAATTTATCAAAACCATTATGATAAACCCAAAAACAAAATATGGAACTGGAATGCTTTTAATGGTAACCCTTTCTTGCATTTGTTTTTTGGTCGATAAAACTCCCAGAATAACCGCTACTGGGGCAAGAAATAATACTCTCGAAAGCTTGACGACAGTAGCAATAGCACCACTTGTGGTACTTATCGCAAAACTAGCAGCCACAACTTGTGCAACTTCATGGATACTTGAACCTGTCCAAACACCATATGCTACCTCAGGGAGTTGCAGAAATGTTTCAAGGATTGGATATAAAAACATGGCAACCGTACCAAAAATAGTGACAATAGCAACAGCAAAGGCGATATCTCTATCTCTTGCATTGATAACCCCGCCTATAGCTATAGCTGCCGAGGCACCACAAATACCTGTTCCAGAGCCAATCAATATGGCTAAGGTTTCCGGTAGTTCAAACCGTTTTCCTATCCAAGTAGTAAATATCAGAGTAGCTGATATTACGATTACAACAGTTGTGAGACCTTTTATACCAATTCCAAATACCTCTGTGACACTCAATCTGAATCCAAGGAAGATGATGGCAATTCTGAGAATCCTCTGTAAAGAGAAACTTACTCCTGGACCAGCGTTTTCCGGTACACCTACAGTATTACGGAGGAGCATACCAAATAGTATGGCAAGAATCAGGGCAGAAAGGGTGATGTATGACTTCAGAAATTCTGACGCCATGACTCCTACAATTGCCAAGATTACTGAAAGGACCAATCCTGGGATCAAACTCAAGTTAACTGATTTTTGAATCTTCATTGTACCACCACTTAGTAATGGTTTCACAAACCACCACTATATAATGGTGTACTTAAAAGTTACGATAGAGGTGAATAAAAAATGATAGATGATCTAGACTTATTAACTGAAAGGGTCTTCAAGAATTATGGAAGAAAAATAGAATTAAAATAGATCATCCAGCTCATCGTTTAAAGGAGGCATCCTTCCATGTCTCTGTAAATATTCCTGGATAAGTTCACTCTCTCTCATCGTGTACATTTCATACTCTTCGTAATCAAAGAATTTCGCCTCTTCTCTGATTTCTTCTTCCTCCATCAGATCCTGTTTGAGATCAGGAGTTCCTTTAATATAAATGAGTTCCTGATTTTCGTCATATAGCCTATATACACCCGGTGCCTCTGGTACAGTGGCCAGGTTTTCTTTTATCAGTTCGAAGAGAGATTTTGTGGGAGCAAGCATTTTATCCTGAACGGAATCCCTCCATTTATTCCTGGGAGGTTTTTTAATGTCCCGTACCACACCAGTAGGACAGATCTCCACACACACCCCACAAAATTTACAGCCAGATTCTTTATCTGTTGGACCTGTTCTTCCAACAAGGGCATCATCTTGCATAATGAATCCAAGAGCAGTTGCCTCTCGTACTTCTCTGCATCCTCTGACACATCTGGTGCAGTTAACGCACAAGTTAAAGTTCCATCTATAAAGAGTCTCTTCCACTACCGGCAAATCTTCAAATGTATACTTTGGAGTATCTGAACTCAAACCCACATATTCGGCAATGAACCTCAATTCGCACTTTGGAAATAAATCACAACAGCGTTCTTCTACCGGATTTCCAAAAGTACACTGGATGCGATCACAACCTTCTCTGTATTCACAGGTAATGCATACATGAGGATGATGAGAGAATATTTTTATCAGGGCCTTCTGCCTTAAAGAGGTTAACTGATCTGTCTCTGTAACGATCTCCATTCCGTTCTCCACTTTTTGGTGGCATGCCTTAACTATCTCTCCCCCAGTTACTTCAACAACACAAAGGCCGCACCCTTCATATGGCTCATCATTCCCACTCTCAAATTTTTCTTTACCTCTAAATATCTCATGAATAGGTTTCATCCCTACAGCCGAAGAAACGTTGGGGTGATAGCAAAGATTAGGAATATACACCTTATTTTCAAGAGCAGCCTCAAGGATGGTCGAACCTGCCTCCACCTCATATTTATCTCCATTGATGGTAATGGTTGCCATGTCCCACACCCTGAAATAAAAAAAGAAGTAAAGGTTTATTTTTTCTTTTTCCCCTTAAGATAGAGGGCTCTGCCAAACAGAGCAGCACCTACCGCTCCTGCAATCTGGGTGTCGAAGTCCGGTTTCAGTGCTTTTACACCGAGCATATTCTCGATCCTTTTTACCATTCCAATGTTCTTTGCAATACCCCCAGTAATGGCAAAGTCCTCTTCTACTCCTACTCTCTCCAGTAGCTCAACTACACGGGATGCCATAGCTCTGAAATATGCAGCCAGAATTCTTTCTTTGGGCCAGCCTTTCCTCATAAGACCCAACACTTCGGATTTTGCAAACACCACACAAGTTGTACTGACTGGCTCTGGCTCTTCCTCGACCTGGAGGGATAAAGGCCCCACTTCTGTAATGGGAATTGCAAGAAGATCTGCCATTACTTCAACACCCCTTCCGGTTCCCGCAGCACACTTGTCGTTCATGAGGAAATTGACTACTTTGCCCCTTTCATCAACTTTGATGGCCTTCAAGTCCTGACCACCCATGTCCAATATAGTTCTCACAGTTGGCCCATATAGAAAATTAGCACCCCTACCATGACATGCAATCTCTGTGATAGTTTTATGAGCAAAGGGAATACTAACTCGTCCATATCCCGTTCCGACAATGTAGTGAATGTCTTCAAGTTTAAGATCTCCGATCTTTTCCAGAACCGCTTTCACAACTCTCTCAGAGCTGTCAAGACTGCTGGAGCCAGTTCTGAAGCTTGCATAAGCATAAAGCTCACCATCTAGCATTATCACTGCCTGTGTACTCACAGAGCCAAGATCGATCCCACAGCTGATTACCTCAGCCTCCTTCCAGTTCTTGCTTTCATCAACCCAGACTGTTTCAGGCCATCTCCAGTATTCTCCTTCCTGAATTGCTTCTGCCATTTTCACCACCTCAGGTTTATTCCTCCATAAGAGCTGCTCCTAAAGCTGGAATGTATTCAGGAGCAATAATTTCGGGCAGATACACCTCTGTGTTCAGTTCTCTTTTCAGAGAGTCGATGAACCCTGGATCATTGGCAAGGCCTCCGACTACTAGTACATCATCTTCTATACCCACTCTCCGGACAATAGAAGCGACTCTGTCAGCTATTGCATCATGGATCGCTCTTGAGATCTCTTCTTTAGGTACGTTCTGATGTACAAGAGAGACCACTTCTGACTCAGCAAAAATAACACATTGAGCGTTCATGGCAGCCGCCCCTTTGGATCTTAGAGAGAGTTGCCCAAATTCTTCAAGGGGGACCTCTAAATACCGTGCCATAGCATCTGTGAAAGAGCCTGCGCCAGCAGCACATTTATCTGCTAGAGCGAAATCCCTGATCTTACCATCTTCTGCGAGCTTTATTCCACGGGACTCTTCAGCACCTACTTCAATCACAGTTCGGGTAGACGGTCTGGCAAAGTACCCACCTTTACCAGCTGCAACTACCTGAGATATCTCATCATCAGCAAAAGGCACTGAAGTTTTTCCAAATCCGGTTGCTATTATTTTGTCTACTTGGTCTCTGTTAATCCCTGCAGCTTTCAAGGCCTCTTCAAGGGCCTCTCTGGCTGATTTCTCGTGATCCATTCCAGTCCTTATGTTAGCATACCCAACAATTTCTGCCCCATTTTTTAATACCACTGCCTTTGTATATTTAGAGCCCACATCAATACCGGCTGTAATCAATTTGATCACCTCCTTTTACTGCTTGGATAATTTCTTGATTCCAAGGCTCTCCATAAAGGAATCTATCACGTTCCATGTCCTTGCTTCATCGAATTCTCTTGGGTCTGCCATGTTGCCCTCGTAAGTAGCAACAGGGATATTATGTTTCACCAAATAATCTCTCACCTCGAGTTCTGACATAGCCCATAACTCGCACCCTCTGTTGAGGTGCATGATCATTGCATCTGCTTTCCAATCCTTTATCATCTGGAGGGTCTCGATTTTTCTGATTTTATGGGAGTACGGATGCTGCCACCCCGGCCTGTACCTGAGATTGAACTCAGCAGTCCATCGCAGTGCATCTTCTCGATTGGATATCTCGACTCCAGCTTCTTCAGGTGTAGGAGCTGGTTCCCATCTCCATGTCTCTCCTTTTTCATCCATCCCAAGCCATGCACCTTCCAAGCCAAAAGTATATACTGACCCAAGTGAGACAGCTCCATATTCTTTTTCCAGATATCTATAAACATTCAGGAAAGCCCAAGGTGGAGGGTTGTCTGTCAGGAATCTGAACTGTTCGTTGTTTATAGCGCCTATACCTCTCTTTACTCTATCTTGGGTCTCTTCATACAGTTTGTTGTACAGTTCTGCCACCCTCGGATCGGCTCTATGAAGAACGAGTAGAGCATAGAGAGTAAACATTGATTTCTCTTCAAGAGGAGCAGGTATATTTTGGTTAAGCTTACATATTTTTGCCCATGTAGACATGGAATCTGCTTCTGCCAGCACTGCTTTTATCAATAGCTCGTCGTCATATTCTCTGCCAGTTATCTGTTCCATCCACTTGATGGAGTCTTCGAGCTGTCTAACCACATAGTTAATTTTTCTGTCGTCAAGAAGATATCCAGGGCCTACTGAGATATCTACGGCATAAGTGGGTACATCTCCTTCCAGCTCACCAGCCCTATGATACCACTTTGCATGAGTACAGCAGATGTGAATGGTGTAATTGAAATCGGGTTTCGGGAATGGTTCAACTTCGGTACCATCGGTGAGAACATACTTGTCCATCATTATTGAACCCCAATAATTCCTGAGATATCCACATAGATCTCTTGGTACACCAGCTCTTTCTGCTTTCTCAAGAGCCCTTCTGGAGAAATCCTTGAAAAACGCAACCGTTGCACCATATGGCTCTCCTGTCAGTGGATACACGTCTTCCCCAAGACCAGCGGGAACTGCATCAAAGGCCCAGGCTGAACCTGCCCACCTGACTGCCCCATTGTCCTTTGCTTCAAGATAATCTCGGTAATACTGTTCTCTGTACTTCTTAAAATCATTCCATACCTTTAATGGTTCAACTTTAAACTCTTTTGCCATGCCTCTCACCACCTAAAAGAACAAATCATCCTCCCCAATAGACTCAAGAAAAGCCTCAACACGAGTCCTGAACTGTCCAACAGGGACTGTTATGTCAAATTCTAGGAACAGATGGGGTATGTTCAAATTATCCAGCAATTCTCTCAAAGAAGGGATGTCCAGTTCGTGGGGATCACAGAATTTCTGCTGCATTATGATCGCTCCGTCAACGTTAAACTCTTTTACCCACTTTTCAATCCAATTGAATCTTCTTCTTCCATAGAATCCATAAGTCGGCCAGTCCTTAGCTGGACATGGAACTCTGTTAACATATCTTTTTGCAATAGCCATCAGCCTGTCCTCTTCAGGTCTTACCTCATCCCAGAAATACCTCGCTCCGGTACAGTGTTCTTCAAACACAAATGTAGCAGAATAATTCTGTTCGTATTCTACCATCTTAAAGAACTCCCTGTCGTCATCTTCACTTCCTATGATCATAAGCCTGGTTCCGGTATCCCTATCCACTTCTGCATCCTTTAAATCTTCCAGAAGAGATTCCAGAACTTCGTTATGCTCTTTTTTATCTACCATTTGTGAGGAGATAACCATCTCCATAGCATGAAGGCCAGTAATCGGCGGGTTTTCAAGTTTTCTAAATTCATATACCTGTTTCATAAGCTGTCGATTCTTATTGTACACTTCAATGGCATCATCCAGCTCTTTGTTGGTTATGGTAGTGCCTGTCCATTCCTCTACAGCAACTTTAAATTTCTCAAGCTCTCCTTTGAGATATTCAGCAGCATGATTGTTATTTACGCCATGAGGGAAATGCATGTAATAGCTCCAGTCTACAGGGACACGCTCTTCCCAAGTGAAAAACACTTGTCTTAAGTGTAGACATGACTGGGCAAGCATGATTCCATCAAGATAATCAAACCTTCCCTCTAAACCCTGAGCCAGACAATCATGGCAGAAAGGGCAGTACATGTCATGAAGGTATGGCCTTGTTATACTCTCTGGTTCATGGGACCCTAGAATCCTGACCGGAAGCACTCCTCCTGCGTAAAGGATTTCCTCTGGGACATATGTACATAGGTACCCAACCACTTTCCCACCGTTATTCTGTTGCCACTTTTTGGCATAGTCATGCCTGTTCTCTATCCATTCTGCGAATTGTTTATACTGGGGTAATTCTTCTGCTTTCTTACCCATTCACAACACCTCTGTTATTGAACATATATAGCTAACTCTCCAATTTATCTTTACGTTTAACTGAAATATATATATAGTTTACGGTAATTTGTAAAGAAAACTGTTCAATTATTTTAAAACTGTAATATTTAATACAAGTTGAATCACTCTCTGAATAACCCAGAAGTGGAAAAGGCGCTTATAGTATTACAACTCCGTAAACAGTCACTCACAATCCCTTCATATCATATCGATATACACTTATCTTTTACAGATTTTGAGAAAGTTTTGATAGGTCTCTTCCCCAAACTGGGTATGAGCAACTTCTGGATGCCACTGAATACCATACAGTGGTCTTCTTATGTGTCTCATTGCTTCGATGTCGCATATTTCTGAAGTGGCAAGCAATTTGAATTCATCTGGCATAACATACACCTCGTCGGCATGAGAAGACCATACCCGTATCTGTTTATCAAATCCTTCAAAGAGTTCGTCATACGCCACAATACGCACATATACTTCAGCATAACCTCCCATCTCTCCCCTCCTTACCTTACCTCCAAATGTTTCTGCAATCAACTGATGACCGAGACATATGCCCAGAATGGGTATATCCAGATTCTGGATGTATTCCCGGCAATTGCCTGTACGCTCTATCGAGGGTCCTCCTCCGATTATAAGACCATCAAGATCCAGTTTTTCTAAAGAGTCGAGAGAGGTATTGTTAGAGATCAAACGCGTCTCAACCTCCAGATCCCTGAGAGTCCGGTAGATTAGGTGGTTATACTGTCCATAATTATTAACCACGTACACTCTCATATTTTACTGGTTGAGGCAACTGATTATAAAAGATTATTCGTTTTTTGTTTATTGACTGAAACCCATCAAAATACATTTATTCTTTCTTCGCCAGCAAAGCCTTCAACTCAGGACAACCAGATATCGGATCCCCAGGCTTCTCTGAAGTCAACACATTAACATTCGCATTACTCCACCCATGGGGAATGTTAATTACACCAGGAAGTATTCCTTCAGTAATTTTAGCCTTTATTTCTATTTCTCCTCTTTCAGTTTTCACAACAACCATTTCACCGTCTTTGATTCCATACTGGGCTGCTGTGGCAGGATGTATCTCAACGAAGGGGTCTGGATTTAATTTCCTCAATTTTTCGACATTTCTGAGCTGAGAGTGAGTATAGTTGATAACCCTCGCTCCAGTCGTTAATATCAGCGGGAAGTCTTTGGATTTATCTGAAAATATGCTTTCTGTGGGCTCTTTATGATCTGGAACAGGATCATAGCCTAATTTTTTGAGGGTATCGGAATATAGCTCAACCTTTTTACTAGGTGTTTTAAAGCCCCTCTTTATATATTCTCCATACCTCACTTCTCCCATCCACAAGCCGGCAGGATATTTTTCCATGAGATCCTTCACCGTTAGTCCAGTTGGTTCAAGGACATAATCCAGCATCTCTTCAGGAGTATTCCATGGGAAATATTTATCATAACCCATCTGTTTGGCCAGCATCAACCAGAATTCCACATCAGATTTCGATTCTCCCAGTGGTTCAATAACTTTTTTTCTCAGCACCATATACGGAATTCCAAAAATAACGCTGTAATAATCACATAATTCTGTCCTTTCCAGAAATGTGGCTGCAGGAAGGAAGATGTCAGCCATCTTTGCCGTTTCTGTCATAAACAGATCCATCACAACAAGGAATTCAACTTTTTCAAGGGCTCTTTTCAGTTTTCCTGAATTAGGCCAGGTTAACAATGGATTGGAGCCAGCTATGAATAACGCCTTGATGGGGTAGGGTTTTTCTTCCAGAATGGCGTCATATAAATACATACCTTGACCTTCTCCCAGATGAGTCCCCCAAACCTGGTAAAATAGGGGGTGTTCTTTTATCCCAAGAGGGATACTGTCTAGCATTTCTTGAAGTCTCAGTGAGTTGGTATGAACCCTCGAAGCTCTAACAAACCCTCCTTTCACATCAATATTTCCAGTTAAGGCATGAAGCATTGCAACAGCTCTTGCATTCTGAACTCCAGTAGGAACCTGATCTAAAGCATTTACTCCCTGAACTATGCATGATGGCTTTATGGTTGCTATAGACCGAGCTATCTCCTCGATTGTCTCTAAATCCACCCATGTAGTCTCTGATATCTCTTCTAAAGAATAATTCTTCAAATGCTCTTTAAGACTATCAAATCCATGGCAATAGTTTTCAACAAACTCTTTGTCATACAGATCTTTTTCTACAATAACTTTCATCAATCCTATAGCTAAGGCTGTATCGCTTCCTGGTCTTATTCTGGCATGTATGTCCGCCATTTCCGCCACTCTAGTTTTTCTCGGGTCTATTACTATAATCCTGGCTCCTTTCTTTTTAGCATGTTCAATCATCCAAGCTAATGGAGGTTTTGAGGCATGAGGGTTGTGGGCCCACACTACTATGCATTTCGCATTTTCCGGATCGGCAACCGAAAACTTTCCAGTGGTTAAAATATACCCAATTATTTCATGCCTGTAACACATGCTTTCAGGAGAAAAGCAGTTAGGTGAGCCATACACATCCATAAACCGCCTGATGAAACCCACAGTTGAAGAGCCGCCCAGCAAAATGGGCATACCTATAATGGCAGCAAAAGATTTTGGGCTAAATTCTTCCTTGACTTTTTTCAGTTTTTCGGCTATGACATCTATCGCTTCTTCCCATGAGATTCTGACCCATTCTTCACCATCTCTTTTCATAGGATGCAGAATTCTATCTTTGCTGTAAAGGTAGTCTACCGCAGCAGAACCTTTAGGGCAGAGCCTTCCTCTGTTGAGAGGATTCTCTTTGCTACCCTTCACCCTTATAACTTTACCATTCTCAACGTAAACATCCATTCCACAGGCCCAAGCGCAGAGTTCACAGGCGGTTTTTATAATTTCCACAGGCTTTATGTTGGGTTTCAAACTATAAAAAATTAATGAAATCTTATCCAGATGATGTGGACGATTGAAAAGCGTAATGGAAAAAGGATTAATATATCTTCAAACTAAACAAGATCTGGCCGATGATGATTGATGGGCGACCTGAATAATGATGACAAGAGCTGATCTGAGGCTTTTCTGTTCATAACTCTCATTTATTCGTTCAAAAACGTAACTAAAAAAGGATCTGAGTTTTAAGAATCAAAGTTTGATCACTTCACCTTTAAGTACGTCATACATCCCGCTTATCGTCATCCTGAAAAAAGGAAGAGAAGAAAATGTTAGAAATCCTGATGTAAGAATTGGGGATTCGAGTCCAGTTACATCTCTCAAAGGTGCTTCAAATTTTTCTATTGAATTGGCAAGGGTTTCCATATCCTTTGATGAGGCAATCCCACCCACATCCATTCGCAAGTCTATAAGATCCCCCTCGTTATAATATACAAACCCACCACCTAATTCTATAACTCTATTGGCACATCGTGCCATGGCGCTTGGGTCTCTTCCGATCACAATAAGATTATGACAATCCTGAGAAAATGTTGATGCAAATCCCTCAATATCGAATCCTTTTACCAAACCATAGGGACTTTTTTTTCCATTCCACCGGTCAATCAGTCTGATAACTGAGATTCTATCAGGAAGATTATCATTTTTAACTTCGACATGTATTCTTTTTGTTATGGTTCTGTTCACAATCTCGATGCATGGAACCATTGAATTTGATGGGTTAAAAGCAAAATCTCTTTCAGAGAGATCAGGAGAGATACTTACGGAATTTTGTATTGTTTCAGGAATTTCAAGAGAGCTAGGTTTGATAGTCAAGAGGCTATCTTCCAGCAAGATTTTCCCATCCAGAATAACATATCTTGGTACTGGATTTTTGAGGTCGTTTACAAGGAGAATATCTGCCATATATCCCTCTTTTATCGCTCCCAAGTTAGAAAGCCCAAAATATCTGGCTGGATTTATCGTCGCCATCTGGATGGTAATAATAGGCTCAAATCCCATCTGTATGGCTCTTGTAACTACGTGGTCCATATATCCATACTTTAAGATATCTCTGGGGTCCATCCAGTCAGGTGATAACATAATCCTATCGAAATAATCCGGATAGTTCTTTAAAAACGGGACAATCCGCTCCATTTCTCTTCTTATGGAACCTTCTCGAATTATAACATGTAAACCTTCCTGAAGTTTGATCAGGGCTTCTTCTCCTGTAATAGACTCATGACAGGAAGTTATTCCTGCCTTAGCAAGTAGGTGTATTTTATCTCCCTTTGCTCCCGAGATATGTCCTTCAACAGTCTTACCATATTTTTTTGCAATTTCAATTTTTTTCGACATTACTGGGTCTTTTTTAAGAACTCTTGGCCACGAGATAACTTCTCCCAAACCGACCACTTCTGGTCTTTTCATAAATTCTTCTATTTCTTTAGGCGATAATTTCTCAGGACCTTCAACTTCAGGTATCTGAGGTGTTATAGAGCCAATAGTGAAAAAAATCCTGATCATGGACTGCTTTCCAGCAGACATCAGAAAATCTATACCCTTTGCACCAAAAATATTTGCGAATTCATGGGTCTCAGAAATGCAGCAGGTTGTTCCGTGTATGACTCCTGCAGGAGAGAAATTATGAGGGGTGTACATCACTTCCAGATGGCCATGCGGATCAATAAAACCTGGAAGAGCAAACATTCCCTTTCCATCGATAGTTGTATCGCAACTCGCATCCCCTCCGATCTCGTCTATCTTATTTCCTTCAATTATGATCGAGGTGTCTCTGATTATCTCCCCTGATAAAACATCCACCACATGGCAATTGTCTATTTTTATCATAGTATCTGGATGGACTGTAATATTTCAATATGATAACTTTTTTGTTTTCTCTATGCTGTTGCTGGGTGGTTTCCCCACCAAAAATAAAAAATACAACCTGACTACTCCTCTGATAACTGTCATTTGGCAGGTGGTATGTGTGAAAGTTGTGGTTATAGGTGGAGGAGCAGCAGGGATGAGCTCAGCGTCACGAATTAAACGTATCAATCATGATGCAGAAGTAACAGTTTTTGAATCCGGTAGATTTGTCAGTCATGCTCCGTGCGGCATTCCTTATTTCATAGAGGGTTTTTCACGACATCTTGAAGATTTAACGTATTACTCACCTGAATTTTTCATTAAAAACAGAAAGATAAATGTAAAGACCAATTCCAGAGTGATTGAGATAGATAGTGGCAGTGTGGTAGTGGATTGTCTCGGACAGGAGATTAGAGAAGAGTGGGATTATTTAGTAATAGCTACTGGGGCATCTCCTCGTCGATTAGGAATCCCGGGAGAGGATCTGGATGGAGTCTATACCGTCGATGTTATCGAGGATGGATATACAATTCGAGAAGAATTGAAACATTGTAAAGATGTAGTCGTTGTTGGAGCAAGCTATGTGGAAATAGAGCTTGCTGAGGCCCTTGTATCTCTGAATAAAAATGTGATTGTTATAGAACGGGAGCCCCAGGTTCTTCCATCTGTGGATCAGGATATCGCGAGCATAATGGAAAGAGAGCTCAGAGTCAACATGGATGTTCGTCTTAATGAGACAGTGGAAGCTATTGAGGGAACTGATAGAGTTGAAACTGTTATAACTGACAAAGAGGAGTATAAGGCAGATATGGTTATCCTTGCTACAGGTGTTAAGCCAAATGTAGAACTTGCTCGTCATTTTGGAGTAGAAATTGGTAAAACAGGAGCCATTAAAACACATTCGACTATGGAAACCAGTGTAGAAAACGTATATGCAGCAGGAGACTGTGCTCAGACCATCCATATGATAAGTGGTGAAGAAGTGTGGTATCCTCTTGCACCTACTGCCAACAAAATGGGCTATGTAGCTGGTTCCAACATAGCGGGTAGATATATGGAGTTCCCAGGAGTTCTTGGTACTACTCTTACAAAATTCTTTGATTTACAGCTTGGAAAAACAGGTTTTAATGAGAGAGAAGCAAGAGAGCATGGATTTGAACCTGTGTCTGTTACCATTGAGACGAAAACAAGACCAAGATATTACCCAGGAGGTAAAGAGATTCTCGTTAAGCTGATAGCCAGTCCTACTGGTAAGTTGCTTGGAGCTCAGATAATTGGCTATGAGATGGTTCCTGGACGTGTAAGGACTGCTGCTGCCCTTATCCAAAAAGGAGGAACTGTGGAAGATCTATTTTTTGCTGATTTGGCTTACTCTCCTCCCTTTGGTCCAGTATGGGACCCTCTTGTTATTGCAGCAAGACAGTTGATGAAAAAACTTGATACCATCACATAATGGGAGATTCAAAACTTTTTTATAAATAATCCCACAACATCCCCTTGAATGAACAGTATAGAGACAAATCCATTAGAAGGCTATACTCCTGGAGAGATCATGATAAAATTTATAAAGACTTTGAGTCTTCACCTTATCCATCTGGCGGAAAAGATCAATCTGGATGAAGTCATGTCTTTTATTAAAGCCATTCTAGAGTCAGAAAATATTTTCATTCTTGGAGCCGGTCGATCCGGGTTTGTTGCCAGAGCTTTTGCTATGCGGCTGATGCACCTTGGATTTAACGTGTATGTCGTGGGAGAGACAGTAACACCAAGAATAAGAGAGAACGATCTGCTGATTGCCATTTCAGGAAGTGGAGAAACAACCTCTGTAGTGGATCTTGGAAGAAAAGCAAAGAAAAAAGTCAACTGTAAAGTAGCAGCAATTACAGCCAGAAAAGGATCGAAACTGGCAAAACTTGCAGACATAAAGCTTATAATAAAAGGTAAAGACAAGAGTTCCGCATCTAGAGGTGAGGATAAAAGAATTGCACCTCTTGGAACCTTGTTTGAGATCTCTTCTCTGGTTTTCCTCGACGGTGTAGTAGCGGAACTAATGAAATTGAAAAATCTCAATGAAGACGACCTTCGAATGAGACATTCTGTGCTGGAATGAGGTGATATAATGGAAAAACTGAAGAAATTACTGAAAGAATTTTCTGGAGCTCCTGGCATATCCGGTTATGAAGATCCAGTAAGAGAGATACTGGCAAAAAAACTGGAAAAGCTGGTTGATGAAGTTGAGATTGATCCTCTTGGAAACGTAATCGGCATTAAAAAGGGTGGTAGACCTAAGGTAATGATAGCTGCCCATATGGATGAAATCGGATTTATGGTAAAACATGTAGATGAAAATGGGTTTATCCGATTTACACCACTTGGAGGATGGTTTTCTCAGGTGGTTCTGAGCCAGAGAGTTCTGGTTCATACCGAAGCAGGTCCCATATATGGAGTAATTGGGTCAAAACCACCTCACGTTATGAAAGAGGATGAGAAAAATAAAGCCATAAAACTGGAAGATATGTTTATCGATGTAGGGGCAAAAGATAAAGAGGATGCAAAAAAAATGGGCATTGAGCCTGGAGTTATAATAACCCTGGACAGAGATGTGGTGGAGCTTGCTAACGATAGAGTAACGGGGAAAGCCTTCGATGATAGAGCTGGAATTGCTATGATGTTGAGAGCATTGGACTACATAGAATCAGATGTGACAGTTGTCGCTGTGGGAACTGTACAGGAAGAAGTGGGCCTTAAAGGAGCCAGAACATCGGCATTTGGTGTTGAACCAGATGTAGCAATCGTCACGGAAGTGGGTATACCTGCAGACCACCCTGGGATGGAGAAAAAGTTTTCCGATGTTAAACTTGGAGAAGGGCCAATGATCACAGTGATAGACGCTGCTGGACGGGGTCTAATTACTCCAAAGAAGGTACTTGAATGGCTTAAAAATACTGCCAAAAATAACAATATCCCCTATCAGCTTGAAGTGGCAGAGGGAGGTACCACTGATGCAACAGCTATTCATCTGACAAAAAAAGGAATTCCTACGGGAGTGGTAAGTGTTCCAACCAGATACATCCACACACCAGTGGAAGTATTGAGTCTAGCAGATTTAAAGAATGGCGCTATTCTGGTAGCTAGAGCAGTAGATACGGCAGGAGAATACTTTGGAGGAGATAAATGAAACTAGGAGATTCGCTCAGAGGAATCGTTAGAAAAATAGCAAAATCAAGTAAAATCGACAAGTACTTCGTTGAAGAGATGGTCAGGGACATCCAACGGGCTCTCCTTCAGGCTGATGTTAACGTCCGTCATGTAATGCAATTGTCCAAGAATCTGAAGGAGAGAGCTCTGTCTGAAGATCTTCATCCTCGCCTAAACCCTAGAGAACATGTTATTAAAGTTCTATATGATGAAATCGTTGATATAATTGGCAAGGGGGTAGAGATACCACTTTCAAAGCAAAAAATAATGCTTGTTGGGTTGCAGGGGAGCGGTAAAACCACAACAGTCGCAAAACTTGCCAAGTATTTCAAAAATAAAAATTTGAAGACTGCAGTTATATGTGCCGATACCTTCAGGCCAGGAGCTTACGATCAGCTATCTCAGCTGGTTGGCGAACATGGAATTGGATTTTATGGAGAGAAGAGAGAAAAAGATGCAATTAAAATTGTCAAAAATGGATTAAAAGCTCTGAAAGATTATGAAGTAATCATTGCTGATACCGCAGGACGTCATGCTCTGGAAGAAGATCTGATCAAAGAAATGATAGACCTTGAGAAGGTTTTTCAGCCAGATTACAAATTCCTGGTTCTTGATGCTGCCATAGGTCAGCTAGCCAGCAAACAAGCTAAGGCGTTTCATGACGCCATAGGTATCTCCGGGATAATTATAACAAAATTTGATGGGACTGCAAAGGGAGGAGGCTCCTTATCAGCCAGTAAAGAGACGAGTATACCTATAGCATTCATTGGGACTGGGGAGAGAATTGATGATCTGGAAAAATTCGATCCAGAGAGATTTGTCTCGAGGCTTCTTGGGATGGGGGATCTCAAATCTCTTCTTGAAAAAGCTGAAGAAGTTTTTGCAGAAGAAGATTTAGACCCCAAGGCACTCCTAAAGGGAAAATTTACTTTGAAGGATATGTACAAACAAATGGAAGCTATGAATAAAATGGGACCTATCAACAAGATATTTGATATGCTTCCTTTTGGATTCAATTTTGATGTTAAAGATGATATGTTCGAGACCACTCAGGAAAAAATGGCCAAGTTCAAGGTGATTATGGACTCAATGACTGACGAAGAACTGGAAAACCCTAAGATTATTAACACCTCGAGGATTCACAGAATAGCAAGAGGTTCTGGTACGAGCCCCCAAGAAGTTAAAGAACTGCTGAAGTATCACAGAACCATGAAAAATGTAATGAAAAGTCTGAAAAGTGGAAAAATACCCTTTAAAAAGCTGGCCAAGAAGTTTGGTATGTAAAATGCAAACATAAGTTGGTATGTAAAATGAAGAAAAACATCAAGACGAAGGATACAAATTCTGAAGATGTTAAATCCCTGAACCTTCTTGAAAACATGAGATCAATTCTCCCCACGAGAGTGTCCCATATTCTGTCTCCCCGACTCACGGTTCTTGTAACTTCAGGGACTATGGATCAGGGAAATATAATGACTGTCTCATGGAACATGCCTGTTTCAATTCATCCCCCTCTTATCTCTATAGCTGTGCATCCTGAAAGATACACATATGCATTGATTAAAGAAATCGAAGAATTCTGTATCAATATCCCACCAGCAACCCTTCTGGAAAAAGTTTTCAGAGCTGGTACGGAAAGTGGAGTTCAAAAAGACAAGTTCAAAGAACTTGGATTGACGAAAATTAAGGCCAGAAGAGTTTCTGTGCCATTGATAGGAGAATGTATCGGCTTTATTGAATGTAGACTTGTAGATGAGATAAAACCAGGGGACCATTATCTCCTGATCGGAAGTGTTGAGTCCATATACATCAGAGAAGAAGTATTTGATGGCAAAGGAATAGATCCACGAAAACTTCTCTACTGGAGAGACTCCCAGAGAAAAGATGATGTATGGAGCCTCAAAGATGCTTGCAGGAGCTGATGAGGCTGGAAAAGGGTCAGTCATTGGCCCAATGGTTGTTGGTGGGGTAATATGTTCTCAGGAAGCCTATGAAGATTTGCTTTCGTTAGGATTAAAGGATTCGAAAAAACTTACCCCAAAAAAGAGAGAAAGGCTTTTTACAAGGATTAACGAATTTGCAAAAACTGCGACCCTGTCTATTTCAGCGGGGATTATCGACATGAAACGGAACAGTACTACGATCAACGATATCATTCTTGAGTGTATTCATAATTTGTTGAAAAACTTTCAGTGTTCTATAGTATACGTTGACTCACCTGATGTCAATTGCCAGAGGTTTGGAATGAAGCTTTCAGAAAAACTCAATACTGATGTGGTTTCTTTGCATAGAGCTGATGAAAAGATTCCCATAGTGATGGCAGCTTCCATAGTTGCCAAAGTAAAACGGGATAGAGAAATACAGATCCTTAAAGAAAAGGAAGGTGTAGATTTTGGTAGTGGATATCCCTCCGACCCTAAAACAAAAGAGTTTCTGCTGGAATGGTACAGGAAGCATAAAAATTTCCCACCTTATGTAAGACATTCTTGGAAAACTCTGGACAAAATAAAAAGCTCAGCATTTAACAGCACTCTTTTTTAGCGATTACTTTTTACCATAACTCGACTATCATTCGAGGCCTCGATATGAACAGTAATAATGATAAGAGCATGTACTACAGAGACCACTTTTTACTCTATTTGAAGGTGTTTTTTCGTTGAGAATATCAAAAATTTCGGCTACAGTCTTTTTAATTTTTCTTATAATCGTTTTTGAGAGTCTTTTTTCCCATAGCACACTACTATACTCCCAGCTTACTATCTTTCCTCTAATTTCAAAACTATTTAGGCTTACATTAAGAGATTCCATTAACGCAAAACAGTATCCCATCACTTGGCATTTATGTCCTTTATATGCCCTTATACTTGGTTTATATTCTATTACTAGTGCACCATCTGGACTAATCCACAATTCATCGACGATGCCATACAATGTCTTCCCTACAACAGGGACTTCTCGGCCCCATACAGTTCTATCTTCTTTTTTTGAGATGGTATAAGCTAATCGTATGTCCTTGATTAAATCTCCCATATTTTCACAGGTTTTTCTGATAATTCGATGAACCAAGGTCCCTTTTATAATTCGTCTATTAACAGAATAATGTGGTTTAATTCCTAATACTCCTGCAAGATATACCTGATGCTTGCAGTAATGAAAAGAGTTCAGGAAAGATACTGGGATAAGGTTGAAGGTCTTATTTCTCATATTTCTCAATATCCTTGTCAAATTTTAATGGATCCTGTGTGTTTCGAAAGTATTTCGTAAGAGATTAAAAGCTCAAATCAAAAATCTTTAAATCATAAAGATACCAACTATGTTCCATGATAATAGTACCCGGACCGGCGTCACCATTACTATCTTCCAGAATAGCTAAAGAAGCTGATTGTCGACTTGCCCATACTGAATACCGAAAATTTCCAGATGGAGAATTATTTGTTAGGGTGAAGGATGTTCAAAAAGAGCACGCAGTTGTAGTGCAAAGTCTATCCTCTCCTGAAGATTGGATATATCTCCTACTTTTGGTTGACGCCTGTGAAAAAGCCAGCAAAGTCTCTGCTGTAATTCCATATATGGGATACGCCAGGCAGGATAAAAGGTTTTGCGAAGGGGAACCTTTGAGTATAGGAATTGTCGCGAGAACTGTAGAAAGTGTTGGAGTGGATGCAATATATACTGTGAACCTCCATAATAGCGGATCTTCCAGCCTTTTTAAAAAACTGAGAGAACTTGACGCGATGCCGGAACTGGGCAATTCGTTCTCCCATGAAAAATGCATTTTTATCTCCCCAGACAGAGGGTCTCTTAATAGGGTGAAACGAGCAGCCGAAAAAGCTGGAGTTGATTGGGATTATATGGAGAAAAAGAGAATTGATTCTGAAACAGTTGAAGTGTACCCTAAAAATATTGACATAGAGGGGAAGGATGTCGTTATAATGGACGACATAATTTCTACTGGAGGGACGATAGCGACTGCCGCCAGAGCTCTTCTGGAACTCGGAGCAAATAAGGTGTTGGCTGCGTGCGTACATCCCGTTCTTGCCGGTAATGCCCTTATAAAGATGCACCTGGCTGGTGTTGAGGAAGTTCTCGCCACAGACACCATTGAAAAACCGGTGAGCAAAATAACGGTCTCCAAGATTATTGCAGACAGATTGGTGAATGAATAACACAGATTAAATCTGAAAATATAGAGAGGAGACTATTATTTCAAAGTAAAATAAACTAAAAAAATCATAGTTGAAGAATAAACAATTTTAGATAAAAATTTTTGAAAACCAGAGGATAGTTCAATCCTTATTTCAGATTCAACAGAAAGAAATAAATCTTAAAACTCAATAACATGGTGTATTAAACCAATTAGGAGGTTTATTTAATGGCAAAAATCAATGAAGAGGTTCTAATTGGTCTGATAAAAAGAGGGCTGGAAATTGAAGAAAACAACAGTCAGATCGTTCTGAAGCTATTTATTGCAGAGGAAGATGTCGAAAGAAGAAAAATCCTCTATGAGATCATCAGAGACTCGGAATATCATAAATCCCTCCTCTCTGGCTGGATCAGAACATTAAAGGGTGAGATACCTCCTGTGACTCAGATAAGAGATTACGGTTTTGATGAGATGTTCATCAATCAAAAACTTGATGCTTTGAGGAGGATTGAGAACATGATCAAGGACTTTTATCAATGCCTGTATGATGACCTTAAAAAAGCGGATCTTGAGAAATTTATCGAGAAAGATAGGGCGAGACGGCTATTATCTTCTCTCGAGACATTGATCCATGAGGAAGATGAGCATATAAAAATAGTTGAGGGACTCTGGAATGTACGTTAAAATCAAGAAGAGATAAATCAGCATAATTTCACATAGCTTTTATATTTCAGATAATCTCTCGTATCAAACAAGTTGAGAACAGATTTAAAGGTATGTATGATGAGACCTGTACAATTCTTAGTTCCTAACTTATTTTAACAATCGACTAATGACCAAAACATTTATAAATCTAAGTATTCTGGAGAGTAGAGCATGGCACGATTTCCAGAAGCAGAAGCGAGATTGCTCAATGTTAAAATTTGCATGAAATGTAATGCCAGAAATCCAGTAAGGGCTAAATCTTGCAGGAAGTGTGGTTATAAAGGTCTAAGGATGAAATCTAGAGAGAAGAGAGGAAAGTGATTTTTCTACATATCCTTTAAAACTCTTTCATTAGAGAAATTGGCTTTCAATACCCAGTTCTTTAATCCTCCTCATCTGTTCAAGAGACCACTCTCTTGCTTTTTCCATGGATGGTCTTTGTAAAATCCTTCCATTTTCCATCCACTTTTCTAGCAAAGGTTTCCCATTACCAGCCTCCTTAAAGAGGGTTATCTGGTCTTCAAAAGAGTCCATATCTCTAAAAACCTGCTTCATCCCACCTCTTTTTCCTCGTTTAGCTACAAACTTACCCTCTTTCTCAACTATGTCAAAAGCGAAGTCAATAGGTGGTGCCCCCGCTACAGATGTTCCAACACCAAAGGCGTCTACTATATCACTCAATTCGAGAACCGCTCTCTCATCTATCCCCCCGCTAACAAAAATTTTTACATCCCTCTTACCTCTTATATCTAGCTCCCAGCGAACTTCTTGAATGATTTTCCGAAAATTACCTCTTCTTGAGGATGGAGTATCTAGCCTAACAGCATCAATTCTATCTAGATTTTCTACAAGTTTTATTGCTTCGGTCTTCTCATCCTCATAAGTATCGATCAGATATATCCTTGGGACATCTGAAGGCATAACTTCGTTAAAAGCCTTCCAACCCTCCAGATTCCCGTCCATACAGATCATAAGAGAATGAGGCATAGTTCCAATGCTATCTAATCCAAGATATTTTTCTGCTGCGACGTTGCTTACACCATCCATACCTCCTATGTAAGCCGATCTTTCCACCATGGCTGCTAGAACTGGATGCTGTCTTCTACTCCCAAAAGAATAAACGGGCCTATCCCTTGCAGCAAGTTTTACTTTAAATGCTTTCGTTGCAATCCCAGATGATGAGCTGATAAAACCCAAGATGGCTGTTTCGAGTGTTGCAAACTCTAAGTAGTTCCCGACTATTGTGATTACAGGCTCATGTGGAAAAAAGATTGTCCCTTCTGACATAGCATATATATCTACAGCTTTACCATCAAACAGGGTTAACACGTCTTCCAGCCCACAGAACACACCCCATCCACTGGACACTGTAAGTTCCGCTACTACCAGTGGATTAATACCTTTTTTCTCCAGAATCTCCTCTAATCTAACAAAGTACTTATCTGTGGTTTTTCCAGCTTTAATGTCTTCTTCATCAACAATCAGGAATCCCATCACTCTCACACTCACACGGTTTTGAACTGCATCTTGGACATACCTCGTGGTATTTGGACAATAAAACCTTTTCCAGATTTAAATCATACAGATTTGCAAGCGATGTGATCCAGGCTATCACATCAGCCAGTTCTTCCTTAACCATATCAACCTCATCTTCCCTGACAGCTTCTGCCAGCTCACCTACTTCCTCTACTATCCAGAGCATAGTTTTATCTTTCCCTCTCATAATATCTCTGTGGAAATACAGATCTTTCATAAGCTGCTGGAACTCACCAATGTTCAAAGTCTAACCTCCACACCCTCATTTCTAAGATACTCTTTAACACGTAGAATGGGAATCTCATTAAAGTGAAATATACTTGCTGCAAGACATGCATCGGCTTTACCTTCTACAAACCCTTCATAAAAATGCTCCAGCTTACCCGCACCTCCTGAGGCAATCACGGGTATATTTACTTCCTCAGAAATTTTTCTAGTTATAGGAATGTCGAATCCGTCCTTAGTACCATCTCTATCCATACTCGTAAGAAGGATCTCTCCTGCTCCAAGCTCTTCAACTCTTTTGGCCCATTGAACTGCATCAATTCCTACTGGTTTTCGCCCTCCATATATCACAACCTCATACCATGCTTTTTCTCTATTTTCTAACTCAATAATTGTTACTCCATCTATGAGATTTTTATTCCTCCTGCAATCGATGGCAACAACAACACACTGAGAACCAAAAATATCTGCAGCTTCTCTGACAAATTCTGGATTTTTCACAGCAGAGGTATTTATAGATACCTTATCTGCTCCGGCTCTCAAAAGGTTCTCGATATCCTCTACAGTTCCTACCCCACCACCAACAGTTAGAGGAATAAACACCTCTTCCGCAGTTTTCTCAACCACATCAATCATGGTTCTTCTTTCTTCATGGGATGCAGTTATATCTAGGAATACCAACTCATCTGCACCCTCTTCATTATACCGTTGAGCAAGCTTAACAGGATCTCCAGCTTCTCTGAGATTAACGAATTCTACACCTTTCACCACTCTGCCCTTTCCTTTCTCGAGAGTGACATCCAGGCAGGGGATTATTCTTTTAGCAAGCATCAAGAGGAGAATGAGGTATTTACCTACATTAAAGTTACCCTTCAGCAGGACAGAAAAAAGTTCAGGTAAATCATCGAAAAGGATCTTTTATATCCATGCTAAAATCTTATCTGGAAGTCCTGGAATTGACCAGTGTATTCACCGTTCTTGATTTCCATACTTTTTACTATTGCAGAAGCAGGTCCTTGCCTTAAGAGGGAGACAAACTTCTCAATAACGGCCTCATCCCCTTCTACATGAACATACACTCTTCCATCCGGCAAATTTTTTACATATCCTTTAAGCCCCATTTCTCTGGCAGTTTTTCGAGTAAAAGCTCTGAAACCTACGCCCTGAACTATACCTGAAATGACTATTTCGATCCCCTTGTTCATGGATTCATGAAATCTTACCTGAAGTTATTAATCTTTCGATTTCTCTGATATTCCGTTGTTTTGGACATAATCTTAAGAGTTCCATTTAAGTAACACTTTTAAGTGAATGATAAATAACTCTTATATAACTTCCTTCAATAAACTAAACTCAGTGTTGCGATGATGATGAAGCCCCTCTGATATATGATGAAGATTTTGAGTTCTGAGCAACACCCTACATCCATGAGACGCTCTCTATCCCAGTTATTAACTTCAAAATCATTCGTATCTAAAGAAAGATTTATTTTCCTTGAATTTCCACTGAACTTTATGAAACATAGACTTAGAGCCCGAGAAGTATTTTTAATCATAATAATCTTGCTGATTATTCTTACCCTTCTTCCATTTCTTCTTGGCGAGGATGTTACTTACAAACCCATCATTAAAGAGCCAAGTCGATTTATAATCAGAGATGTAGATCTAAAACCTCTTAAAGTTACCACTTCCAGAGTTACATTCGCTGCAATCCTTCTTATTGATCATTATGGCAATACTTCAGATGATGCTACACTAATTCTTAAGGTCATAGATAGAGAAACGGGGCTACTCGAAAACGAAGTAACAAAAGAACTACCGGTTGTAACGGGAGAGAAGACTATAGAGGTTTCTCAAGAAATTTCTGTGAAAAGGGAAGGTGGATACGAAATAAAGTCGATTATTATGGATAGGGGAAAAATTGTAGAGAGCGGAAGTGTTTATATTGGTGGGCTGGAAGCTTTAGTTCCAGAAATCAGGAATGTGGGTCTAAAAGTTACTGAAATGGACTTTTCAATTGAAAACATTACTGGAGACACAATAACTGTAACAGTCAGTTTATACCTCGAGAATATAAAGGACGAGCCTTCGCCCAATCTCAGCATTCTTATTAAAGCCAGACAGGCTGAGTCTAATTTGATTGCTGATTCTGTGTGGATATCCTCTGGCGTAGTAAAACCAGAATCTACTGTGGTCAAAAGTGGGACAATCTACGTACCAGAAGGATATAACTATGTCATTGAGGCTCTAATATGGAATGGAGATATCTTAATTGGTGAATATAACAAAGCTTTGACTCTTGCCCCCACGAAGGCAATCCCGGAAGGCATAGAAGTTCAACCCATAAATATCGAAGTCTCAAAATTCATACGACCTACACCAATCCCGTCACCAGTCCCACCTCCTGAGAGTATAGGTTTCAAAAGTGAGATGGAATACGGTCCTACCTTGGTACCAAAAACACCCGGATTTACCGGGGTGGTTACGGTAGGAGCAATTATCATGATCCTTTTAATGGGGAGGAGGAGATTCTTATGAATAAGGAAGCACAAGGTGGAAGTTCAGAAGACACTAGAGATGGAGTGGAAGGATTGTTTAAAAAAGGGATTATTGTTATTGGTATAATCTTAGGTCTTATTGCTGCAATCCAACTTTTTTTTGCTATAAATCGATTTATATCAGTATGGTTCACATACCGCTACCAACCCATATTTCAGTCGATTTACAGTGCGGCTATACTGGTAGTTGTGATATATGCTATCAGGACCTATATAAAGCAGTAAACATTCACCCCTATGTTAATTCACTTTTCGATGTTGCATCACTCCATACTTGAATTCATGGGTTAACGGAGAATTGATGGATAATAGCAAAAGGATCAGAAGTTTGTTTGAGAAAGAAATAAATACACTTACCAGTTATTGAAATCAGAGAAGATAGGACTACAGTAAATTTTAAGAAAATCTGAGAAGGGATTTAAATTTTTTCAAATGGGGATGCGATATGAGCCGAAAGGAAATTGACAAGATGATGGATCTCGTAAAAAACTGGCTGGTAGAAGAGGGCATCTACAAAGATAGGGTGGTTGATGAAAAAGCCACGTACCATTTTATCGCTGAGATTCCCCCTGGCTCAGGAGGGTATATAGATGTAATACAGCCAAAGGTAAGAGAGACCCTTGTAGTGATAGCCTCCGCCATTCAGTTGAGTGATGAACACTACAAATCTTTGAAAGCCATGCCAAGTCCTAAGAGAGAAGAAGTTTTATGGGATATTCGATTTAAGCTTCTCTTTTTAGAGACCGATTTTCAAATAATTCCCAGTGCTGAAGATCCTCAAAAGTTCCAGTTTACAAGAGAGTTATTTTTCGATGGCTTGAATAAAATTATATTCATGGATGCGATGAAACAGATCCACAGGTGTAAACTATTCATCACTTGGAAAATGTATCAATTATTCGGAGAGAGCCCACCAACAACTCCTTCAGAACCAATGTTCCGTTGAAGAGAATTACTCAAAGAAATCTTCATTTAAACCATAGGAATGATCTTGCTTAAAAATGTGAAGAGAATATCGCCTACAAAAAGGGCTGTGTAAAATCCAATAGTTATTGGTATCAGGAAAGGTATGCCGGGAGTAATCCATATTTTCTCCACACCTTTTAGTTTCATAGCTTTGAGTTCTTTTTCCAGATCTGAAGTAAGCCATATTCCTCTCCTTGATCTTACAAGTCTCCCATTTTCTGGATATTCGAGTAATTTTGCGTGAAATGGAATTTTATCAACATCCACCTGATACCCAACTACTGAGTAGTAGGGATTCTTTAAGAAATCCTTTTTTAATAACACAAAATTTCTTACAAACATCAATATTGGAAGGACTAGACTCAGAACAACAGCATTTGAAAATACTGTAAAGGCGAATATCCCTACCTGTGTTCTAAAAACTGGAAAATAGCTGGATATAGCGGGATAAAATGGAAACATCAGAGAGAGGGCCATTAGAGCTTTTGCATCTGCACCTCCGTAAGCCCCGAGATAATACATGAGATATGCAAGAACAAATATGAACACCACCTGAAAGAGGAAGAACTTGATAAACGACCATCCGAGAGAGGGGAGTTCAATAGCATCGATGAACAGCCCTAGAGTTCCCATTATAATCCATACTCTATTAGTTACTCTCCTCTCCTTTATATCTGTGTAACAGGCATACAACAAAAAAGGTGTGCTTATAAGAATCCTTGCTGTATCGAATGGATTCATGTTGATATAGATATCAAATCGCTCAGTATTGCACTGGCAGTCTCTATTTTACCCGCTCCTCTCCCAATAATAAACACTTCACCCGCTAGATCTGTCTGAATCAGGGCGGCATTCAGTGTACCATCCAGAGCAAGAGGATGAAACCTTGGTATAAGTTTTGGGGATACTTTTAACTGTCCTTCTCTGTTTGCTTCTCCAATAAGCCGAATAGCATATCCATTTCTCTGAGCAAGATCCATAGCCTCTGTGGTTATGCCTGTTATCCCTGTAATTTCTACGTCTTTAATGCCTGCATCGATCCCCATGATGGCATTTGCTAGTATCACCAACTTTCCTGCAGTATCAATTCCCTCTACATCAAAAGTAGGATCTTTCTCAGCAATCCCTAATTCCTGAGCCTCGAGGAGGACCTGACTGTAAGGGAGGAGCTCTTTTTCCATCCGGGAAAGTATATAGTTGGAGGTACCATTAAATATCCCCTCAATGGACAGTATCTGGTTTCCTGCAAGACTTCTCTCAACCAGGCTGATCACAGGCATAGCTCCACCTACAGTAGCCTCAAATTTGAATTGAACTCCATTTTTACTAGCCAGACGCATCAGATCTTTATAGGCTACAATTAGAGGCCCCTTATTAGACGTTATAACATCAACACCTCGTTCTATCATGGCCTTTATATAAGAGAGACCAGGTTCCCCGGTGTCAGGATTAGTAGGAGTAACCTCTATTCCTATATCGAAATCAACGGAATTAATGACATCTTCGAATCGTATTCCCTCGGGTAAATTCCCCCTTTTTTTAATCTCAAGTATCTTGAGAGGGTCAATCCCATTCTCGTCTATCACTCCCCCTGAAGAATCAATGACTCCTACAATTCTAAAGTCCAGACCCATTCTTTTTAAAATATTTCTTTTTCTCGAGATTATTTCAAGGAACCCCTGTCCTACAACTCCACATCCCACCAGAACAATTCTCTGCATCCAATCCCTCATGTTTCTACAGGTTCTATTACAAGAATTTTCTTCTTTTTACCAACATCTTTTAGTATCTCCAGAGCCTTTCCTAGCTCTTTTTTCCCTGTTGCTGAGACAGTCACCAATGCTGCAGATGGATAGTTTAGATCCGGCATTGTTAACTGCAAGTCAACCACTTCGGCAAACCCTGTGGAATCTATCCGATCTATGGTGTCTGTTAAATCAGTATGGACTATATGGCCGATAAGCAACACTGTCTTTTTTTCCAGAAGACGCTGTTCACCCACTCTGATTATATCAATCTCTCTATCCTTCAAATCACGCATAACACCTTCAAAAAGCTTCCTATCTATCTCAAAAGTTATTTTTACTGGAACCCGACCTCGCGGAGTAGATTTATCGCGATTATGTACAATACTTATGATATTTCCACCATGGTCTGAAATAGGATGGAGAACCTTAATCAGCTCTCCAGGAACATCCTTAATTTCTAGATCAAGGGTTATCCTCATGGGTTTCATCCCTCATAAATTGGCGTCCCCTCTACTTCTGTCCTTTTTTTGAACTCTTCCATCAAACGCTTAGTAATCTTTCCAACTTTTCCATCACCAACTGGTCTCCCATCTATACGCGTTATGGGTGCAATTTCTGCTGCCGTACCTGTTACGAACATTTCATCCGCAGTATATAAATCAAACAACCCAAGGTTGGCCTCTTTGAATGGCAGTCCGATCTCCTCAATAATTTCTATAGCAACTTCTCTAGTGATTCCTTTTAGATTGTTAACTGTTGGAGGCGTTGTTACAACTCCTTTTTTAATCACAAAAATATTGTCTCCAGAACCTTCCGATACAAATCCATTGCTGTCCAAGATTATAGCTTCGTCTCCTCCTTTCACGTTGGCCTCAATTTTAGCCAGTATATTATTAAGATAGTTCAGAGATTTGATGTTAGGGGGTAGAGCATCATATGAGTTCCGTCTGATACACACAGTAACAACACTCAGACCACGATCATACAGGTCTCCATACATGGCTCCCCACTCTTGAGTTATTACTATCAGAGAAGGCTTTTTACATTTTCTTGGATCAAGTCCAAGATCACCCACTCCTCTGGTAACGATGGGACGGATATATGCATTTCGAAGGTTATTCCTTCTGAGACATTCAAGTATAATAGACTTCAGTTTTTCTCTAGAAACGGGCATTTCTAAGTCAATAGCTCTGGCAGAGTCGAACATCCTGTCTACATGCTCATCAAGCCTGAATACTCTTCCATCGTATGCCCTGATTCCTTCGAACACACCATCACCGTACAGGAAACCGTGATCATATACAGATATCTTCGCCTCATCTTTTGGAACAAATTTTCCATCAATATACACTACCATGCCATCCATTTATTCCAACTCCTGGAGATTTTTTATCATATTGTATGAAGGTTTACTATTTGTCAGCATAGCTGACAATATTACCTTTTCGTTCATTTGTTTCCTCTGATCTTTTCCAGAATTTCTTTTGCTACATCTATCCGGATTTTTCGAAGGTTTACCAGTTCTTCCACAACCATGTCAACCTCGTTTTCTCTGGCCCCTGCCATAACTGCTATGTTCCTTGCATGGAGGGTCATATGGCCCCTTTGAATTCCTTCCGTAGCAAGGGCTCTTAAAGCGGCAAAGTTCTGAGCCAAACCCACTGCTGCTATTATTCTGGAGAGTTCATCCGCTGTATTAATTCCCAATATCTTAACACACGCCTTTGCCACTGGATGTACCGCCGTAGCCCCACCTATGAGTCCAACTGCAACAGGCAACTCTATGGTCCCTACCAGATCCCCGTCTTTATTTTTTTCATATGTTGTAAGAGACGTATAACCTCCATTGAAGGCTGCGTAGGAATGGGCTCCAGCTTCTACAGCTCGGGTATCATTCCCAGTAGCAAGAACCACTGCTGTGACTCCATTCATTATACCTTTATTATGGGTGGCACATCGATAAGGATCAGCCTTTGCGAAAGCATAAGCATTGAGAATGCCTTCAACTACTTCTTCGCCACCTATAGCTTCTTTATCAAAAATAGCTTTAGCTCTGGCGAGTCTGAATGTGGCAAGATTTGAAATAATTCTGAGATACACCCTCCCACCTGTAATCCTTTCTACCAGAGGGGCAACTGCCTCAGCCATGGTATTGACGGCGTTTGCACCCATAGCATCTCTACAGTCCACTAGGAGATGAAGGATTACCATTGGACCCCGGATGGTATCCAGAACCCTTACCTGTATGTCCTTACATCCTCCACCTAACTTCACAAGTAAAGGATCCTGTTCGTTGGCTTTTTCAATGATGGCGTCTTTATTCGCTAGCAACTCCATTTTCGCTCCAAATGGATCAGCTACATCTGTAACCTGTACCTGGCCTATCATTAGGGGACCGGTAGACGATGTGAAAAAACCTCCTTTATGTCGAGCCATTCTTGCAGCATTGCTGGCTGCAGCCACCACACTTGGTTCTTCGATTGCCATGGGTATGAGAACATCCCTACCATCTATTTTAAAATTAGTAGCTATTCCAAGAGGGAGTTCAAAAGTACCTATAACGTTCTCGATCATACGATCTGCCTGTTCAATCCTGAGAGAACCGGTGGTAAAGATAGCTGTTATCTCTTCCTCATTAAGCCCAGCAAAATCTCTAACGAGTTTCAATCTCTCTTCAGGAGGAAGTTTATAAAATCCTGTGATCCTAGATGATCTCTCCATCATATCTCACCGATTGGTGTACAATCATCGTGTTTAAATTATTTTTGGTTATAGATAGACATACAAATGGAGAATGGAAACGTAAAAATTGATATCTAATAAAAATTTAATGGAAAACTTGGCAGGTTTTAATCATGTACATAACAGATAACCATATGCATATCCATGATCACCTTGGGCTAGAAGCCATTAAACAATTCAGAAAAGCTGGAGGGACCCATGTGTTTCTAGTATCTAAACTTTCAACTCATTATAATCTCACACCAGCGAGAGGAAGAGACTATAACGAAATTTTCCAGAAACATCTGAAAATGGTCGATCAGGCCAGAAAAATTGTTCCAGGAGCTTATGCAGTCATAGGAGTCCATCCAGCAGAACTGACGATTCTAACGCAATACCATAGCCTAGAGAGGGCAAAAAACATCATGATGGATGGATTAGAGGTAGCGATACAGCTTATTATAGAAGGAAAGGCCGTTGCCCTTAAATCAGGACGTCCCCACTATCCGGTGAGTAAAGAGGTCTGGGATGCAAGTATGGAGGTCATGCACCATGCCTTTACCCTTGCAAGGGATGCAAACTGTCCTGTCCAAATCCACACTGAAAGATATACAAAGGAAGGTATGATGGAGATCAGAGATATGGCAAAAAGAACAGGTATTCAGCCAGAAAAGGTAATAAAACATTTTGCTCCCCCAGATATCGAAGGCTTTAAAGAGTTAGGACTGTTTCCGTCAGTAATATCTGGAAAAGGGATCTTTGATGCCATTAAAGCAGGACCTAGATTTGTAATGGAAAGTGACTATATGGACGATAAAAACAGACCTGGAGCGGTGCTTGGTCCCAAAACAGTTCCAAGACGAACAAAAGAAATGTTGGCAAGAGGAGTTGATGAGGATCTGATCCATACAGTTCATGTGGACAACATTGAGAGTATATATGGTATCAATATGGATGAGGACGAATAGACCTCCATAGGAAAATGGAAAACTGCATTTCCACCACCCACATTGCTTATTATTACTTTCGGTTTACTGTCATAAACTACAAATTATATTCAATCGTTTACAAATAACTAATCATGAGAAGTGATCCTGAGATATGGAAAGAATTTTTCGAAACATATTATCAGGATGAAGTTAATAGACTCGCCCTTAGAATAAGAGATAATGGGAGTGGAGACAAATCTCTCTTCATCAATTTCACTGATATTTCCATTTTCAGGCATGAAATAGCTGAAGAACTGCTTGAATACCCTGCTGAAGTGCTTGCTCACGCAGAAAAAGGACTTGAAATCACGGATAACTCTCAGGGGATTGATCTATCAGGTGCCCATCCAAGGATAATAAACCTTCCTATTCCTCGTAAAATAGATATCCGGAATTTGAGGAGTGGGCATATAGGGAAACTGATTGCTGTGGAAGGGATCGTTAGGAAAATAACTGAGGTGAGACCAAAAATAATCCTTGGAGCGTTCCGGTGTCCAGAAGGCCACATAAATTATGTGGAACAAAACGGAGGAAAACTCAGAGAGCCTCATGAATGTATCGAGTGCAGACGGAAAGGTCCTTTTTATCTCATCCCGGAAAAATCCATTACTGCAGATTCTCAGCGGGTTAAAATTCAGGAATATCCTGAAAATCTTAAAGGAGGTGAACAACCTCAGACACTTGATGTTATCCTTCATGATGACCTCACAGGAGTCATTAACCCTGGAGATCGGGTGATTATAAATGGCATTTTGATGGCTAACGTTAGAAAAGTCTCTCATCAAAAAACTCCTGTGATGGATATCATTCTTGAGGGAAACTCCATTGAAATACTAGAGCAGGAGTACGAAGAGCTTGAAATTACTAAAGAGGATGAAGAGGCCATCTTATCTCTTAAAGAGGATCCTCACATTTTTGATAAAATTGTTAGATCAATATCTCCTTCGATTTATGGATACGAGGAAGTGAAAAAATCTATTGCTCTACAGCTTTTTTCAGGATTGCCAAAGGTCCTTCCCGATGGAACCAGAATTAGAGGGGACATTCATGTATTGCTGGTAGGAGATCCTGGAGTGGCAAAATCCCAATTGTTGAGGTATGTTCATCGTATTGCACCCCGAGGAGTCTACACCACTGGAAAAGGGACTACCTACGCGGGTTTAACTGCAACGGCTGTTAAAGATGAATTTGATGGTCGCTGGACATTGGAAGCAGGAGCTCTTGTTATGGCAGATAAGGGCATTGCTCTGATAGATGAGATCGATAAAATGCGAACTGATGATGTAGGTGCATTACATGAGGTGATGGAGCAACAAACGGTCAGTGTTGCTAAAGCAGGGATTAATGCAATTCTTAAAGCCAGATGTGCAATACTTGCAGCTGCCAATCCAAAATATGGAAGATTCGATAAATATGTCCCAATAGGAGATCAGATCAATCTTTCCCCATCTCTGCTATCTAGGTTCGATTTGATTTTTACTCTTACGGATGATCCTGATGAATATAGAGACAGAGATATTGCTACTCATATTCTGAACTCTCATTATGTTGGAGAGATTCTTCAAAAAATGAACAGCCTAGTGACTACAGAATATAGTCAGGATTATGTGGATAGCAGATCTCGACCTATAATGCCAGAAATAGACCCCGAATTGCTAAGAAAGTATATAGCCTACGCAAAGAGGATGGTATTTCCCGTTTTAAGTGAAGAGGCAAAAGAAAGGATTATAGAATTCTATGTGAGTATGAGGAACAGCGTTAAGGATGCAAAATCAGCAATCCCGATTACTGCCAGACAACTTGAAGCACTGGTCAGACTTGCAGAGGCGAGTGCAAGAGTGAGACTGAGCGATATCATAACCATCGAGGATGCGGAAAATGTGATCCAGATAGTGAGAAAATGTCTGTCTCAGATAGCTCTGGATCCTGAAACCCAGCAAATCGATATAGATATACTGGCTGTTGGGACTCCCAAAAGTCAACGAGACAGAATAATAACCATAAAAGGAATAATTCGTGAACTGGATCAAGAGCTTTCTATAGAACTGGGGAAGTCCTATAGGGGTGTGCCTGAAGAAGAAATCTTCAGAAGAGCAGAAGATCATGGAGTACCTCGTGAAAGGACACGGGAAATTTTAAGTAGGTTGAACAAGGATGGAGAGGTATACACTCCTCATCCAGGACATTATCGGCCAATAGAGAGGTGAGATCATGGAATATGACTACAACAGTTTACTGGAAAAGGCTTATACTGAGATGCCTGAAAAAGTTTTGAAAAAAGAGCGTTTCGAGCTCCCGAGAGCTAAGCGATACAAGGAAGGGAGTAAAACTGTGATTAAGAATTTTGTAGATGTTGCAGATGCAATAAATAGAGATCCTCAGCACCTTCTTAAATACCTGCTGAGATCCCTTGGAACTGCAGGAGTCCTTGATGGGAAACGAGCGATTCTTCAAGGAGTATTTGACGAGGATGAGGTAAACAGAGAGATTGAAAATTATGTTGAGACTTATGTTATGTGCAGGGAGTGCAAACGACCTGATACGAAGCTAGTTAAAGAAGGTCGAATTCTTTTCCTTAAATGTGAGGCGTGCGGGGCACAGCAATCTGTAAGGTCTTTCTGAGTCCTTTGCTAGATTAATGGGCAGGATAGATTGCATATTAGCCTTTAATCTAGCATCTCATTAAACCTTTCTTGGAGGTTTTGTTAAATTTCAGTGGTTTTTCTCTTTAAAAAAATAATGTAAGAGATCAGAAAAATAACGTAAGAACCTTTTGAATAATATCTGAGAAGTATATGATTTGATTTCAAAAACTTTATATTTTATATAAACATCCATTCAAAGAATGTCTTATTTCAAGAGAATGACATGGGGGTTTGATATGAATTGGAAAAAGACTTTTGTGGTATTAGTGATAGTGGCAATGTCGCTGTTTATACTTGGATGCGCAGAAAAACAGCCAGCACCGACACCCACTCCAGAATCTAAGCCCGCTCCCGAAGCAACACCATCTCCTGAAGCCAAAGTTCCTGAAAAGATTGTTATAGGTGGAACTCTGAGTTTATCTGGAAAATATGCGAATGAGGGTCAAATGTCTTTATGGGGTATTCAAGCGGCACTAAAATGGCTGAACGATGTTAACGGTGGTATCGATATCGGGGGGAAGAAAGTAAAAGTAGAGTTCAAGTATTACGATGATGAAGCTAAAAAAGAGACGGTTCAAAGTTTATATGATCGTCTGATTACTGTGGATAAAGTAGATGTCCTTCTTGCACCATACAGTTCGGGCCTAACTCTTGCTGCTGCACCAATTGCTGACAAAAATGGAAAAGTGTATATGAGTCATGGAGGTGCCAGTGATAGGATCTTTGAACAGGGATACACTTACGTGGTGCAGACCCTGAGTCCAGCCAGCAAATATCAGACTGGAGCCCTTGATATGGTAAAGGCCATTGATCCGACTGCAAAGAGAGTTGCATTCGTTTATGAGGACTCTGAATTCTCTAAAGCTGTGTTCAAAGGAGCTAAAGAATATGCAGAGCAACTTGGATTCGAAGTGGTCTTCGATAAAACATATCCACGTAACCCAACAGATCTTACTCCATTATTGTCTGAAATGAAAGCAGCAGAGCCGGATATAATCCTTGGTGGTGGACATTTTGCCGATGGTCAGTTGCTCGCGACTCAACTGGCTGAATTGAAGATAAATGCCAAATTGGTATCTATCATCGTAGCACCTGCACTGCCCAAATTCTATGATGCTCTAGGTGTTAAAGCAGAAGGGATTGTTGGTCCTGGTCAGTGGGAAGTGGGAGTAAAGTATAGCCCCGAAGCAGCAAAAGCCAAAGGAATTGAGTACTTCGGCCCGACTCAGGACGAGTTCATGCAGTACTTCAAGGAGGTGGCTGGAGAGGATAAAACACCAAGCTACCATGCCGCTGAGGCTGGTGCTGCAATTCTTGCCATAGCAAAAGCCATTGAAAATGCACAGAGCACCGATTCAGATGCCATTAGAAATGCATTTAATAACCTCCACATGATAACATTCTTCGGAGAGTTCAAGATCGATCCGACAACAGGTAAACAGTTAGGGCATGAGATGGTGCTTTTCCAGTGGCAGGGTGGAAAGAAAGTTATTATATGGCCACCCGAGGCAGCTACTGGAGAACCATATTACCCGATTCCAACTTGGGAAGAGAAGGAACAGGGTAAGATGGCCACTAAGTAACCCTTTTCTTTTTTTATTATGGTGATACTATGGTATTCTTTGAACAGTTAGCTGGGAATTTATTATATGGAATTATACTTGGAGCCGTTTATGGTCTTGCTACCATGGGTCTAAGTCAGATTTTTGGTGTTTTGAAAATAGTGAATGTGGGTCATGGGGCTTTTATAATGGTAGGTGCTTATGTTGCCTACTGGATGTTTGTATTATACTCTGTTAATCCGATTTTGTCCATTCCTGTAGCTCTCGTAATAGGTCTTGCTCTGGGTCTTGGCATTTTTTATATTGTTATTCGGAGATTGATAGGAGCTCCAGAACTTGCATCTCTTCTTGCTACCTTTGGTATTGGTATTTTCATTGAGGAGGTAGCTAAATTTTTCTGGGGTCCTGATCATAGAGGCTTTAGCTGGAACATTGGCCAGGTCGATTTTGGTATTACTTTAATCCCCAATACAAAACTTCTGGCCTTTTTTTCTTCCGTCATAATAGCCCTGATCCTGTACATGCTTTTTCAAAGGACCCGTATTGGTGCAGCAATTCGTGCAGTGGTAGAAGACAGGGAAGGTGCAATGGTTTGTGGGATAGATGTATCTCGAATTTATGCCATGAGTTTCGGGATAGGAATAGCCATGACAGTGATAGGGGGTATTCTACTTACTCTCTTTATTCCAGTGGGCATTAATCCATACATGGGAGGTGAATACACCCTTAAGGCCTTTGTTATCGCAGTTCTGGGAGGTCTTGGATCTCCATGGGGTGCTTTTATTGGAGGTTTTATTTTTGGCCTGCTGGAGAACGGTTCATACACAATCCTCGGACTGATCCCAGGTGTAGAGCCCTTTAGTCTTACGAGATTCGTGGCGTTCAGTGCTCTTTTAGTAATTCTACTGGTTAAACCTACTGGACTGATGGGTGGTGAATGAGATGAAAAAATATATCCAACCATTACTTCCGGTTCTAACGCTCTATATAGTACTGCTCGGTGCTGGATTATCCATTCCAGGTCTCTGGCAGCCCATAGCGTTTATCATGTTTTACGTTGTTCTCGGACAAGCCCTTAATATGTTTCTTGGAATGACTGGGTATGTAGATTTCGGTTATGTCGCTTTTCTCGGCCTGGGGGCTTACGGAATGGCCCTGGCCTTCTCTCTTTTCACCGACGATGGTCTCGGTAGTGGGATAATTGTTGTTGGATTTCTGATGGCGGTTATATTTTCGATCTTACTCTCAATGGCTGTGGGAGCTATTGCTCTCAGACTGAGAGGGGCATATTTTGCTATAGCAACCATTGGAGTAAGCGAAGGTTTCAAATACCTCATCGAGGGAGCGAGACTATGGGGTGGATCTGAAGGTATAATCATATCCTCTCAATTAAGAGACTCGTTTGGTTCAGAAATGGCCAATTACCTGTCCACATTTGCTTCTGATATTCTCATTTTTGCCATAGGAATTCTTGCAGCCATTCTTACAGTATACACTCTTCACACCAGGGCTGGTTACGCTCTGATGGCTTTAAGAGAGGACGAAGATGCTGCTAAAGTTATGGGGGTGAACGTAACAAAATACAAGGTTATGGCTTTTGGAATGAGTGCGGTATTCGCTGGTCTTATTGGAGCATCAGCATGGACACTGAAGCTAACCTATGTCTTTCCAGAAGATGTCTTTAATATTATCTATACTGTTGAGGCCATAGTGATTGTAATGCTGGGTGGAGCTGGAACCCTTGCTGGGCCAGTGGTAGGAGGTCTGATATACGGGATTCTCAGATATTACCTTGCTACTGTGTTGCCTGGATTTCAACTACTGGTGGTCGCACCCCTCCTTGTACTTATCGTCACAGTATTTCCTGATGGAGTAGTGGGGTACATTAAAAGAAAGCTGAAAGGGTCCAGATTTTCGAAATATGTTATTTGAGGGTGTTAAAAATGGTATTGCTCAAACTGGAAAAGGTAACCAAACGATTCGGGGGCCTTGTAGCAGTAAATGAAGTCTCTCTGGAGATCAAACATGGAGATAGCATAGGAATAGTAGGGCCAAACGGCAGTGGAAAAACAACACTATTCAACTTAATCAGCGGTGTCTATATGCCAGATGAAGGGAGAATCTTCCTAGAAGATCAAGATATCACAGAGCTACCTGCCTTCAAGCGAGCGCCCCTCGGTATTGCAAGATCTTTTCAGATTCCAAGACCTTTTAGGTCTGCTACTGTTAGAGAGAACGTTGCTGTCGGAGCCATGTTTGGAGCCCATGGTGAAAAGATGTCTGTAGATGAAGCAATGAGCATTGCAGACCACTATATTGATTTAGTAGGACTTGGCGATAAAAGACTTGAGCTGGCTGATAAACTTACTGCTGTTGAGAAAAAACTTCTGGAACTGGCAAGAGCCCTCGCTATGAAACCTAAGTTACTCCTCTTAGATGAAGTGGTCGCAGGAATGAATCCCAATGATGTGGACAAAATCGTGAGTTTGATAAAGAAAATTAAAGAAGAAGAAAAAATTGCGGCTGTTGCCATGGTGGAGCATGTTATCCCTGCAGTAATGAAATTCGCTGAAAGAGTTATGGTGATGAACGAAGGGAAAAAAATGGTTGAAGGTGCTACTATGGAGGTCCTGAAAATGAAAGAAGTTGCTGAAGTGTATTTTGGTACATCTCAGACTATAGGAGAGAGTGGAGATGCTAGAGGCTGAAAATCTTGAAACTGGATATGGGCCCATGCAAATATTATGGGGTATTACCATTAAAGCCGAGAAACAATCCATCACGACGATCATAGGGCCAAATGGAGCTGGAAAAACCACTATACTTAGGGCGATTATGGGAATGATACAACCCTGGAACGGAAAAATCACGTATGATGGCGATGATGTAACTATGCTCCCTCCACATAAAAAAGTTGAGAGGGGGTTGTCCATGGTTCTTGAGGGAAGACATCTTTTCGGTGGAATGACTGTAAAAGAGAATCTGATTCTTGGTGCGTACACAAAACAGGCCAGAGAGAGACTGGATGACTCTCTGGAAATTGTTTATACCCTGTTCCCAATTCTTAAAGAACGAAGCACTCAGAAAGCAGGAACTCTCAGTGGAGGACAGCAACAGATGCTGGCCATCGCCAGGGCCTTGATGACCCGTCCAAAACTGATCATGCTGGATGAGCCCAGCCAAGGGCTTGCACCAATTGTCGTGGAACAGGTTATGGACACTTTGAAAAAATTGAGAGAAGAACTTGAAATCACAATCCTTCTCGTTGAACAAAATGTGTTGGTTTCATATCATACTGCAGACTACACCTATATAATTGAAAATGGACAAGTGGTTAAAGAAGGAGAGCCCTCGGAGTGCATTGATATTCAGGAAATACGTAAAGCATACCTTGGAGTGTAAAGGAGCAATGAGATAAGGGTGAGTTCTTATGGTTGTCCGCAAAGTAAACGAAGTAAAACTAGAAAAAATGGATATGAGTGGAGCAAAAAATGTTGAATTGCAGTGGCTGGTCGATAAAACTGTTGGAGCCCAAACTTTCGCCATGCGACGATTTATAATCAAACCCAACGGACATACACCCCTTCATTCTCACCCCTGGGAACATGAGAATTATGTACTTGAGGGAAAAGGAATAGTAAGAATTGGAGATAGAGAATTCGAACTAACAAAAGACATGGTTGTTTTTGTGCCTCCAGATACATTGCACCAGTACAAAAACACAGGAGAGGATGATTTCATTCTTTTATGTATGATTCCCTTAATTGATTAGCTAATCTGAATCCAGCAGTAAGATTAAAACATGATATATCGAAATCATTAAATTGGGTATATTCGTTAGCTCAATGGTTCCAAAAAACAGGATGGGATAAAAATGACAAAAATAGGTTTCATAGGCGCCGGACGAATAGGGTCTACATCTGCCTTTGCATGCCTTCACATGATAGATATTGAAAGTATTGCTCTCGTTGATGTCGTTAAAGAACTGGCAGAAGGAGAAGCGATGGACCTAAGCACTTCTGCTGTTGCCATTGATAAAAACGTTAAAATCGTCGGCGGCAACGACTATGGTCTCATAAAAAACTCAGATATTGTAGCCATTTCGGCCGGTATGGCCAGAAAACCTGGGATGACAAGACTAGATCTGACAAGCACCAATGTTAGTATTATAAAAGACATAGTAAAAAATGTCATTGAGTATGCCCCTAATTCTCTGATCCTGATGATAACAAATCCTTTGGATCTGCTTACTTATGTTGCCTATAAAGAAAGTGGGAAGCGAAGAGGCGAAGTTTTCGGGATGGGGTCTATCCATGATACGATGAGGCTTAAAGAACAATTGCTGTTATCCGGGGCAAAGAAAGTGAAAGCATATGTTTTAGGAGAACACGGGGATAGCATGGTGGTTACAAAGAGTATATCTAAAATCGATAACGGGGATGTTGATTGGGATTCTATTGAACAAAAAACACGGGAAAGAGGTATGGAAATCATAAAACGAAAAGGAGCAACTTTTTATGCGCCTGCTAACTGTGTGGCAAGGATGATAAAAGCAGTACTGGAAGATACCAACGAGGAGTTCCCTACAAGCGTAACCCTCAATGGAGAGTATGGTATCACTGATGTGGCTCTTGGAGTACCAGCAATCCTTGGAAAGGATGGTGTTGAAGAGATCGTAGAGTACGAACTCACTCAGGATGAGCTGGAGAGACTGAAAATATCTGCATCCATCCTGAGGGAACGCCTAGATGAGATCGGATACTGAAAGTCAAAAATCCAATTTGACTGTAAAAGTTGATAACTCGACAAATCATAGATTTATAGTCCCTTTAACAGAGCTAGTAAAATCATGAAGCATAGCTTTACAATTGTCAATTTACATTGACAAAATTAGGGACTTTTGTAAAACATATGTATTACATCCCAAAACTTTTTTTATTCTTTTGATTATTCATGTCACCATGCAAGAAGTAAGATTTATCCAGAAAAGTCAAGAAGGAAAAAAGATTATTGAGACATTATCAGAGAAAAGACCTCTTTTTATAGCGGTTATATCCAATACAATGACAGCTGAGATTCCTGGGATTACCGTAGCGGGAGAGAACCCTGATTTAATCAAATACACCCCTCCTGCTGATGCTGAGTTACTGTATTACGGAAAATGTAAATCTATACCTGGTGTCCCAGCTACTCCGGATGGTAAACCAACTCCAGCATTGATGACATATTCTATGTTGAGAACAACGAAGACGCCATTCTTTGTAGTTGAATCAGGATGTATCATCAAACCCAAGATTCCATATCTAACACTAGAGATGCCCCCTGGAAATAACATTTCTGAGAAAAGTGCAATGGATCATGAAGTTGTTAGAGAGAGTATGGAAAGATCAGAGATCCTCGGAAAAGAGTTTTCAAAAATATGCGATTTCCTTGTGATCGGCGAGAGCATTCCTGGAGGGACAACCACGGCTCTGGCTGTATTAAGGGCACTCGGTGTTGAGTCCTTTGTCTCCAGTAGCATGCCTGAGAACCCTACTGACTTGAAAAAGAGAGTTGTGGCAGATGCTCTCAAAAGAGAGAATCTTCAGCCAGGAGATACTGATCCCATGGAAGCTCTTGTAAAATTCGGAGATCCCATGATGGTAGCAACCATTGGGCTTGTGAAAGGCTCTAACGTCCCTGTGGTCCTGGCTGGAGGGACGCAAATGGCAACTGTCGGAAAATTACTGGAAAGTATAGACAAGGACGGGTTCAAAAGGTGTATCCTTGCCACCACCATATACGTGGCAGAAGATGAATCATCGGATATCACCTCCATAGTGGATATGCCTATGGTAGCTGTTGACCCCGGTCTCGATGCATCTGCAAAACCAGGATTAAGAGCCTACAGTGAGGGATTTGTTAAGGAAGGGGTCGGTGCAGGTGGCTCAGTCCTTTTGGCCCTGTTATCTGGACTAGACGGCAATACTGTATTGAAACAAATTGAAAAAGAGTATACTGCAGTAATTGAAAAAGGTCTCCAGCGTTAGATCTGTCAATGTAAATTAACAATTGTAAATCATAGCTTTACAATATCTACTGGATGAGTAAATCCATAAGTTTAAGGGCATTTATGTGGCCAAAAGCACCTGTCTTTCCATTTTTTTCAGAGAACGATTTAGTTGAATCCTTTTCTTTCCCGTACAGAGCAAAAGGCACAGGATCGGATGTGTGAGTCTGGACTTTCAAAGGAGTCGCATGATCTGGCATCACTAAAACGCGTGTTCTTTCCTGATCCATTTCATCCAGCAATATCGATAGAAATCGTTTGTCAAAATCTTCTATCGCCTGGATCTTCTTATCGAGATCGCCCTCATGAGAAGCCTCATCAATTCCTTCCACATGAACGTAGACGAAATCCATCCTTTCAAGAGCTTCTATGGCATATTTCGCCTTTCCTTCATAATTGGTATCGATATATCCTGTTACTCCAGGGACTTCAATAACTTCCATCCCTGCCGCCCTTCCAATCCCCCTGAGAAGATCTACTGCAGATATCATACCACCACTGACACCATATTTTTTTGAAAAGGGGGGAAGGTGTGCTGGTTTTCCACCTCCCCAAGGCCAGATCATATTTGCCTTATTAGTTATCTCCGGAAGTATTTCAATGGACTTTTTCATCAATGTTGTGAGTATCTCTCCAAGTTCTGGATCTCCTTGAGGAAAATGCTCTGTAATAGATCTACCAACTATATCATGGGGGGGGTATGTTATTATATCTCCAAATTTCCCATGAACCACCAGTAAATTCCTGTAACTGACCCCTGGAATCAATCGTACATTCTCATCTAAAAACTCTGATAACTCTTTGAGAGCCCTTTTTGCTTCTTTGGAAGAAATATGACCTGCGCTATAATCTTTCATAATACCATTCTCTACATAGACCAGATTGCATCGAAAAATTACAGAGTTCTCCGCTACTTCTATTCCTCTGCCAAGCGCTTCCAATGGTCCTCTCCCGGTGTAATACCTAGCAGGATCATATCCTAGGATAGATAGATTGGCTATATCGCTTCCCGGCTCGTATCCGTGAGGAATAGTGGAAGTAATACCCATAGCACCGTTTTCTGTAATCCAGTCCAGGAATGGAGTATGAGCTACCTCTAAAGGTGTCTTTCCCTTCAAATCAGAGAGGGGGTAATCGGCCATTCCATCTCCTATAACCACCAAATATTTTATTCTCATTTACTGATGGCAACCATTCAGAAAAATATAAAGGTTTGCAAAAGGTGAAGAGTTCTATAGGTTCAATTCTCTACATTTGTATGACGGCAAGTAAAGATACTTATAATAAATACACATCAACACTATTGTAAAGTATAGCTTTACAAAATGTCAGTTTATATTGACAATACAAATATGGATGGGGATGACGAATGAGAGTTCTTGCCATAGGATGTGGTGGAGCTGGGTGCAATATAGCCGACCTCCTTCAAAAAGAGGGGATCAGAAGTCCTGAGAATACTTTGTTCAGATGTTTTCTGATAGACAACGACATTAATCACCTCAGAAGCCTTAAAAATGTACCTGTAGAGAGGAAATTTCATATACCTTCTGGATTCATATCGGAAACAGATCTCCTCGAAAAAAAGGACCTAATATCCCTTGTAAATATTTTATCAGAAGAGAGGGAGCCCATCGATGCGTTTTTGATAATTTTAAGCCTTGAAAGTGATTTTGGAACAATAATCGCAGAAAAACTGGCTAAAAAATTGAAAGAGATTTTTGAAGAGCCTGTGTTTTCCATAGGTGTTGTACCTTCTATCGATACTCCCGATTTCTTTATTAAAAAAATTCCTTCCAAAATCCAGAATACAGGAAAGGCGGTGGATACTCTCATTCTTTTTGAAAACATAGTGGAAGGTAGACCCGCAACCTCTTTTGAGGATTTTAAAAAAATCAATATGAAAATCGTTAATTTGATGAATCTGTTTGCTGTGGTAGGAGAAAGTGAATACAAACGAAAAGATCATTCTGAAGTTGTTATTGATACATCAGATTTCTTCAATACTCTTAAGAAAGGAGGGATCTCAGCAGTGGGAGTGGCAAGGAAAAAGATCCCCCGGAGCATCCTTGATCGAATTTTCTCCAGACGAAAAAAGGATGTTGCAGGATACAAAACCTCTAGAGTCTTGGAACTCATGAAAGAGGCCATTTATGATAACCTCAGTGTAAGATCTGATTTCAAATCTGCACGTAGTGTTTTAATTATCATAACCGGTCCTCCAATGGAGATAACCATGGACGGATTTTTTGGATGTATTACAACTCTAGAAGATCTAGCTCCAATGGCTGAGGTTCGATGGGGCGATTTTCCTATCCCTAAATCGAAATACCTGTCAGTAGTGGTTATGTTCTCGGGTATTAAAGGACTCTCCCTTGAAGACTTTGCATGACGCTATAGATTTACAGCCTAGAGTGCTGATCTTCACACCTTTGTCAGTTACAGATAACAATTCGTAAAGCATAGCTTTATAACTTTGTCAATAGAAGTTCCAAAAAGTTAAATATCAATACCTAACAACAATCAACGGAGATCTAACATGAGAGTATTCGCAATTGGCTTTGGACAAGCAGGTGGCAAAATACTGGATCTGTTCCTTGAGCATGAGAAACGAACAACCCATAAAACCAAGATGCAAGCTCTAGCAGTGAACACAGCAAGAACAGACCTCCTCGGGCTGAAAAATGTTCCGATGAGACATAGAATACTCATAGGGCAGACCTACGTCAAGGGACATGGTGTGGGAACTGATAATGCCATGGGTGCCAAAATTACCCGGGAAGAGATAGAGACTATTCTAAGTGAAATAGACAATATGGGAACTCACGATGTTGATGCATTTCTAATTATTGCAGGTCTGGGTGGTGGAACAGGCTCTGGTGGAGCTCCTGTTCTGGCGCACTATCTTTCAAAAATGTATTCTGAACCGGTTTACGCCTTCGGAGTTCTTCCAGCTCCAGAAGAAGGCTCCCTTTACTCCCTCAATGCTGCTCGCTCAATGGTGACACTGGTTAAAGAAACCGATAATTTAATTTTATTTGATAATGGAGCCTGGAAATATGAAGGGATCTCACTCAGGGACTCATACAGAAAGATTAACGAAGAGATCGTCCGGAGGCTTGGAATCCTCTTCAGATCCGGAGAAGGATCCGACATCGATCAGATAGGAGAAATGGTAGTGGATAGCTCAGAAATCATAAACACCCTTAGGGGCGGTGGAATTTCATCCATTGGATATGCTGCTTATATAGCAGAGAATCGGAAAAAACGAAGTTTTTTCTCCAGAGAAAAAGAAGAGGCCTTTGAGAGTGATACAGCCACCAAGATTGCGTCCCTCGTTAGACGTGCTGCATTGGGTCGATTAACAATCCCTTGTGAGATACATAGTGCTGAGAGAGCCTTAATTCTAGTGGCAGGTCCTCACGAATATCTGGATAGAAAGGGAATTGAAAAAGCCAAGAGCTGGCTTGAAGGTAACATTAACGGAGTTGAAGTCAGAGCTGGAGATTACCCCACAAGGAGTAAGTATATAGCCTCTGTAGTGCTTCTTGCAAACGTAACTGAAGTCCCGAGAGTGAAAGAACTTCAAAAAATAGCTTCAGAAGCGAAAGAAGGTATTAAGGAGGCTGAAAAGATTAGAGAAGAGAGAAAGATGCAATTATTTGATGAAGATATTGAGCCATTATTTTAAAGGAGGAGGGGATGGAAATGAGAGTTAGAACAGGTATTTTGCTGTTAATTTTGTTGCTTTCTGTCCTTCCAGTAAATGGACTGAAAGCTGATGATTTTAAAGTGACCACTATTTTGATACCATCTAAGGATTTTTATCAGGAAGGTGAGACTGTACAGGTTAAAGTGACAATATATCCCGATCCGCCATCTGTTCTCGCTAAACGGAAAACTCCTATTACTTTCATTACCGATCTGGAAAATGCCCAGTGGGTGGGCTCTATTAATCTAGAGATAGGAGGTTCAAGACCTATCGAGAGTAGTGAAAGCTTTTTGTCAGATGAAATTGGGTACACTAATGATGGGATTTCAAGTATTGAGTTCACATTGACAGGGAAAGTCCCTGCAGTAGCGTCTTTTACTAAGAATATAACACTAGTCAAATTCGTGATAGATAGTCAGGAAGATCTCCTTGACCCCATAATCGTTAAGGCTGTTAATCCAGGACTGTTTGATAGCAAAATATCAAACCTAGATGACGATATTGCAAATGCTGAGATCGTTATAGATGGCGCTAAAGATTATGGTGCAGATGTGACAAAAGCTGAAGAGGTCATTAAAGAGGCCAAGGATCTCAGAGAAGAGGCTGTAAACGCAAAAAAAGCTGGAGATTATGACATTGCCAGTCAAAAAATTGAAGAGGCTGAAAACAAAGTAAGTGAGGCGACAACAGAGGCTGAAAAAGCAATGGCAAAATATGCCATAGATAAAGCGGATGAGTCAATTCAAAGTGCCACTACAGCCCTTTTAGAGGCAGAACGGGAAGGTGCTTCTATAACCACTCTTAAATTCTTGCTGGACGATATAAAATCCAAAGTGGACGATGCACAAGAGCAGTATGATGCAGGTAATTACAACAAGGCAAAGGAGCTTGCTGAGAAAGCGATAAGTGGTTCTGATACCATAAAAGCTGAAGCAATAAAACTCAGAGACGACATAATCAAGAAAAAACAAGAAGAGGAAAAGAAGAAAGAAGAGGAACAAAAGCGATTGCAGGAAGAAGCGGCCAAACAGAGAAAACTTATGCTTCTAATTGGAGGGGTTGGTATTGGAGTGATAGTCGTAGTGATAGTCTTGATTCTGGTTCTGATACAGAGAGGTGGTGGAGGCAGAGGACGGTGGGACGAGCTCAGATAATCAGACCCATTTTCTTTTTTAAAATTTAGAGCCATTCTAACAGAGAAATGAATTGCTAACCAACGACTTGATTTTTAATTAACTAATTAAACCAAAAAAGAAAAAGGAAAAATTTAATGGTTAAATCCCATCGCTTTGAGTTTCTCCAAGGACTCTTTGATCTTCTCTACTGGATACTCGTAGTCTTCCAGTTTCTTAGCGAAGTAACCCTCATACGCCCTAAGATCAAAGTGACCATGACCACTGTTGTTGAACAGTATCACTTTTTCTTCTCCAGTCTCCTTGCATTTCAGTGCTTCATCAATGGCAACTCGTATAGCATGGTTGGTTTCAGGTGCTGGAATGAAGCCTTCTGCTCGTGCAAACATGACACCAGCATCAAATGTAGGATTCTGTGGAACCGCTTTTGCCTCAATGATACCCTCATCGTAGAGGAGACAGAGAGTTGGTGCATCACCATGATATCTGAGACCTCCAGCGTGGATAGGTGCCGGAACAAAATCATGACCAAGGGTGTACATCTTCAATAAGGGTGTAAGACCTACCGTATCCCCGAAATCATAGGCGTAAATCCCTTTAGTGAGCGTAGGGCAAGCAGTTGGCTCTGCCGCAATAATCCTGACATCGGATTTACCTTTCAGCTTGTCGTAAACAAAAGGATAAGCTGTCCCTGCAAAATTGCTACCTCCACCAACACAGCCTATGACAATATCTGGATATTCTCCTATTGCCTCAAATTGTTTCTTAGCTTCCAGTCCGATAATGGTCTGATGCAGCATTACATGGTTAAGCACGCTTCCAAGAGAGTAATGAGCATTGTCATGAGTGGCCGCATCTTCTACAGCTTCACTAATGGCTATACCAAGGCTTCCAGGAGAATCTGGATCCTCTTCAAGTATTTTCTTCCCGGACTGAGTCTTATCTGAGGGACTTGGTATTACTTCGGCACCCCATGTCTCCATCAATAACCTCCGATATGGTTTCTGCTGATAACTGATTTTCACCATATATACTGTACACTGTAAATCAAAAAAGGCACATCCAAAACTCAAAGCGCTTCCCCATTGTCCTGCTCCTGTTTCTGTTGTTAACCTTTCTGTGCCATCTACCATATTATAATAGGCCTGTGCAACAGCGGTATTGGGTTTATGGCTGCCTGGAGGGCTAACTCCTTCCCACTTGTAGTATATCTTTGCAGGTGTACCCAGCATCTTTTCCAGCCTTTTAGCTCTGTATAACGGAGTTGGTCTCCACAATCTATACACTTCAAGGACTTCCTCAGGAATCTTGATCCATCGCTGGTCTGATACCTCCTGACCTATGAGAGATTTCGGGAAGATCGGCTCAAGGTCACTTGGACTGATGGGTTCCTTGGTCTGGGGATTTATCGGTGGATCCAGCGGTCGAGGTAGATCTGGCAGAATGTTGTACCATTCAGTAGGCATCTCGTCTGGATTCAAAAACACTTTTGTACCGTCTTCAAAGGTCTTCTTCTTAAACATACCATCACCGTCGATAACCAATTAATCACTATTGTTAATAAAGGTTTCGATAATCCACAATGATTTATTGTTTATTTAGAGCCTGTACACCTCTTTTACTCATCAATCTCGAATTATGTGCCTAGTCTCATTAATTAGAATTGATCCAGAAAAATTTCGATAAAGTATTTTTCTTACTAAGTATTGTTATAATAAAAACAAGAGAGTTGGTCATTCAATAATCCGTTTTTATAAAACATTGAATTAAAAATTCAGAACGCTATCTGAATCAGTTACCCATCCTACCAGATCAGTCATAGAAGCGATTTTCACGTTCTCTACCATATTTTCAAGAGTTACACCCCTCTCATCACAGCATACCCCACATGCCATGACGTTACATCCAAACTCAATACACTCTCTCAGCATTTTTTCAAGCTGATACGTCTGGCCTTTCTGATCTTTCTGAGCGAGATAGACTCCATCACCAAGGAGGAACAACCTGACCACATGATCCTCTGCTAAGGATGCTAGAATGAATCTGAGGGCATTATAGGCGTTCTGACTGTTGTAAGGAGAGCTTGTTAATACCAACGTAAATTTGGCCATGATGCCATAAAAAGGTTGAATCTTATATAAACTTTATGGATCTATGTCGAATCAAAGTCTGATTCTGCTGAATAGAAAACCACCAACCAAGACGGTAGCAAAGGAAAAAGATGTCAAGACTACAATACTGGTAACCGGAGAGATTTGAGAAACCCCCAAAAGACCGAATCTCATACCCTCTACTCCATAGGTAAGGGGATCAGCAAGAGCAAGGTTTCTTAACCAAGAAGGCAGTCCCTCAAGAGGGAACAACGCTCCTGAGAGGAAGAATACAGGAAATACGATAAAATTGATTATGAGCTGAAATCCATGCATATCCTCCATCTGAGATGCAAAAGCAATCCCTAATGCCGTAAAAGAGATTCCTGTCAATACCATATAAGGCAAAGCAATGAGAAAACTCATAAGAGAGAAGTGTACCCCAAGGAAATAGGATAAACTGAGAATTAGCAATCCCTGAATTAAAGCTACAGTCGCACCTCCAAAAGTCTGCCCTAGCATTATTTCTGTTCTCTTCACTGGGGCCACCAGAGTCTCTTTAAGAAATCCGAATCTCTTATCCCACACTACTTGGATTCCAGAAAACATGGATGTGAATAAAATGGTCATTGCCACAACCCCTGGAGTTATGAATGCCATATACCCTTTTCCATATCCAGGCACAGTGAAAAGAGAATTTAATCCCATTCCCAAGATAGCTAGAAAAAAGAATGGCATGCCCAAGCTCCCGATAAGCCGGCTTTTTGATCGTACATATCGTTTTATACTTCGGAGCCACAATGTATACACTACTTCCATATTTATCTCCTCATAGCTCTCCATGCCATTCTCATTTTTTCTATCCCATTACTCTTTTCTGCTCTCAGATTTCTACCTGTAAAATGGAGAAATACATCCTCAAGAGTTGCCCGTCTGATCTGAATACTATCTACCTGAACTCCAGCTTCATGAGCCATTATGATCAGGTTTGCAATTCTTTTTTCCGCTTCATCAACACTAAAGGTAACCATCCCATCATGAGCGCCGATAAACCTAACCCATTCAATTGTCTCTGAAATTAACTTCAACTTACCTGCGTTGTTACCTTTAACAATTACAAGATCGCCTCTAATTAGATTTTTTAAGTTTTCCGGAGTATCCATGGCGATTATCTTGTCTGCATCCATAATCGCAACTCTATCGCACAATTTGTCAGCCTCTTCCATGTAGTGGGTTGTGAGGATTATCGTAATTCCAACATCCCGGTTGAGCCTTTCAATATACTCCCATATATGACGACGAGTTTGAGGATCGAGACCGAGAGTGGGTTCATCCAAGAATAACACCTTAGGAGAGTGAAGAAGACCTCTGGCGAGCTCAAGTCTTCTTTTCATTCCACCTGAAAAAGTTTTAACAAGATCGTCTTTTCGGTTCCACAAGTCAACCAGTGTAAGCATCTCTTCTATCTTTTTTTTACGTTCTGATCGTGGAAGTCTGTACATCCTTCCGTGAAAATCCATATTCTCATAAGCGGTTAGCTCATCATCAAGGCTCGGGTCTTGAAACACAACCCCTATAGACTTCCTTACTCCATCGGGATCTGTGATCACATTATGACCATTAATCCAAGCAGTTCCATAGGTCGGAGATAATAGTGTAGATAGGATAGATATAGTGGTAGTTTTTCCAGCTCCATTTGGACCGAGTAACCCAAAAATCTCACCCTCTTCTATTGTAAACGAGATTTTCTTAACTGCTTCTAGTCCGTTAAACACTTTAGTGAGTTCCTGTACTTTCACCATAGACATTTTAAGTATACTATCCATAGAATGGTAGATAAACATTGCCCAATAATAACAAAGTCGAATTAGATAATCTCATCTCAAGAAAATCTTTTATCAATAATAAAAAGAAAAGGGGGCATGGGACATCGGAGGGGATGGATGCAATGCCTTCTGCCCCGAAAATGAAACATTTAGTTTTTGGATTTACTCCTATATAATTTTTTCTCCAAAAAGTGAATAATTCAGATAACATTTTCAGATATTCTATGCGCACAATTCCATTTCAAACAGGTTGGCAATTGATAAGATCCTACCAAAACTGTATATATTGACATGAAGATTCTGGTGTTTCCAGTTCATTTGAAAACATATAGCAAACCAAGAGCTATAATTTATCAGTTTACATTATGGGTGGTGTAACATACATGTTTACAGTTTTTTAATTATGTTGATACTTACAGTTAAATTTAAATATCGGTTGACAGTAGGAATACAGAAGCGGGGTGACTCGGTGGCAAAGTTACAGAAGTACATTGAAAGAAAGACGAATCCAGAAATAAAAAAATTGGCAGACACACTGCTTAAAGCAGCAAGAGATAATAATGCACCTCTGTGGAAGGATGTTGCTCGAAAACTATTACGGCCTACTAGAAAAATGGCTGAGATCAACGTTAGTAAAATCCAGAGATATGGAGGAAATGTTGTTATAGTACCGGGTAAGGTGCTTGCTGCAGGGAAGATTGATAGACCAGTCACGGTAGCCGCCTTTAATTTCTCGGCGAAAGCAAGGGAGAAAATCATAAGGGCTGGAGGGAAAGCTATAAGTATTGGTGAACTACTGGAATCCAACCCTGATGGATCAGGTATCATAATAATGGAGTGATCTTATGAATGTCAAACGGTCTCTTAGTTTACTGGGTGATGATTTTATAGTTATTGATGGGGAGGGGCATGTTCTTGGCAGATTGGCCAGTATCATTGCAAAGCGTCTTCTAAACGGTGAAAAAATAGTAGTAGTTAACGCAGAGAAAGTTCTGATCAGCGGAGATCAAGAAGAGATATTCAGGAGATATAAAATTAAACATGATAAGGGCTCTAAGGATTATGGACCTCATTTTCCAAAACACCCGGAAAGAATCCTGAAAAGGACTGTCAGGGGTATGTTACCACATAAAACCGTTAAAGGGAGAGAAGCTCTCAGTAACTTTAGAGCTTTTATTGGTATCCCAGCAGAAGTTGCTGACAGAGACCATATAAAAATCGGAGAAGCCTTATTCGAGAATAGGGTGAAATCCGGGAAAGCTGTTTCCTTACTTGAAGTTAGTAGGTTCCTTGGATACGAGGTGAAAGTATGAAGATTGTCAATACCAGCGGTAAACGTAAAACTGCCGTTGCAAGGGCTACCATACGAAATGGAAAAGGGCGAATTAGAGTAAATAAAAGACCTGTTGAGCTGATTCAACCAGAATTTGCAAGAATTAAGATAATGGAGCCTCTTGTAATTGCAAAGGATATAGCATCAAAAGTGGATATAGAGGTTCATGTGGAAGGTGGGGGGATTATAGGACAGGCTGAGGCAGCACGTACAGCCATAGCCAGGGGACTCGTTAAATGGTCTGATGATCATGAACTCAGGGACGCATACGTGAAATATGACAGAACTTTGCTGGTGAACGATAGCAGAAGAAAGGAGAGCAAGAAAGTCGGTGGTCGTGGCGCAAGGAAGAGGAGACAGAAGTCCTACAGGTGAAGCTATGTTTCCCGTACGATGCTTCACTTGTGGAAAAGTTATTGGACAGTATTGGGAGGAGTATCAGCAACGTATTCGAGAAGAACCTCCCGGTAAAGTTCTAGACGACCTTGAAATTGAAAGGTACTGCTGTAGGCGTATGTTTCTCACTCATAAAGAGGTCTTTGGAGAGCTGGTTGACTGATAAGGTGGGGTCGTGGGGTAGCCTGGATATCCTTTGGCGTTCGGGGCGCCGAGACCTGAGTTCAAATCTCAGCGACCCCACCATTTGAACCGAGGTGGTTGTTTGGAGATAAAAACCGACGATAAATCCAGAAAAAGTAGTAAAAGTTTTCCAACCGGATACACCCGGTTCGAGAAAGCACGCATTATAGGAGCAAGAGCCCTCCAGATAGCCATGGGGGCACCTGTTCTTATTAAAACAGACAGAACAAACCCCATTGAAATTGCCATGGAAGAATTTAATAAAGGGGTTATACCCATAACAGTTAGAAGAAGAAGAGATAGGTTCATCTGGTTGGAAGATAAGGGATTGTTATAGGTGGTTGTGTGATTATCGAAGATGTGCAATTCAGAGTTGTATTTGATAGCAGAGGAAATAAGACCGTAGAAGCCGAGATTTTCACCACAAGCAGTTATGGATCTGCAATGGCCCCCAGTGGAGCCAGTGTTGGGAAAGATGAAGCCGTTGTTGTTGATGTCTCCAATCTACCCGAAATAGGAAAAAAAATTCGAGATGAACTGATTGGAATGGATGTTTCGGATCAGATCACCATAGACGAAGTTCTCAGAAACCTCGATGGAACTGATAACTTTTCAAATATAGGGGGTAATTTCGCTATTGCTACATCTCTGGCAGTTGCAAAGGCTGCTGCTGATGGTTTTGGATTACCACTGTTTACTTACCTTGGAGGCATATATGCAAATCAACTACCATACCCACTAGGTAACGTGATCGGGGGTGGTGCTCATGCCATGGACTCTACAGATATTCAGGAATTCCTGATTATCCCTGTGGGAGCAGAATCTTTTTTTGAAGCAGTACAAATAAACTCGGCAGTTCATCAAGAACTGAAAAACATATTTAAGAAAAAAGGTATTTTTGCCGGAAAGGGGGATGAGGGAGCCTGGGCAGCAAGTATAAATGATGAATTGGCCTTTGAATTACTTTCTGAAGCTATAGATCAGGTGGTAGAGTCAACAGGAGTGGATGTACGGATTGGTGTGGACATAGCAGCTTCCAGTCTCTGGAACGGATCTGAATACGTGTATCGGGACAAAAAATTAACCCCAGAAGAACAGATCGAACATATAACCAATCTTGCTGAGAAATATGAACTGCTATATATCGAGGATCCTTTCCATGAAGATGATTTCGAAGGGTTTGTTGAGCTAAACAAACGAGTAAAGTGTATGGTTTGTGGTGATGATCTATTTGTAACAAATGTGAAGAGAATAAAGAAAGGTATAGAAATGGGTGCTGCCAATTCAGTCCTCATAAAACCCAATCAAATCGGCACTCTCACGGATACATTTAAAGCCATTTCTTTGGCAAAGGAGAACGACTACAAAATCATAGTCTCTCATAGATCCGGAGAGACCACCGATGATACCATCGCGCATTTGAGTGTCGCATTTAATGCAGTTTTAATAAAAACAGGTGTAGTTGGAGGCGAAAGGATTGCTAAACTCAATGAATTGATCCGGATCGAGGAATATCTTGATCACCCAAGGATGATCCACATATAAAGGTGATGAAATGAAAAAATATGAAAATGTTCGGGAATCGGATTACGAATACCTTATTCCTGCAGATGAGTATCTAGCATCTGGTGTGCACATAGGAACCCAGATTAAAACTAGAGAGATGAAGAAGTTCATCTACAGAGTCAGAAACGATGGGTTATACGTACTTGACATACAAAAGACTGATGAACGGATTAGAATGGCAGCAAAAATGCTTTCCAAGTATCCCCCCGACAGAATTTTAGCTGTTAGTGCGAGACAATATGGTCAGAAACCTGCAAAAATGTTTGCAAGAGCCATTGGAGCTAGTGCAGTAGTTGACAGATTTATCCCTGGCACTCTGACAAATCCGGCCCTTAAGAATTATATGGAACCCGACATAGTCCTAGTAACAGACCCTGCCATCGATACCCAAGCGGTGACTGAGGCGTCAAACGTTGGAATCCCTGTCATAGCTCTATGCGATACAAATAACTCCATCTCTGATGTAGATCTGGTCATTCCTACCAACAACAAGGGTAGAAAGGCTTTAGCCCTCATATATTGGTTATTAACCAAACAAACATTAAAAGAGATGGGTAAAGATGAATTTCCATACACTGTTGAAGACTTTGAGGCCGATCTGTAGGAGGATGAGATGAGAAAGGCTGTTGTTGCGGGACAGTTTTATTCATCGGACCCTAAATCGTTAAAAGAAATTATTGGTAAGTATGTAGACCATTCTCCCGACGAAAAAGTGATTGGAGCGGTCTCCCCTCATGCAGGGTATATTTACTCAGGTAAAACAGCAGGAAAGGTATACTCCCTTGTACCTCCTTCTGATGTATTTGTTATTATAGGCCCCAATCATACCGGATATGGTTCTGGTGTAGCGGTTTCTTCTGAGGACTGGGAAACTCCTTTGGGTACCGCAAGGGTTGATCGTGATTTCGTAGAGGCATTGCCAAAAAAGATCATAGATACTGATGAGATTGCCCACAGATACGAACATTCCATTGAAGTTCAGCTCCCTTTTTTACAGTATCTGTTTGGAGAGATAAATATCGTACCGATATGTATGGCAATGCAGGATGTTGAAACTGCGAAAGATGTTGGGGATGAGATTCTCGAAGCTTCAAAGACAACCGGGAAACTGGTGACTATTATCGCATCTAGTGATATGTCACATTACCTTCCTGAGGATATGGCCCAAACCATAGACAGGCATATTATTGAGGCGATTCAATCTTTAGATCTCAACTTATTTTATAAGCGCCTGTATGAGAGACAGGCAACAGTGTGTGGTTATGGACCCATTGCCACTGTCATGCATATATCCAACAAGCTTGGGGCCATAGCTGAACTCGTGGATTATACCACCAGTGGAGAGGTAGCTGATAAAACCAGTGTCGTCGGCTACGGAGGATTGGTTTTCAGGCGGGGATAAGCCTTGATTTGCTCTGCCCCGGGAAAAGTTTTCTTGTTTGGAGAGCATGCTGTTGTATATGGGAGACACGCCGTGGTAAGTGCAATTAACCTTCGAACTTTCGTGAAAATTGAAAGACATCCTGATTTCGTTATTGAGTCACCTATAGGAACCACTGGACTCGATGCAATAACTCACCCATACGTGACCGAAGCTATACACCTGATTCAGGAGATACACCCCATCAAAGGGTGTCGTTTTCACATTACCTCAGAAATTCCTGTTTCTTCTGGTCTTGGAAGCTCTGCTGCTGTGACAGTTGCAGTTATTGGAGCTACAAATGAAGAATTCAATATAGGGCTTGGAAGAGATGAGATTTATGAACTGGCAAGAAAAGTGGAAAAGAGAGTTCAGGGCATTGCCAGTGGAACGGATCCGTTTGTTTCAACTTTTGGTGGAGCGTATCAGATCCCTGAACGTGAAAAAATTGACATAAAAGGACTGAATATCATTATAATCTACACAGGTCAAGAATCAAACACAAAAAAAATGGTAGAAAAAGTGGCTGAATTAAGAAATAGATTTCCGGATATCATAGAACCGATATTTGATGCCATTGATCAGATATCCCTACGAGGAATTCAAGCCATTAAAACTGGAGATCTTGACGAAATTAACTTCCTATTTGGGATGAATCAGGGTTTGCTGAAATCGATAGGCGTCAGCTCAGAATCCATAGATGCTATCATCACAGATGTAGAACGTCATGGTAAACGGGGTAAACTTACAGGAGCTGGTGGAGGGGGCTCTGTTATTACTCTCGGGAGTAAAGAAGATTATAAAATGCTGAAATCTCTGTATCCAGATACTTTCTTAGTCTCTCTTGAAAATGAGGGGTTGAAAATCCATGGATAACTCTGGACTCGATACTATTTTAAAAATTGGTGGCAGTATCTTAACTGATAAATCAGGATTTGAATCGCTTAATAAAGAATCTCTCGAGAGAACCATAGGAGAGCTGAAGGACTTCAAAAATTTTATTTTAATTCATGGTGTCGGCTCTTTTGGCCATGCTCATGTAAAGAAATATCGGGTTGTCGAAACTCAGAGCAGAGATAAAATTCTAGAGACTCATATAGCATGTAGAAAATTGAACTGGTTTGTTATGGAAGAGATGAGGAAGAATAACTTATATGCACTCCCGATACACCCTTTCACAAGTGTTATTACTCGAGATGGAAAGATACACATTTTCGATATGACTCTTCTCATCGTGGCATTACAAAGGGGATTTATTCCAGTACTACATGGAGACATGGTTTATGATATGTCTAATCAATACATTCCTCTTTCAGGTGATGAAATCGCGAGATTTCTTGGTAAACAACTCATGATTTCCCGCATCGGGATGGCTACTTCCGTTGATGGCATATTTGATGACTCAGGCAATTTTATAGAAAGAATAACTCCAAAAAATTATGATGATGTCATAAAATATGTTAGAGGAAGTGACAATGATGTCACAGGTGGTATGCGAAACAAGCTATCATCCCTGTTCCATCTAACCCGATATGGAGTAGAGATCAACATATTCAATGGACTCAAAAAAGGGAACATAAAAAGATTTATGACTGGTGAGAACGTTGGCACGGTTATAACAGGAGAAAGGGATTGAAATGAAGAAGAAGGCCGGACTAACGTCAAACAGAAAACTCGACCACATAAGAATTTGTCTTGAAAAAAATGTGGAGTCCAGTTACACGGGATTCGAAGATATTCAATTTATTCATAATGCCTTACCAGAAGTAGATCTTGATGCCATCAAGATGGAATCAGAATTTCTTGGACATAAATTCTCTGCTCCGATAATGGTAGCCTCAATGACAGGAGGTCATCCGGAAACAACCAGAATAAATAGAAACATAGCCCTTGCAATCCAGAACCTTGGACTTGGCATGGGAGTTGGTTCCCAAAGAGCTGCCATAGAAGATTCATCCCAGAAGGAGAGTTTTACTGTTGTGAGAGAGCATGCTCCAGATGCTTTTATATATGCCAACGTAGGAATGCCTCAGGTCAGGGAATTTGGAGCAGAATTTGTAGAAAAAGCAGTAGGAATGATAGATGCTGATGCCGTAGCCATCCATTTAAACTTCCTTCAAGAAGCAATACAGCCAGAAGGGGATGTAGAGTCTTCAGGATGTATTTCTACCATCGAGAAAGTAGTTGGAATACTTGATGTACCAGTTATCGTGAAAGAGACGGGTTCTGGAATCTCCAGAGAAACTGCTATGATACTTCAAGAGATTGGTGTTTCAGCCATTGATGTCGGTGGAAAAGGCGGCACATCATGGGCTGGAGTGGAAGTATTCAGATCTCCTGAAAACAGTATTCAGAAAGAGCTTGGAGTCCAGTTTTGGGATTGGGGTATCCCAACAGCTTTAACTGTCATTGAGTCATCAGAGTTCCTGCCGACTATTGCAACAGGTGGTATTCGAACCGGAATAGATGTGGCCAAGTCAATTGCAATAGGTGCAGACATGGCGGGAGTGGCACTTCCTGTTCTAAAAGCTGCAGCCACAGATCATAAAGCAGTTGAACGGGTCCTCAATACATTTATACTTGGATTGAAAACAGTCATGTTTTTAACCGGGTGTAGAGAACTGATTCAGCTGAGAAATGTGTCTCTTCTAGTCAGCGGAATGTTGAAAGATTTTCTCGAAGAAAGAGGAGTAGATATAAAAAAGTTTGTGCGAGGGCGATGATATGGGAGCACTGAAAAACTCGATTAAAGAAAGATCCAGCATCATTGAAGAAGCTATCAAAGAATATCTTCCAATGGGAGAGCCGAAAGAACTTTATAAAGCAAGTAGACACCTTATAATGGCAGGGGGAAAACGATTACGCCCAGTAACGGCAATTCTGGCAACTGAAGCCGTAAACGGAGATGTTAACCTTGTGATCCCTGCGGCAGTAGCCATTGAAACCATCCATAATTTCACTCTGATACATGATGATATAATGGACGACGACCTCTACCGTAGAGGAGTTCAGACGGTTCACACCCGTTGGGATGTTCCCACTGCTATCTTGGCAGGAGATACTTTATTCGCAGAGGCTTTTAGAATTCTTACACAATCCAAATCCAATCCAGAAAGGGTTGTCCAAGCCATCCACATGCTTGCTGATGTATGTGTGAAAATATGTGAAGGACAGCACATGGATATGAGCTTCGAAAAAATGCCTATTGTAAAAGAGAAGGACTATCTGGAGATGATCAGGAAAAAAACCGCTGTATTGTATGCCGCTTCATCTTCCATAGGCCCATTACTTAACGATTGCAGTACCAAGGTAACGGAGAAGATGTGGAAATTTGGAGAATATGTTGGAATGGGTTTTCAAATATATGATGATGTCTTGGATCTAATTGGAAGCAAAGAAAAGCTTGGGAAAGATTGGGGAAGTGATATCCTCCAAGGAAAGAAAACACTGGTAATGATCGATGCTCTGAATCGAGGAGTTAATATCGAGATTTACGGGAAAAAATCTGCTACAGAAGAGGAGATTCAAAATGCAGTTGATATTCTGAAAGAATGCGGATCAGTGGATTACTCTTTGAAAAAGGCTCGTCAGCTCGTAGATAAGGGGATTTCTCAGCTGGATATCTTAGAAGACTCTGATGCAAAAAGAACTCTCATTGAACTTGCAGAATTTCTAATATCGAGGGAATTCTGATGGATGATATTAAAAAGATAGCTCTTAAATTCGTACTATACAATGCCCTGAAATACGGTAAACCAGAGAGAAAAGCAGTTATTGGAAAAATCCTTGGAGAGAATCCAGAGTTAAAACCCAGAATTGGAGAAATTCTATCTGTGGTGGACGAACTTATTGATGAGATCTCATCAATTAAGAGAGAGGAGATTGAAGAGAGACTCATCAATCTTGCTCCAGAACTGATGGAGGAGAAAAAAGAGAAGAGAGAGAGAGGACTACCACCACTTCCTATGGCAGATAAGGGTGTAGTGATGAGGTTTGCTCCCAATCCCAATGGTCCGGCTACTCTTGGAAGTGCCAGAGGTATTGTGATAAACCACGAATATGTTTCCCTCTACGATGGGACTTTTATTCTGAGATTCGATGACACTGACCCTAAAAACAAACGACCTATGCTAGAGGCTTATGAGCAGTATTTAAAGGACTGCGAATGGCTTTCTGCTAAACCAGATAGAGTTTTGTATGCTTCCAAGCGAATGGGGATCTATTACGAGCATGTGGAAAAGCTGATGAAAATGGGAAAGGCCTATGCATGTTTTTGTTCACGGGAAAAATTTAAGAAATTTAAAGATGCTGGAAGACCATGCTCTCACAGAAATTGTGCCACTGAAGATACACTAACAATATGGGAGAATATGTTGAGTGGAGAATATGACGAGGGTGAAGTGGTAATACGAGTTAAAACTGATATGGCCCATAAAGACCCTGCCCTTCGAGATTGGGTTGCCTTCAGGATAGTTAAAATACCCCACCCTCTGGTAGGAGATAAATATAATGTCTGGCCTACCCTCGATTTTGAATCTGCTATAGAAGACAGAATTAACGGTGTAACTCACATTCTGAGAGGAAAAGATCTGATGGATTCTGAGAGGAGACAGCAATACATTTACAATTATTTTGGATGGGACTATCCCTTTGTGAAACTATGGGGTCGGGTAAAGATACATGAATTTGGAAAATTCTCGACCAGTGTGTTGAAAAGGAAAATAGAGAGTGGAGAGTACACAGGATGGGATGATCCCCGCCTTCCTACTCTGGTAGCTTTGAAACGAAGGGGAATTACACCTGAGGCTATTCGGAATTTTTTTGTACAGCTTGGGGTAGGAGAGAACGACATAAGTGTCAGTATGAAAAACCTGTATGCAGAAAATAGGAAGCTGATAGATCCTGTGGCCAATAGATATTTTTTTGTATGGGACCCTGTAAAGGTTATTATACACGGATTCGAGGGTGGAACTGCAAGAATACCACTGAATCCAAAAAAGGATGGAGAGCGAATCTTAAAAACAGAAAGTGAGGTTGTAATTTCTTATTCTGACATCCAGAAATTCCAAAATGGAGATATCTTCAGACTCAAAGATCTGTGTAATATTCGAATTATATCCTTAGATCCGCCCATTGCAGAATTTGTTGGGTATGAGCTCGATGCTGTCCGTAGAGGGAAGAACATTGTACATTGGTTACCTGCAAAAGATAATCTCCCGTGTGTAGTTCATAAAGAAGGAGATCTAATAGAAGGTGTAGTAGAAACAAGTGTAAAGAACGAAATAGATAGAGTTGTTCAGTTTGAAAGATTTGGATTTGTCAGGATTGAACAGTTCAAGGAAAAGGTTACTGCTATTTTCGCTCACGAATGAGAGTTTCCAGGGATGCATGATACCATAATCTTTAAATACATAAATATCGCAATATCCAAATATATGGAAAAACAGAAAATTTATGAAGTCCATGCGAACATATGCAAAGTATTTACAAATCCTAGGCGCCTTGAGATCATAGATCTACTGAGAGAGAACGAGAGGACAGTAAACGAGCTTGTCAAGCTGATGAATTTACCTCAATCCAGTGTTTCGCAACATCTTGCAGTAATGAGAGAGAAGGGAATCTTAGAGGCAAAAAGACATGGAAGCAGTGTAACATACAGGATTTCAGATGAAAGAATTCTGAAAGCCTGTGATTTAATGCGAGAGGTTTTGTTAGATCACATTGGGAAATTAGAAAGAATTGTAAATGAGGTGAAGAGATGAAATTAAGTTTGATAATCAATACAAACGATCCTGAAAAAGCATGGAATGGTTTTAGACTGGCTGTTGCGTCAACATTAGCAGGACATGAGGTAAAAGTATTTCTTCTAGGATCTGGTGTAGAGGTAGAGAACATCCAAGAAGGAACATTTAACGTACGGGCAGAGATGGAAAAATTCTTGGAAGTTGGTGGAGAAATTCTTGCTTGTGGAACATGTCTTAAAATACGACAACAGAAAGAAGGTCTCTGCCCAATCTCCACTATGAACGATCTTGTGAAGCTAATAGAGGTCTCGGATAAAGTGGTTGTTATAGGATAAGACGATATTGTCAGCTATGCTGACAAATAGTAAACGAAGTTTGCCATATTGTCAACTTTGTTGACAAGTAGTAAACGAGGTTTACAAATAATATAACTAAATATACAAAAGTAGTGAGTAAGATGAAAGTAAATAGAGTTGATCTGGAAAAGTTTAGTCATACACTGAAAGAGGCTGAAAAAGATTCGGTATCTGCTAAAAAGACCATGAAAATTGCAGGTAGATGGAGACTGGGTGAGTCGGGGCCTCAATTTGAATCAGAACTTCAGTTTGAGGGAGGGAAGACTACGTTTTATGCCGATGAGCCGTCTTTTCTAGGTGGAGGTGGAACCGCTCCCAATCCAGTTCAGTACTGTATAATGGGTGCTGTTGCTTGTTTTGCTGCTACTTTTGCAAAATGGGCTGCTATGGAAGGGATTACACTGGATGAACTGGCTATCTCTGCAGATGCTCATATGGATATGTCCAGAAGTTTTGGCCTATCAGATAGTCCAATTCTGGATAAAATAACTTTCAACATAGCTGTTAAAACTGAGGCAAACGATGAAGAAATTGATAAATTACTCCAAATAACAAAAGAAAGATGCCCTGCCTATTATTGTCTGACTGAAAGGATAACACCGGAAATCAAACTCTCGAAAGAATGATTCGTTATTTCCCGATAATGAACAAAAAGGAATAACAGGTGAGAGAATACAGCTAAAAAATATAAACGATGATGAATTCACTTTGTTTTCATTTTTTTATAGACCACTATTTTTAAATAAAAAAGATATTAAGTTTTAAAGATTCTGTATAGAGGATGATCTCTCGATTCGGGTGGCATTCCTTCATCTACTTTCATAGAATAAGCAACATATGCGTTTGCCAGAGAACAAGCAGTGTACATATCTTCAGCTTTTTCAATAGGCCCATAAAGCGCATAGTCAGCACCCATCATGATAGGGAAAACATTAGCCACTGCCGTAGTTATAGCATAGGTTCTTGAATCCATTTTTTTTCTCCTTCTCCACTGATCCACTGCATTATGAGCCCCACAACCTGTAGGTAGGCCATAACTCTTTTTAATTCGATATACAGTTTTTGCCACTGGACCTGGATCTGGCAAATCCAGAATACATGGATCAACCAGAGGTTTCTTGATCTCAGCTTCTTTAACCATTTTCAAAATCACATCCAATGACTCTAATCTACCCTCCACCGTGGGTTTTTTTGGATTGTAACAGAGCAAAATAGCTGACTCTATCCCGGCATCCTTGATGACTTCTACTTCCTCTTCTTTACAATGCAGGCTGATGGAATTGTAAATGGCCCGTTCAGCAAGTCCTGTTTCACCAACATGTTTTGTTGCCTCAACTCTCACCTCTACAGTAGCACCATCGATCAGAAAAGGTGAATCAGTCTCCTCAGCAACAAAATCTATATATCTCACAAGAGCCTCTGAAGTACTACCTACAACATCTATCATACGAGGATTTCCTGTAGATTTTGATAGCTCTTCTTCTTTTTCCAGCAGCTCTCTTGCTCTTTCTTTATTGAATTTTCCTTTTTTCTCATCTTCTACGAGAGGGCTACCCTCATAGAAAATGCTACCGATCATGACTGTTGGTCGAATCCCGGGTTGACCTCCAACTTTCACGCCATATACGTCCCAAATCTTCTGCTCTTTCAAGAATCTGAACATACACCCACCAGTCAGTTACTGTAGTTTCTCAGAAGGTAACTTTTATTTCCACCATAGATTCTACCTATTCATAGGAACCATACTCTCGTGCAGCATCAACCAGAGCCCTAAAGTTCTCAGCAGGAGTGTGGGGGTTCGTATCACAGGCAGGAACCACTATGAAACCTCCTCCTTCAGCTCCATATTCTATATTTCTTCTCACAACTGCTTTTACTTGATCTGGAGTGCCCTCTAGTAGTACTGTTATAGGATCTATGTTGCCGCATATACAGACTCTATCTCCGACTTCTTTTTTTACAGCCAGTAACATGATACTGTATGGATCATCAGGATCGAGTGGAACAGATTCCCCGACAACACTTCTGAAATATTTCAGGCTCATGGGTCTGGTCTCAACATTGCCATAATTCGCATGAATAGCTCCCGGAGAGCCTTCAGGGATGACATCTGCAGTCATAGGCAGGATTCCAGTTGTATCCCCACAAGGGTGATTTATGGGTATCATCCCAGCACTGGCTATTGCAGCTAGATCTTTCTCTAGATATGGCTTTACAAACTCTTTATACTGTCTTGGTGATGTTGTATCTACAGCAGCTACTGGATCGAGGGCTACTACAGCATGAACCAGCCCTTTAAATGCAGTGTGATACTTAATAGAGTACTCAGTTATTTTGTTCAATAGAGAATGGACTTCTTCAGGTTCTTTTACCATAGCCCTGAACAAATTTTCATGGCCCATCAAATTGCAAGCTGTACTGAATGGAGCTGATACAAGCACTGCAACTGCCGTATGATCTCCAACCTTGTCCATTAAGATTCCGGCTTCTTCAATTACCGTTTTCATTCTGATATGTTCATCTGGCTCTGGAAAGGTAAGATTATCCATGTCTTCCCATGTATTTATCACTCTGAATCGAGTGTCCACAATTGGCATGTGCTCACTCCAGTAACTCTTGGCTCCCATTGCCTTTGCCTCTACAAAACAGCCATCTATNCCTGCCACTACAATGTCGTCACCAAACCTTTCATTTGCTACAATCTTTGCTTTAGCCATTTTTTCAGCATCATTTATAGCAGTTTTTGGTCTTTCTCCGATTTCCCATAGGGCTCTTGAAACTGCTAGAGTAGCTACAGGCACTCTATCTGGTTGTCCTCCTTGTAAAGCTATGGCCGTCCTTTCAAGACTTGTCATTTTACCCATTATTTTCACCTCCATTAACTCTGTTGTTTAATCAGACTGAAGGCGGCCTCTACTGCTTTAATGGCATCTGGCGCCCATTTATCTGCACCTATTTGCTTTGCCCATTTCTCATTAGTAGAGCGGCCTCCAACTAAAACAGCAAAATTGGACCTCAGTCCACGTTTATTCAGTTCTTCTATTACTTCCTTCACACCATCTCTGGTAACACTCATGAGACACGAGAGGGCAATAACGTCAGCATCCGTATTAACAGCCTTGTCGATTATTTCACTAGCTGGGACGTCAACTCCCAAGTCATCGACTTCAAAACCATTCCCTTCTAAGAACAGTCTCACTATATTTTTCCCTATATCATGAAGATCTCCTTTCACTGTAGCCAGTAAGATTCTTCCAACTCTTTCTTCTCTCTTATCACCGATTTCCTTCTTCAGATGGTCCATGATGGGTACCATTATACTCTCTAATGTGTCCCCATACTGTATAAGCTCAGATAGGAAAAATTCGCCATGTTCGTATCTGTCACCAACGACTTTAGAGGCAGGTAATATGACTTCTGATATCAAACGTTTACCAGAGATTCCCTCTTCAAGAGCTTTTTTAGTTAATTCTTCTGCTTCTTCTTTTTTTCCATTTATCAACGCTTGCTTTAATTCTTCAAGTTTTTCCACCATCATTTAATTCCCCCTTTTTTACTATTATCACGATTTTTAAGTTAAATAAAGTATATAAATTTTCCCAAATACCAGAAGGACATCCAGATACAGCTATATATGTCAAGTATCATGAAAAATACCAAAAAGGTGATTCGAATGGATAAAACGAATATAGTTAAGATCTGTGATGCATTAAGTGGTGAGTCAAGGGCAAATCTGCTGGACTACATATACAGAAACAATAGAGGTATTAGCATTGACGAGCTCTCGAAAGTTTTTAAACTACATCCCAATGTGATACGTGCCCATCTCGATAAACTGCAGGAAATTGGGTTGATTGAGTCTTATAAGGAGATAGTGGGAAGAGGAAGACCAAGAAAACTTTATAAAAAAAGCAAGAAAGGATTTTTAATTCAATATCCGAAACGCCAGTATGAGTTGCTCTCTTCACTTCTTATAGAAATAATTAAAAATTCCAATGTTGATAAGGAAATAATCGTGAAGGTTGGTGAAGAATTCGGAAGAAAATTAATGAGGAAATATTTACTTGACAGATCAGAATCAGAGGCCAGTTTAAATACATTATGGGAGGCAGTATCAGAGATTTTCGGGGACTGGGGATTGATGCCTGAGCTGATTAAAATCAAAAATGATTTGATAGAGTGGGATGCTAAAAACTGTATCTATTATGAGCTTGCAATGAAACATGCGGATATCACCTGTCATCTCCACAGATCCATCATTCAGGGAATGGTAAAAGAGCTAAAATTAAATTACTCTGTAAAAATACCTAAGAAATTTCCTGGAGGTTATGAGGGTTGTTACGTAATGGTCGAGAAATAAATATGGACCAAAAATATAGCATATACAATAACTAGCTTATGCAATTAGATGTTTCATCCATTTTACATATCTATAAACCCTTTTGCCAAATCATTCTCAAATTTCTTATTCAAAAATTCTCGGATCGTTCATTCAACCTCTCTCGTGGATACTTTTTACGATTCTTCTTTATTTTATCCAGAATTATCTCCATTATATCAAATTTGAGGACATCTACCAGATATAGAGAGTATATCAGTATATCCGCCAACTCACTTTTTATCTCACTCAGCCGAGCATTCACAATTGCATTTATCTCATCCTCAGATCTCCACTGAAAAATTTCCAAAAGTTCAGCAGCTTCGATAGATATGGATATGGCAAGATCTTTCGGATTGTGATATTTTTTCCAGTTTCGTTCATCTCTGAACCGGGATAACTCTTCCATAATAAACTCAAATTTATCCATCTGCGATCACCTCATAAAAATATCATACATCCTATCATCTCAATTTTACAGTTGTAAATATGGGTCCGACCCAATGAGAGATCTTAAAAATCTCAATACTAACAAGAACATCTCTGGAGCTTTTTGAAACGGTCATGAACTGTCTGTACTTACTCTTAAAAATCTCATAAATCTCATAAATCTCAGGTAACATATCTACCCTTGCCTCTTCTGGTGAGTGTACCGTCGCCCTACCCCTTACCAACAAGCCTTCATTGTTGAAAGGATCACTCTCATCTCTTTCGTCCACAGTTAAGGCTACTTCTGGATTTTTGAGTATATTATTAATTTTCCTTGAATGTATATCAGAAAGAAAATATATGGTCTTGTGTCTGTGGTCATACACAAAAAATATGGGAGTGATGTGGGGCTGTAAATCTGGTTCCAATGTACATAAATACCCAAAATAATTCAGATGGAGAATTTCTAGAATTTTCGGCGGAATCTCTCTCATAAGTTCACCTCATAATGGAATTCTTATTTTCCTTGCTCCTCTCCAATAAATAACTTCTTCCGGGATTATCTTTACAGGTATTCTGCGCACCATTGGTGTTAACTGCCAGGCTTTTGGCAGTTTGGATTTATCTCTCTTGTACACTCCCATATATTTTTGAAACTTTCTATGGAAAAGGTTTCTTACTCTGATAAGAGTTGGCAACGCGTATAGTAAAGAGGAAATACCAAGAACTGCTGCCCTGCCTTTTATTAGGACGGCTTTGTTTTTAAATAGGTCTGTCGGATCACGCTCATCTATAAGTATTGCGATTTTCCTTACTTTTTTTATGTTCTTGTATTTTTTTGAGACGGTGGATGTGGCAAAATACACGTATCGGCCATCAAATACATACACTACAGGTGTGACATGTGGTCGTATACTTTCTACAGTCCCCACATAGGCAAATTTACCCTCATTTAAAAGATCCATAATGTCTGGAGGGAGCCATGGAACTTTCCTTATGAAATATATAGACAGCGAAGAAAAGATGAGCAACATGCATACATAGACGATAATACTCACACTAATGAACAGATCCACTTGGAAAACAGGATATATAATTAAAGATATCAATCCGAAAACCAAGTTATTTAGATCCATTCTTTCCATACTTCTGAGGTCATAAAGCAGGGTATGCTCCAGTTTTTTCCTCCTTCTAGATATTTTAAGTAATAAAATCGATCTCACTAGGGAGTTGTATGTAACCCATACACCCAATCCTGCACGATATGACACATCCCACAAAAGAATTGCAGCAAAGACTAATACTCCTTGGTGATTTTTACCCAAATAATATATCAATAAATTGGGATTGATTACAAAAAAATAATACAAAAAAATGAAAAAGATGACCAATCCAGGAACTACTTCCAGATGTTTTGGATGAAACAGAATACGCTTATAAGTTTCTATGACTCGGTTTTCTTCTTCACTGAGAGACGGTCTAAATGAACGAATGGTAGGAGCAATATATAACGTAAGAACACTCCACAGAACTACCACAAAAATTATTATGGATCCATATTTGATGGCCCGGTTCGGTGGTAATTCAAAAATAAGGGCAATTGTAATCCCTACAAACTCCATTAAAAGAAGTTGAACTGTGGTAACATATACCTTAGGAAGGAGGGAAAATGGAGGGATCTTTTCAACAATAAGTTCATATATCCATCGCATTTCTTCTTTTCCCATCCAGAGGTAATACAGGAGCTACGATAGTTAAAACTTTCCCTTTGAGTCCATAGCTTTGTTGATGGCCTTTTCCATGGCCTTCTTATGAAGGGATGCTGACACATGGATTTTTCCATCCATTCCTCTGGATGCCCAACATGGGTTTATTTGAGCTAAAAAACCCGCTTTCGTGCTAGCTTCTTCTAACTTCGTACCTTTAAGTTTTTCAGCAATAAACCTAGCCGAACCACAAAGAGTTTCTCGTTTAACTATGACATCTTTAACTACACCATTTCTAACAATTACCTCAAATTCAGGACTGCCAAAATTTTCAAAAAACTCTTTTACACGCGGATCATCGATTTTTGGAGTGGAACAACAAATATCTTCAAGAATGAGATTAACGTTCTTTTTCTTTGCCAGTTTTCTCAGTTGAATTCTGGAACCGGCTTTTGCACCCCCTGGAATAATTATCCAAGGTTTTAATTTCTCTGCTTTTTCTATAATAGCGGCGTTTATATCTGGATGCAAAGCATAACTGAGAAGGATATCAACATCAAAAATAGAGGGAGGGATAGAGATATCTTCAATATCATCAATCAACACTGGTATCTTTTCAGGGATCTCATAGGATATTACTATAAATCCTGCCTTCCTAAGTCTTTTTTCAGCCCTTTTACCGTATTTCCCCCTCTGAATAATACCTATTTTGATCTTCTTTTTGGACAATCTTATTCACCGACAATATCTATAACATTCATAAGAATATCTTCAAAAGGCTTCATTGGAACGCATTCCATCCGGTATGGAGGTATATTTGCCATATCAGCTTCCATAAAACATCTATCAAAAGGGATCACCCCAAGGACTGGAAATTCAATATTTTCCAGAAGAGTTTTCATTCTGTCGGTTTCAACATATTTATTTACAACTACCCCTATTCTGGATATACCTATATCTGAACTCAACTTAGAAATTCTGATTAGAGTATCCAAGGATCTGGCTCCAGGCTCTACAACGACTATAAGCAAATCAACACCCTTTGCAGTTCCTCGGCCTAGATGTTCGATTCCAGCATCTAGATCTAACAACACGAGATCATTCTCCCTAAATATAGCCTGACGTAAAACTGCTTTCAAAAATGCACTCGCCGGACAAAAACACCCTTCTCCTCCCTTCTCAATTGTTCCTAGCACTACAAGGCGTATCCCTTCTTCGTTTATTGCTGAATAATCCTTCAGAATATCGTCCACTCTAGGGTTTAATCTAAACATCCCCCTGCCAAGATTCACCCTTTCTTCAATAACTTCTCTCAACTCAGAAATTGGAGGTGGAATCTCTTTTATGCCAAGGGTATTGTGAAGATTCATATCTGGATCTCCATCAATTGAAATCACAGACTTGCCTCTCTTAGAAAACATATATGCCAGCATAGAGACGAGAGTTGTTTTTCCAACTCCTCCTTTCCCGGATACTGCTACCTTCAAAGACATTTTTTAACGCCTCATTGGTAAAGGGTGTGCCATAAAAAAGATGGTAGCGACGACGGGACCAATGTCATAATAAATTTCCAACAGGCACACCCGGAGAGTCTATAACACTAACTCATAATAAACTTTTCGAATCCATAATCAGAGTATCCCTCAAATTCGTGAATGTGTCGGTTTTTTCATTTCAAGGCTTACACCAAAAATTTAATATATACATGTTATTTAATGCTGGTAAAATGGGAGATGAGGGCTTGAAAGGCTTTAAAGTATTTGATACAACTCTCAGAGATGGAGAACAAACACCAGGCGTATCATTGAGCGTTGAACAGAAAATCCTGATAGCTGAGGCTCTGGATAAGTTGAATGTTGATGTGATCGAGGCTGGGTCAGCCATAACATCAAAAGGAGAACAAGAAGCCATTAAAGAAATTGCGGAAAGGGGGTTCAAAGCAGAGATATGTAGTTTTGCCAGAATTCTACAGAGTGACATAAACGTTGCAATGAACTGTGGAGTGGATTCTGTATTTATAGTGTGTCCTTCTTCTGATATTCACATATCCAGCAAATTTAAAAAGAGTAGAGAAGAGGTATTACAGCAGGGAATTGAGACCGTTGAATATGCTCGAGATCATGGGCTTACAGTCGAGTTTGGAGCTGAAGATGCATCAAGAGCTGATTTTGATTATGTCAGAAGGCTTTTCAAAGCAGCTGAAGAAGCCGGAGCAAGCAGGGTCTGTTATTGTGACACGGTGGGAGTATTAACCCCTGAAAAGACATTTGAAATTTTTAAAACTTTTGATGAAGAACTTGGAATAGAAACCTCTATCCATTGCCATGACGACTTCGGGCTTGCCACTATTAATTCTGTGTTTGCCATTAAAGGAGGTGCTGAGCAGGTCCATGCTACCATAAACGGGATAGGTGAAAGGGCAGGTAACGCTTCTCTTGAAGAGATTGTTATGGCTTCTGAAATACTGTACGGATATTCAACAGGAATTAATAAACAGTATTTATACAACGTGTCAAAATTGGTTTCAAAACTTACAGGTGTCTTGGTCGCACCAAACAAAGCCATCGTGGGAGATAATGCATTCACTCATGAGTCAGGAATCCATACCCACGCAATAATGAGGGATACCACTACATATGAACCCATAACTCCCGAAATAGTTGGGCGAAAGAGACGGCTTGTTTTGGGTAAACACGCAGGAAGGGCTTCTGTTGAGGCTATTCTGAAAGAACTGGGTTATAGAGCGACTCCAGATCAAATGAAGGATATACTTTCTAGAATTAAAGAAATTGGAGATAAAGGAAAGAGACTGACAGATGCCGATGTTCAGGCTATTGCAGAAACGGTTCTGGAAATAAAGAAAGAAAGAAGAGTTGAATTGATTGATCTGAACGTAGTGTCTGGTAAAAACCTCATGCCTACCGCCTCAGTTAAGTTAAAAATCGATGGAAAAGAAGTAATAGAGGCGGGAGTTGGTCTAGGTCCGGTAGATGCGGCAATTAATGCCATCAAAAAAGGTATTAAAAATATCGCTGATGTCACTCTGGAAGAATATCATGTAGACTCCATTACTGGAGGTACAGATGCCCTAGTAGAAGTCGTTGTCAAACTCAGTAAAGGAGATAAACTTATAACATCTCGTGGGGCTAGAACAGATATAATTATGGCATCTGTCGAAGCTGTAGTTGAAGGAATAAATCGGCTCATTGGGTGATTATTTTGAAAGAAATAGAGCTTATAACTGGCACTGAAGCGATTATTAGATCTCTGGAAAAGGAGGGTGTTAAAACCATTTTTGGAATTCCAGGTGGTGCAGTACTACCCTTGTATGATGAGCTATATGATTCAGATATTCAACAAATACTTACCAAACATGAGCAGGCTGCTGCCCATGCAGCTGATGGATATGCTAGAGCCACTGGAAAAGTGGGAGTGTGTATAGCTACATCTGGACCTGGAGCAACAAATTTGGTAACAGGAATCGCCAATGCCTATATGGATTCCTCATCCATAGTGGCTCTTACTGGTCAGGTACCTCGAAACATGATCGGTAATGATGCTTTTCAGGAAGCAGACATCACAGGAATTACAATACCCATAACCAAACATAACTACTTGGTAAAAACTGCCGAAGAGATACCACGAATTATAAAAGAGGCCTTTTACATAGCATCTACTGGTAGAAAAGGTCCTGTCCTTATTGATCTTCCTAAGGATGTCACTACAGAGATGCTGGAATATAATCCCCCAAAAAAAGTGGAACTACCAGGATACAAACCAACTATCAGGGGACATCCGAAACAGATACACAGAGCAAGTGAACTTATTGCCACAGCCGAAAGACCAGTTATATTTGCAGGTGGAGGAGTAATATCCTCTGGAGCCCACAATGAAGTGGTTACTCTGGCTGAACTGATTCCAGCTCCTGTCGTGATGACCCTCATGGGTCTTGGAACAATTCCAGCAAATCACCCTTTGACTCTCGGCATGATCGGGATGCATGGAACTAAATATGCAAACTATGCCGTCACTGAATGTGATCTCCTAATCTCTATTGGTGTGAGATTTGACGATCGAGCCACAGGTAAATTGGAAAGCTTTGCTCCTAATGCAAAAATCATTCATATCGATATTGATCCTGCTGAAATAGGCAAGAATGTCAGAGTAGATGTCCCAATTGTAGGAGATGCAAAAGTTGTGTTAAAAGATCTAATCAAGCTTGTAAAGTCCAAAGCCAGAAAAGAATGGGAGGATAAGATTCAGAGGTGGAAGAGGGAGTACAAGCTTACTTATGAAAAAAGCACGTCTACCCTCAAGCCACAATACATAATCGAAAAAACCAGTGAAATAGCTCCTGATGCAGTTATAACAACAGAAGTCGGTCAGAATCAAATGTGGGTGGCACAGTATTTTAAATTCAAATACCCCCGGCAGCTTATTACCTCTGGGGGTCTCGGAACTATGGGATTTGGATTCCCAGCAGCAATAGGAGCGAAAGTTGGAGTTCCAGATAAAACTGTTATAGATTTTGCTGGAGATGGGAGCTTTCTAATGAACATCCAAGAACTGGCAACTGCTGTGGACTTTGAAATCGGGGTTAAAGTATTTATTCTGAACAACCAGTTTCTTGGAATGGTTAGACAGTGGCAGGAGTTATTCTTTAACAAACGATACTCTAATGTGTGCCTGAGGTGCAAGGGGATGGAGTTCGCCAGAATCGCTGAAGCTTTTGGTGGGACAGGCTTTGAAGTTACAAAACCAAGCGAGGTAGAGGAGACCATAAAAGAGGCTCTAAAAATAGATGATGGGCCTGTAGTGGTGGATTTCAAAATTGCACGGGAGGAGAATGTTTTTCCCATGGTGCCCGCTGGAGCTGCCATTAACGAAATGCTGGGGTGAAAAAATGAGGCATACATTGGCTGTATTGGTAGAAAATAAGCCAGGAGTTCTGGCAAGAGTTGCAGGACTCTTCAGCAGGAGAGGGTATAATATTGATAGTCTTACAGTAGGAGTTACTGACAATGAATACATCTCCAGAATGACTATCGTGGTTGAAGGTGATGAGCATGTTCTGGAACAAGTAACAAAACAGTTGAATAAGCTTATTGACGTTATCAAGGTGAGTGATCTTAAGCCTGTAGAAACCGTGGAAAGAGAGCTAGCCCTTATCAAAGTTAAAGCTGAACCTGAGAATAGAAGCGAAATTATGCTCATTGTGGACATATTTAGAGCTAGAATTGTAGATGTATCCCCCAAAAGCATGATAATAGAGGTAACTGGAGATGAGGATAAAATTAATGCTCTCACTAACCTTTTGAGACAGTTTGGTATAAAAGAGATGGTCAGAACTGGGAAAGTGGCCATGATCCGTGGGCCAAAGATAGTTGAGAAGAAAAAGTGAGGCGGTTTTTAATGTATGACGTTATTATTATTGGAGCTGGTCCTGCTGGACTATCTGCTGCTATTTACTCTGCCAGACATGGGCTTAAGACTCTCGTTCTTGAAAGCGTGGATCCAGTGTCTCAGTTATCCACCACCCCTGTCATAGAAAACTACCCGGGTTATATGGGAGGGGGAATGGATCTGCTGGATAAATTTAAAGAGCATGCGTTAAAGTTTGGAGTGGAAATCAAACTTGAAAAAGTAATCAAAGTTAAGAACATAAACGAAGTCTTTGAGATAATCGGAGAAGAGAATACCTATACCACCAAGGCTGTAATCGTCGCTTCTGGAGCAAGCCATAAAAAGGCAGGAGTTCCGGGAGAAAATGAGTTCACCGGAAGGGGGGTAAGTTATTGTGCCACCTGCGATGCTGCCTTTTACCGGGGGAAAAAGGTGCTAGTAATAGGCGGCGGAAACACAGCCCTTACTGAAGCGATTTATCTCAAAAACCAAGGAGTATATCCAACCATTGTCCATAGACGGGATGAGTTCCGGGCTGAAAAGATTCTGCAGGAAGAAATACAAAAACACAACATTCCTGTAATCTGGAATACTGTTATCAAGGAGATCAAAGGAAACATGAAAGTCAATAAAGTAATACTACACAACAGAGTGACAGGAGAAGATACAGAAGTTGAAGTAGATGGCATTTTTGTTGCCATAGGCAATACGCCTATTACCGACTTCCTGGCTGAACTGGAAATTGAATTCGATTCTCAGGGATACATTATAGTCGACAAAGAACAAAGAACCAACGTTCCGGGACTGTTTGCTGCTGGCGATGTTTGCAACAACCCTCTGAAACAGGTTGTGACCGCAGCTGGGGATGGAGCCCGAGCAGCAGTTTCAGCCTTCAATTACATTAAAGAGAATTTTTAAGAGTATTTTAAATCACGCCATATCCTTTACAGCTAGAATGTAAAGCTTTTCTGCAAGTTCAATAAGATACTCTTTATTTTCTAGATTCTTTAGCCATCTATCAGGAATGCTCTCAACGCCGTGCCTAGCACCTGCCATCCCTCCTGTTATAGCTCCAATTGAATCGGTATCTCCACCCGCATTAACAGCAGTTATCACCGCATCCTCAAATCGATCAGCATGACCAAAATAGCTGTAAAAGGAAAAAGGAACAGTTTCATAGACTGAACTTGAGTTTCCGATCTCTCTTACAGCTTCATCCAGGTCTACCTCTCTTATTTCATAGGCAAGCTGTATTTTGTCTGCTAGTTCCTCATCTTCTTTTGCAGTCCGTTTGACAACTTCTACCACCATTTTTTCAATAGGATAGTCATTGATGCAGCATGCTACTCCTAATGCAACAGCCATAGCTCCAGCCCTCGCACCATGACTGGAGTGGGTTGGAGTACTTGACATCCTTGCAAATTTTTCGACAAAATCGAGATCGTAATAATAAAACAGACCAATCGGTGCAACACGCATGGCAGATCCGCAGGTGGTGCCTTCTTCTCCTGATTCCATCCAATCTATTCCTTCCAGTAGCTTCTTAATAGCCTTTTTACTGGTACCACCTGAAAACCTATCAAGTTCAGGATGCTCCATAATCTGTTTACCCCATTCAGAAATCTTCATGGCAAAATGACCCACATCAAATCTTCCTTTCTCAATAATGGATACTAAGAGCGTGATGGTCTGCTCGGTGTCATCAGTATACATACCCGGTTCAAGCCTGTCATTAGGGTGGCCTTCTGGAGCTTTACCGTAATCCCTTACCACTCCATGCATGGACAGTATCTCCTCTCTTGATAGCTCTTCAACCTGCATTCCCAGAGCATCTCCAACAGCAACACCTAAAATGCTGCCTACAAACCGATTTTTCAGCCTGTCCTTCAAATTTCCACCCATACTCTTTTCCTGCCATCCCTTTATTTAAATATTTTTTAATTACTTTGTAATCTTGAACTGAATATACATGAGGTGCAACAACTCACTTCAAAGTCTCACTTTTAATCTCATATGCTCTACTTCACCAGTTCTACTTCTTATTTATTAATTCAATATAATTGAAATAAATTAATAAAGTAATTAGTTTTAAATATAAAAATTCATAACTTTAATAACATATACTAAATCATATATTAAATCATATAGATTATTCATAACATATAATTAAATAATGTATATTAAATTTTTAAATTAAACTTATGAATGTTAGTATTCCAAATATAGTGGAATAACAATATTTAGGAAAACCTAAAAAAGCTATTTTCCGTCAGAAGATTATTCCAGCATATATAGGAACTCAGGGTTCATGGTCTAAACAAGGGGGGGTAAATACATCGAATGTGCTGAGAGATGCAAAATACAGAGAGATTAGGATAATCTGTTCCATATTTTATAAGAATGGTGAAAAGGCCTCTAATTTTTTAGTGTAAATATCGTTTTTAATATTCCAATATAAATACTATATTAAAAATAATCTAGTAAATATTTATATATAACTAATCTTTCTTAATAATTAAATACAATAAATTATACTTTTTAATTTTTATTAGTTAATTTAAATATATTATTAATAGGACATGAATTTAATTATATATATTTTATATTTCATATATAATTTTCACTTTTTCTTAAAAAGTGAGAGTTAAAAAACCAGGAATAGAAATCCATCATTGGAAAAAGGCAAGAAGATAGTCTAAATCAAGCTTAAAATCTTTAATCTTCTTTTTCGCTCTATTAAAAGATGAGTAATTGTATCTACTACCTTTAAGTCTTTCAAGCACAGTCTCCAATTCTGACGGAGAGAGAACATCTCTTAGAAACTCAAGGACCCGATCTCTGGAATTTACAACCACCAAATCCATCTTTCGAACGAAATCAAGAGATTTAGCAGAAACTAGCAATTCCATACTACCACAGGAGGGGCATTCTACCACCACATAAGATTCATCGTTTGAAAAACCTGCTACGGTTTTCATGATCTTGCCACAATGACAAAATCCTCCAAAGGATTCGACATAGTTGCCTTTAATTGCCTTTTTGTTAATTACCAGTAGAACCTGCTCAGGAAAATAATATTCTGGCATATTGGATACAAGTTAGATGAAATACTTAAAAATATTGTTACTGTAGTTGACAATTTGTAAGTTTATGGCTTACAATATCCCCAAAACATTCAAAGTTTTTTCAACGAATGATCTTTTCTGATTAAAAGTTCAATCCAATGACCATTCGATACTTTTATTTACCGTTGAAGGATACCCATTTCTGTGAGTGTTATGAAGGATGTCCCTGCTATGGATCTCATATGCAAGTATGTATTACATGACGGGGAAAAAGTGGGAGAAAGTCTGGATATATATGAGGGTTACTTGATCATAAAAAACGACACTAATTTTGTTGGAGTACCATTGGAAGCGATTTCCAGAGTGGAAGATGAAAACATCATAATATCAGAATACAGTGAGAAGGAAGGGATTGCAATAGGCAAAGAATGGAAAGAGAGAAAATCCAGACCCGTTTCTCTTGAAGATCTCGCTCTGGAAGAATAATACTCTCGTGTATCTCCAAATAGTATCAGGGAGATCTGTATGGAGGAATACAAACAGGTGATCATAGTAAGAGACGATCTTAAACTATCTAAAGGAAAACTCGCTGCCCAAGTTGCCCATGCAGCTATACTCGGTTATGAAAAAGCCGGTAAAGAGAACTTGAAGAGATGGAAAGACCAAGCTCAGAAAAAGGTGGTCCTACGAGTTCCTACTCTCGAGGATGTCTTGAAACTAGAGATTGATGCAAAAAAACTTGGACTACCAACAGGCATTGTAAAAGATGCTGGTCTTACAGAAATACCTCCTGGAACTATTACTGCCCTCGTAATCGGTCCTGCTCCCAGCAAGCTAATTGATAAGATTACAAGAGACTTGCCCTTGTTGAAATGACAGAGATTGATATAACTATCGGAATTGAAGAATATATAACATCAACTAAAGGTATAAAAGGGAAGCTGAGAAACACTTTCGAGGATTTTCAGGTTGAAGAGATACCTCTGCTCAAACTTCATACTGATGGGAAGTATCTCATTATAAAAGCTACCAAAAAAAACTGGGATACATTTAATTTTGTACGAGTCTTATCTAATAAGCTTGGAATCGGACAGAAACGAATAGGATTTGCTGGAAATAAGGACAAGAGATCTCTATCCACACAATTTTTTAGTATCTGGAATGTTGAAGAAGAGAGAATCGAGGCCATTAGAATACCAGATGTGAAAATCGAGGTGATTGGAAGATCAGATCAAGCCATGAAACTGGGAAATTTGAAAGGAAACCGATTTCGAATAACCGTCAGTGAAATAGAATCCTGTAGTCCGATAAAAGAAACTGCCATGGAGCTGAAAGAGAAGGGTATTCCAAATTTCTTTGGACATCAACGGTTTGGTGCTCAGCGAGCCATTACACACGTAGTGGGGAAACTCATATTGAAGAAAGACTATGAGAATGCATTCTGGCATTATACAGGAAAGCCTTTTCCCTATGAACCTGAAGAGACACGTAAATTGAGAGAGGAACTATGGAATACCCGCGATCCATCACTGATAAAGGATCTGCCCAATTACCTGAGATACGAAAAGATTCTTCTACAGGAGTACATACAACATAAAGACTATAGAAAAGCTTTACTGAAACTACCAAAAAATCTAAGAATAATGTTCATCCATGCATACCAGTCATTTCTCTTTAATAGACTTCTCTCAGCTAGGATCAGAGAATTCAGGAACCTATACACAATAGATGCCGGGGATGTAGTATGTTTAACTGAAGATGGGTTGCCCAATGAGAGAAAAGTCGTAACAATCACTTCAAACTACAAGAAAACAGCCCTGAAACTGATTGAGGCCGAAAAGATAACACTATCTCTACCCTTGCCAGGATATGAAACATCTCTTTCTGACGGATGGATCGCTGAACGGCTGATGGAAATTTTAGAGGAGGAAGAGGTGGATCTAGCAGAGTTTCGCCACGAAATACCAGAATTTTCCTCAAAAGGGTCATGGCGTCCTGCAACAATCAACTACTCCCATACAAGTTTTACGTGGGTGTGTGATATGCCATCTGCTACTTTTGAGTTTTTCCTTCCAAAAGGATCCTATGCTACCTCATTGATGAGGGAATTTACCAAAACATCCCCTCTTGTTCTGTAGTAGGCAGTATGAAGGCAAAAAGGGCCATCAGAGCAAACATGGCGATGAACACAACAAACGATGGTCTGTAAGAACCTGTTATACCAATCAGATGGCCAGTAATGTAAGGAGCCATGATCCCTCCCGCTCTACCAATACTTGCGGCTGAACCCACACCAAGACCACGGATAGATTGTGGATAGCTTTCTGGAGTAAGTAGGATTAGAAGGGCCCAGCTACCAATGCTGAAAAAGGAAGCGAGAAATATTCCTATAATAACGAGCGATGGTAAAGATGTCGCTATAAACAGCATGGCAGAGGCAGCAGCAAGTAAAGAATATATTCCCATAAGCTTTCCTGTATTTTTTCCCTCAACTATCCTGGAAAGAAGGAGAGGGGACAGGATTTGCACAGCATATATGGGTATCAAAATAAAATTTCCACTAACACCATACCTGAGGAGAGATATAAAGATTTCAGGGAGCCATAAAAATACTCCAAAATATGTATAAATGGCACAAAACCATATCACCCATAGAACAAATGTAACCTTTCTGTAATCGACCAGAAGTGTTTTTAAACTGCCAGTTAGATTCTCTTTTCCAGATGGAGGGACATCTGGGAGTTTCCATAAAAAAGGTATCAGCAATACAGGTAAAACTCCGATGAAAAATATATCTTGCAAAGAGCTTCTTACAAGAAGTGATGAGGCCGTCACGATTAATAGAGCTCCAACCCCCCAGAAAGATTCAAGATAGCACATATATCTGGCAATGAGTGATCTATTCACAATTTCAGGGAGATATGCAATTGTCATGGTTATACTTCCCCCCAATCCAAATCCGGATGCAAATACCAGAATTGACATTGGGACATATCCCTTTACTACACCCAGAATTCCCGTAGACGCTGAAAAAGTAAATAAGGCCAATAAAATTACATTTTTCCTTCCAGTAAAATCAGACAAACTTCCTAAAATAAGTGCTCCGGCCCCTATACCTGCCATCAATATAGTTCCAAGTAACCCAGCTTGAGCATGAGAAATACCATATTCCGAGATTAATCTAGGGATTGTAAATCCAAGAAGGAGAGTATCAAAAGATGTAACACTGAACAAGACTCCCAAGATAAGAAGATTACCACGAGACATTCGAGAATTAGATGACACAGGCAATATAAAAAATATTTGGCCCATGTGAAAATTTTGAAAACTAGCATAGATGAAAATTCAGAATTTGGAAAAGATTTAATCTCATTTTTAGGAGCACTCAGGATGTAATCTCATTCAGGCTCCTCTACCCAATCTAATTCCTTTTTCAATTGCTCTAAAAATTCTTTAAGGACTCTATGTCGCTTCTTCCCTATTTTTCTGGCATAAGGGGTATTCAACAAATCATATAACCTGAGGAGTTTTTCTTCAAAATGTTGAATAACTGCGGGGAAATTCTTCCCGTTTTCTCCTGCATACATAAAGGCTCTTCCAATGCCCACCGCACCCATAGCGTCCAGCTTATCAGCATCACTGAGCACTTTTGCCTCCAGTGTCAACGGTACAATGGGAGACGAATAGGAGTGGGATTCGATACAGTGCTCAACTCTCGCTATGAAACTTTCATTGAGACCTATATCTGAAAGAATCTGTCTGGCTTTTTTAGCTCCAGCTATGGCATGGTTGTACTCTATTCCTCCTAATCTCTTTCTAATATTATTGAGCCTAGCTATATCATGAAGGAGAGCTGCGACCTGTATCACCCGCAGATCTGCCCCTTCTTTTTCTCCGATATCAACTGCCAGACGAAATACTCTCATAACATGGTCTAAATCGTGGGATGATGGAGATTCATGTAGTAGCTTAAGGAGTTTTTTAATGCATGCATCTTCAGGCAGCCTCATGCCACAACCTCCATAGATACATTGTTATGATAACGGAAAATACAGATATTACTCCAAGAAACAGGAATATGTATTCGAATCCTAAAATATCAGCGATGTAACCTGCGACAGTTGATGAAAAAGAGCCTAAAGTAAACGCTATAGAGAAGGCAATACCATACCCGGTGCCTCTGGATGATTCAGGAGTAAAATCAGAAATAAGTACGTTGATTACTGTCTGACCTGCAAAGTATGTAAAACCCAGTGCAACTGGTAGTGCATATATCAAAGTTGTAGAAGATGAGAAAAGCAGCAATAGAAAAATGGTGTCAAGGGCGAGAAGAACGACCAGAAAAACCACCCTGTTAAATCGGTCTACCATTTCTCCTCCCAGTATCTGTCCGAATCCTCCAGACACCAGCATGAAAGTAACTATTAATCCTCCAAAGTACACAGAACTGAAAGAAGATATGTATGTGGGGAGGAAAGTTAGAGCCCCTCGATAAATAAAACCTTTTATCACATACACAGAAATTAAAAGGATGAAGTAAGATGTTATTCGTCGCTTTTTTTCCAATTTTTCTCTTTCTACATGTTGATCATACTCTTTCCTCTCTGTCCAATGGATTACAGCTGCAAGAAGTCCCAGAACTCCAAAGAGGATGTAGGGTATTTGCCAACGGTATGTTTCTCCCAACCATGCCACCACTGTCGGAGTTAACGCAAGGCCAAAGGTTCCACCCAGCCCCAAAATACCCATGGCTCTTCCTCTTGACCCTTTAAATCTATGAGATATTAAAGCAAAAGCAGGAGGGTGAAAAATGCTGAGAAACAGGTTCATAGCAGCAAAGAACACAACAAAAGTAAGGAAAGAGGTCGAAAGCCCCACAAGTATAGAGAAAAATGCAGCTCCGGCCAAGCTGAGAATAACAAGGAAGTTTCCTCGGAGTTTATCATATAACATGCCAAATGGGATTTGACCAATGCCAAAGAGAAAATAGCCGAATGTTGCCAGCATTCCGACTTTAAAATACGAAATATTGTAATATACCACGATAATCGGTATAAGTGGGGGAAGGATTAACTCAAAGGAGTGAATGAGAGCGTGGGAATACGCATAAGGAATGATCTTTCTGAGACTCACATGGGGTGATGTTATTCTGGGATAATTAAGGTTTTTGAATTTTACCGCACATATTCCATTCGACTGATATGCTAAGATTCACTGAGGATATCTTGCTTTGGAATAATATCAATCAGCTAGACTAAGATAAAAACTTCTCACAGGTAATTCTACGGATGCGACATTAAAGACCGATCTCATACAGACTTATATGCCTTTCTCAGCCTTTCAACAGCCATTGTTATATCCCTCTTCTTTACCCCAATTGCAGCATTCATGGTAATGTATGAGTGGGGATATTCATTGCAACATGATCCGAAATCCCCTTTTTTTACAGCTCTTGGTCCTGTAACTCTTAAATTATACAGAGCACCTCCTACAGCCCTCACATCTTTTGAGTCCATAGTAACTGCCCATGCAACAGGATTGTACACGTGAAGGACATGTTCACCAACATCATCTGCAAATTCTTTCAAAAGATCCCCTAGTAATTTCTTTGCTGAAATTTGCTCCTGTCTAAGGCTTTCATATCCATTTAAGCCCAAGCTAAGAGAACTGATTAGGAACTGCAGCACAGGATTTGCATTAGCCCTCCCCGGATACATTTTTGAAATTCCTTCAAGAGATGAAGAATCCGAGCTCGCCAGAATCGAGCCACCTATTGGTGTAAGAAAGTTTTTATCAGTACTCTGAATTATCACATCAACTCTTCCAGCGTCAATGGCAGAACGAATTCTTTTCATGATCTCATGGCTCTGAACACCATAAGCATTATTAATGATATGGGGAATTTCCAGATCCCTAGCAAGTTTGGCAATTTCCTTAACGTTATCAGGTCCCCGTGGAGGAAAAAAGGTGGTGGTGGAAAGAATAGCAAAAGTGTTCTCTGAAACTGCCTCATGGATGTCCTCAATAGGAATCGTAACTTCATCTCCATTTATAACTCCTTCTACAACTTTTAGCTTTCCACCAATTAACTCCACAGCTTTCATAGGGGACTTATGATCCGCTCTTGGATACACTACTTCATGACCTCTATGTATCTTCCTGAAGTACGATAAAGCCAGAGCTATGGCCATACCAGTAGATAGAGGCGCAACAAAAGCTCCATTTACATTGGGCAGACCAAGGTGTTTCAAAAAGGAAAGAGCAATTCTATTGGCAAGCTGATACATGATGGAGGTCCCAGGAGCTTTCGGTTGAGGGGCTATCAGCTCTCCAGATCTACCAACACCATGATTAAACCCTCCAGAATAATACGAATTTAAGGGACTTGCTGTTCTTGCTTCCCTCTCGCCTATTCTTGCAGCATGAGCATCCTTATCTGTGTCCATAGACGAGAGAAAGTGAATCAATTCCCAGATGGCTTCATTACTCCACCCTTCATACGGAACTGATCTCTGCTCAAAAAGAACCTTAATGGATGAGGTGAGGTTTTTTCTGACCACCCTACCTCGTTCAAGCATGTTGTTTGGAATCATACCAGAAAGAATACTGAGCCATTCTTCATTCAATTTTCACCCTCCTGAAAAAAGTTAAAGGTTTCTCACCAGGATGTACTTTTTCCAAAATAACTCCTTTATCTGTAAAAGACTTAACATCCATTAACGTACCATCCACAAGTATCTTATCCAAATGTTTTTCTTTCTCGAGTCTAATTTTTGCCATTACACCGTGTCTCGTATCTACAAACTCACATATCCTTGTCTTTTTCCTGTAGATCTTAGGGGCCTTACCAAATATTTCCGTTACTTTCCCTACACCTACAACTCTCATTTCTCGTGGAGAGAGATCACCACGATACAACATCACCATATCTCCTTCTTCAACTACAAGCTTTTTTTCTAATCTCAAGAGTGCATCAAATTCATCTCCAGCTTCTGAAAGTACAAGAGTACCCATTTCATCTATAACTGGGTATACTTCAACCATAGTTGAATTTAAGCCAATGCCCGCATGCATAACTTCTCCGACTCGTATTGGATGACTATAAAACCTTTCTTTTTTCACTGCCACTCTGACAAAATTCACTTCACTCAAGAATGATGACGTAAGAATGAATCCTCTGTCAATCTCATCAGGTTTGACACCACTCAAGGCAAGAGCGACTCGATCTCCTGCTTTGGCTCGATTCACATTTTGTTTGAATATTTGAATTCCTCGCACTTTTACCTCTCTTTTGATTGGGAACAAATAGAGCGTATCCCCTCTTTTAACCTCTCCACGCATAATGGTACCTGTAACAACCGTTCCCGCACCAGGGATGTGAAAAGCATGATCCAAAGGGATTTTTAGGGATCCAATAATAATCCTCGTAGGAGGGGGAATTTCATCTGAAATAATATCTTTAAGCTCATCAATTCCCTGACCTGTAAAAGCAGAAACTCTGACAATTCTAGCAGAGTATCCATCTAGCATTTTCTTGATTTTTTCCTCTACTTCGTTAATTCTATCGTCAGAGGCGGCATCTACCTTATTCAATATGATAATTAGCTTCAGCCCTAGACCCCTTATAACAGCAAAATGTTCAACAGTCTGAACATTGATCCCATCCAGCACATCTACTACCAGTAGGGCTCCATCGATTATGCTTGCTCCCCCTACCACATGACTCATTAAAGAGTGATGACCAGGGAGATCCACCAGAGTGACAATATACTTTCCAGCCTCAAAGGCTGAAAATCCCATATCAATTGTCATCCCTCTTTTCTGGGATTCAGGATGCCGATCAAGGCTTGCAGTAGAGGCCGTTTCTGTCAGACACCTTGCAATAGAGGTTTTTCCATGATCAATATGCCCGAATAAACCCAGATGTATGTGTATTTTACCTTCAGGCTGTATTTGAAAACCTTTAATAATATTCCTAGCATTCTCGAGAAATTCTGAAGCAGCTTTTTCAGGAGGCCATTTCCTCATCAAGGCTTGTTTTACTATCTCCTTTCTAAGCATTGAGATCTGAGATGCAGCGTCCCCTAGCCTATATTCTCGCATTAGAGTTCCCATGGCATGTCTCGTAACTCTTTCAATTTCCCTAACTTTTCTGCTTTCACAACTATCTTTTCTAGGTTTCCTTTTCTGTAAGTCGGATTTTTTGATCTTTTTATTGATAATCTCGACAAGATCTATGACAGCTTCATCAGGCTTGGTTTCTCCTAGATCTACCGAAAAAATGGGTTTATCCCATCGGTATTTTTTACCCGGAATGTCCAGTTTGAAATAGATGTCATCAATCAGATCATCTGGGATAGGATTTCCCCTTGCCCTATTCCATTCTTTTGCTGTTTCTGGAGATGTAGAGATGTATACTATCCCATACTCAAACCCAAGTCTTACGGCAATATCTTTTAATTTGCGTCGCATGGATTCATAGTAATTAAGATCGTCACAAATGACAAAGAAACCATGTTTTAGTGCAAGTTCAACACTGGTTCGGACAGCATTAGAAACAAATTCCTCAGATGACGGATCAAATTCTTTTTGCTTAATCATCTCCCTGAAACTGTCCGGAGAGATGATCACAGATGGAATGTTCTTTTCACTCAGTAAGTCTGCCATGACCTTTGCAAAGGTAGACTTCCCAGCACCAGGAACGCCCACCAGTATTAACAGATAAGGATTCATGAACATGCCTCCACTTTCTGATGGATACTCGGGATGGATTGATAAAGTTAACCCTCGTGGATCAGAATCTCTCAGTTAGATAGACTCCCATCATGATCAAGAGACCACCCGCAACAGTGAAAATACCAATCTTCTCTCCAAGGACAGGAATTGCCATGACCACAGTGAAAAGAGGTATCAGATACACAAATACCGCTACATTTGTTGCATTCATCACTTCTAGAGCCCTGAACCAGACGATATAAGCCACCACAGAACTCAAGATGGCTAGATATAATATAGAAATCCATGATGTAAGACTGAGAAAGAAGGGGTTTATCAATCTCTCATAGATTGCAAAAGGAAATAAGAGAAGGGCCCCAATTACAAATGATACAGCAATGATTGTATTGGGAGAGTATCTTCCAATCAATTTTTTACCCGTAATGGTATAGATTGCCCATATGAAACCATCCAACACCATTAGGACATCTCCTACGAAAGTATCTCGACCAAAGAGTTCAGTCAAACTGAGACTACCATTAGATAGTATCAACCCCACACCTGTGAAAGAGATCAACACTCCGAAAGCCTTCAATCGTGTAAATTTTTCATTCAGGAAAAGAAAAGACATTATCGCTATAAAAATTACAGAAGTATTTATTAAAATAGAAGAATTAGTAGCTGTGGTGTATTCCATAGCAACGAACTGAACAGCATACAATAGAGTGACTCCCGTAAGGGCTAAAACAATGAATATAGGAAGATCCTTTATATCAATTTTAGGGAACCCACCACTTTCTTTCCACAGTATGCACAGCATAATCGGTGCAGAGATCAAGTATCGATATAATGCAAGATTATACGGCCCTATTTCTCTTAAACCTACTTTTATAAAAATAAAGGATCCTGCCCATATCAGTACAACAACCAGCAAGGCTATTATGTAGATCCTGTTATCCGATGATGAGTCCTCTACTATCTTTCTACTTTTCACAGATGTCGCAATAATCATCCAAGATAAATATCTTCCGGGTGTTCTTCATAGTTTTTAACTTTTTAAGAGTCTCACTCCACATGTCCAGAATTTTAATCCAAGAAAGGGGACAGGATGCATCTGAACATTACAAAAAATGCCCCCGCCGGGATTTGAACCCAGGTCTAGGGCTCCGGAGGCCCTCATGCTATCCAGACTATACCACGGGGGCTTATCAACTGATCTTAACGATATTGCTCTGCATATTAACTAACCATGAGTTAACCCTGATGTGTAAAGCTTTGTAATTAAAAGTTTCCATGAAAATGATGTGTCTAAAAAACCTGCCACATTTCAAATTAAACATTTCAGCCCAGATATAGTCAAAGAAAGAGAAAAATTAATTAATTAGTTAAAATCATAATAAGAAACCGTGAGTTTCCTGGTAGTATCCCTGGTTCTTTTGCTTGTATCCATATGGGCTCTTCTTATTCTTAACTCCCACGATCTAGAAAAACTTTCACTTCTAAACCAGTATTGGAGCAGCCTATCATTAGGAATTGGAATTCTCCTGATATTTCTCGGGATTATTTACCTTGTACTTTTCATAGGACTCATTATCGGAAAGTTTTCCGTAACACTTCCTCATATTGCAGGTGTTGCAGTACTTTACATGCCTGCTGCAATACTATTACTAGGATGGTTGACACAAAGAACGGGTATAGGCCTTAGAGTAACCCCAAGTGGAAAATTTCTCAGTGTAGTCTCATACATCGCACTTACTTGGATTCTCCTCCAGCATATTGAGATGGCTGTGGAGCCTGAAATTCCATTTTATGGATTTGGAATTCTTGCACTGGCAGTATCCATCATCATATTCTATGCATCACTATCTCTCCTTAGATACAGGAAACAAATGAAGAGTCAAATGCTACTGCCTTTAAATCTCATTCCTCTTCTGAACGGAACTTTTGTGACCTTTACATTTATAAGCCTCGCTGGAATTTCAGCTAATTTAGGACTTTTTCTCACTCACATCCTCTCCTGTCTTATCGGGGCTATTGTGATCCTCTATTTTGTCGCCATGTTTATAACAGAGGTCAGAGTGTATCTGAGATGACGTTGAAGGTATCACTGGTATTAACATTAGAAAGCTGAAAGAGGGAGCTCTGAAAGTTCACTATTTGCTTTACTCAATTAAATATGTCATCAAATCATTAAGGAAAAGCCCTATTATTCTCTTTCGGCCATCTTGATCATTAGAGCTTATCATCAAAAAAGATAAAAGGACAAACTATATATGATGGTTCAATTTCACCAAGTTACTGTTCAACTTTGCTTAAAATTGGTGGAAAATGATGCGCCGTTATAAAAACGTGAAATACAGATTGACTCAAAAAGTAAGTATTCATGGATGTAGCTGTAAGTTACCAAAATACGATCTTGAAGAATTGTTGAAACATTTCTCTATAAGCTACCCTTATCCTGAGAATGTGATTGCAGGAATTGGAGATGATAGTGGAATAACTCTCGTTGAGGATGTGGCCATCCTTCATACAGTGGATTTTTTTACACCTATCATTGATGATCCCTATATACAGGGACAAATTGCTGCATGTAACTCCACTAACGACATTTACGCTAAAGGGATTTTGGACATTTCAGGAGTTCTCCTTATGCTAGGTTTTCCAACTGATATGCCCGATATCGTAAAAAAGAAACTTATAGAAGGATTTTTTGATTTCTGTCGATCAATTGAAGCTCCTGTGGTAGGAGGGCACACCATTTTCAATCCCTGGCCCATTATTGGAGGTGCTGTAACTGGATTTGGAAAAAAAGATAGAATTATCCTCAATTCCACAGCACGAGCAGGAGATGTCTTGATTTTAACAAAACCCTTGGGCATACAACCAGCCATGGCACTTCTCAGACTTGATGATGAGATGCAGGATTATTTGACAGAGATAGTATCAGAGAAAATTCTTGAAAGGGCCATAGACAAGGCAATAGAGATTCTGACTACCACCAATAAATTCGCTGCAACCATATTGAATGATTATTCTGTTCATGCGTCCACTGATGTAACCGGGTTCGGACTCCTTGGACATGCTTCTGAGATGGCCAAACGAAGTGGAGTAAACATAATTATTGATGCCCTTCCTGTTATCAGAGGGACACTTGAGGTATCCAAAGAACTTGGATACGGACTTGAAATCGGAAAGGCTGCAGAAACGGCTGGAGGTTTACTGCTTTCTGTTGGAAAAGATACAAAAGATGATCTTCTGATGGCTCTTGGTGAAAGAGGTTACGACTCTTTTGAAATAGGATGGGTAGAAAAGGGAACTGGAACTTCCCGGATAGTGGATGACCCTGAAATCATAGAGATATAAAATTACTTCTTACTGATAAATCTATACCACTTTATCCTATTTTTCTGGTTCGTTCGTTTTTATACTTTTCAAATAAAGCCTCAACTTCTTTTATCTTTCGTTTTTTAATCTCTTCAACCACTTTATCCTTTTCTTTTCTATAAACTGACTCAAAGTCCTTATGATTCACGACGGCAAAATTTTCAAACACCTGTAACGTAAGGGATTCCGAATTAATGATCGGGATGCCGTGTTCAATAAACACTTCCATCGCAATATGAGACATTTCGCCCACTACAACAAGTGCTTTTATCTTTTTTTCACACAGCATTTCAGCAGCTGACCTCCCTCCCCCACTAGGATCTAATAGAAGTATCACATCTCCTTCTCTGATCCCCATGGTAGCATCCATATCTTCAATGAGTTCTCTTGTAAATTGTGTAAGAACTTTAACCGGCTTCCAATCACCTTTTAGCTCCATATACCTCATAGAAATCATGGACTGGAGTCTTTTGTTGAGCTCCTGGATCTCTTTTTCTCTGATTGATAATTTTTCTTTAAGAATGTTAACCAGTTTCCGATGTTCTGCTACTTCTCTCTCTTTCCTGATCCGATATGACTCTTCTCTCTTCATTCTATATATCTGACGCTCAAGACTTTCAATCCGCTTTTCTTTCTCCTTCAGGTCTTTTTTCATAATATCAATCGTTTGTTCGAGATCCCTTATGAGTATCTCTTTTCGCTTCAGTTCTTCCTTCAATCGGTCAATTTCTTCTCCTTTAATTTTCTCTCTAGGTCTTTCCTCAATTTCTTCTTCATTTTCTCTTATGGCAGAACTTATCGTTTCTCCTCTCAGCACTCTAGCCTTAACTTCATCTATATCCATACCTGCTGGCACCTTTTTTTCAATCTGGGCAAATTTGCTCCGATGAAAATTAAATCCATCTAAAGCTGCTGCCAGAGCATCTTTCTCATGAGTATTTCCAGTTTCATAGCCATCAGTCAAGATATTCTTTCGTTCGACAGATAGAGATTCCTTAGGAATGTACAGAATTGCATCAAAAGATTTCTTGATTCTCATTACAGCTCCAGGTGGTGGAGAAACATCGGATGCAATGATGATAGGCTTTCCAAACTGGTATATATACTCGATTACTTTTGGAAGTGGCCAATTTCTCTGACTTTTTGTTTTAATTACTTTTCCTTCTAGATCCAATATCGCAACAGCAGTAGTTGTCCCGGGATCTACTCCTACAATGGTATACCGATCTCTCTTTCCTAAGGGAATAAATTCCAAAGAATCCTTTTCCACAGCTTCTACTTTGATCTGTACATCACCTGTTTTTATATTAGATACGGGAATCTGGCTGAGAGGGGCAAAAACTTTGAATCTCCCCCGTGAAAGGCCCCCATAGCCTGGTTTTTTCTCAATGTTATATCTGAGATCCCTGTCTTTAAGTATTTTCTCTACAGAACGAACCACACTTTGAACGTTATGGTGAACTTTTCTACGATACCTGTTCTGACTCCATCCACCTTTTCCAAGACTTCTTGCCCTTGAAATAGTTAAAACACTAACTGGAGAGAAGGCAGAGACTTTATATCCTACACCCATATCGGCCAAGAGGGCACAGATTCTAGCTTCATCTACAGGATTTTTTGGGTCAAAAGATAATCCAAACCTTCGAGCAAGTTTAATGAGAGATTCTCCTTTCTGAAAACTAGTAACCTGAACAAGAGAAGTCCCATCAGGGAACTTTTTCAAGAGATTAATGAGATCTCCTTTACTTTCCACAAGTTCGTATATGTTGTCTACTGCCACAATATCGGGCTTATATTTCCTGATAAGTCTTAAAAGTTTGAACAGTGAAACCTCTGAATACTGTTCTTTCCCATCTCCAAGGATATACATGGCATACTTGGGTGGAATTTTGCTTCCTGGTGATCCCTTTACGGTGTCAACTCCAATTATGGTTCCGAAGGCACATCCCTCCTGATATACTCTACCACTTGATTTACATCCATATCAATTCCATACCTTTTCTGGAAATAAGTCAGCATAATCTTCACATCCCTCTCCAACAGTTTTTTACCTCTCTCTGTATGGGCATCAGCATACTGGGGAAAATCAATGAGATACATATCCCCATTGGAGACGAGAACGTTATATTCACTCAGATCTCCATGAACAATCCCTAATTTATACATTCTTTTAACCTGTTCTATTAAAAAATCTAGAGCATCCTCAGGATTTCCAATCTTGACACTTACCATTTCTTTTCCATCAAGATATTCCATAACCACTGCATTCAAAGCATAACCAAAAACCCTGGGAACATTCAGAGCCCCCATGAGCCTCTTCAGACAATTATATTCCCGTCCCGCTGATACCGAAGAAGTAAGAATCCAGTTATGGCCTCCGTAATCTCTCACCTCCCTAACTTTCTTGAAACTCGTTGAACCAAGTCTGTGAAGTTTGATGACTACCTCTCCATTTTCATCCGAATATCCTCCATACACTACTGATTCTTTTCCCTCACCTTTCACTTTCCCAATATATTCTACAACCCCCTGATGTCGAAGTTTATGCAATGCTAAAATACTGAGTCCATTAAAGGTAAGTTTAATACCAGGATATCCTCTATTCTGTTTCGTAATCAATCCATTTCCTTGAAGTCTCAATAGAAGATTTTCAATATCTGAGGTCTTAACGTATTTTTCCAGCAGATGTATGGGCACCAGATCATAGCTATGATTGAAGTGATATACTACATTCAGGGCTTTCAACTCTCCCATACTGATCCGGTCAATAATCTGGTGTAATCGTCGCATCAGGGTTTAAATATATATAACCAAAGGTATATCACCTTTTCGTGCAGTGCTCAAAATGCTCCAGACGGGCAGTCATATGGCAGAAACATTCAGGAAGACATCTCTGCCATAAACACCTTGTCGAAGATGTGGAAAAACGAGTTAGAAGGGAGCTGAGAACCGGAAGATTGATACAGAGAGGGGATTCAGTAGCAATCGCTCTCAGTGGAGGGAAAGACAGCCTTGTATTGACCTACATTCTTGGCAAACTTTTTGAAAGAGCAAAAAATATAACCCTCTCAGCCATAACCGTTGACGAAGGTATAGCCGGATACCGAGAAAATACAATCCCTCTTGCTAAAAAGATTTGTGCAGAGTTTGGATTAGAGCATGTAATTGTCTCATTCGAAGAGTCTTTTGGTTCAACGCTGGATCAGATGATGAGAGATGCTAATAAAAAACCCTGTACCTACTGTGGTGTTCTCAGAAAATATCTCCTTAACAAAACCGCAAGAGATCTAGGAGCAAATAAACTTGCCACAGGCCATAATCTGGATGATGAAGCTCAAACAATTCTTATGAACTTTATTCACGCAGATATATCTAAATTAGCAAGACTCATCCCACAAAAAACTCAGAAAGACATGGTTATGAGAATCAAACCCCTCAGAAGTATTTATGAAAAAGAAGTAGTTCTTTATGCTTTGGTTAACAATCTCAAAGTTGATATGGAAGAGTGTCCATATAGTCACGAACCTATCCGGGCTGAAATACGGGACTTTCTCAACGAATTTGAACACAAACATCCAGGAAGGAAATACTCAATCCTACGGAGTCTTGATAAGCTCAGAAATTGTCTCTCCACTGAGTTTCCACAGATATCCCTGAACTCTTGCAAATTATGTGGAGAGCCTACTTCTGGAGAGATTTGCCAAGCATGTAATTTGATGAGAGAGATGTTACAGAAATAAAAAATTAATCCTTATTGGTGGATTTCCACATCCAGCTAATAGCGAAAAATATCAAAAGCATTCCCACAATAACATTGATACCAATTGACTCATGGAGAATTAAAAAAGCCAAGATGACTGTAGACAATGGCTCAATGTTGGCGACTATTCCTGCTTGGCTAGCTTTTATTCGCTTGATGCCTTCTGAATACAGCAAGTAAGCCATACCAGTTGGCCCTACTCCAAGCACAAGAAGATACGGCCATCCCTCTTCAAAATTGACATTAAATCCCTCCATTATCAAAGCAAGAATAAAGAGCAGAGGAATACCCATAGCAAGGGTATAAACGGTCGTTTTCACTGGAGATATGTCTGATACAGCATGTTTGGTTAAAACAAAATATAATCCCCACAGCAAGCCAGCCATGAGAGCCAATCCATAGCCACCAGGGTTCCTTAATCCGAAATCCAGGTTTAAAGGGTCTATTATAAAAACAATACCGAAAAAAGCAACTATGGCTGCTAAAATCTTTCCACTGGTTAGATTCTCATTTAGAAATATTGACGAAACAAGTAAAACATAAAAGGGGGCTGTATACTCAAGAAGAATTGCAATTGAAACGTCTATGAGAGAGACGGCCAAGAAATACATGGCAAAAGTCGATGCGAGAATCATAGAGAGTGGAAATAATTTTTTTAGCTCGTTTGTTTCTGGAAATAGATTCCTGTCCCTCCATAAAAGATAAGGTAACAGGAACCCAACACCAATTACACTTCTGAAAAAAGTTGCTGTAAAGGGAGATACATACCTGAAAGTCAATTTACCAATGACTCCTAGTGTCCCCAACAGAACCGCTCCCACACCCATTATGAATATACCATAAAAAAGCTCATTTCTGCTCATTGGAATCCTTTAGCAGCTCATAATATTTTCTGCTTGCCTTGAAATACTCTTCTGCATTGAAAGTTATGAACTTTTTTTGTTCTTCCGTTACCTCTTTGATGACTCTTGCAGGAGAGCCAACTGCAAGTGATCCGGGAGGTATTTCTGTATTCTGTGTAACGAGACTTCCTGCTCCGATTATACAGTTATCTCCGATCTTTGCATTGTTAAGTATAACAGACCCCATTCCTATAATGCAGTTGTTTCCGATGGTACACCCATGAACAACAGAATTATGGCCTATCACCACGTGATTACCTATTACCACTGGTCCATCATCTCCTACATGGACGGTGGTATTGTCCTGTACATTGGTATACCTCCCCACAATAATGGGAGCTTTATCAGCTCTCATAACTACTCCAAACCACACACTAGAGTAATCTTTCAGAGTTATATCTCCAAGAAGCACCGAGTTCGGAGCAATAAACACATCTTTCCCAATGGTAGGTTTCTTGTAAAGGTAATCCATAGGATGCTCTTTCACTGCCATGGTATGCCTATAACACAGACCAGAATAAAAATCAATCGGAATTGTTTTCTGTGGTGCGAAGATATCTCCTGATGGAATGAATCATTTTTCCACTGTCAATCATAGAAGGACAGACAGACTCACATGCTTTACATCCAGTACATTTCCAGAGTTCTTCCCCAACATTCCCATGTATAAAAGCCTTCACAATCCCAATACCACCATGACCATACTTTCCTCCAAACTGATCCAAAGAATAATACACAGGACACACTGAAAGACAGATTCCACAGTTCAGACAGTAACTCACATCTTTCAAATCCGATATGGGCAAGACAGGTGGCTTTACCAGTAAAACTGATACATTAGAAGGTCCATGCATCCCTTTTACAATAACCCCTTCGACATCTGCAGTCTTGCTAGGGCCTGATATAAAAGACAGGTATGTTCCAAGAGGTTGTCCTGCTCCGAACAGAGAATTGGCCTGAACTACTGTTAGTGCATCTTTCACGTGGGGTACAATTTTGGTAGTATAAGCAACAACAAGATGCTTTTTAACTGCTCTTGTAATCAGACTGATGTTTCCTTCGTTCTCAATGAGGGCGATAGCTCCTTCTCTCGCAGCTATCGCATTGGCACCGGTGATACTACCGTCTGCTTTTAAAATATACTCAAGTAACCAGCGGCTATACTCTTTTACCATCAATTCTACATCAGGAGGGATTTCCTTTCCCAATTCCGCAGACATTGCGCGAGCAACATCCTCTTTGGGAACATGGATTGCTGGGGCAAGAGGATGCATTGCCTCTAGACCAAGAAGCTGTACAATTCTATCCCCAAGATCCGTTTCAATTATATCTTTTCCCGCCTGAAGAAGAGCAGACACTACACCGATTTCCTTGGCTGCATTAGATTTCGACTTAACTATGAGTTCATCATTCTGGAAAAATTCCAGCGCATAATCGCATGCATCTTCATAGCTACTGGCTACATAAACAGAGCATCCAACATCTTCAAGACTCTCCACTGTTTCCTCCAGGAGAGAATCCATATGTTGAAGAGAATATTCTTTTATAGCCCGTACCTCTCTCTGTATCGCATCAAAATCATATTTATCTCGAAGATTTAACCGTCTTCTTAAATGTAAAGTTAATGATCTTTGTTTTGGGGTTAGCGTTATATCCATGATTCAGAAGTGGATTGTTTTTCTTTAAAAGTTTGATGGTATTATAGGAAAATTTCAAATAATTAACAGCCATTTTCCAATTCATGGTAAGTGAATTCTCAGGAAAAAAGCCAAGAATTAATGTTGCATATATTGACACTTCATCAGTTATTATTGGAGATGTGGAAATAGAGGATGGAGTTGGGATATACCCAAATACAACTATACGTGGAGATGACGACTCTATCATCCTCAAACGAGGGGCTATGATCCTCGATAATTGTGTGATTGAAGCCCCTAAAGGAAGACCAGTGGTTATAGGTGAAAAAACCATTATAAGTCATGGGGCTATCGTGCATGGGGCTCGTGTGGGGGATAGGTCTGTTATAGGAATTGGAGCCATATTGTTGGATGGAAGTGTTATTGGAGATGAATGCTTAATTGCTGCTGGTTCTGTTGTCCCCCCTGAGGCAAGGATTCCAAACAGATCTCTTGTTCTGGGAGTCCCAGGAAAAGTCGTGAAAGATGTTAGTGATTCACTTCTTATTAGGTTGAAAAAAGAATATAAAGCCCTTGAAAAGAAGTTTGATGAATATAAAGCCAGGAGAGGAATACTTTCAGAAGACAGATAAACATTAATATAATCTCATCTCAATCATACACCAATGTCTTTCAGTTTTATTCACTTAGCCGATACACATCTGGGATATGAACAGTATGGGAATACTGAACGATTTCTGGATTTTGGACAGGCTTTTCTGGAAATCGTCCAGTATGCCATCTCAAAAAAAGTGGACTTTGTTCTCCTTTCAGGGGATATGTTCAATAAAAGGTCTATCAATCCAAAAACTCTTCTTCAGGCAACCACATGTCTGAAGCTGCTTAAAGACAATAATATTCCTCTTTTCTGTGTGGAAGGTAATCATGATAGAGCTCACTTTTCGGATCAGATGTCTTGGATGAACTATCTTTCCAGAGAAGGATTACTACATCTTCTATCTCCTGATTTTGGTAAGGGAAAAGCCAGTTTGAGGGCATGGACAAAGGAGAAAGGAGGGGCGTTCTATGACATAAATGAGGCTCGTATATATGGGATCAAATACCTAGGCTCTGCAACTGAGATTGGTTTACAAACTTTTTCTGATGCATTTAAAGATTCTGATCGATTTAACATACTAATGATGCATGCTGGTCTTGAGGGATATGTGCCCAACATTTCCGGAATGGTTGATTATCATTCCTTCCTCCCTCTCAGAGAAAAAATAGACTATGTTGCTCTCGGACATATACACAAATATTACATGGAAGATGATTGGATTTATAATCCAGGTGCTCCCGAAACATGGAGTATCGACGAGTATGGATGGAAAAAGGGCTTTTTCTTTGTTAAAGTATCAGATAGTGTTAAAGTAACCCTTATTGAAAACGCAAGAAGGAAATTTATTCGGCTACATTTCAATGCAGATAATTCTTCAAACCTCTATCAAGAACTTGAAGAATATCTTGAAAATAACAAAACCATAGGGAATCCTGTTGTGGAGCTCACCATACGAGGCTCTATAGCCAGGAACGAAATACATGAAGAGAGAATTAAAGAGATTATCAACTCCATTTATTCCCCCATAGTTATACGGCTTAGATTTGAAACACAGACTAGTGATTACGATGTTATTTTCGAGGGAGACAGACGAGAGGATTTTGAACTGGATGTCATTCAAAAATTACTATATAGACACCCTATATTCGATGGAGTGGAAGAAAGATTCGCGAAAGCAATAGTAGATCTCAAAAAAGTTTTCATTTCGGACTTCACTCTTGAAAAAGTGGACATGTTTCTTGAGGACCTCATAGATGCTAAAATCCCACAGAAAATAGAGACATCAGAGATAAAACTGAAACACTCTATGGAAAACCAACAACCAGATGATTTTCAAGAGGAGGAGGTGTGGGACTGGAGGAAATGCTATGATAAAAAGTCTGTTCCTTGAAAACATAAAAAGCTATGAGAGGGGTGAATTTACTTTTACTCCAGGGACCAACTCCATAATAGGCGAAAATGGAGCTGGTAAAACCACCATACTTGAGGCAATTGGATTTGTGCTTTTTGATTCTTTACCCTATAAACTTGGTGATTTTCTCAGAAGAGGGAGTAGTTCTGGAGAGATACGCTTAGTAGTGGTATCTCGAAAGGATGAGAGAGAATATAAGATAGTAAGAAAGATACGGAAAAACTCTACATCAGAATACTATGTAATGGATATGGAGCTTAAAACGAAAATTGGGGATGGGAAAACCGATGTATTGGCTTGGATCAGAGATCATCTTCAGCTGAGTGAATACACAGATCTCAAAACTTTTTTTGAGAATGCTGTTGGAGTGCCTCAGGGAGCTATGACCTCACATTTCTTGCTCCCCCCCAGCGCCAGAAAAGAAGTATTTTCTCCTCTTCTTGGTCTTAACGTATATTCATCAGCCTACGAAAAAAGCAGAGAATATGAAAAATACCTTTATAAAAAGATACAGGATCTTCAGATAGAAATCTCTAGAATAGAGAAAGAGATAGAGTTGACTAAAGAACATGAAGCACAATTAAAAGTTCTCTTAAAAGAGATAGACGAGCTTTCCAGAACGCTAAAAGAGAAGTCAAAGACTTTTAAAACCGTAAAAAAAGAGAAAGAGTTCCTTGACAAACTGAAAGAAGAAATCTCCACAACAGAAGGGAGGGTAAATGTACTTGAAGAGAAAATATCAGGCATTTTAAGAATCCTACAAGACATAGATCACAGAATTACCGAATCCTTTGAAGCAAAAAAGAATATGGAACTTCTTCAGAAAGAGTACCAAGAGTACATTAGTATAGACAAAAAGATTAGAGATATAGGAGATCTCGTTAGGAAAATGGAAACCCACAGAAAGGAATACACAGAACTAATAGTAAAAAAATCCCGGCTTACCCAAGTACTAACTCAAATAGATGAGGAACTAAAAAAAATTAACCAGGCTGAATCTCGAATACCTGATCTCAAAAAAGAGGCTAAACTCCAGGAAGATCTTGAAAAGGACTTGAAACAGGCAGAAAGATCGCTTCAGCTATTGACCGAATTAGAAACTCAGTACCACAAGATTGAAAAAAGGGAGCAAACTCTTGCTAAAGACATTAACGAACTCCTAAGGATTGAAAATCAGACTAAAGAATTGGAGGAGAGACTTAAGAAACTGGATGAATTAGAGAAAAAGAAAGATAAACTGATGACTGGTCTGGCCAGTATTTCCTCAAAGATTAAACTTTACAAAGAGAACATTGAATTTATCTCAAACGGCAGATGTCCATTTATCGAGGAAGATTGCACCAGAGTTGGAAAAAAAGCTAAAGAGATTGAAAAGGATATTCAGGAACTATCTCAGAAGATAATAAGAGGTAAAAAGGCTCTCGAAACTGTTAATGAACTGATTAAAAAGCTAAGAAAAGAGGAAGAGGAGTACAGGGAACTTAAAGGTAGACTAATTAAGTTCTCTGAATACAACCAAGAATTGATGGAAGTAACAAAGGAAAGAGAGGAATTAGAAGAGAGAATAGAAGTTCTCAAAAAAGATGCCAGTAGAATAAAGGATATCCAAGATAGATTAGAGAGTCTAATGGATTCCAAAAAAGAGCTACATATATTACTGGAAACAATTAGAAAAAAAGAGGAACTAATGGAAAAACGACAACAGACTTTAGAAGAAATAAATTCCATTGAAGAAGAATTAAAAGAAATTGTAAAGACGGTAAAACAGCTTGAGCAACTTGAGTCTGAGAGAGATCAATTATTAAAAAAGAGAGATGAGAAAAAATCAGCGTATGAAGCTTATTTAAAATACAGTGAAAAGGCAGCAAACCTCAATACTCTTTACAAAAAGAAAGAAAAAACTGAGAAAGAGCTTCAAAAGCACAACAGTGACATTGAAGAAGTCAAATCGAAATTGACAATTTTGAAGGAGCAGTACGACCCGGTAAAATGGGAAAAACTCAAAGAGAGAGTTGAAAAGCTGAGTAACGAGATGGCTAGAATAGAGGGAGAGCTTGGAGAGAAAAACAAGCAAGTTGAAGATCTGAAAAAGAAGATAGAAAAGTTGAATGAACTCAATAATAGATATAAAGAGTTTACAGAACGAATTGCTAGAGAAGAGGAGAAGTTAAAAATATTCAAAGAGATGCGGATAGTTTTTAAAGAGGCTATTCCAGCTATCACAAAAGCTTATGTAGAAATTATCTCTCTAGAGGCAAACAGACTCTTCAATGAAATAATGGGAGACTATTCCTGGACACTAGAATGGGGAAAAGATTTCGGGATCAGATTGAAGTATCATGGGAAGGACATGAGCTTTCACCAGTTATCTGGGGGGGAACAGATGGTTGCAGCCATTTCAGTAAGACTTGCCCTCCTAAAGGCATTGAGTGAGATTGATATTGCTTTTTTTGACGAACCCACACAGAACATGGACGAGATTCGAAGAAGTAATCTAGCTCAGCAGCTAAGAGATATTGGCGGATTCACTCAGCTTTTTGTTATTTCCCACGATGACACTTTTGAAGAAGTTACAGACAACTCCATCAAACTGGAAAATGTTAATGGTGTCACTGTGGTGGTGCAATAATGCTTGATATAGGGAAAATGTTAGAAGCTATTGAAAAATTTTCAAAAGAACTGGAAATGGAATTGGAAAAAGCTGAAAAAGCTCGTAATACTGCAGTTAAGTTCCTAAAAGAGATTTATGAGAGTGATTATTTTGACTATGAGAGCTGCCGTGGAGCGAAACCAGCCAGCCCTCCTTCCTTCAGAACTTTTAATATCCAGACAAACCATGCTATTTCCATTTTAGAGGGATTAAAGATCTGTGGAGTTGATGGTAGTCAGATTGAGCCTTCAAAAGATTTTGGTGTTCCTGTTGGAGCAATCCAAACCGTAGGCCTTGAAGTACATCATGGAAAAGGGGAATTTAGAAAACACGTTGAATTTTCCATTACTTCCTCCGATGTGAATATTTCACTGGAGCGGTTCAAGGCTGAGTGCGAAATGATGATGAACCTTATGGATGGAGATAGATACATCTTTTATGATGGCTCCTTTGTACTTTCTTTTACAAAAGAGTTAGCATCTGAAATCAGGGAGGACTATATTAATTCCGTCTGTGAGGTGCTAGAAAAAAGTGAGACGACCTCTACTCCTGTAATTGGAGTGGTAGACGTTAGCAAGGCAAGAGATGTTGTGGTAATGCTCGAAACTTTGAGAGGGGTAGAACTTCAGGGAATTTATGACACGTCTCTGTTCATGGAATTTCTTGAACCTGGTATGGCGACACAACCTTTTATATGTCTAAGAGATATAATAAAATATTACCGGAAAACATCAGAAATATGCTTTCAATATATAAACATGGACGGAAATATCGTGAGGATTGAATATCCAGTATGGTTATTAGAAGATGAGTGGAAATTGGTTGAAGTGGTTATTTCTGAATGCCGTCTTGGATCTTCAGGAGCCTACCCTTACGTCTTGGAAAGATCTCATGCTGAAGCGGTAATTTCTCAAAAAGAGAGATTCGAATTTTACCGTCTAATTGGTATGAAGGGAGTTTCCAGAAAATGGATAAGTAAGGTGATGTGATGGATATTGGAAAGATTGTTGAGATACGATCCATCGATGAATATGTAGTAGAGCTCAACGAAGGAGAGATTGATCACGGAATCCTTGGGAAATTCCTTAAAGTTGACAATATCGTATGCATAGGGATTGATATATTTCATGAAAGACCCGAATTTGTGAAATACATGGGGAAATTGAGCTGGGAGGAGATAAAAAAATTTTTACCAGATGTTGTGAGTGAAAAACTCTATTTACGGGTAATTCCTCTTGGGATGATCGACGGAGAACTTAGTGGAGACATCCCCTCCATTGGTTCTTCAATTGTATTAATGGATGAAGAAGAGATCAGAAAGTTCCATACACCTGATGGAAAATTTCAACTTGCTTACTACATCAAACTACTTAAAAAACTGGATGAGAACTCCCTAAATACAATTATGGCTCTTATATTCAATACTTTGAGAGAGCTATTTCCAGAAAAAAACAGATTTTTAGATGTTATTGAAGCAAATCTTGAATATGTATCAAAAATACGGGAGATGAAGTGACCTATGGAAGTAGGGATCGTAAAAGGACCTGGAGATTCGCCTTATGAATTCGTATTTGTGACACCTGACAAGGATCGTATAAAAGCAGGAGAGTTCGTATATTACAAAATCTTTCTGAACGATAGCGAAAAACAGGTTGTAGCCAGGACGTCTCGCAGAAAACCCATCAGAAGTTATCCAGATAGCTTTCTTGCTGATCCATCTATTTCTCCGAGAGAGATTGCAAATGCAATAGGAATAAAACCTATTGAATTTGAAATATTCGAAATCAAAGCCACAATCCTAGGATATTATGACACTGGTTTTAATTCATTTATCAACCCGAGAATTCCACCCAGACCTGGAGATAAGATCTTTCTTGCTGAAAAAGAAGAACTTATGAAGATATTGTACCGAAAGAGTATGAACGATGTTGGATCTGCCCATATTGGTTACCTTTTGAATAGGGAGGAGGAGATACCTGTCATAACAGACACATCCTTGATGACCAGTGAACATATGTGCATTCTTGCATCTACTGGTAGTGGAAAAAGCTATCTTGGTGGTGTGATTGCTGAAGAATTGCTAAAGCCCTATAATGCATCAGCTCTTTTAATCATCGATCCTCATGGGGAGTACCATACGTTGAGGCATGTTGTCGGGATGAAGGAGTTCATAACTGAATCTTATCGTCCTGAAGTAAGAATCTTTTCAAAAGATGACGTAAAAGTCAGATTATCAGAGTTAAGCTATGATGAGCTTAGAAGCCTGCTCCCAAATCTCACAGAAAAAATGGAGTCATTTCTAAATGCTGCATACCGAGAGCTTGAGAGTGGGAAATTCACTGCCATGGATCTTGTCGAAACCATCCAGTCTATAGGGATCAATGATGAGATGACGGTCAAAGGCCTGAACTGGAGGATCAAACGATACATAATGGACACAGAAGTTATTGATGACTACAGGCATCTTGAGCTTAATAAAATAGTCAGGCCTGGACAATGCTCAGTGATCCAGCTTACAGAAATGGATGACACAGACCAGCAACTTCTGGTGTCTGTATTGCTAAGACGGTTGTTGAACGCTAGGATAAAGACTGAAAAAGGCCATATTACATCTGGGGAGGCCCACATACCTTATCCGATATTTATAATGATAGAAGAGGCCCACAGGTTTGCTTCCAGAGAGAGTAAGAGCTATCCAATACTTAAAACCATTCTTTCTGAAGGGCGAAAATTTGGAGTTGGAGTGTGTTTAATAAGTCAGAGACCCTCTAAGATAGACTCTGATATCCTTTCTCAATGTATGACACAGGTGATCATGCGGATCATTAATCCGGCTGATCAGGAAAATATCAGAATGTCAGTGGAAAGTGTTGGCAGAGAACTGCTGGAAGAGCTTCCTAGTCTTACAAAAGGCCAGGCTATACTGGCGGGNGTTGCAATTAATACACCTGTGTTGATGAGGGNGAGAGAGCGAGTGACCCCTCATATAGGTCAGAGTAAAGATGCTCCAAAGATTTGGGTTTCAATGGCCAAGAAAGATGAATCTCCGATGCCTGCAGATTTTGGTGATTTAAGAGTTATCAGAGGATGAATTATCATGTTATCGATTACACAGATTATATCAATTACAATCGACCCATAAATCAAGTTTCACGTGTTTGTTGGTTTCATCTTTCTCTTTTTGGTGATTATTTCATGATCTTATATCTCCTCAATTACCACGCTTCTCACTTATTCCAGTCCTATTTTTACTATCAGTGAAAACAAATAAGGGCTCTGGTCATACATTCTTCTTCATTCCTAAGCCATGGAAATAGACCCAGTGCAAGAACTTAATCCACGCGATCGATAACAATCTGGGTACCCTCTTTCACGCTTCTTAGCTCTTTCGCATCTCCAACTACTTTACCTATTACGTTAACTCCACTGGCAGGTCGTATTTCATCCCCTTTACTTATGGGAGTTTTACCAAAGAATATACATATGGCTCTCCCAGGAATCCAGTATGCTACATCTCCCAGTTCCACGTATTCCTTTGAGTTCTCTTCTATATCTACAATTATTGGAGTTTCGAAATAAATCTCATCACCCCATCTTTTAACATACCCCTTTACAGGAAGTGCACTAACCAGTGCTTTAATAGTTTCTGGAGCAAGGTCCTCGTACAGCTTGATTCTCTTCTCGACATTCCCTGCTGTTATTTTCATCTTCATACCATCACACTTCTTTACTTCCATTTTATTTTACACCTCAAACTATTAAACCGATCTATTGGACTCAAGTGAATGGCTAATAATATTTGTTAGCTATGCCGACAAGGAGTAAATCACAGATTTACAATACAATGATTTGTTTTAACAGCTTACCCTGTTCCTTGGTTTGATACATATAGTTGTGTGAGATCTTAGGAATTGTTTTTATTAGGTAGGGAGTTATCCTTTCCTTTATCATCCCCTATGACAACTCTACTCAAAGTTCTAGTTGATACTTTGATTTCATTTCAAATTAAAAAAATAAAAAGGGAAGAGCTCAACCATTGCAGGAAGACTGGCCTTATCTCCTTTGGCTGATATTGCTCTTCTAATGCTATTGGAATATAGGCATTATCCCTGATATTTCAGGGGTAAATTTTGATAGAATATTAGATAAAAATTTCCTATTATTTTTCTTATTCGATCATTTCTTTACTCTCGTTATTTACAATTAAACTACATATATTTTCCAATTTCTCAACAAAATACTAACTAGAAAAATTTCTATCTGCATTAAACCTACACAACATAGAAAGTGTTTTTATATACCTAGTCGATAAAAACATATATGTAAGAGGTGCCACTTTTAGACTTATCGAATATCCCAGAGTTCCCCAATCATCTGTAAATGTTTTTCTTCCTCTTGGATTAACATTTCAATTGAGGATAATAGCTGAGTGGCTTTCTCTTTCTCAATAAGTTTTTCAAGTTTAATTTCTCTTAGATCGTCATACAGACATTGATAAAAGTCCCTAATCATACTCTCAATTTTTCTAAGAGCATCCAGTTTCTGGTCGATGAACATTTCTTCAAATTTGTAATCTCTTATCTGAGTCACAGGAGGTATCTCACCCTTTAATGTTCTGATCCATCCAGAGAGGAGGGATTTATGATATTCCGAGTCTCTGATGATCTTATAAAGAATTCTTCGTCTTTTAGTATCTTCCTCTGCAATAAATAGCTTCAGAACGATCTGACTGTTGTTTTCTTCAATTTCCAGACCCCTTTTAATCAGGCCGACCAACACCTCCTCATTGATTTCCTTCACGGTATCAGCCCCCTGATTGATCTAATACACCATATTAGTGAGTTTTAAAATTTATTTTTTATCCCAGAAATATGCGTATTTGCTTATACTTTCAGCTGGCATCAATATGACAGAAATGCATGTTATAAACACATCCAAAAAAACATAATTTAAGCATTTAGACGGTTTTATTTTGTTATTAAGCTGGTAGTTTATCCTGATTGGAAAAAATAAAACAAAATTCTTGTTTCTATATGATCATATCTCATTTAAGAGGGATCCGAGAGTATAACAGGATTTAAATCGAAAGTAAATGTGCCCTGGGCCGGATTTGAACCGGCGACAATGCGGTCTTCAGCCGCACGCTCTCCCGGGCTGAGCTACCAGGGCTTTCTTTTTCGAAGAGATTTTCCAGAGTTAAACTCTATAATGGATTATTTCTGACAACGATGGTACGTAACACTTTATCAACGATTTTAGATACACCTACCGGTTAGTTTTCCTCTAAATTCCTGGATTGTCCCAAAGTCCAGGTAGAGGGTTGTCCTATATTTATTTTTCGGTTGATAGCTTATTTCTCCCATTTCTCCATTCTCCTTTGTTTTTTAAAAGCTATCAAGGTAATCCAGTTTTATGCCTATATATTGGTAGTACCTGTAACGGTTACCACTGGTAACCAGGTTGTTATGTATAGGAACCCCGTCTGTGAAAATAGACTAATATGGTAACAAAGACTTATAACCTCACTCTAAACATTATATCACCTTAACACGTATCTAAACCTCTTGATGGTTGTAATTGAACCCATATCAGTAAAATCACAGGAGTATAACACAAAATCATCCTCTGAAAAACCATTTATTATGCCTGTGATAAGAATGCCATAGGGACAAAAAGCCTCCTTTAGGTTAAGTCTTTCATGGAGTTCTTTTATGGCCATTGTACACTTACTTACTTTCAATTCATATGTCCTATCATCGATTTCTTTGAATTCCACACCTTCGACAAGTCCGGAATTTACCAGTATGCTCAAAATGAGTTGAGCATTCTCAATGGAGTCCTTACTTCTACTAATATTGAATCCATATTTTTCAAGTATAGGCGGTAAATTTGGAGATAGATGAAATAGTATCCTCCTGCAAGATTCCATACCATTCCCAGAAACTTCTCCGAAGGAAACTAATATCGCATGAAAAAGTAGCACAACATCTCTTAATGATTGTTCATTGGACATTGTTCAAACCCCTTGATTATTAATGATTTTATATTATTTAAATGTTGTTGTACATTTTCTAAATGAATACCTATCTGTTAAGTCTATATTTCAAAAATGAGGATTTATTACTAAAAAATAGGATTCCGTATATTGTCGAAGAATTTTCATTATTAGTTAGAGATGTCGCTATAATATTGGAGATTATTAAACATAATGCAAATTTTTTGAATTGTAGTAGAATATAAAGATGAAATTGATAAGTTAAGGAGAGGTTTGTTGATCACTCGAGAAGGGGGTGGAAGGGGCCATTTGTATGGTGCACCTATATCCGGACTCCCTTCCTGTTAATAATTTCGCTCTCAGATATATTAAACTTTTCGGATATTCATCATCTCGATACTGATAAAGAAAATAATGACGGCAATAAAAGATCTTTATCGACCAGGGCATCTATGGACTACATGCCACCAGCTTATCTTAAATATTTGGTGAGGATAGGACTACATAAAATAATATAACAATCAAAAATTGGCAGAATCATCCAGTTTCATTCTCTCTCGGATCGCTCCTCTTCAGCTGTCGGCTCTGCTTCATCTCCCTGTTCATCTTCTACCTTCTCTTCAGATGTAACGTCATGTTCACGAACTTCTGAGTCCTCTTTCCTGAAAGTCTCTACAAACTGGATTTTCTCAATATTTTCAAGTCTGTTAAATAACTCTCTGACCACCTGAGTTTTCCCAACAAGGTACCATTCAGAATACAATGCCTCCTTTGTAACCTTGAAGATCAGAACAGAACCACTTATCTCTACTTCAGCATCAACTCCTGTGGTCAGCAACAGCAACGCCTTTGCTTTGTCCTCTGGCTTTTCCAGTACATCTTTGATCTCATACTCGTACTCAAGTGTCTGCCCTGCCAAAGGATGGTTAAAATCAACAATAGCCCTCCTCCCAATAACTTTCTCAACTACACCAGTTCTGTTGCCAACTCGAATGGTCTGTCCAACTTCAGGTCTTTCCTTAAACTTAGTGATGGATATGGCTTCAACAAGGTCAGGATTGTGCTCTCCAAAACCCTTGGAAGGCTCCACTTTAACCGATCCTTTCTCACCGGGTTCTTTCCCCAGTAAAGCTTCTTCGAAGCCCTGAACCACATGTCCTGCACCCAAGATTATAGTTACATCTCCATACCTTCCATTTTCTGAATAAATCCCTTCTTTTTTTGCTAGCTCTTCGTCAGTGGTATCAATGATCGTTCCATCATCCAGTCTGGCCGTGAAACTTATCTTAACGAAATCCCCTTCTTTTATGGCCATAGAATCACCACAGTAGTTTTATACGACTTGCAAGGTTTACCACTATAAAAACTTTTGGAGATGTGGATGGTGGAGGTAGAGATCAAAATTCAGGTTGACAAAGAGATGTGGACTATAGTAAAAGAGAGAGTCCAAAAAATAGGTGGACAGGTTATAATTGAGAAAGAAGAGCATGATATATATTTCAACTCTCCTTCTAAAGACTTCATAGAGAGTGATGAGGCACTACGAATACGAAAAGATGTGGAGGGAGTGCGGCTCACATATAAAGGCCCCAAAATCGATAAAGAAACCAAGACAAGAGATGAAGTAGAAATTACCATCAATAGTTTCGAAAAAGGTATTGAACTTTTGGAGAGACTTGGTTTTACACCAGTTAGGCCTGTGGTAAAGAACAGAACCATATTCAGATTGGAAGATATCTATATATCTTTAGACTACATCGAAGAGCTCGGATATTTTATAGAATTGGAAAAAAAGAGCGAAGAAAAAGATGTATCTAGAGCCATCACTGAACTTAAAAATATTATTACCGTCCTTAACCTGAATGATTATCCCTGGATCAGAGAATCATATCTGGAGTTACTGATAGAAAAAGATAGGAAAAAGAGACCCATAAGTAGATGAAACATCTTTTACCAAAAACCATGCTATATTTTTGTGGCTCTCTTTGATAAAATACTACCCTTCTGCTCTCTGTCTGGTAAAAGTAAACTCATTAAAAAGAGAAGATCTATTACAAGAGTGGGCCCGCGGCGATTTGAACGCCGGACCTCACGGTTATCAGCCGTGCGCTCCAACCTGGCTAAGCTACGGGCCCTCATTTTTAACTATATTGTCTTTTTCTCTCAACAGGCTTTTTAGATGCCATTTACCACCCTAGAGAGGATCATAGGGGATTATAAACCTACTGATTACAAATTGCCTGAGTAAACTGACAATATTCTCTAGCATGTCTAGGGGTATTCCAGAAGGGAGATACAGGATTGTCCTATATTTATTTTTCGTTTCACAGAGTGCCCATATATATCTCTGGCCTCTTACCTCATTTCAACTAACTTAGTTCTCTATTGCCTTTATCTACGTGTATATTTCCAATGATCCTAAGCCAGATATATCTACATGTTATAGTATCTTCTGTTTCCTGAAAAAAATTAAAGGGGGGTTGAATTATAATCTACTATTCACCAAAACCTATGCGCTTTTTTAACATCTTTTTCCCGATGTCCATGGCAACTCCCAGAAAACTTTTCTGCTGCTTGCATATATTTTCCAGTGACTCAGCCACATAGTCCACTTCTTCTTCCCCAACTGTTAATGGCGGTTCAAATCGGATTACATTAGGATTATTAAGAGTATAGGCGGTTATTATATGATACTCCTGCAGAAGAAGGCCTGAAACCATTCCAGCCAGATATTCCATGCTCAATCCTCTAACTAGCTGGGGCTCATAAAACTCCGCACCAATCATCAAGCCTTTCCCTCTCACCTCTTTAATGAGTTTGTATTCCTCTGCAATTTTTTCTAGTTTCCTGTGTAATCGGTTTCCCATATCTCTTGCATTCTCACTCAGATTGTCTCGAATCAGTATCTCAATAGTCTTCAGGCCAACCGCACAGGCAAAATTGTTGCCTCCAAAAGTTGAGGTATGAAGGATACATCTATCTCGGTGACCATATCCTTTGGACCAAACATCATCTGTAGCTATGTATGCTCCTATTGGTATGACACCACCACTCAAACTTTTTGCCATGGTTATAATGTCTGGCTCTACTCCGTCATGCTGAACTGCAAACATTTTTCCAGTTCTGCCAAAACCTGTCTGTATCTCATCTGCGATTAAGAGAGTTCCATATTTTTTACAGAGGTCTTCAGCTTCTTTTAGATATCCTTCAGGAGGTACAACGATACCACCCTCTCCCTGTATGGGCTCTACAATAAAGGCAGCATAGTCACCTTTTTTTAATTCTCTTGCAAGAGTGTCGCCATCTCCAAAGGGCACAGAATAACATTCAGGAACTAGAGGGCGAAAAGGGTCCTGATATTTCCTGCCAGTTACCGAAAGAGCTCCCAAGGTTTTACCATGAAAGGAGTTATCAGTATACAGGATTTTTTTTCTTCCTGTACTTATTCTTGCCAGTTTTAAAGCCCCATCAACAGCTTCTGCCCCGCTGTTACAGAAAAAGGTTTTATTTAGATCGCCAGGTGTGATTTTAGCTAAAGTTTCAGCGAGAGCTCCAGCCATGAGCCCCATAGACGCCTGGAATATATTTGGCAGGTCAAAGACTTTCTCCAGTGCCTGAATCACCTCAGGATGATTATGCCCGAGATTCAATGTCCCATAACCTCCTAAAAAATCCATATACCCTTTACCTTCGTCATCAAATACCTTCAACCCTTGAGCTTTAACGAACATTTTATCAAATCCCAGAAGGCTGAGAAGAGAGGCCAGCTCCGGGTTAAGGTATGTTCTATATCTGTTAATTACTTCTGTCTTGGTAGAATTTAATACTTCTTCCAGAGTCACCGGGATGTACCCCATTTTATCCCCCTCCCATTCAAAAAGTAATATACTCTATCGTTTATTGATACTATAAGTAGGTTGCTCTCGCCATAAAGGAAGATTATTCTAATTGAGAGCTTAAAATCTAGAAAATATGATCTAATCACTATTTTTACCCAAAATCCGGTCTATCAGCCAGTCAGCATCAAATTCAATTAAATCATCATACTCCTGCCCGATTCCGAAAAAAATTATAGGTTTACCTGTTATATATGCTACCGAAATGGCGCTTCCTCCCTTTGGATCCGCATCTAATTTCGTTAAAATAGATCCATCAATTCCCACTGTCTCGTTGAACATCCTGGCTCTTTCCACGCAATCATTACCTGCTGTACTCTCATCCACAAATACTATTAAATCGGGAGAGTTAATTCGCTTAATCTTTTCGAGCTGGTCAAGTAGATTCTTCTTGGTATGCATTCTACCTGCGCTGTCTGCCAGCACGATGTCAATTTTTTTTGCTCTTGCATGTTGAATGGCATCATATATAACCGCAGAGGGGTCTGAACCCGCTTTATGCTTGATAAGCTTAACACCGAGATTTGTTGCATGTTCTTCGATTTGCTCAATAGCACCAGCTCTAAAAGTATCTCCTGCAGCTATCACTACTGAATGATCCCGATCCATCAATTTCTTAGCTACTTTTGCGATGGTAGTTGTTTTTCCAGTGCCATTAACTCCTACAAACAATATCACCACAGGTTTTTCTCTTTCTTCGATATACTTATAAAAATCAAAACTGCTGGAATAAAACAACTTTTTAAGTACTTTAATGAGCTCATGTTCAACCAGGTTTGATAACCTTACTCCAATTTTCTTTTTTTTGCCCACTAGATTTGCTTTCAACTCTTCAGAGATCTTGTCAACTACTTCTAAGGCCACATCTCCTTCCAGTAGAATTAACTCCAGTTCTCCAAGGATCTTACTGACCTTTCTTTCATCCAGTATTATTTCCTGCTCTAAAATCAGACTTTTTACTTTTTGAGATGTAGAGATTTCTACCTCCTCATCTAATTCTTTTTTTAGCTTATTAAATCTCTTTTTTAAAAAGTCAAACATATTGATCCCTGATCATCTTTTTCTACCCGGAGTAGCAAGATCTTGTTGAATAACCTGCATCTGATTGTATATCTGGTTGATCTGCTGGTTAAGCGTGTTAATATTTTCTATTATTTTTTCTTTCCTTTCTTCAAGGATTTTTTTTGCATCAGCAGGACTTTTTTCAATTATGACATCTTTTCCGATTTCAATAAGAATGTTTTCACCACTCTTTACTTTGGAATACACATAAGTTCCACCGCCTATATTTACCAAAGACTCAAGCTCTCCTTCATGTTCAAGTAAGTAGCCAAGTGTCATAATGGCTTTTTGATAATCCAGTAATGCTGCTTCTAATGCTCCCATATTCTTCAGAATAGCTTCTGCTTCAGCTTGTAACCTCTGATATAACAACAGTTTTTGCTGGACTTTTTCATCCAGCTCTTCTGACATTATTTAACCTCCTCAATGGAATCAACCTTCACCAGATTTCTTTTGATTTTATGATTACTTCCCATCAGAGAATACAGTTTTTCAAGAGCCATCCTTTTAGTTTCAGCTTCAATCTCTTTTCTGAATTTTTGCCAAGACTCTCCAATCTTAAATCTTCCTTCTATCTTGTATTTCATAACGATCACCTTCATAATCAAATAAAACCAAGAGCTTCTTCGATTCTACCTTTCTCAAACCCCGTTGTATCAGCCCCTACTAAATAACCCTTAGAGTTAGCCAAGACACCAGTCCCGACGAGTTCAGTCCCAAAGTTAACGGTACCACTCTCCATCGGAACATTAAAAGTCTTTTTTACTCGATCTATTTCCCATTCTCGTATGCCGGGATTAACTAGAGCTCCGGAATTCGTAGCCACAACAGACATGCCCACAGTCTTAAGACCTCCCACAGTTCCCTTAACAATTTCAATGTCTAAGAATTCTTCTATGTCCTTGATAACACTTTCTTCAAGGTCTGGATGGGCCAGTCCCCCAAAATCATTGACTGCTAAAACGTTGCCTAGACAGGTCATGGGTGTGTCTACCTCGAGCACATCAGTAATTTCCTCAATTTTTTCTAGTTCATCTCTGAGGATCCTATTAGAGGTGACAACTCCTCGAGAATTGCCGACTAGAAGACACCCAACCAGCCTGGACCCCATAATAGTGGTCTCCACTGTATCCACATCGAGTACATCCCTAATAATCTCCGGTAACCCACGATCAGGACTTCCAACAATTGCTATATGCTCTGTAACTATTGCAAAAAGACCTACCATAGGAGTTCCTTCAACTAAGATGGATGTATGCATTTTCATTCTTTGAACAATTCTGCTTCCACTACCCCATCGTCGAATTTCACAGCCCTGACCCGAATACGAGCCGGCGGCTTTTGTGATCCTCGTTCCCATATCTTCTCATTTATAGTTGCGTCCAGCTTCACGTTCTCTTCATCTGTTTTCATATGTCTGCTGAGAAATTTCCTCACCAGTCGCACAGCTTTCTTGCTTCTTAGCCATCTAGGATAACTCTTCACGTTATGTTTTAGTTGAATGGTGTAGATTCTCTCCATGACCTCCTTAGTCATTTACACCACCTTCAGATTGTTCCTTCTCCAGTGCCTTCTCTTGGGATGCGTTATCACATGTCTCTTCGTTTTCATGATAACCCATATTGGCACACGTCTGTTCTGTTTGTTGGCTTTAGCCAGCTTTTTCTTCACTCCCACAGTCTTCTTTCCCATTTGTGATCACCTGATCCTTTAATCCTACAACCCTGGACTGGATATGAGTTGGAAATAACTCATATATTAATTCTTCCGACCATATTTTTCGAAGGTATTCACGTATTTCCGACTCGTAATCAGATTTATTAACAATTTCGCTCTCTCCCTCTTCCACTAATAAATACTTTTTCACCAGCGTATCCAGAGTCTTTCTGCCGTATCCCATAAGCGGAGTTATATACCCAACATTACAGGACATTTCAAGACTGGCAATTTCAGAGACAGTGAGCTTTGGAGATACATCGTCCCTTCGTGTGCCATCCGCAATAAAATCATACTCTTCAGCTAGATGTCTGAGAGATTCTTTGTGGATGTAATTCAAACCATTCCTAGGAAATCCATCTCTGATGATTATCTCAACAGCTTTTTTTAAGAGATACTTCGGAAGTTTCTTTTTTCTCCATGCAAACCCAATACCTCTGGCAGATTCCATAGCAAATTTCCATGAATCGTTAATACCGAAAGTAATTGTCACCAGTTCTACATCAAAAAAAGGTCTTAAGAGAATTGCAGAAAGAGCCGAATCCTTCCCTCCACTGAAGAGGACACCAACAGAAGGCATTTCATACATTATTTTCTTCTAATATTGATTTCTCTTTTTTTTGGAACTATACGCTGTAGAATTGCTTTTAACTGCTCATCAGTAATTTTCTTTGTAAGGCCTTGATTTTGGGCCAGAGCAATCAACTGGTTTTCTATAGCTTCAACAAAATCAGGTCTGGTCATTCTAATTCGATTAAGACGCTCTCTGGCTTCCGGAGTAAGAATGGCCCTTAACATGGCTCTCTTTTGAGCAAGCATTTGCTTTCTCATCTCTTCTTCTCTGATTGCTTGCTCTTGAGCCATCTTCATTTCTTCAAGTTTTCGCCTTCTAATCTCATCCAGTTCATCTTCCATTTTCATCACCATAATCGATTAAAGAATAACAAATGGGAGTTTACATCAGTATTTCGCCAAAGCCGGGATCTGTTTTGCAATTCGCTTCTGTACATCTCTGGATGCATTGTCTAGAAGTCGCTGACCCTCAGGAGTTATTTTCCTACCCTTTGGCGTTTTTTCTATGAGATTAGCAGCTTCCAAGCCTTTTAGAACACTTCTTATAATAGCCCCACTACCTTTTCTGAACTTAGGAGGTTTTGAACCCCTTCTTTTCCTGCCACCATAGTAGGTCCTCAGCCTCTCAATCCCAACCGGTCCATCAATATAAATCCGTCTCAGCACAGAAGCACATCTGACATACCACCAGTCATCATCCAATGGGGGCTTCTCCTTATGCACTCCTGTTTTAACGAACTTCACAAACTCAGGAGGTTCAAGTTCTTTCATACCTTTAATTTTTTCTGTCATTATTTTTATCAATTCATCAGCAGGAACATCATACACCGTGGTCATATTTTTCACCTTCTGCCCCTTCAACTGCTTCCTATTATTTACTTCTTTCGTACCAGTACTACAACATTGCCTCTGAGATCCTTTACCATACCACCAGTTTTTTCTTCCAGATCTCTTGCAAGTTCGAATCTATTTTTCTCTACCCTGACACTTCTGAGTAACCGTATTTTTACTTCTTTCTTTTCTTCTAGCTGCCTTCTGATTTCCTCTATCACACCACTGGTAATCCCGTTTTTACCAATACTCATCACATGCATTTCTTCACCCAGTATATATGGGAGTGAGTGACGGTAGTAAGCCCCCTTCTGTTTCAAGGCGACATCAGTCTAAGCGCCCTGAGGCTTGCACCGACGGGGGTGGAACGTTTCATCCCACCATGGATGATCTCTCTCAAGGTCATCGCATTTCTCCTGGTGGGTTCGTTTCTGTTCCAGAGCCGTGCCTCTCGGCACACCCCCTTACGGGAGTCCGCCATTTACGGTGGGGGGACTTTCCTCAGTTTATAACCGGAAGTCGCCCTCCGTCTCTCACTCCCACAACCTCTATAGTTCGAGTATATTAAATTTTTGTGTAGTACGAACCCAACTGTTATAGAGATTCCACCACTTATATTGTTTTTACATAATACTCAAAAGCTTAGTTCTATTCTTGGACTATTTTTGGAGAAACTTTATTAGTAAATAAAAGAACCCTTATGGCATATGAACCTCCAGGAGCTTGTCAGGGAGATAAAAAACTACGATGGTCTGAGAAGGAAAAAGGCCGTGGGTGGTCTTGTCAAGGCCCTCGAATACCGTGAT